>ERZ501047.217-NODE-217-length-20341-cov-4.877945_pt1 | contig 20341 bp, 21 predicted proteins | sample MGYA00510868_ERZ501047 | MGnify/ENA primary metagenome ERZ501047 (study PRJEB25958, sample SAMN03398593) | human skin metagenome | study: EMG produced TPA metagenomics assembly of the Human Skin Microbiome Metagenome (human skin metagenome) data set. | reverse complement strand
GCCCACCGCCGCCGCACCCGTCGCCCGCGCCGGGTCGTGCTCCTGCTCGACGTTTCCGGCTCCATGAGCGCCTATGCCGACGCCCTGCTGCGCCTGGCCCACGCCTTCGCCCGCACCGGTATGCCGGTGGAGACCTTCACCCTGGGCACCCGCCTCACCCAGGTAACCCGCGGCTTGGCCGTCCGGGACGGCGACCGGGCGGTCAACGCCGCCGGCGCGCTGATCCCCGACCATTCCGGCGGCACCCGGTTGGCCGATGGCCTCGCTGCCTTTCTCCATGGGTGGGGCCGTCGAGGTATGGCACGGGGCGCCGTTGTGGTGGTGTTCAGCGACGGCTGGGAGCGCGGTGACCCGGCCGCCCTCGGGGAGCAGATGCGCCGGTTGCGGGCCCTGGCCCATGCGGTGGTCTGGGCCAACCCGCATCGGGGGCACCCGGCATACCGGCCGGTGCAAGGCGGGATTGTCGCCGCGCTGCCGCATATTGATCACTTCGTCGCCGGTCATTCGCTCGCGGCGTTCGAGGAACTCATCGAGGTGGTGGCCGGTGCGTGAGCTCATGGAGACCCTGCTGCCGTGGTGGGCGGACGGGCATACCGTCGGCGTGGGCACGGTCGTGCAGACCTGGCGCTCGGCGCCTCGGCAACCCGGCGCGGCAATGGCCGTCGGACCCGGTGGCGAGGTGGTCGGCTCGGTGTCCGGGGGTTGCGTGGAAGGCGCGGTCTATGAACTCGCCCAAGAAGTCGTCGCCGCCAATTCCCCCGTGCTGCAACGTTATGGCGTCTCCGATGACACCGCGGAGTCGGTTGGTCTGACCTGCGGCGGCATCCTCGACGTCTTCGTGGAACCGGTGAGCCGGCTGAGCTTCCCCGAGTTCGGGGTGCTGGCCGCCGAGGTGGCCGCGGATCGTCCGGTGGCGGTGGCCACCGTCGTGGCGCACCCCGACCCCGCGCGCATCGGTCGCCGGCTCGTGGTCGGCGCGGACACGACATACGACGGGCCCGGGTTGGGCTCGTCGCACGCCGACGCGGCGGTCGCCGACGACGCCCGTGGGCTGCTCGCCGCCGGCCGTACGGAGACCCGTGAGTACGGGCCGGATGGGGAGCGCCGGGGCGAAGGCATGCGCGTCTTCGTCGCCGCGTACGCCCCGCCGGCCCGGATGATCGTCTTTGGCGCCATCGACTTTGCCGCCGCGGTCGCCGAGATCGGTGCCTTCCTCGGGTATGCCGTGACCGTCTGCGATGCGCGTCCGGTGTTCGCCACGGCGAGTCGTTTCCCGGTCGCCCGCGAGGTGATCGTCGACTGGCCACACCGCTATCTGGCCGCCGAAGCCGAGGCCGGTCGTCTCGATCCGCGGACAGTGGTCTGCGTGCTCACCCACGATCCGAAATTCGATGTCCCGGTTCTCAACGTCGCCCTGCGCCTCGACCTGGCGTATGTCGGTGCCATGGGTTCCCGGCGCACCCACGAGGACCGGCTGGCTCGCCTGCGCGAGTCCGGCCTCGGCGCCGCTGAACTGGAGCGGCTCGCCTCGCCGATCGGCCTGGACCTGGGCGCGCGCACCCCGCAAGAGACCGCGGTGAGCATCGCGGCGGAGATCGTGGCGACCCGCTGGGGCGGCGGCGGCGACCGCCTGGGCCGGCTCACCGGCCCGATCCACCACGACCCCGCCTGAATTCCCCTACCCGCCAACCCTTGTCAGGCCCGGCCGGATTCGCCAGGATCAACCCAGTTGCCGGCCGTTACAAGGAAGTGACCCGTATGGCGCGCATTACCGTCACCGTGGATGGGGACAAATACACCGACGAGGTCGAGCCGCGGATGCTGCTCGTCCACTATCTGCGGGAGAGCCTCGGCAAGGTCGGGACGGTGATCGGTTGCGACACGAGCAACTGCGGTGCCTGCACCGTCCACCTCGACGGCCGCAGCGTGAAGTCCTGCAATGTCCTTGCGGTGCAAGCCGATGGCCGCCAAGTGACCACCATCGAAGGTCTCGCCCAGGAGGGCGAGCTGCATCCCATGCAGCAGGCCTTCCACGAGCATCACGCGCTGCAATGCGGCTATTGCACCCCCGGGATGATCATGCAGGCCCTGGACCTGCTGCAGGATCACCCCGACCCGAGCGAAGAGGAGATCCGCAAGGGTATGGAGGGCAACCTCTGCCGGTGCACCGGCTACCACAACATCGTCAAGGCGATCGCCGCCGCCGCGAAGGCCCCCGGCGCCGCCGACCTCTCCAGCAGCAAGGCGGGTGAGTGAGATGACGGTCAGCCCGGACGCCATCGCCGACATCATCGAGGACACCACGGACGTCGACCGCACCGACGAGCACGGTCCGACCCCGGAGATCGGCAGCCGTCGGCTGCGCAAGGAGGACCAGCGGCTGGTCACCGGTCGCACCAAGTGGACCGACAACCTCACCCTGCCGGGAATGCTGCACCTGGCCATGGTGCGCAGCCCGTTTGCGCACGCCCGGATCACCGGCATCGACACCAGCGCCGCCAAGGACGCCGAAAATGTCGTCGGAGTGTTCACGGCCGCGGACTTCCCCGACGGTTTGGGGGCCTGCGCCAACGCCTGGCCGATCACCCCCGAGCAGGTGACCCCGGATCACCTGCCCATGGTCGGTGAGCGGGTCGCCTGTGCCGGGGAGATCGTCGCGGTGGTCGTCGCCCGCACCGCCGCGGCCGCCCGGGACGCCGCCGAACTCGTCGACGTCGATTACGAAGAGCTGCCCGCGGTCCTGGACGGCAAGGAGGCGATGACCGACAGCATCCTGGCGCACCCGGACAAGGGCACCAACAAGTCCGCCTTCTGGCGCCTGGACTCCAAGGAGGCCGGCACCGGTGAGGACGTCGAGGAGGCGATCGCCGCGGCGCGGGAGGGCGGCATACTGCTGGAGCGGGAGTATCGCCAGCAGCGGCTCGTCCCGGCGTTTATGGAGCCCCGCTCGACGGTGGTGGACCCGACCGGTGAGCAGATCACCATGTGGACCTCCACCCAGATCCCGCACATCCTGCGCTTCCTCATCGCCGCCACGACCGGTATGCCGGAGAGCAAGATCCGGGTCATCGCTCCCGATGTGGGCGGCGGCTTCGGCGGCAAACTGCAGACCACTCCCGAGGAGTTCATTACCCTCACGGTGGCCCGGCGGTTGGGTCGCCCGGCCAAGTACACCGAGACCCGCAGCGAGTCGCTGCTCTCGGCCCACCACGGCCGCGACCAGTATCAGAAGCTCACCCTGGCGGCCACCAAGGAGGGCAAGGTCACCGGACTCAAGGTCGAGTTGATCGCCAACCTGGGCGCCTATGTGGCGATCGTCGGCGGTGGCGTGCCGGTGCTCGGGGCGTGGATGTTCAACTCGATCTACAAGTTCCCGGCATACCAGTTCAATTGCCAGACGGTCCTGACCAATACGACCTGGGTGGACGCCTACCGCGGCGCCGGCCGGCCGGAAGCCACCTATGCGATCGAACGGATCATGGACGAGCTGGCCGTCGAGGTCGGCGTGGACCCGCTGACGATCCGCGAGCAGAACTGGATCACCCACGAGGAGTTCCCCTTCACCTCGGTCGCGGGCATGGTCTATGACTCCGGCAACTACGAGGCGGCGACGGCCCGAGCGAAGGAACTCTTCGGCTACGACGACCTGCGCGCCGAGCAGCAACGCCGGCGCGAGTCGGGCGATCCCGTGCAGCTTGGGATCGGGGTCTCCACCTTCACCGAGATGTGCGGGCTGGCGCCGTCGCGGGTGCTCGGTTCGCTCTCGTATGGCGCGGGCGGCTGGGAGCACGCCTCGATCCGAATGCTGCCCACCGGCAAGGTGGAGGTGCTCACTGGGACCTCGCCGCACGGGCAGGGCCACGAGACGGCGTGGAGCCAGATCGTCGCCGACCGGCTCGGGGTGCCCTTCGAGGATGTCGAGGTGCTGCACGGTGACACCCAGGTCGCCTACAAGGGCCTGGACACCTATGGCTCACGTTCGCTGGTGGTCGGGGCCGAGGCCGTGGTGCGCGCCGCGGACAAGGTCATCGACAAGGCGAAGGCGTTCGCCGCCCATCTGCTGGAGGCGAATCCGGACGATCTGGAGTTTGCCGGCGGCCGATTTGGGGTCAAGGGGACCGACAAGGGCATCGCGATCACCGAGGTCGCGTTGGCCACCTTCGCCTCGCACAACTACCCCGAGGGGATGGAGCCGGGGATCGATGCCGACGCCACCTTCGACCCGGACAACTTCTCCTTCCCGCATGGCACGCACCTGTGCGCCATCGAGGTGGACACCGAGACCGGCGCGACCCGGATGCGTTCGTATGTCTGCGTCGACGACATCGGCCGGATCGTCAACCCGCTGATCGTCGAGGGTCAGATCCATGGCGGGCTGGTCCAGGGGATCGCCCAGGCGCTCTGGGAGGAGGCGGTGTATGACGAGAATGGCACCCTGGTGACGGGTTCGTTCGTCGACTACACGCTGCCCACCTCGGCGGACACCATCTCCTTCGTCACCGACAACACCGTCAGCCTGGCCACCTCCAACACCTTGGGCACCAAGGGAGTTGGCGAGGCCGGGACGATCGCGTCCACCCCGGCCGTGGTGAATGCGGTGATCGACGCGGTGCGTCACCTCGGGGTCACCGAGATCGATATGCCGTGCACCCCCCAGCGGGTATGGGCGGCGCTCAACTCCGCGGGCCACAGCGCCGCGGAACCCACCCCCGAGGCCGCGCCGCACTTCGACGCCGCGGCCGGCAATGCCGATCCCGGCGCCACCGGCGAGGAAGGAGCGGGCGCGTGATCCCCGCAGCATTCGACTATGTCGCCCCGACGACGCTCGACGAAGCCCTTGCCGCGCTAGCGGATTCGGACGATGCCAAGGTGCTCGCCGGCGGCCAGTCGCTCCTGCCGATCCTGCGCATGCGGCTCAACGCCCCGGAACTGGTGGTGGACCTGGGCCAGGTCGAGGAACTGCGCGGCATCCGGGAGGACGGGGATCACCTGGTGATCGGGGCGATGACCCCGTATGCCGATCTGCTCGCCTCCGACCTGGTCCGCGAGCATGCGGGCTTGCTGGTGGACGCGGTGGAAGAGGTCGCCGACGCGCAGATCCGCCGCCGCGGCACGATCGGTGGTGCCCTGGTGCACGCCGACCCGGCCGGGGATGTCGGCGCGCCGATCCTTGCCCTGGAGGCGGAACTGGTCATCCGGGGGCAGGACGGCGAGCGCACCGTGGCCGCGGAGGACTTCTTCGCCGACCTCTTCGAGACGGCGGTCGGCGAGGGCGAACTGCTCACCGCGATCCGGATCCCCAAGCGCACCGGCTGGGGTTCGCGCTACGAGAAGTTCGTCCGGGTGTCCCACCAGTGGTCCATCGTCGCCGTGGCCGCGACGGTGCAGGTGGAGGGCGGGCGCATCGCGCAGGCCCGGATCGGGCTGACCAATATGGGCTCGACGCCGTTGCGCGCCAAAGCGGTCGAGGAGGCGCTGGTGGGGCAGGAACCCACCGAGGAGGCGATCCGGGCGGCAGCCGCCGCGGCCGCCGAGGGCACGTCCCCGCCCAGCGATCTGAACGCCGACGCCGACTACCGGCGGCACCTGGCCACGGTGCTCACCCGCCGCGCCGTCCTCGCCGCAGCGGCAGGATGACGGCATGGAGCTGACACACGAGTTCACCGTTCCCGCCGCGATCGACACCGCGTGGCGAACCTTCATGGACCTCGAGCGGGTGGGGTCCTGCTTCCCCGGTGCGGTCGTCACCTCGGTGACCGACGACGGCTTTACCGGCACCGTGAAGGTGAAGCTGGGCCCGATCGCCATGCAATATGCCGGGTCCGGGAAGTTCGTCGAGCGGGATGACACGGCATACCGGGCGGTGATCGAGGCCAAGGGCAAGGACAAGCGGGGCAATGGCACTGCCGGGGCCACGGTGACGATCCAGTTGACCGAGGCCGCGGGTGGCTCGGGCACCAAGGTCGACGTGGCGACCGACCTGGCGGTCACCGGCAAACCGGCGCAGTTCGGGCGCGGGGTGATGCAGGACGTCTCGGACAAGTTGCTGCAGCAGTTCGTGCAGTGCATCGAGGGGCAGTTCGCCGACAGTGCGGCTGCGGAACCGGTAGCGGCAGGGGAACCGGCAGCGGCTGGGGAAGCGGCGGTCGCGGCAGAAGCACCGGCGGAGTCGGCGGTGGCCCAGCCACCCGCGGGTGACTCCCCGGTGAGCACGGCTGGGGTGGCCGACGCGCAGGCCGCGGCGAGCCCCCCGGCCCCGACCACACCGGCCTCCACCACGCCAGCACCGGCACGAACCACACCGGCACCGGCCAATGAGGCGTTGGATCTCGGTAGCGCGGTCATTCCGGTGCTGCTCAAGACCTATGCGCCCTACTTTGGGGTGGCGGCCGCGGGCGTGCTCGCGGGCTATCTGTTCGGACGGCGCGACGCGAGCTAGCCCGGTCGGTTAGGGCCAGTGTGCTTAAGGCCGGCGGGCGGCGGCGAGTAGGTCGCGGGCGACGGTCTCACCCGAGCGCACCGCGCCCTCCATATAGCCATTCCACACCGGTGAGCACTCGGTCCCGGCCCAGTGAACGCGGCCGACCGGTGTGCGCAACGCCGGCCCGTATGCCGTCCACGTCCCCGTGGTGAAGTGCGCGCCATAGCAGCCGCGGGTGAATTGCTCTGCGCTCCAGTCGCGTTCGGTGTAGTCGATCGGTGAGCGCGCGGCCGCGCCGAAGTAGCGCTCCAGGCATGCCAGGACCATTTCCCGGCGCTGCGTGGCGGGACGAGGAGACCAGATCCGAGCCTCCCCGCCCTCCAGGAAGCAGGTCAGCACGCCCGGCGACCCGGCGGAGTCTGGCGGGCTCGTGTCGAAGACCACCTTGACCGGCCCGGTGTCCGAGGCGGCTTGCCCATTGAGCCCGGCCGCGCGCCAGAACGGCCGGTCGTACGCGACGAGGATCTTGATCACCGACCCGGCGGGGACGCGCTGGGTGAGTTGGTCACGGGCGGCCGGCAGGGCCGGGGAGTAGTCGATCCGTCCGGCGAGCGCCGGCGGGAGGGCGACCACCACCGCGTCCGCCGCCAGGTGCTCGCCGCCGTATGTGGTGACCCCCGCCTGACCGTCGTCCTGGGTGATCGAGCGGACCGGTTCGTTGAGCCGAACCCGTTGCCCCAGAAGCCCAGCGAGGCCTTCGGCGACCTGGTAGGCGCCCCCCACGATCTCGTCTTGCTGCGCACCCTGATCGGTGGCCAGCAAGGTCTCCAGATCGGTCCCCGCGTGGGCATAGAACATCGCGTGCAACATCGACAGGTCCGCGGCATCGGCCGCGAACACCGCCTCGCAGGCCACCCGGAAGTAGGCGCGGCCCGCGGCGGTGCGCAGGTTGCGGTCGATCCAGGTGGCGAAGGTCTGGGAGTCCCAGCGCAGCGCATCGGGGCCGCTCCACGGCGCTTCGAGATCGGTGCGCCGCGAGAGCCGGGTGAATCGCGCCAAGCCCTGACCGAGGTCGGCCAGCGCGAAGGGGCTCAGCCGCGGGACGGCGCCGCGGTGCGACTTCATCCGGGACTGGCGGCCAAGCAAGTCGATGAGCATGGCGCCGGTGTTCCAGGTGGGCTGGATGGCGAGCCCGAACTCGGCAGCCAACTCATACATCCGGGTCTGCCCGGGCCCGAGCCAGTGTCCGCCCAGGTCGACCGGGGCACCCGCCACCTTGCCGCCCTCGACGCGGCCACCCACGCGCGAACGTGCTTCCAGCACAGTGACATCCGCACCAGCGGCCATGAGTTCACGGGCACAGGTCAGGCCAGCCAGGCCGGCACCGACGACCAGGACCCTCATACGGCTGCCGCCGGGTCGACACCGGCATCGACCAGTGCTTGGGCAACCGGCCGCCCAGCTGTGCCGTCCTTTCCCGGGCTAGCCAATCCCGCGGCCTGGTTCCAGCGGCGCCAGAGTGCCCGCAGCCACGCCGGCCGGGTATCCGGCAGCGCAACCAGGTCGGCCAGCCAGCGCTCTTGAGCCGGCTGCACGTCGCGCAAACAGGATTCGGTGTCGGGGAGGTCGGCCACCCAGGCGCGTTCCAGGCGATCCCGATCGGGACGGATCCGGGCCAGCGCGGCCCCATGATCGCGGATCGCCGACCGGTGCAGGACTTCCTGACGCCACCAGCGCGAAGCCGAGTCGAAACGGTTGCTCAGGCTGTCCGACTCTGTCAGCCCGGGCGGCACCGGTTCGCAGCGGACGGGCAGGAACGCGGATAGGCAGGCGGCGGCCGTGCCGGTCACCCAGTGCCGTGGCTCGTCGTGGCGCAGATCGGCGACCCAGGACGCGGTGGTCTGGGTGCTGGTCACCAATCCACCGGCATGGGCGCACGGTGCGCCCAAGGCGCCATTCACCGGGGAGAAGGAGGGGGCGGCATACGGGCCGTGATCCCTTAGTGCCGCAAAGAGATCCAGTACCGAATCGGCGCCCGCTGCGTGCCGAGCCGTGATTGTCGACCGGTCCGTATGCCGTGCCATCCGCGCGCGGACCGGATCGGCATACGCGCGGGCAAAGGCGGGGATCGTCAGGCCATTGGAGATCGAGCGGGCCCGGCCGGTCACCAGTTCAACTGCGTGCGCACGGCCGGCGGTCTCCAGCACATAGGCCTCCGCGCGGTCGGCGATGAGGTAGCTGTTGTCGTAGCTGAACCGGGGGTGTTCGGCCGAACATGAGCCGCCCTGGCCGTGGCGTTCCAGCAGATCGACGATGACCTGCACCGCGTCCCGGGCGCTAACGGCGCGCTCAAGGCCAAGCCGGACCAGGTCCATGCCGAGCAGCGGCCTCTCGGCTTTGGCACCGGGCCGGCGGCGGGTGAACACCGCTTCGTTGCCGATGGTCACCGCGTGCTCATTGGTGCCCATCTCGGCGCCCCACATCCACCACGGCCGGCTGAGCAGCACCGCGAACGTATGCGGCACCTGCGGGATCATCGAGGAGGTGCAGCGCAGTTGCGCACCGGCGGGGTGATCGGCCGCGGGCTCGAAGGTCAGTCGCTGGGCCTCGTTGGGATCGCGATCGCTGTTCTTGCCGAACAGAATCCCGTCGTCGGTTCGCACCACGAGGCAGTCGCACACCCGGCTCACCCTAGGGCGCGGACTCGTTGTGGTCGAGGGTGTGGTACCGAGGGCTGGCGCGGCGTTCCGCGCTCCGGCTGGCGTCGACGCGGGCTCAGGGGGTAGGTGCGGACGCCCGGGCCACCGCCAGCTCACCGCCGAGACGCCACCCCGGCGTCAACGGCAGACGATCCCCGCTCCAAAAGGTGCCGGGGTCGTAGGAACTGATCGCGAAGCCGGGATCCAGCAGGTCCATGTCGATCATCGTGGCGGCCACGATCTCGGCGCAGTAGGCGAGTTCGGGTCGCGAAGCCCGGTCCCGGCGCTCGCGCCGGCTGACGTGCGCATCTCGCCCGGCGAGCCAGCGCGCGGCCAGGCGCGCGGTGCTCGGGAAGGCCACGCCATTCAATCGGGCGATGGCCCGCAGCAGCGCGTCCTCCTGGCCCGTGCTGACGTCGGGAGTCAACTGCCGCAGCCAGGCGCGCTGGCCATACCGGCTCTGCCACTGCACGACCGCCTCGCGCAGATCGTGCAATTGCGCGCCCCGATGGAAGTCGCCGGTCCACATGTCCCGCAACGATTTTCCGAGCTCGGCGTGCCACATGAGCGGCGGCAGATCGTCCAGGACCACGGCCATACCGACGTGGTTGACGGGGGAATTGGTCAGGGTCTGGATGGCCCGGTCGGCCGCCGAGCGGCCACGGAAGATCCAGATGTCCCCGGTGCGGGTCAGCTCGACCGCATCGTCCAGGGACAGGGGGTGGTGAGCGGACGGCATACGGGCCATCTTTGCGGAGAGACGGACCTAAGCTGTGTCGCGTGAACCTGCGGGATAACTGGTGGCGCTGGCTGGGTCTGGCCGGCGCCCTCGGCGTGGTCGCCACCGGCGCCGCCGTCGCCCGCAACACCCGCCAGCGCCAGGCCTACACCCCCGACCAAGTCCGCGAGCGGCTGCACGCCCGGTATGCCGAGGCCCAGTCCCGCACCCCCTGATCGCGAGCGCCTCACCTGTCACCGGTTTCTCTCCGGCTGCCGAAAGGTTGTGCTTCTACCCGGCTAGAAGGTGGGGGGGAAGCGCAAGGTTGTGGCAGCCGGAGAGAAACCGGTGGCGCCGGAGGGGATCCCGGCTCAGACGGAGAGGGTGGCGGCGCAGACCTCGCCGGTGCGGAAATTCACGGCGGAGGCGATGAGGTTGTCGGTGCCCGACTGGTCGGCGGTGGAACGGGTGACCGCGACATCGCCGGCGGCGTCGGCCCGCTTGAGCCCGCCGTAGACGTAGGTCCAGTTGTCGGAGAGGGAGACGCCCCAGGTTTGGCCGGCGGCGGAGCCGTTAACGGTGACCGTGGCGGAGATCTGGCCGCTGCCGGAGGTGGCGGCGATCCGAATCGCGGAGCCCTGGCTACACGCTGTCCAATTGCCGATCTCGATGTCGGCGGCGGAAGCGGGGGAGGCGATAGCGAGGGTGCCGACCAACCCGAGGGCAGCGAAGGAAGAGGCGGTGCGCGAGATCTTCATGGTGATGGTCCTTTCGAGAAAGTCTTTGGGGGACACCACAATTGGACGCCCGGTATGACGCCTAGCGGTAGCCCGAGGGGCTACCGGCCTCCTCCGGAGGGCGGATCGTCGCACACCGAGGCCTACCGATCCTGAGCCCGCGCCCTACTGAACTCGGCGCTGACCTTCGCGGACGCCCGGCGTCAACGGCTTCCTGCGGACACGTCCTGACCGCAATGCCTTTTTACCGTCCTGACTACCAACCACCGAGGGGACCATCCTCATGACTGATCTGGCTGCCCAGCGCAAGGACTTGATCGAGAGCCTGCAACGCCACCGCGGCTTCCTGCTTCAGACCGCCGATGGCCTCAGCGACGAGCAGGCCCGCACCGCGAGCACGGTCAGTGCGCTCACCATCGCCGGCGTGCTCAAGCATGTCGCGGACACCGAGGAGCAGTGGTTCCGCTTCGTCGAGGTCGGCGCGGAGGCATTCGCTGGATATATCGGCGAGGGCATGGACTACGAGAGCTTCGCGGCCGAGGTGGACAGCGCCGAGGAAGAGTGGGTGGACGAGCGTTTCGTCCTCAGCGATGAGGAGACGCTCGAGGTGCTCATCGCGCGGGTGAAGTCGGTTGCGGCGCGCAGCGAGGAAATCCTGGCAGCCGCCGACCTCGACCTGGTCCGTCCGCTGCCGCAGACGCCCTGGTATGAGCCGGGTACCGCCTGGTCCGCGCGCCGCGTCGCCATCCACATGCTCGCGGAGATCAGCCAGCACGCCGGCCATGCCGACATCATCCGGGAGGCCATCGACGGACAGAAAACGATGGGCTAAGCGGCGCCCAGGCCAGCCCCGCCGCCGGCGCACGGGTCGTTAGGCGGCGGCGCCGAGCCCATAGTTCGGGGGCGGTCGGTCGCTCTTGGGCTGTCGGTCGCGCTCGCCATACTGCCCGTATGCGCAGCACCGCCGCCACCGTCGAGCAGTACTTGGCCGAGTTGCCGCCCGAGCGGGTCGAGCCGGTACGTGAGCTCTACACGCAGATCCACGACCACATCGACCCCGCCTTCACCGAGGGTATGCAATATGGGATGGCCGGCTGGTCAGTGCCGCATTCGCGGTATCCGGCCGGCTACCACACCGCGTCCGCGGAGCCAGTGCCGTTCATGGCCCTGGCCAACAAGCGCGGGCATATCGCGGTCTACCACATGGGCATTTACGCCGATGCCGACGTCGAGCAGTGGTTCGTCGATGAATATGCCAAGACCGGCTGGCGCCTGAACATGGGGGCCTCGTGCATCCGGTTCACCGCGATGCGGCGGATTCCCTTCGCCCTCATCGGCGAACTCGCCGGCCGGATCGACTGCGAAACCTTTATCCGGGCATACGAGGCGAACGACCCGCGCATACGGAGGTGAGTCGACCGCGCCGAACGGGCATCGGGCGGTAGCCAGCCGAGAAGCTGACCACTGCCCGATGCCGGCGCCGGCTCGGTGCAACTCACCGAGATGAGCCGAAAAAGGCCTTGAGCATGGGAGCCAGGAGGTCGACGCGGGTCGGCACCTGGGTATGCGTCGTGCCGGGCAGCACCGCAATCTGGCAATCCGGGATCAGGTCCTGCATCACCGTCAGATGCGCGAAGGGCACGAAGTCCAGATCGCCGAGCACCTCGAGGACGGGCGCGGTGATGCCGGCGAGTTCCTCATCGGAATACCCGCCGCCATCCTCCACCGCCATCATCTGCTGCTGGAACTCCTCGAACTTGTCCGGGGTCGGCGAGAGGCGCTCGTACTCGCTGCGCATGGCAGCCATCTCTTGCTCGGTCGGTACCCGCGGCGAGGACATGACTGTCTCCAAGTCGTCGAAGTCCGGCACCGTGGCATCGGGCTTGACGCTGCCGGAGAGGCTGACGATCCGGTCCACCCGCGCACCGTGTTGCACGGCAAGCTCCAATGCCGTCGCCGCGCCGGTGCTGTGGCCGATGACGCTCACCTTGGCCAAGCCCAAATGATCAAGCAGCGCGACCACATCGGCCGCATTATTGGCCGGCGAGAAGGTCCGGTCGATATTGGCGGTGCGGCCGTGGCCCTGCAGCTCGAGGGCGATGACCTCGTGCTCCTGCGCCAAGACCTGGATGAGGTCGGCGAAGCTCAACTCGATGCTGAGCAAGCCGCCGTGCAGCAACACGATGGGATCACCGGCGCCGTGACGCTCGTAGTAGAGCTGCAATCCATTGACCGGGCGTAGCCGCTCTCAGTCATCGTCGTCCTCCGGGTCGGATCCGGCCGGTCACTGACCGCCGTTGCGTCCCTGCTGACCGCTGCTGCGGCCTTGCTGCAGCCGGTCGATGTGCTCGCTGGCCTCGGCCTTGGTCAGGTTGGCGGGCAGTTCCTCGCCGGCCTGGCGGGCCAGATTGTCCAGGTAGCTGCGCTGGGCCGGGGTCATCGGTTCGTCCCCGGTCACCCAGTCCTCGGGGTCCTTTTGCAGGCCGGCCGGGGTATCACCAGTTGCGCCGATGGTTTCGCCCTCGCCGAGCGCCCGGGCGCGCGCCTTGGGGTCACCCTCGCGTGGCGCGTTGGGGTCGGACTGGTCGGCCTGCGGGTCGAAGTGCATCGGCGAAGACGCCGTGCCCTGCTGGCTGGTGTCATCGATCTCGGGCGCGGGTGCCTCCAGGGGCACGTCGGCGGGGTCGACCGGGGGCTGGGTGTTCGTCATACCGAGAGCCTACGGACCGCCACCGACAACCGCCCGGTTCGCGCGTCGGTGATCTGCTCCCGGCCTTTCCAGCTCCACGCCGGCCGCCGCTCCGCGGCCCGGCAGACCCGCATACCGGCGCCCGGAATCCCCCGGCCGCTGTCGGCCCGTGGGCCCGCCCGGCGCATTAGCGTGGGCAGAAGTAGGCCGTACCGACCCTCGGGCGGCTTCCGATGGAAGGAGAACTGCATGTCTTTGGGTGACAAGTTCGAGGCCAAGAAGGACCAGCTCGTCGGAGACGCCAAGGAGAAGCTCGGCGACATGCGGGATGACCCGCAGCAGCAGGCCGAGGGTGCCGCTCAGTCCGCTCAGGGCGACGCCAAGGAAGGCTGGGAGAACGCCAAGGACGACCTCGGCGACGCTGCCTCCGACGTCAAGGAGCGCTTCGACGGCGACGGTCGCTGACCCTCGCTAGAACCGCAACTCAGCTTCACTGCGGCGCGGCATCGTCCTGAGGACGGTGCCGCGCCGTTTGCGTGCCCGGGCGGCGGAAGAAGAGCGCGGCGAGCAAGCCCAGGACAATGACGGCGGCCGGCAACAGCAAGGACTCGCCCATGGCCTTCGAGAAGCCCTGGGCAACCGCCGCCGGCATCCCCGTCCCCGAGCCCCCGCCCAGTCCCGCCACACCCCCGCCGCCAGCCACAGCGGCGTCGCCGAGCCGCGCCGCCAGCCGGGAGTCCATGAGCGCGGCAATGCTGGCACTGCCCAAGACCGCACCCACCTGACGCAGCGTGTTGTAGACCCCCGAACCGGCGCCCGCCCGGGACAGGGGCAGATTGCGCGTCGCGGTCGAGCTGATCGGGGACCACATGAAGCCATTGGCGATCCCGAGCAGCGCGAAGGGGAGCAGCAACTGCCATACCGGCGACTCCGGGCGCATGATCCGCCCCAGCCAGACCAGGGACACCGCAAAACTGGTCAGCCCGATGCCGGCGAGCAGGCTCGGGTGACGTCGATCGGCCATCCGGCCGACCCACGGGGCGAGCCCGGCCGAGATGACCGCCATCGGCACCATCAGCAGCGCCGACTGGGTGGGCGACCAACCCCGCACCGCCTGGGCCCACAACATCACCGGGAAGGACATCGCAGTGATCGTGAAACCGACCGTGACGATCGCCAGATTGGCCAGCGAGAAATTCCGGTCGCGGAAAAGCCCGAGCGGCATCAGCGCCTCGGCCCGGATTCGCCACTGCCACACCACAAAGAGCACGAGGCTGGCGGCGCCGAGGGCGATCAGACCCGGCACGAAGAGTGGTCCCCACAGGTGGCCCCAGTCGTAGCGCTGGCCCTCCTGGATCCCGAAGACGAGACCGGTCATGCCGATCGCGGACAGCGCCACACCGAGCCAGTCGAAACCATGGCGCTGGGTCGGCAGCGCCGGCACCAGCCGCGCGGCCAGCGCCAGCCCGAGCAGGCCGACCGGGATATTGACGAAGAAGATCCATTCCCAGCCGAGGTGGTCGACGAGCACCCCGCCGACGATCGGGCCGACCAGCGTGGCAACACCGGCGACCGCCCCCCAGGCGCCCATCGCCCGCCCGCGGGCTTCGGCCGGGAAGATCCGGGTGATGATGGCCATCGTCTGGGGGGTCATGATCGCCGCGCCGAGGCCCTGCACGACCCGGGCAATCACGAGGCTGCGAATATCGCCGGTCAGGCCGCACCACAGCGAGGCGAGGGTGAAGATCGACAACCCCGTCAGATAGAGCCGCTTGGGCCCGAACCGGTCGCCAAGCCGACCGGTGATGAGCAGGGGAACGGCATACGCGAGCAGGTATGCGGAGGTGACCCAGACGACCCCGTTGACGTCGGTGTCCAGTCGCCGCATGATCTCGGGGGTCGCCACCGAGACGATAGTGCTGTCCACCAGGATCATGAAGAAGCCCAGGCACAGCGCCCACAGTGCGGCCCAGGCTGCCTTGGCGTCGACGACGAGATGTCGGTCGCCGGGCTGATCGGCCGGCCTCTGCGGGGAGCTACTCACGCCGAGAAGTCTCGCACCGCCCACCGACAGCCCCCGGCGCCCGAGCCGGTATGCGGTCCGGTTCAGGAATGCGAGAAGTACGTGCGGGCCGAGTCGGCAGCTCGGGTGATCCCGCGGCGTTCGTAGGCGAACGAGCTCACCGCGCCGACGGCCGGCAGATTGCGCATGAAACCGACCACCCGGCCGGCCCCGGGCCGGTTGTCCAGGTCGCTGTCCAGCCGCCGCAGATCGCGCGCGACCTTCCAGATCAGGCGGGCGGTCCGGCTCAGGCGACCGGGTCCCTCGTCCTCGTCGTCAGTGTCCTCGGTTGTCTCCGGGTTACTCCTGGCGAGGGCCTCGGTGACCTCGGCGGTGCTGAGCTGGCGGCCCAGCACGATCTCGGCGGCGGCCATCACTCGGCGGGTGGGGTCGGTGACACCCATCTCCCGGGCCACCGCGTTGACGATGAGGACCTGGGCGGCCGCCCCCACGACGTCACCTACCCCGGTCAGCCGGCCCAGTTTGCCGAAGAGCCCAGGCACGGCGGTCAAGGCCGCCGCGGCGGTCCCGAAGCGCTGCACCCACCACTCGATCCGGTCCGCCAGGGTCGCGCTCGCCCAGCCAGTATGCCGCGGGTGTACCCCCGCGATCGCCGCTCCGGTGGAGCGCGCCGCACCGCCGGCCGCCCTCGCGAGTCGGCCGAGGGCACGAACCGGGCCGGGTGAGGAGGGTTGCGGTGTCGCGGTCGCGTCGGCCGGTCCGAACCCGACCGGGTTTACCACCGCAAACCCGGCGTCCCCACCCTGGGCAAGGGCCGGGGTGTCCTCGTCGTCCTCACCGACCAGCGCGTCGTGGGCGCGATCGAACTCCCGGGCGGCCCGGGCCAGCACCCGGATGACCTGGCGCTGCGCGGCATACGTGCTCATGGGGTTGGACCTGCGGGGAGGTGGGGTCAGCGGCCCGCGGAGGTGCAGATGCAGGACCGGTTGCCCTCGGGGTCTTCGAGGACCCAGAAGGACGGCGCGGTTTCATCGCTGATCAACCGACCGCCGGCGTCGAGCGCCGCCTGGAGGCGAGCTTCGGCCTCGTCGTGGGGCACCCATACGTCCAGGTGCCAGCGCTGTTCGACCTCCGGCTCCGGCAGTTCCGGACCATTGCCACCCTCGGGGGCCTGCCACCACAGCGTGGTCGTCTGGCCACTGGAATCCACGACCTGGTCGTCCTTGGCGCTGCCGCCGAGTAGGGCCGCATAAAAGGGGCCCAGTTTCGACCCATTCGCCGTGTCCAGCGCGACCTCCAGACGGGTCAATCCCGAGCGGTCGGCCGTGGCGCCCAGGTCGGCCGCAAGCGCGCTGATCTGGCGGGCCAGATCGATGTCGCGGCTGGTGACGCCACCGACGTCGTGGCTGTTGAGCGTGACGATGACCTCGGGGTAGCTCAGCGTGATCTCGGGGTGATGGTTGGCGGCTTCCGCGGCCTCACCGATCTGCGCCACGAACGTGAGGCCGGTGGCGAAATCGCCGGTCGCAAAGCGCGCCCGGATGGCGTCGCCCAACTGACGCCAGTCGTCGGCGCCCGCAGTGCGGACCTGGTCCGTTGTCAGTTTCTGCTTGGGGTCGCTCATGATCTCGACGCTACTGCACCTGCCGAGGCAGGGTCGCCGCGAGAACCGGCCCGGTGGAGTTCGCCCCCGCTGGCCCAAGGCAGGAGACCGAGTTGACAAGGCTCGCATCCGCCAGTTTAGGTAAGGCTGTCCTAAATAAGGCATGCCTTACCTACTCACCCGAGGATCCCATGGACCGTCGTCATTTCCTGAGCCTGGCCGGCTTGGCCGGCACCGGCCTGCTCGCCGCCTGCTCCACCGGACCGTCGGGTGGGCAGAGCACCACCTCGTCCGCATCCGGCACCGCCGGCGCCACCAGCGGGACGAGTGCCGCGGCCGGCCCGGAAGCCGGGGCGCTGCCCGCCAGCGTGACGCACGTCTTCGGCACCACCCGCATCGAGCAGGAACCGAAGCGGATCGTCACCATCGGACCCTCCGACGCCGACTTCGTCGTGGACCTCGGGCTGCTACCCGTGGGCATCTGCGCCGCGAGTTGGGGCGGCAACGCCAACAAGTCCACCGACTGGCTGGACGAGGCGACCCGCAAGCTCGGGGGCGACCCCACGGCCATACCGCGCATCGACACCACCGACGGGATCCCGGCCGCGACGATCGCCGTGCTGCAGCCGGATCTGATCCTGGGCACCTACTCGGGCATGACCGACAAGGAGTATGCGGCGCTGTCCAAGATCGCGCCCACCGTCGCCTATCCCAAGCTGCCCTGGAGCACGAGCTGGCAGGACCAGAACCGGCTCATCGGCCAGGCCGTCGGCCGGCCCGCCGCCGCGGCCACGCAGGCGAAGCGGATGGACGAGGCCTTCGCCAAGGCCGCCGCCGACCACCCCGAGCTCGCCAAGGTCTCGGTCGCCTGGATCTGGTTCACGCCGGACGATATGTCGACGCTGGGCTACTACACCGCCCACGACCAGCGGGACATCATCCTGCGGGACCTGGGCACCAAGGCATCCCCGACGATCGAGGCCGCCAGCAAGGACACCAAGTCCTTCATGGGGCAGCTCTCCGCCGAGAAGGCATCGACCTTCGACGCCGATGTTGTCGTCTTCGATGCCTCCACGGCCGGGATGACCGACAAGGTGCTCGCCCACCCGCTGCTGGGGTCGACGCCCGCGTTGAAGGCGGGCAATTACCTGCAGCTCACCGATCCGGTCGAATACCTGACGATCAGTCTGACCTCCCCGCTCACCGTGCCGGTCGCCACCCAGGGGTTCATTCCTCGCCTGGCGGAGGTCGCGGCCCGAGCCAGCGCGTGAGTTCAGTCGCCGTCGCCGGCCCCCGGGTGCGCAGTCGCCGGCGGACCGGAGCCCACCGCCTGGTGCTGGTTGGCGGTCCCGCCTTGGCGCTCGCCCTGGGGATCCTCTCCATCCTCATCGGCGTGGAATCGCTCCCCCCGCGCGCGATCCTCGACGTGCTGCGCGGTGCGGGCGGTGATGGCGTGGTCCCGGCGATCGTCGGCTCCCGGGTCGACCGGACCGGTGCTGCAAGGGCTGACCCGCAACCCGCTGGCCGATCCGGGCATTCTCGGGTTCAACGCCGGCGCCAGCCTGGCCATCGTCCTCGGCATTGCGTATGCCGGGATGTCCACCCCACGTCAGTATGTCTGGGTAGCCGCACTCGGCGTCCTGGTCCCCGGTGCTCTGGCCGCGACCATCGCGCTCGTCGTGCCGCCGTCGCGGGTCCCGGTGACGATGACCCTCGCCGGGGCCGGGCTCACCGCCTGCGCGACCAGCATCGTGTCCGCGGTGATCGTGCTGCGTCAGGACGCCTTCGACAGTTTCCGGTTCTGGCAGATCGGCTCCGTCGCCGGCCGGCCGCTCACCAATGTGTTGGAGATCGCGCCCTTCCTGATCGTCGGACTGCTGCTGTGCCTGACCAGCCGCGGCCTGCTCGATGCGCTGGCAATGGGGGAGGACCTGGCCCGCGCGCTCGGCCATGGCGTCGTGGTGCGGGGAGCGCTCGCGGCGGTGGGAGCCATGCTGCTGGCGGCCGCCGCGGTGGCCCTGGCCGGGCCGATCGCCTTCGTCGGCCTGGTCGTCCCGCACCTGGTGCGGGCGCTGGTCGGACCGGCATACGGACGGGTGCTGGCGCACTGCCTGTGGGCCGGGCCGGTGGTCCTGCTGGCCGCGGACCTGCTGGGCCGGGTCGTCGCCCGGCCCGAAGAGATTCGCTCGGGGCTCCTCGTCGCTTTGGTGGGCGGGCCGGTGCTCATCCTGCTGGTCCGTCGAATGAAACTCGCATGAGCACCGCAAGCGCGCCGGCGCTGCCCGCACGGACCACACGACGATCGGCCGCACCCCGACTGATCCCGTTGGCATTGGCGCTGCTGGTGCTCGTCCTCTTCTTTGTGCGGGTGTTGCTCGGCGACTACACGGTGACCTTCCCCGACCTGGTGCGCATCCTCGGCGGCGAACAGATCCCCGGCGCGAGCTATATCGTCCGCGAGGCCAAACTGCCCCGCGCGCTGGCGGCTGTGCTCGTCGGCGGCGGGCTGGGCCTGGCGGGGGCGCTCATGCAGGACCTCTTGCGCAATCCGCTGGCCAGCCCCGATGTGCTCGGCATCTCCATCGGCGCCAGCGCCGGCGCGGTCGTCGGCTCGATCGTCCTCGGCCTCGGCGGGTATGCCGTGAGCCTCGCCGCCCTCGGCGGCGCCCTGGGCGTCGCGCTGCTGGTCGTCCTGCTGGCGCGCGGCTCGACGACGCGGATGGTGCTGGTCGGTGTCGCCTGCGCGTCGGTGTTGAGCGCGGTCATCCAGTGGTTGCTCACCCGTTCCGATCTGAATCGGGCGCAAGCCGCGCTGGCCTGGCTGATCGGCAGCCTCGGCGATGTGACCATGCGCCAGGTCGCCATGCTCGCCGTGGCCCTGGCGATCCTCACCCCGCTGGCCGCGATGATCGTCCCCGACCTGCGTGCCATGCGCCTGGGCGATGACACCGCGGCGGGTCTGGGCGTCCCGGTGCGCCGCCGCCGCGCCATGGTGCTGCTGCTGGTGGTGCTCGTGGTCGCGGCCTGCGCGAGCGTGGCCGGGCCGGTGGTCTTCGTCTCCCTGCTGGCCGGGCCGATCGCCCGCGCCTTGTCGGGTCGCCCGGCGCCCTTCCTCGCCGCCGGGGTGGGCGCCGCCCTGCTGCTGGCGGCCGACTTCGTGGCCGCGGAACTCGCGCCCTCGCCGCTGCCCGTCGGCGTGGTCACCGGCCTGGCCGGTGGCCCCTTCCTGCTTTGGCTCGTCCTGGCCCCCCACCGAAAGGAACTCCGATGACCGCCGTCCTGGCGCTTCGGCATACGTCCGAGCGCACAGCATCGGATCCCACGCCCGCGCCCGGGATCTCGGTGCGCGGCCTGACCCTGGGCTATCGCGCCGAACCCATCGTGCGCGAGCTCGATGTGGAGATCCCGGGCGGCCAGGTGACCGCCATCATCGGGCCCAATGGCTGCGGCA
>ERZ501047.215-NODE-215-length-21014-cov-4.565342_pt1 | contig 21014 bp, 17 predicted proteins | sample MGYA00510868_ERZ501047 | MGnify/ENA primary metagenome ERZ501047 (study PRJEB25958, sample SAMN03398593) | human skin metagenome | study: EMG produced TPA metagenomics assembly of the Human Skin Microbiome Metagenome (human skin metagenome) data set. | reverse complement strand
CCATGTCATCACTTGCCAAGGCGCTGACCTGCGGGGTCCAGGTTTTGGCGCGGCAGCGCATCAGCGCTTCTTTCCACGCTTCTGGCGTTCGCAGGTGCGGCTGCTCCTGCTCACTCAGTCCGATCACTTCGGTCAGCACAGCTGCGCCCTCTTCGCCCGCTGGAAGTTTGATCAGCGCCGTCAGAGCTGCGGCTCCGCCGCTCAGCAACTCTTCTAAAAGCGCCTTGGCGCGCGTCTCTTGGCTGGTCATCATCGTTCCTCCTGCGCTTTTTTATTCTAGTTGCCTGCTGGTCAACTCGCAGCACCTGGCGTTCTTTGTTGCCATTGTCCTCTTGGGCTTTTTCTCCGCATTTTGTCTTTTTTCTTTTCTTGCTGAGCGGCGAAGCATGACTGAAGTCACGTGTCTTCACGGGGGCGAGGGGATGAACATTCCCCTGATATTTATCAGGGGAAAAGTGGCACTTCAGTTGGGGTTCCGCGCGTTTTAACGCATGAATTCGCCTTTGTTGCGCCGCTCCTGCAAATCTTTTTGTTCTTCGAGCAAGCTTTCGCTGTAGGGCAGTGCATTTTGCGAGATGTAGCTCGCGACGATTTCCTTGTAGATTGGCGCGGCGAGTTGAGAGCCTTGGTAGTTTTTCTCGGCGCCGTGAGCGTTGATGGCCACGACGATTTCTGGTTTCTCTGCGGGGTAGAACCCGACGAAGGTACTTTCGTAGGTGGTGGCGGAATACCGGTTATTTTCGACCACCTGGGCGGTTCCGGTTTTCCCACCGAGTTCGTAACCTTCGATCATCGCCGCGTGTGGAATGCCGAGTTCGATGACCATGCGCAGCATCTTACGGACTTCTTCCGTGCTGCCTTTTTGAAAGGCTTGCGTGCCTTCTGCAGGTGCCGTGTCTGGGTCGATGGTTTCTGTATCTTCTGCGCCGCTCGAATCTTCGCTTGTCTTTTTGAGCTCCACGTCTGGTTTGTTGTCCGCATTTTCAGTGGCTGTTGCGTTCGGGGCCTCGGTGGTTGTTTGCTCGCTGCTCAGGCTTGCGAGCAGACGCGGAGCTTTGGGTTCCCCGGTTTGTGATGTGTTGGCCAGTGTTTGGCTTTCGGTGTTCGTCTCGCCTGGGCGCGCTTCAGGATTGAAGTTCTCGGTTGGCAGGGTCAGTCGGGGGGTGACGTATGTTCCGTTGTTTCCGAGGGCAGCGTAGGACACCGCGAGTTGCAGCAGCGTGACGCTCATGCCTTGGCCGAAGGAGTTGGTGGTGCGCACCAGGTTATCCCAGCGATTGATCGGTTGCAGCGTGCCGCTGGCGGTGGTCGCTTTGCCGAGTTCGACAGGGCGTCCAAAACCGAGCTTTTGAAAGCTGCGCAGCAGTTGCTCGTTGGTCATCTTTTCGACGATGTGACTCATGCCGACGTTGCTCGAGTAGCGCAGGATGTCTTCGATGTTCAGTCGGGGACCGTGAGCGACGCTGTCACCGATGTTTGATGCCCAGCGTCCGCCGACGCGCCGCACCATGGGTGTGTCGAAGGTTTGATCGGGGGTGATTGCACCCACGTCGAGCGCGGCAGCCACACTCAGCGGCTTGATGACGCTCCCTGGTTCAAAGCGGTCGATCAATGGGCGGTTGCGCAGGATTTCTGGGCCTTTGCCTCGCCAATCGGTGGGGTCCAGTGGAGGCCACGACGCCACGGCGAGCAGTTCACCTGTGGAGATGTCCATGATGATGGCGCCCCCGTGTTTTGCCCGGTTCTCGCTGGCGTGTTTGCTCAGCGCCTGCTCCGTGTCTGCTTGGAGTTTGGGGTCGATGGTCAGTCGCAGGTTTTTGCCTGCTTTGAGGTCGCTGTCATAGGCGCGTTCGAGTCCTTCGAGGCCTTCGGTTTGTCCCATGATGCCCACGACTTGCGCGGCGAGTGTTTTCAGCGGGTAGATCCGCGTTTCTTTTTGTTGAAAGGTGCCTGGGTTTTCGGTGCGGGTCATGGCGAGGAGCGTTCCGTCCCGCGCCATGATTTTTCCGCGCCCTGAAGGCGTTGGGAGTGTGATTTCTTGGGCGCGTTGAGTCATGATGCGCACGTAGCTCACGACCATGCTCATGAAGATGATCAGTGCCAGCAGCCACATCCATGTGCTTCTTCCCTGGATGCGTAATTCCATGGGCCATAACCTAGCATTTGCATTTGGCCATCTTCTTGCGATTTGCGCCTTTGCTTTCTGGAAAAGTTCTGAACTGAACACCGAAGGGGAGGGAGATCTGGACGTGGAGTTGGATTTTCGCATAGGTTTTTTGTGGGACAAAAGGAAAACGCAACTTGTTTGAAGTTGCGTTTCTGGGGTTTTTAGGGTGAATGTTATTCTGGCTGTTCTTTTCGCGGTTCGAATTCGAAGGTGTCGGTGTTCTCTGGCACGTAGCCCGTGACGCCTTGAAGTTGCGAAGCAAACCAAAGGCCATCGAGATCTGCGTTGCCAGTCATTTCATAGGGGCCAAAGCAGGTGAGTGTTTTTCGGCCATGGTCGATGCTCATCAGGTAGACCTTGGCTCCGGTTTCCTGAGCCATGTAGCGCAGACCGTGTTTCCACTGACCTGGTCCGCGTTTCCCTTTGGGCAGCAGCGCGACGATGTGTCCTTTGTTGAGCAGCGCGGCGGCTCGGGCGGTGGTTCCACCGGGGTTTTTGCGGTCAACGCTGATGGCGCCGAGAGGACGCATGATCAGGTTCATCGGAAAGCGCAGCAGATCTTTCTTGGCCAAGAATTTTGGCGTGATGTTCATGGCCCTTGTGCCCAACAGCCCATAGAGAAAATCGATGTTGTGGGTATGCGGCGCAACAGCCAGCAGATAAGGACCATGGCTTGGCAAGGCGCCTTGGACCTTGAAACCGATTTTTTTCAAGATCGCTTCTGCGACCCGCACACGGAGGGCTTTGCGAGGTCCATTTCTGGATTTCCGGGGAACAAAACGCTTCACGAATTCAGGATGACATATTGCAGCGCCAAAGAACCGTGCACGGTTCTTTGGCGCTGCGCTGCTCTTTCGATCAGTACGTTTTGTACCGGGTAAAGACCTGCACCCAGTTGTTGGCCATCGCTGTGCCCCATTTCGTTGTCACGCCGTCCTGCCACCCCCCATTGGCGTATCTGAGGTTCTCGCGCACGTACACATACGCCATGCCCATAGCGGTGACGTCTGGGTTCATGATGTTTTCGCAGTGCCCCTCGCTTCGCATGAATTCTGTAACCATGGTCAGGCTGTCTGTGTAGCCACGACCGACGTTTTCACCGACGTGATCCCAAATTGCCGTGCTGCCGCTTTCTTTCAGTGCGCGCTCAATGCGCTCTCTGAGAGTCACGCCATAGAAAAAGGGTTCATTCTGGAATTCCAGCGGCTCCACATGGGCGAACTCCGTGGCAGTTTTGCTGAGGAAGTAGCCGTGTTTGTGTGCCATGAGTGCGGCGTTCCCATCGTAGGTCAGCGGCTTGAATTTGCCCGGAGCGAAGGTGTATTTGGGATCGTTCGTCGGGATATTGGGATCGGCGCAGGTTGGCCAGGGGATCTTTTCTCCCCCCAGTGTGCCCTTGGTGCGGACCTCGTTGACGAGGTTGAACATTTCCATGTCCGTTTTGTTGGGGCTGATCAGGACTTTGCCGATCCCAGTTCCCGTGCCGACTGCGGCGCCGACTTCAGGCACGAAGAGCTCAGGGGGCGTGGCGCTGCCGGTGCCGGACCTGGCCCGCGCTCGCGGGGAGGACCCGCCCCTGGCACAGGTGATGGAAACCCGGCGCTCGCACCGGCGCTATCTGCCCGGCCAGACGACACTGACGCAGGTGGCCGAGCTGCTCTACCGCTCGCTGCGGGTACGCCAGCTCTTCCCGGACGAGGCCGGACTCGAGGTCGTCGACCGGCCCTATCCCAGCGGCGGCTCGATCCACGAGATCGAGACCTATCTCGTGGTCAATGATGTCACCGGGCTCGCGCCGGGCATTTACCGCTACGCCCCGACCCGTCACGAACTCGACCTGGTCAGCCCGGACGAGCGGGTGCGCTCCTCGATCAACGCCGATGTGCAAATGACGACCCGCGGGGAACTCCCGCCGCCGGTGGTGCTGCTCTTCGGCGGCCGCTTCGGGCGGGTCATGTGGAAATACCAGGGCATGCCCTACGCCCTGCTGACCAAGCACGTCGGCGTCGTCTACCAGACCATCTACCTCAACGCCACGGTGCTCGGCCTGGGCGTATGCGGGATCGGCGGCTGCAGCGCGGGCCTCTTCGCCCGGGCCACCGGCACCGATCCGCTGGACGAGGGAGCCGTCGGGATGATGGCCCTCGGCGCCCCAGACCCCACCGAAGACGATCCGTGGAGGCGATCGTGAAATTCCGGTTCAAGGCGCTGGAGCGCCAGCGGCAACCCGACCAACTGGACTCCCCGACCCTGCTGGCCAGCCCGCGCGGCTGGGTCGCCGTCTTCACCGTGCTCATCACCACTGTGATGGTCGGCCTGTGGGGATTCCTCGGCGCCATTCCCCGGTATGCCTCGGTCGGCGGCCTGTTGTCCTATCCGGGCGGCGTGGTCACCGTGGAGTCCACCGTCCCGGGCGCCCTGACCGGTATGCCCGTGCGCACCGGGGACACCGTCACCGACGGCCAGACCGTGGGGATCGTGCGCACCGCGTCCGGCAAGTCCATCCCGGTCGCCGCACCCGTGGCCGGCCGGATCGTCTCGGTGAACGCCGGGGTAGGCAACTATGTCGCCCCCGGGGAGCCGGTCCTGCAGATCGAACAGATCGCCCCGGGCCAGGAGGAGCTCGGCGCCACCCTGGTCGTCGCCGGCGACATGGTCCCCTTCGTTCGTCCCGGCCAGGAAGTCACCCTCGCCGTGCCCGGCGTCAACCCGCGGATCTTCGGACGGCTACGCGGCGTGGTGGAGAATGTCGGCGAATTCCCTGCCAGCACAGAGCAACTCGCGATGGTCACCGGAAGTGCCGCGGCTGCGCCGACCACCGGCCATCTGGTGCGGGTCCGGCTGCTGGCGGACCCGCATACGGCCTCGGGCTATCAGTGGACGAGCGTCTCCGGGCCCTCCGTGGTGCTCAACTCACGAACCCCGATCGAGGGTGAGCTCTCCCTCGGCGCTCGCAAACCGGTCTCCATCCTGCTGGGGGTGTGAACGATGCCCAAGGCGCCACCGCGGGTGGAGACGGAATGCAAAGGCCTGGCCCCCTGGCGGGCACCGGTGCGCCGGACGCCGACGGTCATTCAGATGGAGGCGGTCGAATGCGGCGCCGCATCCCTGGCGATCATCCTGGCGCACTACGGCAAATTCGTTCCGCTGGAAGAGCTTCGGGTCGCCTGCGGGATCTCCCGGGACGGATCCACCGCCAAGAATGTGATGGACGCGGCCGCCAAATATGGGTTGGTGGGCAAGGGCTCCCGGATGGAGTTGCCGCCGCTGATCGAGATGGGCCGCCCGGTCATCGTCTTCTGGGCCTTCCAGCACTTCATGGTGGTCAACGGTTTTGAGCGCCGCCGTGGCCAAACCATGGTGCTGCTCAACGATCCCGCCTCCGGCCCCCGGCGTATGCCGTTGGCAGAGTTCGATTCCGGCTTCACCGGGATCGTGCTCGACCTGGCGCCGGGGGAGGACTTCGAGGCGGGCGGGGAGCCGCCGCGCCTGCGGCAGATGCTGCTGGAACGCACCTCCAAGTCCGGTCGTGGCCTGACCTTGGCCCTGCTGGCGGCGGTGGTCCTGGTGATCCCCGGGATCATCGGCCCGATCTTCACCCAGTACTACGTCGACTCGATCTATGGGCGCACCGGCCTGCTGGCGATGCTGCCGCTGCTGGCCGGCCTGCTCGGCTGCGCACTGGGGATCTTCATCCTCACCCTGGTGCAGACCTACTATCTGCGCCTGGTGGAGGCCCGCAGCTCCCTGGTGTCCAGCGGCCGCTTCCTCTATCGGCTGTTGCGACTGCCGATGGGTTTCTATCTCCAGCGCCGTCCCGGGGAACTCGGTCGCCGGTTGACCAGCAACCGGTTGGTCGCGCAGACCGTCACCCGGGACCTCGTGGTCACCGTGGTCAACCTGCTGCTCATCGTCGTCTATGGCGCGGCGCTGCTCTTCCAGGACTTGGTGCTCGGCGCGCTCGCGATCGCCGTCGCCCTGATCAACCTCATCGTGCTGCGCGCGGTCATGCGCCGCCGGGTGGACACCGCCACCGCGCTGGAGGCCGAGGAAGGCCGGCTGGCGGTGGCCACGCTCCATACGATCTCCTCGATCGAAACGGTGAAGGCCTCCGGCACCGAGCACGCCTCGTTCACCCGGTGGTCGGGGTCGCTGGCCAAAACCATCACCGAGTCCCAGCGGCTGGGGGTGCCCACCGCGCTGATCGGGATTGTCCCGCCCATGCTCGCCACGGTGAACTCGGGGCTGGTCATGCTCGTCGGCGGTCTGCGGGTCACCCATGGCGCGATCACCGTGGGGGTGCTCTTCGCCTTCCAGGCGCTGCTGGCGACGTTCACCCGACCGCTGACCCAGCTGACCAATCAGGCTGGGGTGCTGCAGGAGATGCAGGCGCAATTGCACCGACTGCGCGATGCGGAGAACTACCAACTCGATCCGTCATTCGCGGCCAATCCGAGTGGCCCGGGCGGTGAGGTGCTCTCCGGCAGCCTGCGGTTCGAGTCGGTGGACTTCACCTTCAGCCCCCTGCTGCCGCCCTTGGTACGCGGTCTGGATCTCGCCGTGGAACCCGGTATGCGCGTGGCCCTGGTCGGTGCCTCCGGATCCGGCAAGAGCACCATCGCCAAGCTCGCCGCCGGCCTGCTGGAACCCACCGGCGGGCGGATCCTCTTCGACGGCCAGGAACGCCATGAGTGGAGCCGGCAGTCGATGGCCCGCTCCGTGGCCTATGTGGACCAGACCACGACCCTCTTCGAGGGCACCGTGCGGGACAATATTTGCTTCTGGGACAGCGAGGTTCGTGACGAGAGCGTGCTGCGCGCCCTGCGGGATGCGGAGATCTTCGACACCATCTCGCGACGGGCCGGCGGCATCAATGCCGCGGTGGCCGAGGGCGGCAGCAATTTCTCCGGTGGCCAGCGCCAGCGCCTCGAGCTCGCCCGTGCGCTGGTCAGCGATCCCACCCTGGTGATCCTCGACGAGGGCACCAGTGCCCTGGACACGGCGACCGAACGCCGCGTCATCGACAACCTGCGCCGCCGCGGGTGCGCGCTGGTGATCATCGCCCATCGCCTCTCCACCGTCCGCGACGCGGACGTGATCATGGTCGTCGAGGACGGGACCGTGGTGGAAAAGGGGCGGCACGACGATCTCATGGCGCTGGGGTCGGTGTATGCCGACCTCGTGCAATCCGAGAAGGCCACGAACGCGGAGCGCATCTCATGACCATTGACGGTATGTCCAGGCCACCCACCGGCTCCCCGCTGTTGCTCGGTGAGGACCGGGAAGCGGACTGGTCGGCCCGGGATATGTTTCCGATCCTCACCGCGGACGAGGTCGCCATCGTGGCCCATGGCGAGGTGGATCTCTTTGCGGTGCAGGTGGTCGACGGTCAGCCGGTCGGCCCCTGGCACTCCCTGGCCCGAATCACCGCGGGCGATGTTATCGCCGGCCCGGTCGCCGGGCCCCGTCACCGGGTGATCTGCCGGCGGGTGGGCTCGGCGTCCATGCGCACCATCCCCTTGGCCGAACTGCGGCAGCGAATGCGCTTGCTGGGCAATGACTTTGGGGGCGCCGATCCAGGGGAAACCCTGGCGCGCGGCATCGAGTCCACCCTGCGCAAGATCGACCCCAGCTTGAGCCGGCCCTTGCCGCCGCGGGACTTCGAAGTACTGCCGGCGGAGGCAACCTGTGAGTTCGCCGCCCATGACGTGCTGCGCCCGGTGCAATCGCTCTTGTGGGTGGACATCGTCTCCGGCCGGGCCTGCCAGGGGGCCGAACGGGCCGAATATGCCGACGGAGACAGCCTGTGTCTGAGCCGGCAGGACTGGCTGGTGCTCGACACCGCGACCGTGCTGCGGACGCGCACGACTGCGGAACTGCTGCGCGAGGACACCCTGTGGCATCGCCTGGTCGCGCACTGGTCCCGCTTCCTCTTCCTCATCGACCGTCTGGTGGAGCGCGAGGCGCTGAACGCCTCGGCCGCGGTGCAGCGCGCGCGCCGACGCGACGAGGACACCCTGGGCCATGTGCGGGACGAGAACGATCTACTGCTGCTGGGCGAACAATCGGCCATCGGCATCGGCTCACTGCCCGGGGTCACCCCGGGGCTGATCGACGCCACGGTCCGGGTGCTGGAGGAGATGGGCGACGATCCGGGGGTACCGGACTCCATTCGTCATCGGCGCAGCATCGCCGACTTTGCCGACCTGGGGGCCAGTGGCTGGGTGCGCACTCGCGGCATACGGCTCGAAGGGCGTTGGTGGACAACGGATATGGGGCCGGTGGCCGGCTATTGGGGCCCGGACCACCTGCCGGTCGCCTTCCTCTTCAAGGACGGCGGCTATGTCGCCTTCGCGCGCTGGCTCGACAAGCCGGTGCGGGTCACCCGGGACAACCATTTCTCGGCCGGGCGCACGGTATGGACGATCTACCCGCGCCTGCCCGCGGGGATCAGCACCATCGGCGCCCTGGTGCGCTATGGCTTCACGGGTCTGCGCGGCAGCGTGGCGATGTTCGCCACGATGGCGGCACTGATCGGTCTGCTAGGTCTGCTCACCCCGGTGCTCAATGGCAAGATCCTCGGCGAATTCGTCGCCGCCGCCAACCGCCCGATGATCATCCAGGGCGGGCTCGCGGTCATCGCCAGCGCGGCCGTGGGTGCGGCCTTCGCGGCGGTGCAGAACCTCGCCGTGCTGCGCATCCAGGGCGCGCTGGTGACCAAAACCCAGACGGGGATCTTCGGTCGCCTCCTGGACCTGCCGGTGACCTTCTTCCAGAGGTACTCCACCGGCCGGCTCGGCACGGTGATCCTCAGCCTCAAGGCCGCGCAGGAGATCCTCTCCGGGGTCGTGGTCGCCGCGACCCTGGGTCTGGTGGTGGTCGTCGCCAACCTCTTGGTCGCCTTCTTCTACAGCGTCTCGCTGGCCGCCTTGGCGCTCGGGCTGGCGGCCATTGCCGTCGCCGTATGTCTGCTCGCCGGCCGCCGAGTGTTGCGCCTGGAGCGGGAGCGCTATGAGGCTGAGCAGGGCCTGACCGGGCTGAGCTACGAGATCCTCTCGGCGATGACCAAGATCCGCGCGGCCGCGGCCGAAGAGCGCGCCTTCCTGCGCTGGTCGGAGCAGCAGCGCGCGGTCCAGTCGCGCATCCTCGCCAGCCGGCGGGTACAGGACCGGGTGACGATCTTCAATGCCGTCTATCCGCTGCTCAGTTTGGGTGTCGTCTTCACCGTGGCCATGACTCAACGCAGTATGTCGATGGCCGCCCTGCTGACCTTCCTCACCGCATTCACCCTGATGATCAATGCGCTGCTGCAGTTCACCGGCAGCGTGCTGACCGCGGGGGCGATCATTCCCATGGTGGAGTCGCTACGTCCGGTCCTCGAGGCCGACCCGGAGGCGGGGATCGGCAAGGCGCATCCGGGGGAGCTCTCGGGCAATGTCTCGCTGCGAGGGGTCTCCTTCCGCTACCGCGACGACGGCCCGCTGGTCCTGGACGATGTCAGCATCGATGTGCAGCCGGGTGAGTTCGTGGCGATCGTCGGGCCCTCGGGCAGCGGGAAGTCCACGGTGATCCGGCTGATGCTCGGCTTCTCCCGGCCGCATCAGGGGGCGGTGCTCTTCGACGGTCAGGATCTGGGTGAACTCGACCTGCCGGGGGTGCGCGCCCAATGCGGCGTGGTGCTGCAGAGCCCGCGGTTGATGGCCGGCGACATCCGGGAAAATATCTCGGGCGGCGGGCGCTATACGGAGGATGAAATCTGGGAGGCGGCCGATATGGCCGGGCTTACCCCGGTCATCAAGGCCATGCCGATGGGCCTGGCCACGGTGGTCAACGAAGCCTCGGCCGGGCTGTCGGGCGGGCAGATCCAGCGCTTGATGATCGCCCGCGCCTTGGTCAACCGGCCCCGCTTCGTCATCTTCGATGAGGCCACCAGCGCGCTGGACAATCCCACCCAGCGCATCGTGGCCGATGCCACCCGGCAGCTCAATGCCACCCGGGTCGTCGTGGCGCACCGCCTGTCCACCGTGCGCGACGCCGACCGGATCGTGGTGATGGACAAGGGCCGGGTGGTGCAGACCGGCACCTATCGCGAGCTGATGGCCGACCCCGACGGCCTCTTCGCGGAGCTGGCGAGCCGGCAGGAGTCCGACTGAGTCGGCTGTGCACGCCACCTGACGCCATCCCGGTCCGACCCGCTCAGGTCGGGCCGGGATTGCTTTTGCGTATCCCTCGGTAGGCCTTCGGCATGGGCACGTATGTCGTTGCCCCGCAACAGTAATTGCTGCGTAAGCGTTCGGCCGGCCGAGCTATTCCGCGAGGTGGGGGCGGCGACGAAGGATTGACCTGTCGGCAACGCACCGAAGGTCCGAACAGGGCGCGCGGTCAGTCCCGGCAACTCACCCATCGAGCAAGGAGACACGAAAACCATGGCCCTGTCCGAAGCCCAGAAGAACGAATTCATCGACGCCTACACCAAGGCTCTGCTCGCCAGCTGGTCGAGCGACGAGTATGCCGAGCGTCTCGACTCCGACCCGCGCGCCGCGCTGGCCGAGGTCGGCCTGCAGTTGCCGGCCGACGCCAAGATCGAGATCGTGCGTGGCACCACCGGTGCGGCCAGCCAGGAGGGTGAGGAGGGCCGCCTGGACAAGCAGGTCGCGCTCTATGAGGCCGGCCTGGAGAGCGGCACCTTCGAGTTCCACATGCCGGCCACCCCGCAGATCGACACCAGCGAGTTGGACGTGGACGAGCTCAGCGAGGTCTCTGGCGGTGGGATCAACTGCTGCTGCTGCCCCTGCTGCTGCTGCAGCTGAGTCCTGGCGACGAAGCACCACCCGACGGCCGATCGGCCGGACCCCGCACACGCGCGGGTCCGGCCGATTGGTCGTTTTCCCTCGACGGCGGGGTGCCACCGCTTGGCCAGGCGTGCGTTGGCGGGCGCTGGTTGCCAAGGAATCGGGTGACCGGCACGGGCATACGCACGGTCGCGCCGCGGCCCTACGTCACCCGGGTGCGGCGGTCGGCATAGCTGCGGACGACATACGTCATCGATGAGCGACGGCGGGTCTTTCGGACCGTAGCGCGCGTGCCGAAGAGTCGAGACATCGCGAGGAACCGCTCCCCGCGCACCGAACCGACAAGGAGTTTGCGATGGCCCTGTCCGAAGCCCAGAAGAACGAATTCATCGACGCCTACACCAAGGCCCTGCTGGCCAGCTGGTCGAGCGACGAGTACGCCGCCCGCCTCGACTCCGACCCGCGCGCCGCGCTGGCCGAGGTTGGCCTGGAGTTGCCCGCCGACGCCACCATCGAGATCGTGCGCGGCACCACCGCCGCCGGCGCCGCCGATGGCCAGGAAGCACGCCTGGACAAGCAGGTCGGGCTCTACGAGGCCGGCCTGACCAGCGGCACCTTCGAGTTCCACATCCCTGCCACCCCGCAGATCGACACCAGCGAGCTCGACGTGGACGAGCTCAGCGAAGTCTCCGGTGGCTCGATCAACTGCTGCTGCTGCCCCTGCTGCTGCTGCAGCTGACCATCGGAGGCACCCATGGCACTCACCAATGGAGCCCGGCGCAAGGTCGTCGATGCCTACACCCGGATGCTGCTCTCCAGCTGGGGCGATGAGGACTACGCCGCACGCCTGGACCGTGACCCGGTCGGGGCGCTCGCCGAAGCGGGTCTGACCCTGCCGGCCGATTCGCGCGTCACCATAGTGCGCCACTCCTCCGATCAGATCGGTGCCGAGATCGCCGAAGGCGGTGGAGATCTGGAGGCGCAACTCGCCCTCTACGAGACGGGCCTGCAGACCGGTGAGTTCGTCTTCCATGTGCCCCAAGCACCCGATCTGGACACCGGCGAACTGGACGCCGACGACCTCAACTCGGTCGCCGCCGGCGCCACCTATTGCTGCTGCTGCTGCCCCTCGTGCAGTAGCTGCACGGTCTGATTCAACCGAAAAGCACACCACCCCAATCCAATTCGCGATAACCCCGACAAAAGGAGCACGCAATGTCCACCACCGACTTCCGCGACCAGTACCTGCAGACCCTCATCAAGGACTGGACCGACGACGAGTTCTCGGCCCGGCTCGACGCCGACCCCAAGGCCGCCCTGGCCGAGGTGGGGTTGAGCCTGCCGGAGAACGTTCGGGTCGAGGTCGTCCGTCACCGTTCCGACGAGGTCAACCCCTACGAGGACAAGGGCAATGAGGCGGCCCTGGACGTCCAGCAGACCCTCTACGAGAAGGGTCTGGAGACCGGCGTCTTCCAGCTCCACCTGCCCGCCGCCCCGGCCGCGGACAGCGCCGAGCTCTCTGAGCAGGAGCTCAACGAGGTGGCGGCCGGCGAGGTCCCGTGCTGCTGCTGCTGCTGCTGACCTGACGCGAACGACGACGGCCCCGGGACTGCGAGGTCCCGGGGCCGTCGTGCTCCCGGAGCGACTGCATACCGAAGCGCCGGGGGCCTCTTTACGCATCGCGTCGGTATGACCGACCGATGCCGGGGACGGCATACCAACCCAAGACTGGTCGCAAGAGACCACCCGAGGAGGCAGGACGATGGCCACCACTGAGGATCTGCACATCCACGTGCGTTCGCTGCGCAAGATGTATGGCGATTTCCCCGCCGTTGACTCCGTGGACATGGATGTCCGCAAAGGCGAGGTGTTCGCGCTGCTGGGCCCGAATGGCGCGGGCAAGACGACGACCGTCGAGATCCTCGTCGGCGTGCGCAGCCGCACCTCGGGCGAGGTCCAGGTGCTGGGGGAGGACCCCCGAGCCGACCGGCGCGAATGGCGCAACCGGCTCGGCGTGGTTCCGCAGAACACCGGGGACTACCTGGACCTGACCGTGCGCGAGGTGGTTGACCACTTCGGCAGCTTCTATTCCGACCCGCTGGGCACCGACGAGCTCATCGCCATGGTCGGGTTGACGAGCAAGGCGCGCGCCAAGACCAGCGCCCTCTCGGGTGGACAGCGGCGCCGGTTGGATGTCGCCGTGGGCGTGGTCGGCCGCCCGGAACTGGTCTTCCTCGACGAGCCCACCACCGGGCTGGACCCGGAGGCCCGGCGCGAAGCCTGGGACCTGGTCAACTACTTCCGCGAACTGGGCGCGACCACGGTGCTGACCACGCACTATCTCGACGAGGCCGAGGCGCTCGCCGATCGGGCCGGCATCATCGCCGCGGGCAAGATGCTGACCGTCGGCACCATTGCCGAACTCGGTCGCGCCGCCGGGGCGGGCACCCTCATCACCTGTTCCGGGGTGCCGCAGGCGCAACGAGCCGTCCCGGCCGAGATCGCCACCGTCGAGCAGCTCACCCGAGCGGACAACCGGGCGGAGATCACCATCGCCACCGACAAGCCCACCGAGGTCCTGGCTTTGCTCATTGCGTATGCGCGTGACCTCGGCATCAACGAGATCCCGGGCCTGACCGTGAGCCGGCCCACCCTCGAGGACACCTATCTGCGGCTGATCCAGCGAGAGGACGCCAAGCGATGACCACCGTCGACTCCACCAAGGCCGCGACGCCGACCGGCTCGCAGCCAACGCCGATCGCCCGACCGCGGGCGACCCGGACCGAGCGCCGGTTGCCCGGTCTCGGACGCGCGGCCCTGGCCCGCTCCGGCGCCGAACTCAAGATCTTCTTCCGCAATGTGCAGCAGTTGGTGTTCACGCTGGCGTTGCCCGTGATCCTGCTGCTGATCTTCGGGGCGATCTTCACGGGGAAGATCGAGGGCACCGACACCGACTTCAAGCAGTACTTCGTGGCCGGCATCATCGCCGCGGGCGTGATGAGCACCGCCTTTACTGGGCTGGCGATCAATGTGGCCATCGAACGGGAGATGGGGCTCATCCGGCGCCTGGGGAGTACCCCGATGCCCAAGGGGGCCTATTTCATCGGCAAGGTGGTGCTGGTCGCGGTGACCTCGCTCTTGGAGACGCTCATCCTGGTCGCTATCGGGCGGGCCTTCTTCGGCCTGCAGATCCCTACGGACAGTAAGCATTTGCTCGCGTTCGGGTGGATCCTCGTGCTGGGCACCGCCGCCATGGCACTGTGCGGGTTGGCCTATACCGCCGTCATCCCGTCCGCCTCGGCGGCCCCGGCGATCGTCACCCCACCCTTCCTGGTTTTGCAGTTCATCTCCGGGGTGTTCTTCCCCTTCACCCAGTTGCCGGAATGGATGCAGATGACCGCCGGCATCTTCCCGCTGAAGTGGCTCACCCAGGGCATGCGCTATGTCTTCCTGCCCGAGAACTTCCAGGTCGTCGAGGTCGGCGGCAGCTGGAACTTGCCGGCGGTGGCCATCGCGCTGGGTATGTGGGTGCTGGTCGCGGGCCTGCTCACCGCGATCACCTTCCGGTGGCGCGGCCCCAAGGTCAAGTGAACCCCGGCGATCGCGATGACCGTGACCGCGGCACCGGCCGTCCCCCCGATCTTCTCCTTCCCATTCCTGCTCAACCCGCTGCCCACGCTGGCCTGGCTGCGCGAGCATGACCCGATCCATACCGGCCCCGGCGGACTCGTGGTGCTCACCCGGTATGCGGACTGCGCGGCGGCGCTGGCGCATCCAGGTCTGTCCGCCGCCGGCGGCCAGGCGGAACGCAGCGAGGTGTCCGGCGCGCCGGTCTCCATGCTCAATACCGATGGGCCGGAACACATTCGGTTGCGCAAGCCCGGCGGGTCGCTACTCGGCCCTGCGGCGGTAGCCCGCGCGCTCCCGCAGATCGAGGCCGACATCCGCGCCCACCTCGCCGGACTGGGATCGACCGCTGATCTGGCTCGGGAGATCAGCGAACCCCTCGCCACGCTGGCGCTGGCCGGGATTCTTGGCATCCCCGCCGCGGACCAGGCCCGGTACGCCGCCCACGCCGCCGCCGTGGTCGTCGCCCTGGACCCGGTGCCCAGCCCGGCGGCCGCGGCCAAGGGCCGGATCGCGATGGCGGCATTCACCGAGTTCGCCGGGGAACTGATGGATCGGGCCGAACCGGAGAGCCCGCTCGGACGGCTGCGGACGACCCCCGAGCTGTCCCGCGAGGACGCGCTCGGCATCGTCTCGCTGGCCACCGTGGGGGGCTGGGCGCCGCTGGCCGACCTGATCACCGTGGCCGTGCACCTCTGGTTGGCCGGCGATGACGCCCCCGGTGACGAGGAGGGCTTGATGGGCTGGGTTGCCGAGGTGACCCGCTGGCATACCCCCATCCCATTCGTCGCCCGCCAGGCCCAGACGACGATCGAGCTGCCGTCCGGCCAGGTCCCGGCCGGCGCGCAGGTGCTGGTGCATCTGGGCGCGGCCGATCGTGACCCGGAGGTCTTTGGTCACCCGGATGCGATTGCGCCGCACCGCGAATCGGCTGCTACGGAGGGGCTGGCCTTTGGTGCCGGCACGCACCTGTGCCTGGGCGCCCCACTGGTCCGGGCGGTGGTGCCGATGGTCCTGCGGGCCCTGCAGGAGCGCGCGCCCGCAGCCCGGCTGCGCAGCAGCCAACTGATGTGGCAGCCGACGGTCTTCCCGCGTCGGCCGATGTCATCGGTCGTGGAGATGCCCGCATGAGCGCGGTGCCAGCGAGCGCCGAGGTTCTCGTCGTGGGTGCCGGTATGGCGGGGCTCACCGCCGCGAAGTCCCTGCGCGACAGCGGGATCGGGGTGCGAGTCATCGAAGCCCGGGACCGGGTGGGCGGACGCATCCATACCGTCCGCGAGTCCGGACAGGCACCGCGCGAACTGGGTGCCCAGGTCGTGCACGGGGCGGCCCATCCCGTCTTCACGGTGGTGGACCGAGACCGGGAGGCCACCCACATCGACGGGGGTGAACTCGCGGCGAGGATGCACGTCGACGACCTCCGGTTGCCGCTGGATGGCACCGCACCCGTGATCGGCCCGATGGCCGCCCTGCGCCGGTTGCGCAATCTGCCGCGGGTGATGGGGCCACTCGCCGGACAACTGCCCGTCCCCGCCGCGGCGGAGATTGCCCGCATCGACGAGCGCGGCCTGCGCGCTCTCGGGCAGTGGGTGGAACAGGTCAGCGGCGTGCCCCTCGAGCGGCTCACCGTGGACCGCGTGGTGTCCGACCCCGCGCTGAGCCCGCCGCCGGGGGAGAAGTACTTGCTGAATGACGGTATGTCGGCCGTGCCGCAGCGCCTGGCCCAGGGCCTGGAGGTGACCGTCGGCTCCCCGGTCGCCGCCATCGCCCTGTGCGACAACGCAGTTCGGGTCACGCTGCGCTCCGGCCAGGAGTTGACTGCCGCGCTGGTGGTGCTCACCGTTCCACCGCCGGTGATCGCCGCCGGGCTCATCGCGCTGCCCGATCTGCCCGCGGATCAGCGGCAAGCCGCGGCCGCCCTGACCGCGGCGCCGGCCGTGGTCGTCCACGTCTCCCTCGTGGCGCCGGCCCAGGATCATGGCTTCGTCTTCGATGTCGAACTCGGCTTCGCTACCTGGCATCGCGGCGAACAGCACCTGACCGTGGTCTCCAAGGGACGCCAGGCCGGGCGAACCGCCGAATGGGCGCGCGATCCCGCACGGATGCGGGCCTGGGCGGGCCGACTGCCGGGGGTGACCCCAGCACCCGAGGGGGAGATCACCGCATACGACTGGGGCACAGACCCGTACGCCCTCGGGGGATTCACCATCGCCCCCGAGCCGAGTGATCCAGTCGCCGAGATCTGGCGCCGCCCGATCGGCGGTCGGATCGTCATCGCCGGCGAGGCTGCGCTCGCGGACGCCGGACACCCCTATCTGGACCGAGCGGCACGCAGCGGCGAACTCGCCGCCGACGCCGTGCGCCGGCTTCATCCTCGAAAGGCCGTGGCATGAGCAGCATTCACGCCGGGTGGTATCTCGTCACCTTCACCGATGTCCTGCAGGACGACCTCACCCCGATCCGGATCGGCGATCGGCGCCTGATGGTGGTGCGCGACAACGCATCCGAGCACGGGTATGTCGTTGCCGACTCGAGTTGCCCCCACCGCGGAGCGGATCTCACCGCCGGCGGCGAGCTGCGCGACGGCTGCGTCGCCTGTCCCTTCCACGGCCGGTTGATCAGCGTCGGCGAACATCCGCGCCGGCTCAGCGTGGCCACCTATCCCACGTATATCGCCGGGCCGCTCATCTTCGCCCGGCTGGCCCATGACCCCTTGGGGGACAACGGTTTCGTCGAGACCATGGATCGACTGACCCAGGACAAGCGGATTGTTACCGCGGTGGATCGCGTCGTTAACGTCCCGGTCGATTTCGTGGTGGAGAACGCCTTCGACACCGAGCATTTCCCCACCGTGCACAAGGTGCCCAGCCTCGCCGGGATGCACACCGAACGCCGGTCGGAGGGGACTCTGATCATCGGCGGGGACTTCCTCACGGTCGGCGACCCCTGGTACGACCTGCGTTACGCCCGGGCGCTGCAGTCCTATCTTCAGGTCGGCGCGCGCGATGCCAATCGGCGATCCGCCTTCCGGGCCACCGCTTTCAGTCCCACGGTGGTGCTCACCGCGTTCGGCAGTGGTGCGGACGACCCGATCATCCTCACTGGCGCCCTACCCACCCCCGACGGCACCTTGGTCCGCGTCGCGGTGATCGGCACCAGCAGCCATCCGCTGGAACGGATCGCCGAGGCATCACGGCTAGCCATCAACCAGGACACTGTGGTCTGGGAATCCATCGACCCCGCCAGCGCGTGGACCCTGGACGAACAGGACGCGAATATCGTCGCCTACCGCGACTGGGTCGCGGATTTCCCACTGGCACAGCGCAATCGACCCACCAGGGTGGTGTCGTGAGCGCCGCCGGCGTCGCCTGGGTGCATGGCTACACCATGCACTCGGGCATCTGGGCGCAGGTCTGGTCCGCGCTACCGGACCGCGAGCATGTCGGGATCGACCTCCCCGGTCACGGCACCCAGGCCGGTATGCCGATGCCCCGCACCCTGGACGGCTGGGCGGATCGCGTCGCCGACCAACTGCGGGACAGCGGCGCCCGGGATCTCGTCGGACTCTCCTTTGGCTCGGCGATCGCCCTGCAGGTCGCGGCGCGCCACCCCGAACTCATCGACCGGCTGGTGCTGGCCGCCCCTACCCTGTCCGGGGCGCCCGAGGACCGTGAAGCCCGCGCCAAGTACTTCTTGCTCATGATGCGGCTGCGCGAGCTAGGCCCCGGCCCGGCCCTGGCCCGCGTCTGGATGAACGACCCGCCGCCGATCTTCCGCGGCCTGCGCGCCCATCCCGCCCGGTATGCCGCGATGGAGCAGATCGTGGCCACCCATCCGTTCACCGAACTGCGCACCGGCGCGATGCGCGCCCTGTCCCAGACCGTGCAGGGACCCGACCTACTCGCCAGTATCCGTTGCCCGATCCTGCTCATCGTGGGGGATGAGGACATGCCCCAGTTCGTCGAGAACGCCCGGACCATTGCCCGGTATGCCGCTGATGTCACCACCGAGGTCCGTCCCGGGCTCGGCCATCTGCCGCTCCTGGAGGACCCGGCCGGCTGCGCTCCAGCCCTGGCCGGCTTTCTCGCCGCCCCGGTCGCCGCCTCCTGATCCGCCGCACCGGCCGGCACGCCCCCATACCGGCCGGTGCGGCACTGGTCCTGGGGCGTCGCGATCCGCGGCGCCCAACTCGGCCGGGTGTGGCCGGCCCGGGTTTGTCGCCTCGGCCGGCCACCGGATCGCTCAGCCGAAGACGTGCAGACCCGGTCCGCGCCGGGGAGCCAGCCGCTGCACCAGGGTGGTGAGTTCGTCGCGGGAACTCAGTCCGAGCTTGCGATAGACATTCCCCAGGTGGGTGTCCACGGTCCGCTTGCTCAGATAGAGCGTCTTGGCGGCATCCCGATTGCTCGCTCCCTTGACCACCAGCTCCACCACCCGCATCTCGGCGGCGGAGAGCGCGTCGATCGACGGTTCGTCACTGGCCGCGATAGCGGGATCGCAGACCTCGGCAGCGCGGGCGCCGAGCACCTCGCTGCGGCGGGCCGCGGCCTGGGGTGCCACCCGGGCCCACGCACGCCAAGCGGCCACCAGGTCATCCTCCACATGGCGCATGAAATCGTGCTGGCCGCTGGCGCGGAAGAGGGCGATCAGGTGGGGGCGCCAGTTGAGCAATGAGGGGTTGTCGATGCCCAGGGCCTTCAGAGAGCGGCCGCACTCGAAGAACGCACGCACCGCGGCATCGCCTCGCCCGGCCTTGAGGAGGCCCCGCGCCTGGACATAGGAGTGATAGGCCGCGATCCCCGCGGGTGCCCCGACTTCCAGCTCGGGCAGGACCGGGATGGGCTCACCGGCCTCCCCGGCCACATGGGCGCGGGTGAGCACGGCGAACTTCTCCAGGGTGCGCGCACCGAACCCGCCGAAGAGTTCGGCAGCGGCCTTGGCCTGCTGGTCGGCGGCGGCGAACTGACCTAGCCGGAGGCTGGCATGGGCCGCGATCAGGTGTCCCATCGCGCAGTCCGCGGTGTCACCCGTCCCGGCGGTGAACGCGGCGACCGAGGCCCAGCGGTGCGCCGCCTCATAGTCGGCCAGACCGAGCCACGCCAACGCCATCCGGCTGGCCACGGGGGCGGGGACGGCAAGCAGACCGGCACCGGCCAGCCGGGTGTCCCACTCGGCTACGGCGTCCTCGCACGGGCGACCGAAGATCGCGTCCTCGGCGAGGCCAAAGAGTTCCGCCTCGCCGGCCTCCCGTGCCGGGCTCAACCGGCCGCGAGCCTGCGGGCATTCCAGCGCGAGCAACCAGTCGGGCACTCCGGCCCGTTCCAGGTATGCCGCCACCGCCGGATCGGCGCACCAGTGCGCCTGGGTCGCGAACTGCGCCCAGTCGGTGTGCACCCAGGCGGCGAGTCGAGCGGCCTTGGCCCAGGCGACCTCGCCCGGGTCGTCGCTGCGGCTCATCAAGGTGGCGGCGATTTGCTCGCACCGGGCGAACTTCGCCGCGGCCGCCGCCTCGTCGTATGCCGCCCGCGCCAGCTCCAGACAACCGGTGAGCGGGTCGCCGACGGCCGCCCGGATGGCGAAGAACCGCCCCTGGCCGACCTGCGTGGCATCGAGCAGGTCCCGTGCGGCCCGGCTGGCGACGCGCCGGGTCTCCAAGGACACATGCTGGTGGACTGCGTCGGTCGCGGCCCGGGCCAGCGGCCGCGTGGTGGGGCACAGGCCCAGTTCCATGACCAGCTTCTCCAATCGGACCGCTTCGGCGGGCGCGATACCCAGCGCCGCAGCGGCATCGGCCAGCGCGACCTCGGGTCGGACCAGCCCGGCCAGGGCGGCCAACGCGGCCGCGTCACCGCCCTGCTCGGTGAGCAGCCGAAGCGACGAGCCCTCAAGCGCCTGCACCAATGCCGCGGCCACCGCTGGCCCGGTGATCACGGCTTCGGCCTCCAGGCTGCGACGTAGGGCCCTCAGCAACGCCGCATTCCCGGCGCAAGCCTCCACGGCCACCTCGAGGACGGCGGGATTGGCCCAGGCGCCCAGGGCCTGCAGGTCCGCGCGGACGTCCTCTTCGCGCAGCCCGTGCACATCGATCCAGGTGGCGGCCATCGCCACCTGGAGCAGCGCGCCGACCCCGGCCCGGTCCAGCGCGGGGTGATAGCCGAGGACGATCCGGATGCCCCGGGCCCGCGCGGCCTGGGCCCACATGATCACCGTGTGAGCGGAGGCGGGGGTGAGCGCATGGAAGGCGTCGATCACCAGCACCGTGCCCTCCCCGAGCAAGCCGGTGAGCTCATCGAGGGTGTCGGCCATGCTGGGCGCGGCCACGGTCAACTGTTCGCCGGCGGCGTCCTCCCCATGGGCCAGGGCGCGCTGGGCACCGTCGGCGCGCTCGGGCAGAGTGTGCACCCAGGCGGCGCGATCCCGGCCCTCGG
>ERZ501047.214-NODE-214-length-21021-cov-15.218020_pt1 | contig 21021 bp, 17 predicted proteins | sample MGYA00510868_ERZ501047 | MGnify/ENA primary metagenome ERZ501047 (study PRJEB25958, sample SAMN03398593) | human skin metagenome | study: EMG produced TPA metagenomics assembly of the Human Skin Microbiome Metagenome (human skin metagenome) data set. | reverse complement strand
GCCCGGCGTCCCGCCCCGCCGCGCGGGCGCGGGCGCGCTCCGCATCGTGGTCCTGCTGCCAGTCCTCGTCCCAGCGGTCGCGGTCGCGGCGGGTCGCAGGTGCCACGCGCTGCATCCGCATCGGCCCGGGCTCGACCTGCACGACGTCGCGATAGAGGTCGTCCTCGTCGCGCTCGTCGGGCCAGGCGTGGGCCTCGTCGACGTCCTCGTCGACCGCGGTCACGCGCTCGCGGTCCTCGACGGCAAAGATCTCGGCGCACAGCGCGCGGTAGTTGTGGTCGGGGTTGGGCACGAAGCGGATCTCCGACAGCGCCTGCTGCTGGCCCGCCGACTCCATGACGAAGGTCCCCCAGCCGAAGATCCGACCCGCGATGGAGCGGTGGTAGCTCATGTCGGTGACCTTGCTGAGCGGCATCATCGCGACCTTCCGCACGATGAAGCCGTAGGTCAGCATCAGGCGCTTGTTGGTCGCCACCACCCACTGCTGGCGCCACTCGAAGACCATCCACACGGCCCGGACGACGGCGGCGAACCACACCCACCACAGGACGTTGACGACGCCCCCGAGGCCAGCCGACACGTGGGTGTCGACCACGATCACGAGCACCAGGATCGCGACAGCGGTCAGGACGGGCTCGGCCACCACGACAGGGTGCTGGTGGATGGCCACGACCAGCTGCTCACCGTCGAGGACATATCGCCTGCGCACCGACGGCGGCAGGTGCGGCTCCTGCGAGGCGTCCATCGCGGGGCCCTCGGGTCACCTGTTGAGCAGCGCGTCGAAGAACCGGCCGAGGGCCTGGACCGCCTGCACCAGGATCTCCCAGACCGTGAGGACGATGTCGGCGGCGCGGTCGGGGGAGACGATGATCGCGTAGATGAGGAACGCGATCAGCAGCCACAGGAAGAACTTCTTGACCTTGGGGTTCACGGTGCGTGGCTCCTAGCTCGGGGGTGGCGCGGGGCACGGATCAGCGCCCAGTGAAGCAGCGGGCGTGCCTGCGGGGCATGGTGGCTCGCCGCGACTCGGGTTGAGGTTGGATAACGGGCGGCCACGGCGCGATCACGGCGCGATCGCGTCCACGGCCCGGGCGGCCGCGCCGCCGGCCTAGGCCGGGCCGGCGGCATACGGCCCGGTCAGACGACGCCGTAGAGCCGGTCGCCGGCGTCGCCGAGGCCGGGCACGATGTAGCCCTGGTCGTTGAGGTGGTCGTCGATGGCGCCGACCACGAGGGTGACCGGGATGCCGATGTCCTTGACCGCCTCGCGAACCGTCTCGATGCCCTCCGGCGCGGCGATCAGGCAGACGGCGGTGATGTCGTCGGCGCCCAGGTCGCGCAGGAACTGAAAGGCCATGACCAGCGTGTGACCGGTCGCGAGCATCGGGTCGATGACGTAGACCTGGCGGCCGTGCAGCGAGTCGGGCAGGCGGTTGGCGTAGGCGCTGACCTCGAGCGTCTCCTCGTCGCGCACCATGCCGAGGAAGCCGACCTCGGCGCTCGGCAGCAGCCGCACCATGCCCTCGAGCATGCCGAGGCCGGCGCGCAGGATGGGGACGATGACGGGCTTGGGGTTGGCGAGCTTGATGCCCGTGGTCGGGCCCACGGGGGTCTCGATGTCGAAGGCCTCGGTGCGGACCTCCCGCGTCGCTTCGTACGCCAGCAGCGTCACGAGCTCCTCGGCCAGCCGGCGGAAGGTCGGGCTGTCCGTGCGCTTGTCGCGCAGGTAGGTGAGCTTGTGGTTGATGAGCGGGTGGTCGGCCACGTGAACCTGCATGGGGGAAACTTATCCCGTGACCGATCTCAGCGTCCCACCGGCGTCCCGGCCCGAGCCCGACGACGGCTTCCCCGTCGACCCGCGGTGGGCCGGGTGGATGGGCGAGGCGCTGGCGCTGGCGGTCGGCTGCGGGGAGGACGTGCCGGTCGGGGCCTGCCTGTATGACGAGAGCGGCGCCCTGGTCGGGCGGGGCCGCAACGAGCGCGAGCTGCGGCACGACCCCACCGCCCACGCCGAGGTGGAGGCGTTGCGCGACGCCGCCGAGACGCGGGGCTCGTGGCGGCTCGACGGCTGCACCCTCGTGGTGACCCTGGAGCCGTGCGTCATGTGCGCCGGCGCGATCGCGGCGAGCCGGGTCTCGCGGGTCGTGATGGGGGCCTGGGACGCCAAGGCGGGGGCCGTCGGGTCGGTGTGGGACATGCTGCGCGACCCGCGCGTCCTGCACCAGGTCGAGGTGGTGGGCGGCGTGCGGGAGCAGGAGTGTTCGCGCGTTCTGACCGATTTCTTCGCGCGGCGCCGCTCCGTGTAAAGTCTCCGGCGGTGGCGTGTCCGAGCGGCCGAAGGAGTACGCCTCGAAAGCGTATGAGGGTTAACGCCCTCCGTGGGTTCAAATCCCACCGCCACCGCCACAGATCCTCACCAGGACTCCACGAGGCCCCCGACCAGCTGGTCGGGGGCCTCGTCGTGCGCTCGAGCGGACTCTGACGCGTGGGGACCTCCGTCTCGTTACCAGGAAACCTGGCAGGGAGCCCAACAGTGACAGTGGCCACGTCGCGGGGGCCAGACCCCTTCCGCCTGGCAGAAGTCCTGGCGCGGGCGGGAGGGTGCGCGGGGGCGCGGGGAGTCGGCTCAGGCGGTGGTCGGCGGGTGCTCGGGTGGGGGCTGGGGGGCGCAGGCGGTCATGAGCACCACCAGCGGGACGATCAAGATGGTGCCCGCCGGGGGGATCGAGGTGCCCGAGTCGTTGGTGAGGAAGCCGACGATCCAGCAGAGCACGATCGCGGTGAAGCCGATGCGCAGCAGGGGGATCTGGCGCTCGAGGAGGGTCAGTGGCCGCCCGAGCGAGGAGAGAGGACGGCGCGCGGCCCACGCGGCGAGGAGCAGCAGGACGGGCACCCCGAGGTTGAGCCACTGGGAGGTCAGCATGGCCCAGTTGTTGACCACGGTGCTGCGGACGACCGTGCTGAGGTCGCCGGTCTCGATCAAGGTGGCGAGGAAGTCGCCGATGTGGCTGCGCTCGTAGCGCGGCCGCAGCATGTCGAGGGTCGCCATGACGAGCGCGGTGACCGCGCTGAGCAGCGCGATCAGGGTCACGCCGCGCCAGGTGGTGCGCCGTCCCGAGGCCTTGAGCGCGAGGTAGCCGAAGCCCCAGACCAGCGCCAGGGAGCCACCGGCCTCGTCCCCCAGGGCGTAGTGCCCGTCGACGGCGACCGTGACGATCCCGATCGCGGCGATCACCCTGGCCGCGCGACTGGGATCGCGGCGAGCAAGGCGGCCGGTGAGCAGCGAGGCGGCGAGCAGCGCGCCGCTCGCGGTGAGGGCGAAGCCCACGTTGCCGAGGCCGTGCAGCCGTCCGCCGTACACGGGCTGCAGGCCCATCATGGTCATGAGCTGCAGGTGGCCGCCGAGGACCAGGTCGACGGCGAGGACGACGGCGGTCGTGGCGGCCAGGAAGCCGGCCGGGCCGGCGCGGTGCCCGCGCCACGGCCCACACAGCGCCACGGTGGCGAGCACCGCCGTCCACGCCAGGACGCTGAGCGTGAGGCCGAGGGTCGGGCGTGCCCACTGCCACCAGGGGACCAGCCCGACGAGGAAGGTCGACACCGGCACGGCGGCCACGGCTGCGGAGGTGACGCGCAGGGCTCGACCGGCGGCGGAGCGCCGGATCGTCTGGCCCCGTCGACGGTCGCGCTGCAGCACGCAGAGGATGACGACGATCACGGCGAGCGAGACCAGGACATAGGTCGTGAAGAACGGGCGGACGAGGTGGTGCTGCACGTCCAGGGCGCGCGCGGTGCCGGCGAGCTGCTCCCGCACGTCCGCGCCGGAGCTCCCGGGGAGGACGACGGGGATGCGCCCCTCGTAGCTCGTGCTCGGCAGCGCCGAGACCCGCGAGGTCACGAGAGCCGTGAGGTCGGTTGTGCGCAGGAGGCCGGGCTGGCGCGAGGAGGCCGAGGTGAGCCGGCCCTCCGGGATGCCGGGGCCGCGCACCAGGACCGCGCGCAGCGACTCGGGCGCCTGGTCGTCGGCGTGCCCGGTGACGACGAGGGTCGCGTCGCGCGGGAGCCGGTCGACGACCTGCGCCAGCCCGTCGTCATCGACGCCGTCGAAGGAGACGAAGGTGATGGGGCAACGCCGCAGGTCCGCCCGGCGGGGGTCGGACTGGTAGGCCGCCACGGTGCCGTCCTCGCGCACCGCCCCGATGGCCGCTCCCGCCCCGGCCGCGGCGATGCACTGGCCGTGCTCGTGCAGCTGCCTGCCGAGCAGGCCGAGCTCGGCGGGCACGGGCTGGGCCAGCATCTCGGCCCGCCAGCGGGCGTGGTCGGGGAACCGCGCGGGTCCGCCCAGCTCGGCGAGGCCACCCGTCGGCACCGGTCGGGGGATGGGCGGGCAGGGCACGACGGGTCCGCTCGCGGGGGCCTCGGGCGTGGCGTCGTCCAGCGAGACGCGGAAGCCGGACGACAGCGTGGCCCAGACCGAGCCGGAGCAGCTGTGCCCGGCGACGGCGTGGGTGGCGATGTTGCCGATGGCCGCCCCCTCGGCCAGGCGGTCGAGCGTGGGGGTGCGGCGCTCGTCGACGTCGGCCCAGCGCAGGGTGGGCAGGGACACGACTACCAGCGGGCCCGGCTGGCCCACGGGCTCGGTGCGGGGGCGGAGCAGGGGAGCCAGGACGGTGACGAGGACGATCACCAGGATCCCGAAGGCCGTCAGGCGGAGGAAGGACCTGCGTGACGGCATCGCTCCAGGATAGGTGACCCGCCGTGGGGGTGCGCCCGGGGCACGATCCTGTGGTGGGGTGGTGCCATGACGAGCGTCGAGGGTCTGAGCACGTATGTCGACGGCGGGGTCGCCCGCCTCGTCCTGGACCGTCCCGCCAAGCGCAACGCGATGAGTCTGGCCATGTGGCAGGGCCTTCCGCAGGTGCTGGGAGCGCTGGCCCGGGACCGGGCGGTGCGCGTCGTGGTGGTCGTCGGCGCCGGGGAGCACTTCTGCGCGGGGGCCGACATCGGTGACCTGCTGACGGGTCACGACCCGGCCGACCCGATGGCGCCGGTGCGCGAGGCGGACCTCGCGGCCCAGCGTGCCCTGCTCGGCTTCCCCAGGCCGACGGTCGCCGCGGTGCGTGGCAGCTGCATCGGGGGTGGGCTGGAGATCGCCGCGTCGTGCGACCTGAGGGTGGCCGAGGAGGGTGCCAGGTTCGGCGTGACGCCCGCCCGGCTCGGTGTGGCCTACGCGCCCCTCGGCATACGGACCCTCCTGGACCTGTTCGGGCCGGCGACCACCCGGCGGCTGCTGCTGACCGCCGGCCTGGTCGACGCGGTCGAGGCCCACCGGCTCGGTCTGGTCGACGTGCTGACCGGGCCGGGTGGGCTGGACGACGCCGTCGCGGGGCTGACCGACGAGCTGTGCAGCCGCTCGCAGCTGACCATCGCGGCCGTCAAGGAGACGGTGCGGCTGCTGCTCGACGGGGAGGACCCCGAGCCGGCGGCGCGGGCGCGCTACCGCGAGGCGATCACCTCCGGGGAGCTGGCGGAGGGGGTCCTGGCGTTCAGCGAGCGGCGGGACCCGCAGTTCCCCTGGAGCGCCGCCGACGCGTGAGCGGTTGGCCTGGACGGGTGAGCGGGGTGTCGCCATCCGGGTGTCTTGCTCTGGACCATCTCGCATACGCAGAGTGAGGTGAACTAACGTTCAGTGATCTCGCGGGGCTGATCCAGGGCTCCCGATCCCCAGAAGGACACCCCATGCAGACCCGTGCTCGCGTCGGCGTCGCCCTCACCGCCCTCGCCGCCCTGCTCGCCGGGGTGGGCGCACCCTCCACCGCCCACGCCCAGACCGCTCCCGCCCCCGCCGCCTCCGCCGTCTCCGCCCAGACCGCCCTCCCCGCGCCGGTCTCTGCGTGGTCGGCGCCCGCGTCCGACGGCTCCCGCCCGGGATGGTCGACCCGCAACGCCTCGGTGCTGCGCGCGCCCGCGGCGGTGGTGGCCCCCGCGCTGGCGTCCGGGGCCTCCCGCCTGCGGGTGGTGACCACGCGTGTCGTCGGCGGCCAGCCGGTCGTCAGCACCGCGACGGTCCCCGCGGCCCAGGCCGTGGCGACGGTCGATCGCGCCCAGGACGCCCCTGGCGCCGTGGCCGTCTCGGTCGACACCCGCGCCCAGGCGACGGGCTACAACGACCCCATCCGACCCCAGCAGTGGTCCCTCAGCCGGCTCGGGGGCGAGACCTTCCACGGACGGGTGAGCACGGCGGGCGTCACGGTCGCGGTCGTGGACACCGGCGTCGACGGGGGCCACCCCGACCTGCGCGGCGTCCTCGTGCCCGGCGCGCAGTTCCTCGAGCCCTCCGCCGGGGGGACCGGCGGCACCGGGGCCACCGACCCAAACGGCCACGGCACCCACGTCGCGGGGATCATCGCCGCGGTGGCCGACAACCGGGTCGGCGTCGCCGGCATGGCGCCGGGCACGCGGATCATGCCCGTGCGGGTGCTCGACGGGCACGGGGAGGGCTGGACCTCCGACATCGCGCGTGGCGTCATCCACGCGGCCAACCACGGCGCCACGGTCATCAACCTCTCCCTCGGCAGCGACCAGCCCGACGTGACCCTGGACAAGGCGGTGCAGTATGCCGTGGCCAAGGGCGTCGTCGTCGTCGCGGCCGGCGGCAACGAGCGGCTCGCCGGCAACCGGGCGTCCTACCCCGCCGCCTACGCCAACGTGATCGGGGTCGCCGCCACCACGAGCAGCAGCCGGGCGGCCGCCTACTCCAACACCGGTCGCTACATCGACGTGGCCGCCCCCGGCGACGGGATCGTGTCGACCTACCCGACGCGTCTCATCCGGTCGGGCTACGCCCGGATGAGCGGCACCTCCATGGCGACGCCCCTCGTCGCCGCGACCGTCGCAGGGCTGCGGGCGGCCCGCCCCTCGCTCACGGTGGCGCAGGTCCAGTCGCTGCTGGCCAGCACGGCCACGGACCTCGGCGTCCGGGGCCGGGACGACACCTATGGGGCCGGGCTGGTGGACGCCAACCGGGCGCTGTGCACCCTCAGGGTCTGTCCCGCGGTGCTCACCTGGTCCGGGGTGAGCTCCTGGACCCCGACCGCCGGGACGCCCGCGACCGGCGTCGTCACCGCCCGCACCGCGACCGGCGGCGTGCTTGCCGGCGCGCCCGTCCGGGTCTGCTACGCCCCGGCCCACCTCGGCCGCACCACCTGCTCCGACCGGCGCAGCGACGCCGCGGGCCGGGTGGCGACGACCTTCACCGCCCGCAGCATCACGGGCGTCTCGGTGACCTACCTCGGCACCTCGGCAGCCACCGCGTCCACGACCCACGTCAGCTACCAGACGCGGTCTGCGGTCACCACCCGGACCGGGCCCCGCTCCCTCGCCGTGTCGGTGGCACCGCGCCAGGCCACCGTCCTGCTGGATCGCTACGACGCCTACCGCAGGACCTGGACGCAGGTGCGGTCCGCCACCACGTCGGTGGCTGGGGCGGCGGCCTTCACCCGGCTCCCCGCCGGGACCTACCGCATCCGGACGCCCCGCTCCAGCACGCTCGCGGCGATCGTGACCGGCGCCGTGTCCGTGCGCTGACCTCCCGGCCGCAACCGCGCCGGTATGCCGGGGCCCGGTGCCCGCCGGGGCTGCGGCATACGGCCTGGTGCTGGCGAGCCGCGGGGGCTCAGAGCTCGCGCAGGGGCTCGCCGACCGGGGTCCCCGGCGCGTCGAGGTTGAGCACCCGGGCGTGCAGGTGGGGACGTTGGTGCAGGGCCGCGCGCAGCGCCCGGTGCAGGCCGTCCTCGAGGTAGAGGGTGCCCTGCCAGGCCACCACGTGCGCGAACAGGTCGCCGTAGAAGGTGGAGTCCTCGGCCAGCAGCTGATGCAGGTCGAGGGTCGCCCTCGTGGTCACCAGCTGGTCGAGGCGCACGAGGCTGGGGGCGATGCTCGCCCAGTCCCGCGTCGTCACCCTGCCGTGCGCCGGGTAGGGACGGTCCTCCCCGATGGCCTTGAAGATCACGCTGCGTAGCCTAGTCGGACCCTCCGACCGTCGGGGGATCGTTGCGTACCGTCCCGGCGCGCAACGTCCGGGCGACCGCCCCCGGCCACCGCTATGGTCGGTCGCGTGACCGACACGACCTCCCAGCTCGACCAGATCCGCAGCGGCTACGCCTTCGACGGGCCGGCTCTCGACCTCGGCGCCGCCGTCGTCGACGGCACCGCTCACCCCGACGTGCCGGTGCGGCTGCCGCTGGCGGTGATGAACCGCCACGGCCTCGTCGCGGGCGCCACCGGCACCGGCAAGACCAAGACGCTGCAGCTCATGGCCGAGCAGCTGTCCGCGAGCGGCGTCCCCGTCTTTCTCGCCGACATCAAGGGCGACCTGTCCGGCCTCGCGTCGCCCGGCACCAGCAACGAGCGGCTCGCGGCACGGGCCGCAGACGTGGGCCAGACCTGGGAGGCGAGCGGCTTCCCGACCCAGCTGCTCACCCTCGGGGGCCTCGGCAAGGGTGCCCCGATCCGCTCGACGATCACGAGCTTCGGCCCCACCCTGCTGTCGAAGGTGCTGGGGCTCAACGACACCCAGGAGTCCAGCCTCGGGCTGATCTTTCACTACGCCGACACCAAGGGTCTCCTGCTCGACGACCTCAAGGACCTCCGGGAGGTGATCACCCACCTCACGAGCGACGAGGGCAAGGCTGAGCTCAAGAGCATCGGCGGCCTGTCCAAGGCCACCGCCGGCGTCATCCTGCGCGAGCTCGTGACCTTCGACAACCAGGGCGCCGCCGCCTTCTTCGGGATGCCGGAGTTCGACACGGCCGACCTGCTGCAGGTCGGGTCCGACGGTCGCGGCGTCGTGTCCTGCCTCGAGCTCCCGGCCGTGCAGGACCGCCCCGCGCTGTTCTCGACCTTCCTCATGTGGCTGCTCGCCGACCTGTTCCACGACCTGCCCGAGGTCGGTGACGTCGACCGGCCCAAGCTGGTGTTCTTCTTCGACGAGGCGCACCTGCTCTTCGACGACGCGTCGGACGCCTTCCTCGACGCGATCGAGCAGACCGTGCGCCTCATCCGCTCCAAGGGCGTCGGCGTGTTCTTCGTGACGCAGTCCCCCAAGGACGTCCCCGCCGGCGTGCTGGGGCAGCTCGGCAACCGCGTGCAGCACGCGCTGCGGGCCTTCACCCCAGATGACGCCAAGGCGCTCAAGGCGGCGGTCTCGACCTACCCGCGCTCGGGCTACGACCTGCAGTCGCTGCTGACCCAGCTCGGCACCGGCGAGGCGGTCGTCACCGTCCTGTCCGAGAGCGGCGCGCCCACGCCTGTGGCCTGGACCCGGATGCGGGCCCCGCAGTCGCTGATGGCGCCGACCCCGGACGCCGAGCTGGACCGCCTGGTGGCGGCGTCGCCGCTGACGGCGCGCTACGCCACGGCCGAGGACCGCGAGTCGGCGTACGAGAAGCTGACGGCTGCCCAGCAGGCGGCGACCCCGGAGCGCGCCCCTCAGACGCCCGCCCCCGCCCCTGCCCCCGACAAGGGCGCGAAGCCCGAGAAGGACGAGCCCGGCCTGGTCGAGCAGGTCGTGCAGTCCTCGGCGTTCAAGTCGATGCTGCGCTCGGCCGGGACGCAGATCGGGCGCGAGATCACGCGCTCGCTGTTCGGGACGGCCCGCCGCCGCCGCTGACCTACCCCCGGTAGTTCACATCCGCCGGGCTTGGTTCGCCAAGCGGATGTTCCTACCGGGGGCGGGCACATCAGCCGGGCTTGGTTCGCCAGGCGGATGTTCCTACCGGGGGCGGGCACATCAGCCGGGCTTGGTTCGGGTCGGCCCCGGCCCATCCCGCCCATCCCCGGTCGCCAACTGCGGCCGTATGGCGGCTCGGTCGCCGCCATACCGTGACGTTCCGTGGGGGCGAGCGTTCGACATACCGCCGGGTAGGCCCCTGACCAGGGGATCTCTGCTGCACGTGGATCCATGGTCGTCAGGGTCCTCACAGAATTCGTCGCAGCACGTAGATTCCCGGCACCCGTTGCTCGACGGGTCGACGGCCCCCACCCCGCCCCCGCGGAGATCCGTCGACGAACCCCTGGAGGATCCATGTCACGTGCGCGCACCGCCGCCGTCCTGACCGCACCCCTCGCCCTGGCGCTCGCCGCCGCCCTCGTGCCGGCCACCTCGTCTCGGGCGCCAAGACCGTCAATGGCGTGAGCTACAACAGCCGCACCTGCAACAACAAGCCCGTGGCGGGCGCCGGTCGGGACGCCGCCGCCAAGGTGTGGTACTCCACCCTCACCAACGAGCTGACCTCCCGCTCCGGCTACGCCGACGCCCGTGAGGGCGCGATCCGCCAGGCCAAGGCCATCCATGGCAAGGGCTCGGCGCAGTGCTCGTCGATCGCGGCGGCCTTCGACGGGATCGCGGTGCCGGCCGGGACGCAGACCTGCAGCAACTGAGCCGGTGAACGCCCGGCGACGAGGCGGTGACGCTCGATTGTGAGCGGGACCGCCCCATCCGGTACATTGCTCGGCGGAGGATTCGCATAGTGGCCTAGTGCGCACGATTGGAAATCGTGTTGGGATAAAACCCTCGGGGGTTCAAATCCCCCATCCTCCGCCAGTCGACAGGCCCCGCACCGTTCGTCGGTGCGGGGCCTCGTCGCGTGCTGGGAGGGCTCCCGGGCTCGCCTCAGGCCGTGGGCTCGAGCTCGGCGTAGGTGGTGGAGCGCTGCCGCAGCGGTCGCCCGATCCCATCGACGATCTCCCGCAGCTCGGCGACCGTCTTGGCCGACCCGTGCTCGGACCCCGCCATCCGGCTGATGGTCTCCTCCATCAGGGTGCCGCCGAGGTCATCCGCGCCGCCGCGGAGCATGAGCCGGGTCCCGTCGACGCCGAGCTTGACCCAGGAGGTCTGGACGTGGCGGATGCGACCGTGCAGCAGGAGGCGGGCGACGGCGTGCACGGCGCGGTTGTCCCGCACCGTCGGCCCGGGTCGCGCGACCCCCGCGAGGTAGACCGGCGCGTTGGTGTGCACGAACGGCAGCGGCACGAACTCCGTGAACCCACCGGTGCGGTCCTGGATCCCGGCGAGCGTGCGAAGGTGGCCGACCCAGTGCCGGGGGTGATCGACGTGGCCGTACATCATCGTCGACGAGCTGGGGATGCCGAGGGCGTGGGCGGTCTCGACGATCTCGATCCACTGAGCGCTGGGCAGCTTGCCCTTGGTGAGGACCCACCGCACGTCGTCGTCGAGGATCTCGGCGGCGGTGCCGGGGATTGAGTCCAGCCCGGCCTCGCGGACCTCCTCCAGCCAGGCCCGGGGTGAGACGCCGGCCTTGGCGGACGCCGTCGCGATCTCCATGGGGGAGAAGGCGTGCACGTGCAGCTGCGGCTGCACGTCCTTGATGGCCCGCACGATCCGCGCGTAGTCCCCGGGTCGCAGGTCGGGGCTGATGCCGCCCTGCAGGCACACCTCCGTGGCGCCCAGCGCCACGGCCTCCGTGGCGCGGGAGGCGATCTCGTCCAGGGACAGGGTGAAGGCGTCGGCGTCGGTCTTGCGCTGGGCGAACGCGCAGAACCGGCACCCGACGTAGCAGACGTTGGTGAAGTTGATGTTGCGGTTGACGACGTAGGTGACCTCGTCCCCGACGGTCTCCCGCCGCAGGTCGTCGGCCAGCCGGGTGACGGCCTCGAGGTCGTCACCGCCGCTGGTCAGCAGCGCCAGGTAGTCCTCGTCGGACAGCCCCGCGGGGTCCGCCTCGGCGCGCGCCAGCGCCTGCCTCGCGTCGGAGGGGGTGCGGACGTGCAGGCCGTATGCCGCGCCCGCGGCACCACCCTCCGCGTCGCCCGGCGCGCCACCCTGCGCGGCAGCGGCGCTCGTCGTCGCCCGCTCGGCCACGGCCGCCCAGTCGCCGTACACCTCGTCGAAGTCGCCGCGACGGTCCTCGCTGCGGCCCGTCGTGTCGATGGACGCGTGCAGGTCGACCCGGCCGCGGCTCCGCGCCAGCCCGCTGGTGTCGAACCCGCCGTCCGGCTCCTGCCATGCCCGGCCCTCGGGCCGCGCGTCCTCGCGCGCCAGGCCCGTGCCGGGGTCGGCCAGCGCGGCGACGTGGTCGTGCAGGCGCGGGTCGATCCACGCCTCGTCCCGGGTCAGCGCCCCCTGCACGAAGCGGGGATGGGCGGTGAGGCGCTCGCGCAGCTCGAGCCCGGCGGTGGCGGTGGTGTCGCGCAGCAGCGCGATCTCGGGCCAGGGGCGCTCGGGGTTGACGTGGTCCGGCGTGACGGGGGAGACCCCGCCCCAGTCGTCCACGCCCGCGGCCAGCAGGCGGGCGCCGTCGTCGAGGTCGCTGAGGTTGGGCGGGGCCTGCACGCTCGTGCCCGGTCCGAGCAGGATGCGGGTGACGGCGATCGTGGCGAGGTACTCCTCGAGCCCCACGTCCTGGGCCCCGCGCATGGCGGTGTCGTCCTTGGCGCGGAAGTTCTGGACGATCACCTCCTGCACGTGGTGGTACTCCCGGGCGAGGCGGCGGATCGCGAGGATCGACGCGACGCGGTCGGCCGGCGTCTCGCCGATGCCGACGAGGATCCCGGTGGTGAAGGGCACCCCGACCCGTCCCGCGTCCTCCAGCACGCGCAGGCGCACGGCCGGGTCCTTGTCGGGCGAGCCGAAGTGCGGTCCGCCCGGCTCGGTCAGCGCCGTCGAGGTGGACTCCAGCATCATCCCCATCGACGGGGCGACCGGCTTGAGGCGCTGCAGGTCGGACCAGCTCATGACGCCGGGGTTGAGGTGGGGGAGCAGCCCGGTGTCCTCCAGCACCCGGATCGCAGCGGCCCGGACATAGGCCAGGGTGTCGTCATACCCCTTGCTGTCCAACCACTCTCGTGCGGCCGGCCAGCGGTCCTCGGGGCGGTCGCCGAGGGTGAAGAGCGCCTCCTTGCAGCCCTGCGCCGCGCCTTGACGGGCGATCTCGACCACCTCGTCGAGGGAGAGGAAGGGCGCCTGCACCCGGCCCGGCGTCGTCGCGAAGGTGCAGTAGTGGCACCGGTCCCGGCACAGCCTGCTCAGGGGCACGAAGACCTTGCGGGAGTACGTGACGACGCCGGGGCGCCCGGCCTGGACCATGGCGGCGTCGCGCACCCGGCTCGCCGCTACGCACAGCGACTCCAGGTCGGCGCCGCGAGCCCCGAGCAGCACCTCCGCCTCGGCCGGGTCCAGCGCCTTGCCGTCCCGCGCCCGCGCCAGCGCTCGTCGCATCGCGTTGCTGGACCTGCCGTCGTCCGTCATGCCCACCACGCTACGTCGGGGTGCCGACAGACCCCATCCCGTGTCCGGGGGAGCAGCGCTCGCGAGCCGGGACTGGTCCGGGATTGGTTGAGCGGGCGGGGGCTGGACTAGCATGAGGGTCGGCCCCCCGCGTGGTGGTACCTCTCCCAACTCCCCCAGGGCAGGAATGCAGCAAGGGCAAGAGAGCTCTTCCAGGTGCGCGGGGGGTCTTCGCCTGCTCTCCCCGCCTGCCGTCCCCCCGCCTGCCGTCCCCCCGGGTGCGGACCAGCGCGTATGCCGGTCCGGCCGCCCCAGGCCGGCGTGACGGCATACCCCTTGTCAGAGGCGACGACTAGGGTCGTGGCCGTGAGCACAGCCCTCTACCGCCGCTACCGCCCCGAGACGTTCGCCGACGTCATCGGGCAGGAGCACGTGACCGAGCCCCTGATGCAGGCCCTGCGATCGGGGAGGGCCAGCCATGCCTACCTGTTCAGCGGTCCGCGAGGCTGCGGCAAGACGACCTCCGCCCGCATCCTCGCCCGTTGCCTCAACTGCGAGCAGGGTCCGACCGACACCCCCTGCGGCACGTGCGAGTCGTGCGTGGCCCTGGCGCGCGGTGGCGCGGGGTCGGTGGACGTGATCGAGATCGACGCGGCGAGCCACGGTGGTGTCGACGACGCCCGTGACCTGCGGGAGAAGGCGTCCTACGGCCCGGCCCGGTCGCGCTACAAGGTCTACATCATCGACGAGGCGCACATGGTGACGCCGCAGGGCTTCAACGCGTTGCTCAAGATCGTCGAGGAGCCGCCCGAGCACGTGAAGTTCGTCTTCGCGACCACCGAGCCGGACAAGGTGATCGGCACGATCCGATCGCGGACCCACCACTACCCCTTCCGGCTCGTGCCGCCCGCCCGGCTGACGGAGTACCTGCAGGAGCTGTGCGACGCCGAGGGCGTGCAGGTGGCGCAGGGGGTGCTGTCCTTCGTCGTGCGCGCGGGTGGTGGCTCGGTGCGTGACTCGCTGTCCGTGCTCGACCAGCTCATGGCGGGGGCCGGCGAGGAGGGGCTGACCTACGAGCGGGCGGCGGCGCTGCTCGGCTTCACCGAGGTGGAGCTGCTCGACGCGACGGTGGACGCGCTGGCCGCCGCCGACGGTGCCGCGGTGTTTCGCCAGATCGACAAGGTCATCGAGTCGGGCCAGGACCCGCGCCGCTTCCTGGAGGACCTGCTCGAACGGCTGCGCGACCTGATCATCGTCCTCGCCACCGACGAGGGCGCCGCGGCGGTCCTGCGAGGGGTGCCCGAGGACCAGCTCGAGCGGATGCGCTCTCAGGCGGCCGGCTTCGGGGCCGGCGCCCTGTCCCGCGCGGCCGACGTCGTCAACACCGGCCTCACCGAGATGACGGGGGCCACCTCCCCCCGCCTGCAGCTCGAGCTCATCTGCGCCCGGCTGCTGCTGCCCGGGGCCGCCGGCGAGCAGGGGTATGCCGCCCGCATCGACCGGCTCGAGCGCCGCATGGAGCTCGGCGCAGGCCACCCCACGTCCGCCGGGCCGGTCGCCGACCTGCGCGAGGTTCCCGGTGCGCGCCAGGGTGGTCTCACCGGCGCCGACGCCGCGCGGGCCGCCGCACGGCGTCCCCCCGAGGCGTCGTCGCCCGCGGAGGCAGCGGTGGCCGCCGCGTCCCCCTCGCCGTCGTCCACCACCGCGTCGTCCACCACCCCGTCCCCGTCCCCTGTGGCCGAGCGGGGGGAGGAGGTGCGCCAGCAGGTCGCGGCGGACGCCTCCAGGGTCAGCGACGTGCCGATGCCCGCGCCGGCTGCCTCGGGGGACGTGCCCCGCAGCGCCGGCGTCTCGGCGCAGGAGCGTGAGGCGCTGCAGCAGAAGCACGTGCGGGAGAGCCGTCCTTCGGCGGCGCAGCCGCAGCGCCCCCCGCAGTCCCCCGGCGGGGTCGACGCCGACATGCTGCGGCGCGCCTGGCCCGACGTGCTGGCCGCCGTCTTCAAGGACAAGCGCGTGACCTGGACGATGCTGTCCGAGCACGCCCAGATCATGGAGTTCGACGGCCGTCGCGTCGTGCTCGGCATCAACAACCCCGGTGTCGCGCAACGGTTCGCGACGAGCAAGGTGCACGCCGAGGTCGTGCGTCAGGCGCTGATCGACGTGATCGGCGTCGACGCCCAGGTCGAGGGGGTGCCGCTCGCGTCCCACGCGGCCGGTGGCCACGGTGCCGTCCCGCCCACACGCCCGCCGGCAGCCCCGCGGCAGCCCGATCCGTCAAGCACAACAACCCCATCAGCGCCATCAACGCCGCCGACGCCCTCAACGCCGTCAACGCCGCCCGCTCCGGGCGCGTCGGCCCCAGGCTCCGCCCCTGACCCGTCCGCGTCGATGCGGGAGGCCATGGGCATGGGCGGAGCGTCCTCCCGCAGCACCGACGACGGCTCCGGTGGCTGGGCCGCCGGCGCGCCGGCGCCCGACTGGGCGGCGCCCAGCCAGCCGACGACGTCGTCCACCGCAGCGGAGCCCCGCACGGACCGGTCGTCGGAGGGACAGACCTCTGCGCCGGCAGGGGAAGCCGACGCGGTGAGGCGCGGTCAGGCCGAGACCTCCGATGGGCCCGGCGCGGCGTCGCACGCCGCGGACGGCCCGCGCGACGAGGACGAGCCTGTGGATCCCGAGTCGGTGCCCGTGGACGAGGCGTCGTTGTCGCCCTACCAGCGGGCGATGCGTCGAGCCGCGGCGCAGGAGGGGCGCCAGGCCCAGGGGCGCCAGGTTCGCCGGGTCTCCGACGACGACGTCAGCACCGATGACGAGAGCGTGGACGGAGGTGCCGCCGGGCCGGCGGTCATCGCCAGCATCCTCGGCGGCAAGGTCATCGAGGATCGGAGCCCCTGACGGTGCCCACCGAGGCGGTGGGACCGGCATACGGACGCGGGGCGCGCCAGGGGACCTACCGCCACGTCAAGGACCGCTAGGCTCGCCCCGCACGCCCGTTCCGTCGACTGCGAGGGTCCATGTTCTACCGACTCGTCCACTCGGTGCTCAAGCCGGTGACCCACGCGATCTATCGGCCGCGCATCGAGGGCATGGACAACGTCCCCCGGCGCGGGCCGGTGATCCTGGCGAGCAACCACCTGTCGTTCATCGACAGCTTCGTGATCCCGCTGGCGGCTCCGCGCCAGGTCGCCTTCCTCGCCAAGGCGGAGTACTTCACGGGCACGGGCGTCGTGGGCGCGATCCGTCGCGAGATGTTCGAGGCCGTCGGTGCCATCCCGGTCGACCGCGACTCCTCCCGCGCCGCGCAGCAGTCGCTCGAGGCGCAGCTGGAGGTCCTGCGTCGCGGCGGCGCCACCGGCATCTATCCGGAGGGCACCCGATCGCGCGACGGCCGGCTCTACAAGGGCAAGACGGGAGCGGCCTGGCTCGCGCTGCAGGCGGGCTGCCCGATCGTGCCGGTCGGTCTGATCGGCACGCCCGACATCCAACCCGTCGGCGCGCGCTGGCCCCGGATCGCCAAGGTCACCGTGAGGTTCGGCACCCCCATCGAGGTGGCCGGGCGCTTCGACGGCATCCCCGCCGCCAAGGCCCGCCGCCAGGTCACGGACGAGGTGATGGCCGCGATCCACGAGCTGACCGGCCAAGAGCTCGCGGGCACGACCAACGACCGCTCCGCCCAGGCCTGAGGCGTCCGCACCGGTCGGCGTCCGTGAGCTGGGAGCACACGTATGTCGGCGGGTGCGGTCAGTCGCGCGGTCAGCGGGAGGCGTTGAGCTCGTCGCGCCACCGCAGCCACGGCTCCACGTGCTCCATCGGGTAGTCCGGCCCGCTCACACCCATCGTGAACGTCGTCGCGCCCATCTCGAGCAGCGGCGTGCCCTCCACCTCCGGTGCCTCCGGCTGCCGCGCGTCGCGCCCGCGGCCGCCGACGCCGACCGACATCTCGATCCGGGCGGGGTCCCGCCCGACCGCGGCGCAGTGGTCCCGCAGCACCGAGGCCTTGTGCCCAAGCTCCTCGCCCGTCGCGAAGGTGTGCCAGATGTCGGCGTGCTGCGCCACGATCCGCAGTGTCTTGCGCTCTCCACCGCCGCCGATCAGCACGGGGATGTCGCGCGTGGGCTGCGGGTTGAGCGCGGCCCACCGGGCCTTGATGCGCGGCATCGACGCGGCGAGGTCGTCCAGGCGAGAGCCGGCGGTGCCGAACTCGTAGCCGTACGCGTCGTAGTCGCGCTCGAACCACCCCGACCCGATGCCGAGGATCAGCCGGCCGCCGCTGATGTGGTCGACTGTGCGGGCCATGTCGGCGAGCAGGTCGGGGTTGCGATAGCTGTTGCACGTGACCAGGGGCGCCAGCTGCACCCGGGTCGTCTGCTCGGCCCACGCGGCGAGCAGCGTCCAGCACTCGAAGTGCGCGCCGTCCGGGTCGCCGTTCAGCGGATAGAAGTGGTCCCAGTTGTAGACGATGTCCACGCCCAGGTCCTCGGCCCGACTGACGGCATCGCGGAGCTGGGCGTAGGTGGCGTGCTGCGGCTGGAGCTGGAGCCCGATGCGGATGGGGCGCGAGGCGGCGGCGGTCGTCATACCGTCCACCATCCCCGACCCACCGCCGTCGCACCAGTCGACGTCCTCCCTGACCCGGACGCCCGGCACGACGGGGTTTGTCGGCGCCAGGGCATAGGCTCGCGGTTGTGTATGAAGGCGCTGTCCAAGACCTGATCGACGAGCTCGGGAGACTTCCCGGGGTCGGTCCCAAGAGTGCGCAGCGCATCGCGTTCCACATCCTGCAGGCCGATCAGGCCGACGTGAGCCGGCTCGTGGAGGCGCTCAACCAGGTCAAGGCCAAGGTGCGGTTCTGCGTGGTGTGCGGCAACGTCGCCGAGGCCGAGCAGTGCCGCATCTGCCAGGACCCGCGGCGCGACCCGGGCCTGATCTGCGTGGTCGAGGAGCCCAAGGACGTCGTGGCCATCGAGCGGACGCGCGAGTTCCGGGGTCGCTACCACGTGCTCGGCGGCGCGATCAGCCCGATCGACGGCATCGGCCCGGACGACCTGCGCATCACCGAGCTGATGGCCCGGCTCGGCAGCACCGAGATCACCGAGATCATCATCGCCACGGACCCTAACCTCGAGGGCGAGGCCACCGCGAGCTATCTCGCGCGCCTCCTCGGGCCGCTGGGGCTGCGGGTGAGCCGCCTCGCGAGCGGGCTGCCGGTGGGTGGAGACTTGGAGTACGCCGACGAAGTCACGCTCGGGAGGGCGTTCGAGGGCAGGAGGATGCTCAATGTCTGACCGGACGATCGCGGACGACCTGGCTGCGGTGGAGAGCCAGACCGCTGAGGACGTGCGCGCCTTCTGCGACATCGTGACCGACGTGGCCCGGGGCGACGCCCCCGACTCGGCCATCCCGTTCCTGCTGCTGGGTCTGTCACAGGTGCTCCTGACGGGCGCGCGCCTCGGGGCCATCCAGGACGTCGTCCTGGACGAGAAGTTCGAGCCCGACCCTGGTCCGGACGTCGACACGGACCCGGTCCGCGAGGGCCTGGCCCGGTTGTTCGAGGGCCTGGACGAGTATGCCGACGTCGTCGACCCCGTCACCTCGGGGGAGCTCACGGCAGGCTCCCTGTCCAACGACCTGGCCTCCATCGTCGTCGACCTGGTCCACGGCCTGCAGCACCACGAGGCAGGGCGGCCGGTCGAGGCGTTGTGGTGGTGGCAGTTCTCCTACCTGTCCTCCTGGGGCGACCGCGCCGCGTCAGCGCTGCGCGTCCTGCAGTCCGTGCTGTCCCACATCCGCCTGGATGCCGACCAGGAGACCGTGGCCGAGGCGGAGTTCGAGGCGCTGCACACCTGAGTCAGCGGGCAAAGGTCCGCTCGAGGTGGGCGACCGCCGCCGCGACCCCGTCCTCGGTGCGCACCTGGTCGCCGAGCCTGCGGGCGGCCTCGGCGCACCCGGGTGTCAGAGCCGCTCGTATGCCGTCCGCCAGCCGCTGCGCGGTGAGCTCTCGCCGCGCGACGGGCGCCGGCCCGCACCCGAGCTCGTGGACCCGCCGCCCCCAGTAGGGCTGGTCGCCCATGTGCGGCACGACCACCTGGGGCACCCCCGCGCGGAACGCCGCCCCGGTCGTGCCTGCCCCGCCGTGCCCGACCACGGCCGCCATACGCGGAAAGAGCAGATCGTGAGCGGCCCCCTCGATGGTGAGGACACCGTCGCCGGTGACGTGCAGGTCGGCGTTGCCCCGCAGCACGACCGCACGGACCCCGGCGGCCCGGCAGGCGTCGGCCACGAGCCGCGAGCTCCCGCGAGGATCAGGTGAGCTCATCGACCCGAAGCCGACGTAGACCGGTGGCGGACCGGCCTCGACGAAGGCGAGCAGCGCGGGGTCGGGCTCGCCGGGGTGACCGGGGTCGCCGGGGGCGCCGGGGTCGCGGGGTTCGCCGGGGTGGGCGGGCAGCGTCCACCAGCCGGTGACCTGCACCGGCATGGGCCAGTCCGGCGCCGGCGGCACCACGTGCGGGCTGACGGCCAGGAGCGTCGGCGTGCTCCGGATGTCCTCGCGCAGCTGCAACGGGCCGGGTCGACGCACGCCGAGGCGACGACGCAGCTCGGCGGCGATCGGGGCGACGACGGGCTGGACGGCCGTGGAGGTCAGCGCCCCCAGCACCCGGTTGAGGGTGCTGTGGCGACGGGGGAGGGCGGCATACACGTAGGACGACCCGAGCGAGGTCTGCAGCGCGGGCGCGAACAGCGCGACGGCGTGACCGATCCCGGTGGCGCGGGCGAGGGCCCAGCCCGCCTCGAAGGTGAGCGTGCTCGAGATCAGCACGTCGTGGTCCGGCACGGCACGCAGCAGGGTGGTGGAGACGACGTCGGCGGCCAGGGTGCTGACCTCACGCATCATCCGCAGCTCGCCGACGACGGTGCGAGACGTGCCGCCGAGCCAGCGGCGGCCGAGGTCGGTGCGGGACAGCTCGGCGACCGACACGCCGAAGTCCGTGTAGCCGAGGCCCTGCTCGCGGATCCACGACTCGAAGTCCAGGGTCGCGGCGACGGTCACCTCGTGACCGGCCGCGCGCAGCCCCAGCCCGAGCGCGACGAAGGGCTGGACGTCCCCGCGAGATCCCCAGGCGAGCAGCAGGTAGCGCACCCGTCGAAACTACCCGAGGCATCTCGGGATGCGGCGTCGGCCAGGCGCGGCGGCGGTGCTCGCTAGGCTGGCCCCGCCCCATCCCCGTCCCCGTCCCGAGAGGCGAGCCCGTGAGCCTGGTGGTCATGAAGTTCGGCGGTTCGTCCGTCGCGGACGCCGACAGCGTCAAGCGTGTCGCACGCCGGATCGTCGAGACGAAGAAGGCCGGCAACGACGTCTGCGTCGTGGTGAGCGCCATGGGTGACAGCACCGACGAGCTCATCGACCTGGCGACGCAGATCAGCCCGCTGCCGCCCCTGCGCGAGATGGACATGCTCCTCACGGCGGGCGAGCGGATCTCGATGGCGGTCATGGCGATGGCGATTGCCAACCTCGGCTACACCGCTCAGTCCTTCACGGGCAGCCAGGCCGGCATCATCACCGACGAGCAGCACGGCAAGGCGCGCATCCTCGACGTCACCCCCGGCCGCATCCGCGCCGCCATGGACGTCGGCCACATCGCGATCGTCGCCGGCTTCCAGGGGGTCTCGCAGGAGACCAAGAACATCACGACCCTCGGCCGCGGTGGCTCGGACACCACCGCGGTGGCCCTGGCGGCGGCGCTCGAGGCGGACGTCTGCGAGATCTACACCGAC
>ERZ501047.209-NODE-209-length-21354-cov-24.672567_pt1 | contig 21354 bp, 20 predicted proteins | sample MGYA00510868_ERZ501047 | MGnify/ENA primary metagenome ERZ501047 (study PRJEB25958, sample SAMN03398593) | human skin metagenome | study: EMG produced TPA metagenomics assembly of the Human Skin Microbiome Metagenome (human skin metagenome) data set. | reverse complement strand
GGTCCATCGTCGTCTCCCACAGCTCCTGGTAGTTCATCTCGCCCAGACCCTTGTACCGCTGGACGCCGTTCTCCTTCGGCAGCCGGTACCCGCGGGCCTGGCCGTCGGCGATCATCGCGTCGCGCTCGCGGTCGGAGAAGGCGAACTCGTGCTCGTGGTTGCTCCACTTGAGCCGGTAGAGCGGGGGCTGGGCGAGGTAGACGTACCCGGCCTCGATGAGCGGCTTCATGAAGCGGAAGAGCAGCGTCAGCAGCAGCGTGCGGATGTGCATGCCGTCGACGTCGGCGTCGGCCATGAGGACGATCTTGTGGTAGCGGGCCTTGGTGATGTCGAAGTCCTCGCCGATGCCCGTGCCGAAGGCGGAGATGAGCGCCTGGACCTCGGTGTTCGCCAGGACCTTGTCGATCCGGGCCTTCTCGACGTTGAGGATCTTCCCGCGGATCGGCAGGATCGCCTGGTTCTCGGGGTTGCGGCCGGCCTTGGCCGAGCCGCCGGCGCTGTCGCCCTCGACGATGAAGACCTCGGAGACCGTCGGGTCCTTGCTCTGGCAGTCGCTGAGCTTGCCCGGCAGCCCGCCGGACTCGAGCAGGCCCTTGCGCCGGGTCGCCTCGCGCGCCTTGCGGGCGGCCATCCGAGCGGCCGCGGCCTGGACGGCCTTGCGGACGATGTCCTTGCCCTCGTTCGGGTGCGCCTCGAGCCAGTGGCCGAACTCGTCGGTCATCGCCCGCTGGACGAACCCCTTGACCTCGGAGTTGCCGAGCTTGGTCTTCGTCTGGCCCTCGAACTGCGGCTCGCCGAGCTTGACCGAGACGACGGCGGTGAGCCCCTCGCGGATGTCGTCGCCGGTGAGGTTCTCGTCCTTGTCCTTGAGCAGGCCCTGGCGGCGCGCGAAGTCGTTGACGAGCTTCGTCAGCGCGGCGCGGAAGCCCTCCTCGTGGGTGCCGCCCTCGTGGGTGTTGATCGTGTTCGCGTACGTGTGGACCGACTCGCTGTACGCGCTCGTCCACTGCATCGCCAGCTCGAGGGAAAGCGCCCGGTCGACGTCCTCCGACTCGATCGAGATGACCTCGGCGTGCACCGGCTCGCTCTTCTTGCTGCCGACGAGGTGGTGGACGTAGTCGACGAGCCCGCCGTCGTAGCGGTACGTGACGGTGCGGGCCCGCACCTCGCCCGCCGCATCGGTCTCGGGGACGACCTCGTCGTCGCCCGCGCCGGTCGAGGCGGGGGAGTCCACCGCCGTGTCGACTCCGTGCTCGGCGTCCTCGAGCTCGTCCTCGGCGTTGGCGACGGCGTTCTCCCGCTCGTCGACGAGGGTGATCGACAGGCCCTTGTTGAGGAAGGCCATCTGCTGGAAGCGCGCGCGGATCGTCTCCCAGTCGAGCTCGACCGTCTCGAAGATCGCCGCGTCCGGCCAGAACGTGATCGTCGTGCCCGTCTCGTCGGTGTCGCCGACCACCGTCAGCGGCCCGGTGGGCACGCCGTGGTCGAAGGACATCCGGTGGACGTGCCCCTTCTGGCGGACCTCGGCCTCCATCCGCGTCGACAGGGCGTTGACGACGGACGAGCCGACGCCGTGCAGACCGCCGGAGACCTTGTACCCGCCACCACCGAACTTGCCGCCCGCGTGCAGCTGGGTGAGGACGAGCTCGACCGCGCTCACACCCTCCTGCGGGTGGATGTCGGTGGGGATGCCGCGGCCGTCGTCGGCGACCCGGACCCCGCCGTCGGCCAGGAGGGTGACGAGGATCGAGGTCGCGTAGCCCGCGAGCGCCTCGTCGACGGAGTTGTCGACGATCTCCCACACGAGGTGGTGCAGGCCGCGCTCGCCCGTCGAGCCGATGTACATGCCGGGGCGCTTGCGAACGGCCTCCAGACCCTCGAGGACCGTGATGGCGCTCGCGTCGTAGTCCGGGGTGCTCGCCTGCGCGGGCGTGCTGGTCTCGTCGGCCACGTCTCTCCTCGGGTCTGCGGTCAGCCCTTCGGCGGGAGCCGGGGGCGTCGTCCGCCGGCGGGTCGGACGACCCGGGACATCGTCGTGAGTTTACCGGCTCGGACGGGCCGGGCGCACGTCGACACGGGCCGGGAGGGCCGCTCTCGCGCCGGAACGGGGAGGGATCCGAGGGGATCCACACGTCCGGCCTCCTCCGGGCCTTCTCGCGGCCCTGCGAGCGCCGGTGTCGCGCTCGCGCCCACCGAGTCGACTCGTGGTCATCGGATCCGGTGACCACGAGTCGATTCACGAGGCGCGACACGCGTCGATACCCTCGGTGTCATGGCACCGCGCTCCGTCCGCCCCGCCGCCGCGCTCGTCGCCCTCGCCCTCGGGGTGGGCGGCCTGTCGGCCTGCGGGCTCGGCGGCGACAGGCCCGCCCCGACGGTGACCGCGACGTCGACCACCGACGCGCTGCCGCCCATGGAGACCGAGGACGGCCCCAGCCCGACGACGACGGCCGGCGGCGCGAAGACCCTGCCCTCCGGCACCCGCTGGGCGACCTCGAGCCGGTCGGGCCTGCGCTGGGCCGTTCCCGAGGACTTCACCGTCGTCGACGTCGCGGCGCTGCGCGCGAACCGCTCGACGCCCGTGCCGAAGGACGTGCGGGCCCTGGCCCGACGCCAGGGGATGTCGGTGAACGAGATGCTCGCGTCGTTCGGCACGGGGGCCGAGCTCGTCGCCGTCGACACGGCCAGCCCGCAGGGGCAGCCGGTCACGGCGAACGTCAACCTCGTCGCGATCGAGAACCAGTCGCTGCCCGACGAGCAGGAGATCCGCCGCCAGCTGGCGAACATCCCCGGCAGCCGCACGCGCGTGCTGTCCGTCAAGGACGTGCCGATGGAGCTGGGGCCGGCGAACCGCACGGTCTACACGATGACCGTCAAGGACCGCACGCTCGCGGTCGAGGCCATGGCCGTCGAGCACGACGGAGGCACCGCGACGATCACGGCGAGCGCGGCGACCGCCCGCGCGGCGAAGGCGCTCATGGACGACATCGTCGACACCCTCGAACCGGTCGCGGCCTCGGCGTCGGCCTCGTCCTCCTCGGCCGCGTCGTCGGCCTCGTCCCGGGCCGCCTGAGTCGGCGCGCCTGACCCGACGCGGCGTCAGGAGGGGCAGGTCCCGGACGGCAGATCGGTGCGGTGGTCGGTGAGGACGCGCGCGAGGTCGCCGAGGATCGCCGTCGCCTCCTCGTGGGTCCCGCCGGGGAGCCGGACGGCGAGCGCCACGGCCGTCCGCCCGCCGCGGGCCGGGACGATCCCGAGCTGCCGGGCGACGTAGCCCTGCGGGGTCGGGCCCCAACCGCCCTTGAACCGCGCCCGGCGGACGGTGCCGAGCCCCCAGCGCTGGTCCGTCCGCACCCGCCCCATGAGGGGCAGCACCTCGTCGGCATCGGCCAGGCACGGCAGGCCGGACGTGAAGCGGGCCTGGTCGGCGACCGCCCACCGGGTCTGCCCGAACGCGCTGAACCCGGGGACGAGGACGCGGGACTCGACGCGGGTGCGCCGGTCGCCGGCCTCGCGCAGGACGGCCTCGGTGCGGCGGGCCGCCCGCGGCGCGGCACCGAGCGAGCTCCACAGCTGCGCCGCGGCGTCGTTGTCGCTCGCGGTGATCGCTGCGTCCGCGTCCCGCCGGAGGACCTGGTCGCTGCCTCGGGAGGGCGTCCGTAGGGCGGCGAGCACGATCGGCACCTTCATCGTCGACCACGCCGGCAGACCGGGGTCGGTCCCGACGACGGTCGGGGTCCGCGGGCGCCCGACGGGGGCGAACGCCACGGTGACGACCGCGCGGGGATGGGCGCGCCGCACCCGGGCCAGGTCGTCCGTGAGCGCACGGGGGACGCGCTCCGCCGGGCCGGTCGTCGGGACGGACGGGGCGGGCCGGCTCGGCGCGACCTCGGTCGAGGTGACCGTCGCGGGGGCTCGGTCCGCGCCGGTCCCGCACCCGCCGAGAGCACCCAGCGCGAGCGCGAGGGCCGTCGCACGCAGGCGTCGCACGCTCAGTAGAGGTGGACGACGGCGTTGTTGCCGCCGGTGCAGGTCACCGGCTCACCCCGGCACGTCATCGTGTAGGTCCGACCCGTCTTGGGGCTGAACGCACGGATCGAACGGTTGCCGCGGCCACCGGCGTCGACGTAGGCGTCGCGGACGTTGACGGCGAACTCGCACGAGGTGACGTCGGAGCCGATCGCGGCCTTGAGTCCTCCGGCGGTGGAGCTCCCGCAGGCCGTGGCACCCGCCGGCAGGGTGCGGGTCCGCCGCGACGACGGGGGCGAGGACGACGACGGGCTGGCGGAGCCCTGCGTGCCGCCGCTGTCGGTGGTCACCTCGGTCGTCGTCGTCTCCGTGACGACCGTCGGCCCGTCGGCGTCCGCAACCCCGCGCCCACCGAGCAGGGAGAACCCGATGGCCAGCCCTGCGAGCAGGAGGAGGGACCCGAGGGCCAGCCCGATGACCCATGGGGCCGGACCGCCGCGTCGGGGCTCGACCTGGCGGGGCGCCCCGGGAACGGGGTGCTGCACGGCGTACCCCGGTTGCGGGGCGTACACCGGATGACCGGCCAGCCCCGGGTCGGTGGCGTAGTCCTCCGGGCGGTGGACCGGTGCGGCGTCGACGCTCGCCACCGGGGAGCGGCTCGCCGTCGCGCCGGGGTCACGAGAGGGGAACCCGCCGGCCGCTGGTTCGGCCCAGGGGTCCTCGTACGGGTCGTACGCCCCCGACGAGCCCTGCTCGAGCATGCCGTCGAGAGCCTCGACCCCCTCGTCCTCCGGACGCGTCATCGACAACTCCTCCTCAGCGTCGTGCTCCGTCACTCTGGCACAGGGGACGACGCCCGGGCACCCGTCCGATCCGTGATCGACCGGTGTCCGGGCGATCAGCCGTAGGTGTCCCGCGGGCCGCGGCCGTCGCTCGCGCGGCGCGGGCCGCGGCTCCACGACGGGGCGCTCGGGCCGACGACCTTGAGCTTGGCGACCGCGTCGGGACCGATCTCCGCCGCGACCCGGGCCAGCAGCGAGCTCGAGAGCAGCCGCAGCTGGTGGGCCCAGGCGGTCGAGTCCGCGCGGACGGTGAGGACACGACCCTCGAACGAGACCGGGGTCGAGTGCGCCGCGACGCCGGGCCCGACGATCTCGGCCCAGCGCCCCATGACCGACCCGACGGCGACGTCGACCCGCCAGCCCCGGTCGGCGACGAGCCGGTCCATCTGGTCCCCGATGAGCAGCGGGTCGCGGTCGGCCCCGGTGCGGGGCACCAGCCCGTCACCCGGCCGACGGCGGCGCGTGGGTCGCAGACCAGGACGCAGGCCCTTGGCCCGAGCAACGCCCCGCGCCCGGGCCAGCGCGGCGGCCGCGGCGTCCTCGACCGTGGGACCGACCTCCTCGACCGTCCCGTGCTGCTCCCCGGCACCGCCCCCCTCGTCATCGGCGGGAGGACCGACCTGCGGCGGCTGGGTCATGCCGGCGTCACGCTGCCCTCGGTCACGGTGAACCGGGCACCGGTGAGCGCCTCCGGCACATCCTCCGGGACCGCGGCGGTGATGAGGACCTGCTCGCAGTCGGCGATCATCGCGGCCAGCCGCTCCCGGCGGCCGGAGTCGAGCTCGGCGAAGACGTCGTCGAGGATGAGGACGGGGTCGTCGTCGAGGTCGTGGCGCAGGAGGTGGAAGGCCGCCAGGCGCAGCGCGAGCGCGAACGACCACGACTCGCCGTGGCTGGCGTAGCCCTTCGCGGGCATCTCCCCGAGCGTGAGGCGCAGCTCGTCGCGGTGCGGACCCAGCGCCGTCACCCCGCGCTCGATCTCGTGCTCGCGCATCCCGGCCAGCCCGTCGAGGTAGGCGGTCCGCAGGTCGTCGATCTCGGGGACCTCGCCCGCGGCGATCGCGGCGGCCACGGGCTCGGTCGCCGGTGCCGCGTCGAGGCTGCTGCGGTACGTCGCGCCCGCGGACCGGTCGGCGTCGGCGACCTGTCGGTACGTGGCGTCCAGGTGCGGGCGCAGGTCGCGCAGCAGGCGCAGGCGGGCGTACGTCAGCTGGGCGCCGACCCCGGCGATCTGCTCGTCCCAGATGTCGAGGGTGTGCAGGGCCGAGGCGCGCGGGTCGCGGCCGTCGGGGTCGGGGGGCGCCGCGCGGTCCCGCCGGCCGCGACGCAGGACGGGCGCGGCGGATCGCAGCAGGGCGTTGCGCTGCTTGAGGACCTTGTCGTAGTCGGCACGGACCCCGGCCCACCGCGGCTGCCGCTGGACGAGCAGGTCGTCGAGGAAGCGTCGCCGCGCCGCGGGGTCGCCCTTGACGAGGGCGAGGTCCTCGGGGGCGAAGAGGACCGTGCGGAGGATCCCCAGGACGTCGCGGGGGCGGGCCGGCGCGCGGCCGATGTGCGCCTTGTTCGACCGGCCCGGGGTGATCTCGAGCTCGACGACCTGCTCCCGCCCGGCCCGCACCACCGCCGCCCGGACGACGGCGCGCTCGGCGCCGAAGCGGACGAGGGGCTGGTCGGAGGACACCCGGTGGCTGCCGAGCGTCGAGACGTACCCGATCGCCTCGACGAGGTTCGTCTTCCCGCGGCCGTTGAGCCCGACGAGCGTCGAGATCCCGGGGGACAGCGCGAGGTCGGCGGACGCGTACGAGCGGAAGTCGGCGACCGTCAGGTGACGGACGTGCACGCGCCGGTCAGCCGCCGGTCGACCCGCCGCCCGAGGACGGGCCGGCGTCCGCGGCCCGGCGACCCTCGGCCGCCGCCTCCGTCGCGCTCGTCGGCGGCGCGGTCTTGCTCTCCTCGGCCTGCTTCGCGGCCTTCGCGCTGCGGGGGCCCTCCTGCGCCTGCGCGCGCAGCTCGTCGCCCTCCGCCGTCGTCATCACCTGGTGGCCGCCGAACTGACCGCGCAGCGCCGCGACGGCCTGCATCGTCGGGCTCGACTCCTGGCGCGAGGCGAACCGCGCGAAGAGCGACGCGGAGATCACCGGCATCGGCACGGAGTTGGCGATGGCCTCCTCGACCGTCCAGCGGCCCTCGCCGGAGTCGGCCGTGTAGTCGGAGACGTCGTCCAGGCTCGGGTTCTCCTCTAGCGCGAGGACCATGAGGTCGAGCAGCCAGGAGCGGACGACCGTGCCGCGGCTCCACGCCTTGAAGGCGCCGGGCACGTCGGTGACGATGTCCTTCTTCGTCAGCAGCTCGTAGCCCTCGGCGTAGGCGTGCATGAGGCCGTACTCGATGCCGTTGTGGACCATCTTCACGTAGTGGCCCGCCCCGACCTCGCCGGCGTGGACGAAGCCCTCGTCGCGCGGACCCTCGGGCCGCAGCGCGTCGAAGATCGGCATCGCCCGCTCGACGTTCTCCGCGGCCCCGCCGACCATGAGGCCGTAGCCGTTCTCCAGACCCCAGATGCCGCCGGAGACGCCGCAGTCGAGGTACTCGATGCCCTTCTCCTGCAGCGCCGCGGCGTTGAGCTGGTCGTCGGAGAAGCGGCTGTTGCCGCCGTCGATGACCAGGTCGCCGGGCTCGAGCCGGTCCCCGAGGTCGGCGATGACGTCGCGGGTGATCTGCCCCGAGGGGACCATGACCCAGACGACGCGCGGCGCCTGCAGCCGGTCGATCATCTCCTCGACGGAGCCGGCGTCCGAGACCTCGGGGTTGCGGTCGTACCCGATGACCTCGTGGCCAGCGCGGCGGATGCGCTCGCGCATGTTGCCGCCCATCTTGCCCAGTCCGATGAGACCCAGCTGCATGACTCGCTCCTGACGCTCGGGTGCTGTGGTCAGCCGGCGAGGCGGACCGGCTGGAGGACGTAGCGGTAGCTCGTGTCGGCCTCGGCCTCGATGGTGTCCTGCCCCGTGATCATCGCGGGTTTCAGGGGCGCCGTGAACCCCAGGCGGGTGAACGTCGTGCCGAGGGCGCCCAGACCGTCGAGCAGGTAGCCGGGGTTGAAGGCGATCTCGAGGTCCGGACCGGTGACGGTGGCCTCGACGGCCTCGGAGGCCTGCGCGTCGTCACCCGTGCCCGCCTCGATCGCGACCGAACCCTCGGTGAACCGCAGCCGGACGGGGGTGTTGCGCTCGGCCACGAGGGCGACGCGCTTGACGGCCTCGACGAGCTCGTGGGTGCTGACGACGGCGTCGGTCTCGGTCGACGCGGGGAAGATCTTGCTCACCTTCGGGTACTCACCGTCGAGCAGGCGGGAGGTCGTCCGGCGGCGGCCGGCCTCGAAGCCGACGAGCCCCTCGCCGCCGGCGGCGTCGCCCAGGGCGAGGTCGACGGTGCCGGCCGCGCCGAGCGAGCGCGCGGTGTCCAGGAGGGTGCGGGCCGGGACGAGCGCGACGTGGCTGGCGTCGCTGGCCGAGGGGTTCCACGTGATCTCGCGCATGGCCAGGCGGTAGCGGTCGGTGGCCAGGAGCGTCATCCGCTCGCCGTCGACCTCGACCCGCACGCCCGTGAGGATCGGCAGGGTGTCGCCGCGGTCGGCGGCGATCGCCACCTGCTGGACCGCCTGGGTGAACGTCGGGCCCTCGATCGTGCCGGAGGGGGAGGGCGAGGTCGGCAGCGTCGGGTAGTCCCCGACCGGCATCTGCAGCAGCGCGAAGCGGGAGCTGCCGCACGTCACCTGGACCTTCGAGCCGTCGAGGCCGACGTCGACCGGCTTGTTCGGGAGGTTCTTCGAGATGTCGGCCAGGAGGCGTCCGAGCACGAGGACGGTGCCGGACTCGCTCACCTCGGCGGGCACGGTGATCCGGGCCGAGACCTCGTAGTCGAACGCCGAGAGGGTGAGCTCCCCGTCGGTGCTCGCCTCGAGCAGCAGGCCGGCGAGGACCGGGACCGGGGGGCGGGCCGGCAGGCCACGGGCGACCCACGTGACGGCTTCGGCGAGGACGTCGCGCTCGACGCGGAACTTCACGGCAGCCTGCCCTTCCTTCGTCGGCCGGGGCGGCCGACGTGTGTGCACTCCTCGGGGAGTCCGACCCTAACCCCTCCGGGCGATGACGATCGCGCCGATCCCCGAGCTGCTCGCTCCGTCCACATCCCCGTGCTCGGGGCGGAAACCCCTTCGTGTGAAGAGGAGTCATCGTCATCGGGGCTGTGGATCCTGTGGACGGGCGAGTGCCGCGGGCGCGTGATCGGCCCCGATGGCGGGCGCGCGGGGTCCGACGGCGGCCCCGCGCGCTGTGCACGGACGGTGGATCCCGCGGCACGCGAGCGCTGCGTGATGTGGACGGAGGAGGGCCGTCCACAGCCGTCCACCGTCGTGCCTGCCGGTGTGCTCATGACATCCCCCGGTGGGCGCCGATGATCCACAGGCCGACCCGGGACCCACGCGACCGTTGTCCACAGCGGGTGTCCACATGTGGGCGGAGGAGCACCGTGCGTTCATCGAAGGTCGCCCCGTGGTCACCTGGGGGTCCTCGGGCGTCGCGACCGGCGCGTCCTGCGGGGCGCAGGGCAGGGAAAGGTCACCCGCGTGGTCCACACCCTGTGGACAACGGTGTGGACGAGATGTTCGTGGGGGGTGACGGGGTGGGGATCGGTGGGCCGGGACCTCAGCCAGCGGCCTGCTGCTTGATCCGGTTCGTCAGCTCCGTGACCTGGTTGTACGTCGCGCGCCGCTCGGCCATGAGCTGGCGGATCTTCTTGTTCGCGTGCATCACCGTCGTGTGGTCGCGGCCGCCGAAGCCCTTGCCGATCGTCGGCAGCGACTCGTCGGTGAGCTCGCGGCAGAGGTACATCGCGATCTGCCGGGCGTTGACGAGGGTGCGCGAGCGGGAGGGCCCCTGGAGGTCCTCGATCGTCAGCGCGAAGTACGAGGCGGTCTGGGCCATGATCAGCGCCATCGTGATCTGGTTGGCCGACTCGTTCGGGATGAGGTCCTTGAGGACGATCGTCGCGAGCGGCACGTCCACCCCGGCCTGGTTGAGGCTCGCGAACGCCGTGACGCGGATGAGCGCCCCCTCGAGCTCGCGGATGTTCGTGCTGATCCGGCTGGCGATGAACTCCAGGACGTCGTCGGGGACGTCGAGCCGCTCCTGGATCGCCTTCTTGCGCAGGATCGCGATCCGGGTCTCGAGGTCGGGCGGCTGGACGTCGGTGAGCAGACCCCACTCGAACCGGCTGCGCATCCGCTCCTCGAAGCCGCCGAGCATCTTCGGCGCGACGTCGCTGGTGATGACGACCTGCTTGTTCGCGTTGTGCAGGGTGTTGAACGTGTGGAAGAACTCCTCCTGCGTCTGCATCTTCCCCGAGAGGAACTGGATGTCGTCGATGAGGAGGATGTCGACGTCCCGGTAGCGGCGCTGGAACTGCTGGGCCCGGTTGTCCTGGATCGCGTTGATGAAGTCGTTCGTGAACTCCTCGGAGTTCACGTACCGGACGCGCACGTTCGGGTAGAGGTTGCGGGCGTAGTGACCGATCGCGTGCAGCAGGTGGGTCTTGCCCAGCCCCGAGCCGCCGTAGACGAACAACGGGTTGTACGCCCGCGCGGGTGCCTCGGCTACGGCGACGGTCGCGGCGTGCGCGAACCGGTTCGAGGCGCCGATGACGAAGGTGTCGAAGGTGTACTTCGGGTTCAGGCGGGTGGCCTCGAGCTCCTCGGGGACCACGCGCCCGTTCGGCGTCGGCGCGGGGGTCGCGATGGCGGCGGCCGTGCGGTCGTGGGTCGGCGATGCGCCGTCCTCGGGGTCCTCGAGATCGTCGGCCCGGTCCGGGACGACGTGGAGCCCGACGCCCGGGGTGTCCTCGTCCGGCTGGGGCAGCTCGTCCTCGGTGTCGTCGAGGTCGGGGTCGACCGTGACGGCGAGGCGGACGTCCTGCCCGTAGTGGGCCGAGAACGCCTGGGTCACGGGCACCCGCAGCGCTCGCTCGACGTAGGTCTTGCAGTAGTTGTTCGGGACGGCGACGAGGGCGGTGCCGTCGAGGAGGCCGACGAAGCGGGCCAGACTGAGGAAGGCACGGTGCGGCGCGGGAACCCCGTCGTGGCTCACGGCCGCGAGGATGGAGCGCCAGACGGCGTCGAGGTCCTCGGACGGCTCGCTCACCCGCGCTCCTCCTGAGTCGCCCTGATCCCGGTCCGGACCCGTGGCCGGGGCCGGCGTCACGCCTGGTGCAGCGCTTAGACGGTGCGGTGGACGCCCCCCACGTGCGACGAGTGCACCGTGTCCACACGGTTTTCCACATCCTGTGGGCGGAGGTGGCCGTGAGTGCTGCGAGACGCCGACGGTAGACGACCGATCACGGGTCGGCAAGCCACACCGGACATTCGGCGCCACTCCCCGGCGTGTCGCCTTCGTCGGCGCGCCGGTGAGCGGCACACTTGATCGTTTTCACCTCGCACGACCCCCGCGTGTGTGGGTTTGACCCCTCGAGCGCGCCTCCCGTACCGTGGTCCGAGCCATTCGGCCGCTTTCGCATGCCCACGGACGCTCTCGTGCCCGGTCGTGCTCCCCGGACCCGCCGCTGCGGGCCGGTCCCGGAGCCCCCGATCCGCGCCGAGCTGGCGGCCCCTGGGCCTCCGATCGCGGCCGAGGGGCCCGACGACCACCCCTTTCCGCGCGTCCGGCGCGGTCCCACCCGAGGAGCCCTCCCCGATGAGCAAGCGCACCTTCCAGCCGAACAACCGTCGACGCGCGAAGACCCACGGCTTCCGCCTGCGGATGCGGACCCGCGCCGGCCGCGCGATCCTCGCCAACCGTCGCGCCAAGGGCCGGACGAAGCTCTCCGCCTGAGACCGGCCGTGCTGCCGGGTCGTCACCGCCTGCGGGCGTCGAGCGACTTCACGGCGGTGCTCCGGTCTCCGCGCGGGGTGCGGACCCGCTCCCGCCTCGTCGTGACCCACGCCACGCAGACCGACGCGCGCACCGGCGCTCCGCCGCGCGTCGGTCTCGTCGTGTCCAAGGCCGTCGGCTCCGCCGTCGAGCGGAACCGGGTCAAGCGTCGGATCCGCGGGATCCTCGCGGCGCGGCTGCACTCGGTCCCGGCGGGCACCGACCTCGTCGTCCGGGCCAACCCCGGAAGCGCCGCGGCGGACTTCGTCGCCCTCGAGGCCGATGTCACCCGCACCCTCGACGCGGCCGTCCGCCGGCTCGGCGAGCGGGCCGGCCGGTGAACGCACCCACGTCACGCACCTCGCCGGCCGCGCTGCCGCTGGTGTGGCTCGTGCGCGCCTATCAGCTGACGCTCTCCCCGCTCCTGCCGCCGGGCACGTGCCGGTACACGCCGAGCTGCTCGCAGTACGCGCTCGGCGCGCTGCGCCGCTTCGGGGCGGTCCGCGGCACCTACCTCGCCGCGCGCCGGCTGCTCTCGTGCCACCCGTGGGCCCGGGGCGGCGTCCACCACGTCCCCGACACGTGGGCCGGGCGCAACGACCCCTCCCTCCGCCTCCCGCGGACGCCGGACCCTTCCTGACCCCCTTCGAGAAAAGGACCCCATGGGCAGCTTCTTCAGCACCCTGATCTACCCGTTCGAGTGGCTCGTCGCGTGGATCATGTGGGCCTGGCACGCCGGGCTCACGGCGATCGGCCTGCCGGCGGACAGCGGGTGGACGTGGACCCTGTCGATCGTCGGCCTCGTGCTCGTCATGCGCGCGGCGATGATCCCGCTGTTCGTCAAGCAGATCCACGCCTCGCGCAAGATGCAGCTCATCCAGCCCGAGGTCCAGAAGATCCAGAAGAAGTACAAGGGCAAGACCGACCCGGAGTCGCGCCAGGCGATGACCGAGGAGACGATGGCCCTGTACCGGGAGTCGGGGACCAACCCGTTCTCCTCGTGCCTGCCGATCCTCGTCCAGATGCCGTTCTTCTTCGGCCTCTTCCGCGTCCTCAACGGCCTGGAGAAGATCGCCACCGGTGAGGCGAAGCCGATCGGTCCGATCAGCCGCGAGCTCGCGGGTCAGGCGGAGCGCTCGACGATCTTCGGCGCGCAGCTCTCGGACAAGTTCATGGGCGCGGACAGCTGGCAGGCGCAGGTCGTCACGATCGTCCTCATCATCCTCATGTCGGTGACGACGTTCATGACGCAGCACCAGCTGATGCGCAAGAACATGCCGCCGTCGGCGCTCGAGGGCCCGCTCGCCCAGCAGCAGAAGATCATGCTCTACCTCTTCCCGCTGATCTTTGCGGTCTCGGGCGTCAACTTCCCGATCGGTGTCCTCGTCTACTGGTTCGTCACCAACGTGTGGTCGATGTTCCAGCAGTTCTACGTCATCCGTCGGATGCCGGCCCCCGGGTCACAGGCGGAGAAGGACCTCCACGACAGGCGCCGCAAGGCCGGCAAGCCGCTCGACACCCCCGAGGAGCGGCGCGAGCGCGAGCACGACGAGGAGATGGCCGAGGAGCTCGAGGCCAAGGGCATCGCGGTCGAGCACCCGAGGACGCCAGACGGGCGGCCGATGTCGAAGCCGTCCGGTCAGCGAGCCCAGCCGAAGCGGACCAAGCGCGGGAAGCGGAGCGGTGGGGCGGGCGCGCGTGCGGCCGGGTCCTCGGCCGTCCGTGAGAACGCCCCGAAGACCGACAACTGAGGGAGAAGCATGAGCGAGAACGTGACGGGCGTCGTCGAACCGGCCGCCGTGACCGACACCGACCAGCTGGCCGTGACGAGCGCCGCGACCGCGGACGCCGCTGCCCCCGCCGGGGGCCCGGCGGACGAGCCCGAGGGGACGGAGGGGTCGTCGTCGGAGTCCGCGGCGGCCGCCCCGGCGGGGTCCTCGAAGAAGCGGCAGCTGGAGCGTGAGGGTGAGGTCGCCGCCGACTTCCTCGAGACGCTCCTCGACATCGCCGATCTCGACGGTGACATCGACCTGGGGATCGACGGTGACCGCGCGGCGGTGTCGATCGTCGACTCCGAGGAGGGACGGGTGCCGCGCCGGCTCGTCGGCCAGGACGGCAAGGTCCTCGAGGCCCTTCAGGAGCTGACGCGGCTCGCGGTCCAGAGCGAGACCGGGGAGCGCTCGCGGCTCATGCTCGACGTCGCCGGCCATCGCGCGGGACGCAAGACCGAGCTGGTCGAGCTGGCCCGCGTCGCGATCGGGCGCGTGAAGGAGACCGGCGAGGCGGAGGAGCTCGAGCCGATGTCGGCCTTCGAGCGGAAGGTCGTGCACGACGAGGTGCTCGCGGCCGGCCTGGCGTCGGAGAGCGAGGGCGTCGAGCCCCGGCGCTACGTCGTCGTCCTGCCGGCGAAGAACGTCTGACCGACGCCGCAGCACTGGACAGAGGGTCCCGTTTCACGTGAAACGGGGCCCTCTGCGATGCTCGGCGTCATGACCGATCCGGCCCCTGTGACCGTCCCCGACGCGCCCGAGGTCGCTCGCGAGGTGTTCGGCGATCGCCTGGCCCTCGCGGAGGCGTTCGCCGCCGAGCTCGCCGACACCGGGGTATCCCACGGACTCATCGGGCCCCGTGAGGTGCCCCGACTGTGGGACCGCCACGTCCTCAACTGTGCCGTGCCGGCGGTCGTCATCCCCGAGGGTTCGCGGATCGTCGACGTCGGCTCGGGCGCCGGGCTCCCGGGGATCGCGATGGCCATCGCCCGCCCGGACCTCGACGTCGTCCTCGTCGAGCCGATGCTTCGACGCACGACATGGCTGAGCGAGACGATCGCCCGGCTCGGGCTGGAGCGGGTCGAGATCGTGCGGGGCCGCGCCGAGGACGTCGCCGGGAGCGTCTCCGCGCCGATCGTCACGGCCCGCGCCGTCGCGCGGATCGACAAGCTGGCTCGCTGGTGCGTCCCGCTGCTCGACCGTCCGGGCCGGATCGTCGCCCTCAAGGGGCGGTCGGCGCGGGAGGAGCTCGCGGAGGAGACCGCGGTCCTCCGGCGGCTCGGCATGACCGCGGGCGGGGTCCACGAGGTCGGGGACGGGATCCTCGAGGAGACGACCCTCGTCATGGATCTCCGCTTCGGCTGACCGGTCCGGTCGACGGGCGCTCGCTCCTGATCGGCGTTCAAGGGCTCGCGCCCAAGCCGCGCAGGACGGCAGTCGCTGGGATGCCTCGCTCGGCTGCCTCCCCTGGGCTGACCCCCGCCCACGAGCGCGAACGCCATCCACAATGCCGCGGGCCTGTGGATGTCGTACGCACCGGTTTGGGACGCACGTGCCAGCCGGGCATCATGGACAGAACGAAGGAGCTGCACATTGTCGAACGACACCCCTTGCGTCGTCCGCGGCCTTGGCTGGCCGACCCGACCGCGCCCGGAGTCCGCGGATCGGGCGCACCCGGTCGGCTGGAGCGGCGTCCCGAGCGCGCGGGTCGATCCCGTCGAGGCCCCGTCTGCCGGGTCGGCCGCGGCCGCTGGCACGGCCGCCGTTCCACGTGAAACGGAGCCCGAGACCGTGGAGCCCGTTTCACGTGAAACGGAGACGATCGTGAGCGCAGAGCTCCCGGACACCCCGCTGGCCCAGGCGGTCGCCCGGGACGTCCGCCGACGCAAGGACCTCGAGGGCCTGCGACTCCCACGTCCGGCCCGCACCCGGGTGATGACGGTGGCGAACCAGAAGGGCGGCGTCGGCAAGACGACGTCCTCGGTCAACCTCGCGGCGGCGCTCGCCGCGAGCGGCCTCGAGGTCCTCGTCATCGACACCGACCCGCAGGGGAATGCGTCGACGGCGCTCGGGGCGGACCATCGTGCAGAGGTCCCGTCGATCTACGACGTGCTCGTGGACGGCACGCCGATGGCGGAGGTCATCCAGGACTGCCCCGACATCGAGGGTCTGCGCTGCGCGCCGGCAACGATCGATCTCGCAGGAGCCGAGATCGAGCTGGTCTCGCTCGTCGCCCGCGAGACGCGGATGAAGACCGCGATCGCCGCGTACCTCGAGCACTGCACCTCCGCCGGCCGGCGCGTTCCCGACTACGTCCTCATCGACTGCCCGCCGAGTCTCGGACTGCTGACGATCAACGCGTTCGTCGCCGCCGACGAGGTGCTCATCCCCATCCAGTGCGAGTACTACGCGCTCGAGGGGCTCTCACAGCTATTGAAGAACGTCGAGATGATCCGCACCCACCTCAACCCGGGTCTGCACGTCTCGACGATCCTTCTGACGATGTTCGACGCCCGTACCCGTCTCGCGGCCCAGGTCGCCGACGAGGTCCGGGAGCACTTCCCCGAGCAGGTGCTCGCGACCACGGTGCCGCGATCGGTGCGCATCAGCGAGGCACCGAGCTATCAGCAGACCGTCATCACGTACGACCCCCAGGGCACCGGCGCCCTCAGCTACCGCGAAGCGGCCCGCGAGATCGCCGAGCGTGGAGCGACGAAGGAGCAGGCATGAGCGAGAAGCGACGCGGGCTCGGGCGAGGTCTCGGCGCCCTCATCCCGCAGGCGCAGGCGGGCGACCGGCCCGTCGACGTGTTCTTCCCCGGCGCCGATCGCCCGGCGCCATCCCTCCCGGGCACGACCACCGGCGCGGACGGCGGCGCGGACGGGTCTGCGGCCACCAAGCCGCGGCCGGACGTCACCACGGCACCGGCGGACGAAGCAGAGCTCGCCGCGGTGCCCGGCGCCACCTACGCCGAGCTCCCCCTCGACGCCGTTCGCCCGAACCCGAAGCAGCCGCGGACCGTCTTCGACGAGGACGACATGGCCGAGCTCGTCCACAGCATCCGCGAGATCGGTGTCCTCCAGCCGGTCGTCGTCCGCCGGCTCGACGAGCCCACCCTCGCCGCGCTGCGCGAGGAGGACCCGAGCACGCCCGTCCGCTTCGAGCTCATCATGGGCGAGCGGCGGTGGCGCGCGAGCCGGGCCGCGGGCCGCGACACGGTCCCGGCGATCGTCAAGGCGACCGAGGACGACGACATGCTCCGGGACGCGCTCCTGGAGAACCTCCACCGCAGCCAGCTCAACGCGCTCGAGGAGGCGGCCGCCTACCAGCAGCTCCTCAACGACTTCGGGTGCACGCAGGAGGAGCTGGCCCAGCGCATCGGCCGGTCCCGACCGCAGATCAGCAACACCCTCCGCCTGCTCCGGCTCCCGCCGGTCGTCGCCCGTCGCGTCGCGGCCGGCGTGCTGTCCGCCGGGCACGCCCGCGCCCTCCTCGCGGTCGAGGACGGCGCGGCGATGGAGCGGCTCGCCCAGCGGATCGTCGCCGAAGGCCTCTCCGTCCGGTCGGTCGAGGAGATCGTCGCGCTCGGTGGGGAGGACGCGCCGGCGCCGCGACGCAGCCAGCCACGCCCCGGCGGCCGGCACCCCCAGCTCGACGACTGGTCGGCCGCCCTGTCGGACCACCTCGACACCCGCGCCGCGATCACGCTCGGCAAGCGCAAGGGAAAGGTGACGATCGAGTTCGCGAGCGTCGACGACCTCCACCGCATCATGGCCGCCATGGGTGTCGATCCCCAGGCCTGAGCACGGTCAACACCCTCTGACCCCTCGCGCACCCTGAATCGACTCGTGATCACCGGATCCGGTGACCTCGAATCGAGTCGAGAGGCGCGAGCGCGCGCAGGGACAGGATGAGGGCCCACCGCGATCGCACGCGGTGGGCCCTCGTCACGCAGATTCCGCTGCGCAGCAACGAAACTCGCGGGGTGATCTCAGCCGAGGAAGGGCTCAAGCTCGCGGAGCAGCTTGGGCTTGGCCTGGGCGCCGGTGAGGACCTTGACGAGCTCGCCGCCCTGGTAGACGTGCAGCGTCGGGACGGAGGTGATGCCCTTGCTCGCCGTGATCTCCGGGTTCGCGTCGATATCGAGCTTGTAGATGTCGAGCTTGTCGGCGTGGTCGCGGGCGATCTCGTCGAGGACGGGGGCGATGAGGCGGCACGGGCTGCACCACGTCGCCCAGAAGTCGACGATCGTCACCTTGTCGCCCTGCAGGACGTCGCTCTCGAACGTCGCGTCCGAGGTGTTCTTCGTGGCCATGGTTCCTTCCGGGGTTCGGTCTCGGGGATGGGGTGGGGGATGTGCGTCAGTCGATCACCGCGGACCGACAACGGCCGCGGTGCTCCGGCGTCAGGACGGGGAGGCCTGCGGCTCCTGCGCGGCGGCCTGGTCACGGTCGGCGAGCCAGCGCTCGGCGTCCAGGGCCGCGGCGCAGCCGGACCCGGCAGCCGTGATCGCCTGGCGGTAGGTGTGGTCGACGAGGTCGCCGCACGCGAAGACGCCCTCGACGTTCGTGCGCGACGAGCGCCCCTGCGCGACGACGTAGCCCTCGGCGTCGAGCTCGACGAGCGGCTCGCCGCCCTCGACCTGGAGCAGCTCGTTGCGGGGGTCGTGCCCGATGGCGACGAACAGGCCGGTCACCGGCAGCTCGCGCGTCTGCCCGGTCTCGGTGTCGGTGAGCGTGATCCCGCTGACCTTGTCCTCGCCGTGGATGGCCGTGACCTGGCTGTTCCACTGGAACTCGATCTTCTCGTCGGCGTGGGCCCGCTCCGCCATGATCTTGCTCGCGCGCAGCTCCCCCCGGCGGTGGACCAGGTGGACCTTCTTCGCGAACCGCGTGAGAAAGGTGGCCTCCTCCACCGCGGAGTCACCGCCGCCGACGACGGCGATCTCCTGGTCGCGGAAGAAGAAGCCGTCGCACGTGGCGCACCAGCTCACGCCGTGGCCGGACAGGCGCTTCTCGTTCGGCAGGCCGAGCTCGCGGTACGCCGAGCCCATCGCGAGGATGACCGCCCGGGCACGCCAGACGCGGCCGGACCCGTCGGTGATCGTCTTGACCTCGCCGTGGAGGTCGAGGGAGACGGCGTCGTCGGTGACGAGCGTCGCGCCGAACCGCTCGGCCTGGGCGCGCATGTTGTCCATGAGCTCCGGGCCCATGATCCCGTCGCGGAACCCGGGGAAGTTCTCGACCTCGGTGGTGTTCATCAGCGCGCCGCCGGCGGTGACGGACCCCTCGAGGACGACGGGGGCGAGGTTCGCGCGGGCCGTGTAGACGGCGGCGGTGTAGCCGGCCGGCCCGGAGCCGACGATGACGACGTCGCGGATCTCGCCCTCGTCCGGGCCCTCCCGCTCGGGGAGGGCGCCGACGGCGAGGCCGGCGCCGGTGGCGGCGGAGATGATGATCGGGTCGGTCACGGGAGTCCTTCGTCGGGGGCGGGCGCCGGTGGGAACGCCAGTCTACGAAGGGTTGTTCCCGCGGGCGGGGACGACGGGCGGGGGACGGCGCGCGTCGGTGCGGGTCGGTACGCGGGGTCAGCGCGCCGGAGGCGGCACGTCGACGGGCCCGGCGAGAAGGTCGCACCCCTCGTCGACGAGCACGGCTCGGCCCTCGCCGGAGGCGTCCCGGGCCAGCAGCACGACGGTGCGGTCCGCGCCCGTGCCGCCGATCGCAGCGCGGGTGCGGCCGCGGCCGAGGAAGGCGCCGTCGACCCCGGCGATGGGGTCGAGGCAGGCCAGGGCGCGGTCCTCGGACAGCCTCGGGCGACCGGCCGGCGCGGGTCGCGCACCTCGTACCAGCCCGGCGACGTCCCCGCGCAGATCGCGCGGCCGTAGGGCGCGCGGCGCAGCGGCGACGGGCACCTGCGGACCGTCGAACGCGGGCGAGCCGGGGTCGGCGATCAGCGGGACGAGGCCGCGGGACGACGTCGACCCGGTCGGCCGGGTCGAACCCGGCCGCGTGGCGGTGTCGGAACCGGCCGCCGCGTCGGGGGCGGCGCTCCCGACGGACTGGTCGGTGCCCAGGGTCTGGGCGAGCAGGACGCCTCCGGCGGGCAGGAGCAGCGCGGCCGCGGCAGCACCGGCGAGGGCGCGCCGCAGGCGGCCTCGGCGACGGTGCGGCACGTCGATGGCCACCGTCTGCGGGCCGGCACCGACGGGTCCGGGGTGGCGGTCGCCGAGCTCGGCCCGCAGCCGGGCGTCGAGGCGGGCGGCGACGTCCTCGGGCATCCGCGCGTCCTGGTCGGGCAGGGAGGCCAGCAGGGCGCGCATCCCCGTCGGGTCGTCCTCGATCGGACGGTCGGGGTCGATGTCGGTCACGCCTGCCTCCTCTCCGGTCGTGCCCGGCCGGTGCCGGGTCCCGGCCCTCGTGGGTCCGACGTGCGGGCGACGGCATGGGTTCCCGGCGCCCGCGGTGGGCCGTCGGACCCCGGGCGGTCGCCCCCGACACCCAGCAGCTGCGCGAGGGCCGCCCGGCCACGGAAGCAGCGCGACTTCACCGTGCCGGGCGCGACCCCGAGGGAGGTGGCCGCCTCCGCGACGGGGACACCGTGCATGTCGACGAGGACGAGCGCGGCCCGCTGCGCCTCGGGCAGACGGGCGAGGGCGTCGTGGACGTCGAGGCGGGTGATCGCCCGCTCGTGCTCGTCGTGCGGGGCCGCGAGCGCGCCCGCGTGGTCACCGAGGGTGTCGAGGTCGTCGCTCGGGCGCAGCCGACGCAGCTGGTCGATCGAGGCGTTGACGACGATCCGGTGCAGCCACGTCGTCACCGCGGCGTCACCGCGGAACGAGGCCGCCCGGCGGTGCGCGGCGAGGAAGGCCTCCTGGACGGCGTCCTCGGCGAGGTTGGCGTCCCGGCACGTGCGCAGCGCCAGGGCCCACGCGCGGTCCCGGTGGCGGGCCACGAGCTCGCCGAACGCGCTCGGATCACCGGCGACGTGCGCCGCGAGGAGCTCGGCGTCGGGGCGGTCCGCCGGGACGGTCACGGCTCAGGCGCTGTAGAGCGCGATCTCGGTCAGGGTCGCGCGGTAGGCGCCGTCGCTCGAGCGGGAACCGTCGGTGAACCACACGATGACGTAGCGGCCCGTGGTCCCGGCAGGTGCCGTGAGCGTCACCTTCCCGGCGCGTCCCTTCGACCCGCCGACGAGCTTCGCCCCGTCCTTCTGCGGCTTCTGGGCGGCGTAGACCTCGACGTTCGCCGCCTGCGGCAGGTCGAGGACGGCCTTGCCGAGCGTCGTCTTGCTGCCGAGGTCGATGGCCAGGCCCACGCCCTGCTTCACCTGGGAGATCGGCGCCTGGTAGCCCTCGGTCGTCCACGCGGTGGCCTTGTCCTCGTCCCAGGCCTTGCTCGTGTCGGCGTTGTGCTCGGTCCCGTCACCCAACGGGTCGTAGCCGACGACGCTGTCGAAGGCCACCTGCCGGTCGCTGCCGGTCTTGTCGTCGGGGATCCGCGGGCCGAGCGGCTGGGTCGAGGTGTCGGCCCCCGGCAGCGCGGGGAAGGCGACGTCCTGCCCGGAGTTCAGCGAGCCGAAGATGCCCAGCGAGCACAGCGCGAGGGTGAGGACGACGAGACCGGCGAGGACGGCTGCGGTCTGCTGCCGGGAGGGCGGCCCCCCGGCGGACGCGGGCAGGAACGGGGCGGGGCTCTCGTAGGTGTCCTGCACCTCGGTCTGCCGGATGCCGACCCGCTTGCGCTCCTCGCTCTGGGACACCGCCTCCTTGCGGGCCCGGCGATCGGTGGCGACGTCGGTGGCCCGGGCGCCGACGTTGCGGGCGAGGCCCGCCAGCCGCGCGCGGGCGGC
>ERZ501047.207-NODE-207-length-21372-cov-3.668434_pt1 | contig 21372 bp, 10 predicted proteins | sample MGYA00510868_ERZ501047 | MGnify/ENA primary metagenome ERZ501047 (study PRJEB25958, sample SAMN03398593) | human skin metagenome | study: EMG produced TPA metagenomics assembly of the Human Skin Microbiome Metagenome (human skin metagenome) data set. | reverse complement strand
AGTGCACCGTGACGCGCGGCGCGAGCCTCGCGGAAATCGCGCGCCAAAGCACGGAACACTTGTGTCTCACTAGTGTGGACATCGACATCACAGGTGAGCGACGGCGGGTAATCAAACGCACCCTCTCCATCACGCACACGACCGGTCTGTCGCATGGCCTCGAGACGTTCCGCGTACATACTCTCAAGAGAGGGCCATTGTTTCAAACCTGCCGAGTCGACAATGTGCACCTTAGTATGACCGTCACTCATCACAAGTACATAAGCATGCCGCTTCGTGTCAGAAGCGTGGTACAAATACATGACACGCATAGCACGACCGCCTCGAAGATACGCGGCGTGGCTTGTCGCGGGAGGTGCATGTGTGAGGTCAGCGAGCGAGAGGCCCGTGTCTAGCGCATGTGCCAGTCGCGTGCCAGGACGCAAGACGCATGAAGTGCCCAGCTGCAAAATAGCACGCACGTCGAGCGGCACGTCTTTTTCGTACACGCCATCGACATTCGGGTGGTTGAGCAGTGAGGCGAAGTGAGACTCGCGCGCCACATACTCGCTCTCCGGGATTGTGAGGCGCATCAGGTGACGAGGCGAAGCACCGCGTGGGAGCGTTCGATACACAGACTCGGCCACATACGTATCACGCAACATACCCGGCTTGGGTGGGCGGATAAAGTTGACATACACTTGTCGCGGCACATGCATCCGCAGCGCATGAAGCTGGCGGTCCACAAGCACCCACATTCGAAATTCACCTGGTCGCGACGTCGGTGCCAGGTGCACAATGTCCCATGTCGCGGAAGCCATCGCCGTGTTTCGTTCGGCAAAGTGACCACCTAGGGTCGAATGGGGTCTCGGCACGCCGCGGCGCTCAGCACGACGGCGGCGCCAGCGTTCGCGCATAGCTGTGACCCATCCAGGGTAGTCTTCCTCGATTGGTGGCAGCGGCGGCAGAGGGGGCGGCATAGTGGCCTGTGGCATAGGCTTGTCTGCCGGAGGTGCTGGAGCCTTGGTCCGCGCCTGCACAGTCTTGCTGGACATGAGCGTGTCTAATTTGACCTGTGCTACTTTGTCCTCTCGGGCTGCAACGCGTTTCATGAGCCAGTCAGGGTGCCTGACTCGCGGCACAGGATTCGGCACTTTTTGCATGGCCGCGGGAATCGTGATGAGCTTCTGGATGACACCGGCAAACCGCTCAATGTAATAGTTCCAGTCAAGGATACTCCGCAAGTCAAAGTCCGTGAGCGAGTTGTCTCGCAAGAAGCGACGCAGAAAGTGTGCTTTCACATCAGGGTCAGCATTGAAAATGGCCACAGGCACTGCACGATCTGTAACTGGGGCACCATGCGGCTTGGCTGACACAATAAACTTACACGCCAAGCCACGGTCTTTCACAACCTGCTGTCCCAGAATATCGGCCAGTCGTTTGGCAGTCGTGATGGCCGTCGATTTCTGCGCGCCATACTCACTCAACAGTTTGGACATGCTCTTGTTCTCGGCAATCAGATCAATCAGCTCCTCGTCATGAAGTGTTGTGCCCTTGCTGTACAACACATCAAGCCACTGATTGGCCACCTGTGCTACGGCTGCATAGCAGCTCACGAGCGAGTCACCCAGCAAAAACTTGCTGAAAATCTGCTTCTGAAAGTCTTTGATCAGTTGAAGTTCACCACGCCGCTTGACCTCAAAGCCCTTGAGTTCTGCCAGCGAACCATCTTCATCGAAGACAGCGTAACGCTTCTTTAGCAGCTTATCTTCTTCCTTACTCGATGGCAGAATCATGGCGCGGTACGGTCCATCCAACTCGAAAAAAATACTATTCTCGCTGTGCACGCGATACTCGCCCGTCCGTGCATCAACAAGGTCATGATACTGATGATTCGTAAAGCGCCGATGCACCATATAGTTCAGCATAGAGCACGGATACGACACACCAAACGGCTTACCATTCCTGCAACGAAATGTAAAGTTCTCGGGAAAGGTCCCTGGCAGCATGCACCAAATGCCATCGGTATCCAATTCCAGCGGACGACCAATGCGATCGACCAGTTCCTTCGCCATTTGGATGATAGTCGCTCCGGTCAAGCACGTAATACCCGCCATCTCCATCGAGTACCAACGAGCACCTTTGCGCATGACATAACCATAAAAAGAATTAAGAATGCACTTGTGGGCTAATTGCAACGAGTCATACAACACGATCATCTTTTTTGCTTCCAGGGTATCATTCAGTGCATGACTCTCGTTGGCCTTCTCCAAGTTTTTCTTCCACTTTTTGTGCAGACCCTTGTACTCGTAGCGACGGTCACGGAAATCGCGCACTGTGTTAATGTAAAATGGATTCTCTCGCTGGCAAATAATAGCTTCACGCACAACGGTCTTGGTATCATGAGCACGTTTGTACACTTTGCGGCTGTAGTCCGCGAGGCGCTTTTGTAGGAGGGCAGACTGCTCTGTTGCGCTCAGCTCCTGGTATGTTCGCGTCCTGCCCTGAGCATCACGACCCGGGAAAGTCTCCATATCAAGCGCATGTCGAATCATGTTGATTTCATCTCGCTTCGCAGGAAAGTATTCACCACGCCATGCCCATTTCATGCGCTTGTCACAGCTCATTCCCGGTCGATTAAAGTGACACGAGGCACACATCGCCTCATCTACCACCGAGTCAGGCTGGAGTCGGTTTGATAACATAATATTGGGATACATGGCAGCCACATCCAAATGATAGATCAACGGCTTGTCCTGTCGCACAGGGTGATCACGGAGTTCTTCCAGCATGCCACAAATCTCCGCGCGAACTTCTGCGTAATTTTCAATGTCGTCCAGGGTCATATGTCCTTCCTCTGTGATACTAAATTGCAAAGCCTTGTCAAGATCATCGATGAGCGCCTGCATAGCAGATGGATCAATGCGAAAGTCAGTAGGAATGTCGCTGCGGAATACTCCTGCTTCCAATGCCTCGACATGTCCGCCCACATACGTCTCTGACTCCAGAATATGTCCCTCATAAGAATTGTCGATGGGGTCCACATGCCTGTTCGGCATGAGAATACGACTCTTGTACGCCTGCACCATGAGCAATGTTTCACACAGCGTGCCGGTACCTTTTCGAAGTACCTCATCTGGGTTCAGGGGAATGATATTGCACAATGAGAAAATGAAAGGGTGCACGTATTTCATGTAGAGATAGTACGTGGCCACAGCATCAGACACTGAATATTGTGCTAGAGTCTGCGGCTGTTCTGACGCATAGGGCGTCATGAGCTCTGGATCCAGCTCCATGGGATCGTAGCCAAGCTTGGCTACGGTCACGGCTTTGAGGCCTTGGCTTCCCTGAGGGAGGTACGAGTCACGCTTAACCCACCGGAAACAGTCAAGATGCGCGCAGTGCCGGCTTTTGTACTCGTCATCGGAGTCCCTCGCAAAGCCAATTTCCTGTTTCATATCCAAGCCATGAATTCGAGCTCGAGTATCGACAAACATAAAATCGAAGGAGTCACCATTGTACGTCGCAATCACTGTCGGACTTGATTCGCGTACATGTGAGAAAAAACGGTGAAGTAAGGCAAGCTCATTCGGTTCGTTAAAAATAATAAACGGTCCCTCGTACTCGTCCTTCGGTGTATATTCAAAATCCTCGATATCTTCGCTAATAATCTCGCGGTTGGTAATAAGGAAACCCTGGCCATCAATCATGTAAGAAATCATCATGATGACATCAACTTCTGCGTCGGGGAACTTGAGTGGTTGCTTCGTGGTCTCTATATCAAACGCCATAACCACAGGATCCGCACGCTTCACACGCTCAGGCACTGCTCGCATAGACACCGTTCCCTCGTGAAAGCTTACATCATACCAAAGCCCAACACGAATGTCATTGTCAATGGCCACACGCAAGTAATACGGCACATCATACTCCCACAACGCCACAACGCATTGCTCTGGATTCTGACCGCCGCCACGCGTCATGTAGGACGTCTCTTCCATTTCCACGCCGACGGCCGCCTCATCATGTAGCATATTGGCATAGGCTTCGACAGCCGATACTTTTTTTTGAGCTTCCTGCGCAAGTGGCAAAAGCTCCTTACGTACTGTGAGTAGATCTTGCACATTCATAAAGCGCAGTTGCAGCACTAGACGCTGATGACCTACAAGGTGGTTTGGCAGCTTGAGGTCATCCTTGTACTTGCGCTCCACGGAGTGAAGTAAACCTTCGAACCGACGCTTAAGCCACTCTTCCACGATAGACTCTGTGCCAGAAAAGCAACCAAGCAAAAAGTATGGCTGATATGTCACAGTAACCTTGAACATAGACGCGTCATCTTGAATAAAGTAGTAGTCTACGCCGGAGCGTCCGGAGGGGTGCGCGTCGTCAGGCATGAGTGTGGGGTGCATATTCACCATCCATGCTTGTCGTGTTTCACCTTGTTCCAGACGCACAAAGCCCATCTGCTCATCAATAATGTCATGCCTTTTCACGGCCGCAAAACGTTCTTCAATTTGCGTGGTGGCAATATCAACATTCGTCGCGGTCGAAGCAGTATTTCGCGTTGGTCCGCGCTGCATTACGCCTGAGCCACGACGGCGAAATGTTCCACGTCCACGCATGGCACCAGCGCCGGATGACCGAGCGGACGGCATGTCAGGCCGATGCGTGTCTCGTTCGACTCGTACGAAGCAGTGGGAAAAAGGCTTGCCAAAGTGACGCGTCGCGTGTCACAAGAGCTTTGGTAAGCAATGCAAGTGTGTAGACTACCATTTCGTGGGACGCGCGCAACACAAGAGGTGGGCGGGCGACGAGATCATTGTGGTGGTACAGCTGGTGTCATGCAGCATGCCTCCGCATAGGAGCACGAAGCAGGCGCTTACAAGCAAGGAATCTGCTTTACATATTAGGAAATACATCCGAGAGCGATGCTTTCAACAAATCCAGGCCGATCGCCAGCAAAAACGCGAAAATTCAATTTCCAAGCTTAGAAACTCGATCTGGTTTCAGAGGGAGCCCATGAACATCGATATGAGCTATGAGGTATGTAAGCATACACTTATTTCAGGATTTTGGACGTATTTTACATGAAGAGTACAAACGTGCTCAAGCTCAGCTGGAGGAACAAGGCACTGCTGAGATGGGCGAGATGAATCTAGATGCTCTCATTGAATTAGAAGATGAAATTGTGAAAGAAGAACGGGCTTACCTACAGCATGGATAGTTATGTATATTAGGACACAAGCGAAACGATGGATGTATTTTGATAAGCAAAGTTGAGCAGAGCCATTAGTACATGCCCCCACCGAAGCCACCGTTCATGGAGCCACTGCCCATGCCGCCCATAGAGCCGCCGCCCATGGAACTACCGCCGTAGCCACCGCCGTTCATAGAGCTACCACCCATGCCGCCCATAGAGCCGCCGCCCATGGAGCCACCACCGTAGCCACCGCCGTTCATGGAGCTACCACCCATGTGGTGACCACCGCCCATGGAGCCACCACCGTAGCTACCGCCGCCCATGGAGCTACCGCCCATGCCGCCCATGGAGCCACCGCCCATAGAGCCACCGCCCATGGAGCCACCACCGTAGCGGTTCTTTCCCATAAAGTTGCCAAGGAGGCCCATCAGCATGTTCGACTTGCCGCCGCCATTACCAAAGGAACCGCCGCCCATTCCACCTTGGCCGTCACTGTTCTTATTCATGACCTTCCCAAGGATCTTGACGTTATTCAACTGCAACATACCTTCTTTCCCATATTGAGCAACTGAGTCTTATCTCCAAAGCCGTCCATTTTGATGATCGCGCGTAATGAACACGAATGGAAACCAAGTTTATCCCCGAAGTACTTCTGTTATTTTTATTTTTTTGCTGACGTCATACAACACGCGTCTTGATTATGATCCACGCGTCCAAGCGTGGCAAGACGATACGGACAGAAACGCGTTTGCCTCCTCAGGAGCTGGCAGACTTCAAGAACCTCTTAGCATCACTAGAGCACGAAGAGACATGTGATGTGGGCCAGCCACTAAGTGTGGATGCCCAAAATCGGCGTCATATACAGGCGGCTCTCTCCGAGGCTCATGTTAACCCAGAGCCTTCAGATTGGCGACAATCACTTGGTGAGCATGCCTTGGATGAAATTCGGCGGCGTCCCATGCTATTGTGGCCTTTAAGTGCTGCAGATGTACCTTCACCAAATTGGCTCCTATCTGAAGAGGTAGCTGCCTTGACGAAGGAGCAACTGAACCCATATACCCAGGGCCAACTGTGGATCGCCATCCAAGCATGTCTTCACGCAACCCTATTTCATATCGCATGGTCAGAGCCTGCCTCCATTTCACCTGAATCTTTGCAACGAGAGGTCAACAAGTCCAAGTCCAATCCGACCATGTACAGAGCGGATGCACTTCGTGCGTTACTCCAGTACCGACATTGGAACCTAGACCGACATGCTAAAGCTCGAACTTTGGACTGGCGCGATATTCTTCAACACGCCTTGATTTCCGAGAATGTAGCACTTGTTAATGCGGCTGAACAGGTATTGGAACTTATGTCGTCTTTGTACCATGCCCGCCCCCGCGAATTGCATTTGGAAAAGCGAACATGGCTGATAAACGATACACCCGATATTCTCCAACGCGCATCTCTGCTTCGACGTGCACGCGATCTCGATGTTTCTTATAATGTAATGGACCATGTTTATGAGTCGATTGACGGGTCGGACCCTTTGGCAGATAAACATGACGCTTGGAAACGTGCGGAGGAGGCCTTCTTATGGGACAGCGATACTACGTCTGACGCTGGATCCGACACGTCATCAGAAGCTACACTGGGTGATGAGTCGGATGACGAGTCTCCAGAGCCACCCGCTTCTCTTTCAAAAAAACGCGCGCATCCATCGCCCCCGCGAGCGGCAAAACGAATGCGTCGGGGCTTTTAATCTACGAAGTACAAACTAAGCACGGTGCTCGGGCGGTACGTCTTGACCACCTTCTTCTTTCGTGGGTCGGCGACCATGGTAGTTTACGAAACTCTGTTCCCACTTGACGTAGTCGCGCCAATACTGCTGCAAGGCGGCCTCTTCTTCCTCGTCCAGAGTAGCTGTATTTGCCTCAGCCTCCGGTGCAGGTGGCTCGGGATCGGCCGGTGGCTCATCGGTAGGCGGCGGAGGCGGCACGTCATCTTCAGGTGGTGGAGGCACTTCGGCACTTTCTGGGGGTGGTGGGGGCGCTGGGTCACTTGGAGGTGGCGGAGGCACATCATCGTACGTTGGCTCAGGCGGTGCTTCTGTCTCTGACTTGGAGGCATCGTGAGCACCCATCGCAGTGCGTGCCTTTTTCCATTCCTCTGTTACGGCATCCACCAAGTCAAGTGCCATCTCTTTTGCACGTCGTACTTGCAACGACTCTGGGCCTGAAAGATGGATATGCATGGTTTCTTGAAGCTCTCGACCAGTATCACCCTCCAAGTAACCTGATCCTCGGCCCTTGATCTGCACGCGCACGCGCGTCTCATGCTGTATATACTTGACAAACAGACCGGAGGGACCGACAATTTTGGCACGCACATTAAAATTGCGGAGTGGTTCCAAATTGATGGGCACTATTTCCTCGTTGGATGCGCGAGGATCGTTGCGATGCAGGCGATCGTCAAGGAGCGGAGGCAGGTCCTGGACCATCAGATTATTGATCCGCGCAATACAACGATTCAAGCTCTCACGCGAGTCAGCAGTGATGTGCAAGTACAAGGGCGGCTCATTGGGCCGTATCATGGTACGGTCTGGGTACCATGTACCTCGTGTGTATACACGTGCACCAGTTTCTTGCCGCAAATCTTCCTGCGTCTGGCCTTTCGTCAATAGATATCTATTCCTGTGATCATTGATTTCAATGTCGTGTGTGAAGGCACCATCTGGCGCGTCTTCATCTAGGTCAGGGTGGCGTACGAGCGCGCCTGGCGCGGCCGGGTCTGGCTTGGCAAATTGAGCGGCGATGCGAGCAGCAGCAGCAGCAGCCATCTTAGCAGCTGGTCGAATATCATTGGAACGTGCAACAGTACCATGAGACGCTGCATTGGACTCTGTTGACGGCCTGTCCCACTTGCTCTGCCGTTCCGCCATGACGATGCTGAAAAGAAAGCATTTGCTCGCTGGGCGTTCGATGTGCATACTTCCCCGTCGTTCAAGGCGCCTCCACTTGAACCCAGGGTGCGTGCGTGTCGGGAAAAGTTGACGCACGGGACTCGTTTTGCCAGCCTTCCTCAACATGTCAGCCACCCCGAGTTTGACACAGCTGCCTGCCTGGAATGAACTAAAGCATCTCTACGATACTAGGAAAATCAATCTTCGCGAGGCGTTTGGTTCGGACAAGGATCGCTTCGCAAAGTTCTCGCAGCACTTTACGACACCGGGTAATGACGTGTCGCTTTTGCTGGACTACAGTAAGAACCTGATTGATGAAGAGATCTTTGGCAAGCTTATCGATCTTGCTAAACAAGCGAATGTGGCAGAGAAGCGTGATGCCCTGTTCCGTGGTGAGCACATCAACACGACGGAGGACCGTGCTGTATTGCATGTGGCGCTTCGCGACCTGCCAGGCGATCTGAAGCTTTCTGAGCCCGGGGTCGACGAAATCAAGCCTGAACTCGAGCACATGCATGCTTTTACGGACTCTGTGCGCTCTGGAGAATGGAAGGGATACACGGGCAAGCCGATCAAGTCGGTCGTCAACATCGGTATTGGCGGTTCGGATCTGGGCCCCGTGATGGTCTGTGAAGCGTTGCGCGCATACTCGAAGCGTGATCTTGAGATGCACTTTGTATCCAACGTCGATGGCACGCACATGGCCGAAGCACTTCGTCTCTGCGATCCCGAAACGACGCTCTTCATCATTGCTAGCAAGACCTTCACAACGATCGAAACGATCACCAACGCCGTGACAGCGCGTGACTGGTTCTTAAATATAGCCAAGGACAAGGCGCATGTCTCCAAGCACTTTGTGGCTCTCAGCACGAACGAGGCTGCTGTGACGGAGTTTGGTATCGCCAAGGAAAACATGTTCCGCTTTTGGGACTGGGTTGGCGGTCGTTACAGTCTCTGGTGTGCAATCGGTCTGAGCATTATGCTGTCCATTGGCTATGACAACTTCAAGGAGATGCTGGACGGTGCGCACGCGATGGACATGCACTATTTACAGACGCCCCTGGAGGAAAACTTGCCGGTGATTCTCGCTGTGCTGGGTGTGTGGTACAACAACTTTTTCGGCGCACAGTCACATGCCCTGCTTCCTTATGATCAATATTTGAACAAGTTTGCCGACTACTTCCAGCAGGGTGATATGGAGTCCAACGGCAAGTTTGTCACCAAAACTGGCGAGGCTGTCAACTATCAGACGGGTCCGGTCATCTGGGGTCAGTCAGGCACGAATGGGCAGCATGCCTTTTATCAGCTCATTCATCAGGGCACGAAGTTGGTGCCTTGCGACTTTATTGCGCCTATTGAGACGCTGAACCCCATTGGCAAGCATCATGACATTCTCTTGTCCAACTTTTTCGCTCAGCCCGAGGCGTTGGCTTTCGGCAAGACGGAAGAGGAAGTCAAGAAAGACCTGGGCGATAAGGCCTCCAACAGAGAGCTGCTCAAGAGTAAAGTGTTTGTTGGCAACCGGCCTACAAACAGCATCATGGTCCAAAAAATTACGCCGAAGACGCTTGGTGCCATGATCACGCTCTACGAACACAAGATCGCGACGCAGGGCTTTATCTGGAACATCAACTCCTTCGACCAAATGGGTGTAGAGCTGGGCAAGGTTCTAGCTAAAAAGATCCTGCCACTGCTGGAACAACACGACCCATCACAGGCCTTGTCGACGGGCCACGACTCGTCAACGGCTGGTCTCATTCATCATTACCTGTCGAACCGCAAGTAGGACGAGCCGCTATTTTATATGTAGGTCTACATCGAAGACGATGCCTTGTACTGCTCGATGCGTCTCTGGTACTCCTCCTTCTCGGCACGAGCACGAGATTCAAACGGCTCTTTCTCAGCAGCACTCAGCGACTTCCACTGAGCGCCAGCCTGTCGCGCAAAGTCGGTGACGGACATGCTGCTCGTATCGATCGACGCGCGCAGATCCTGGGCGAAGAGGAAGAAGGCCGACATGGGCCGCTTGGGCTCGTCAGGGGCAGAGATATTTCGAGGCACAGCTTTCTTTCCATTCTTGCGCTGATAGTTTAAGAACTGGTTTTGACGCCGAATATCGTCCGGAGTCAGGCTGTGCTTCCACGCCTCCAGATCCTTCTCATATTGAGCCACATGCTTAGCATGCAGCTGATCAATACGTTGACGCTCCGACTCCGGCAGATTCTTCCATTCGGATCCAATGGCAGATGATACGGCAATCATGTCCAGTACACTGTTGCCATTACGACCCGTCTTTCGGAACTCGGGCTTGTTCTTAAGCTCTTGCAGACGTTCCATGAGGTAAATCACAAAGCGTGAGCGCCTCGTAGGCTTTCGATCGTATGGGAGAGGCAAAAGTTCACCTGTGTTCTCATCACGCCGCTCCCATGGCTGATCCTTCTTCTTCTTCTTGGGAACATCTCCTACCTTTTTCGACGCTTTCGTCTTGCTGGTCTCACGCTTTGGGCGGGATTCTGCCGTACCCTGGCTGGGTACCGCATATGATGTGCTGAAAAAGCGAGATTCCCTCAATGCTTTTGGGAAAGCAGTCGAATAGGCGAGGAATCGATGCGCGCCCCATCTCGGAAGCAAAGATAGCATGGTGAAGCAATGGACGTGGCGATTGTAGCTGCGTCGTGGAGGCCAAACAAAAATCACGCGCAGCCACACGCGGCAGTGCATCCGTCCTGGGGTGACACCATTTTCACGTGACCATACTGACCGCGCACAGACATTCGATGACGGTGGGCTCGGCGTGTAACTGATACCTAGCCATGTCGCGAATAACGATACCTCTCTTGCATTTTAATGAGTGTGTGCCGCTTGCCTAACGTGTCAGTGTATACCGAGTGCGACAGAAATCATCCAACGGGGGCACATTAGGTGCTGATCAGTTTGCTGCGTTGATTCACGCACTTCGCTCAAGGTGGGGCGAACAGGACCAAGCATGCCAGCGACCCGTGCCAGACAAGCCCTTTGATTGGAGCAAGCATGCGAAACGTGACAGAAATGGACTTGTGCTATTTTCTGGTGACCTATTCAATCCCTCGATGGAGAGCAGCATCACACGTGGTGCGCACATGGTACCTGTTATCAATGCCATGCAGGTCGATGCAGCCGTGCTGGGAAATCACGACTGGGACTTTGGATATCCACATTTACAGCGTCTTCTCAGCAAAACAAACTTCCCTTGGCTGTTTTCCAATGTCGTTGATGCTTCTTGGCGGGAAGCGAACAACGATGAGTCTCATGACGATCTCGATGAGCGTGACGAACAGATCGAGACGACGCTACCCTACTTTGTCATGGACGTCAAAGGTGTCCGTATCGGATGCATTGGATTGGTTGAGAAAGAATGGCTCGATACTGTGCCGGGATTTCCCAAGGAGTTTGAGTACAGAGACATGGTCCAGGTGGCCCAAAATCTCTCTCGAGAACTGCGCGAAGGCAAAGAACAGTGTGAGCTCATTCTTGCTATCACACATTGTCGTCTTCCGAATGATGTCAAAATTGCCCGTGCTCTTGGAGCTGTATCTCATACTGATCCTGCGCAGCATGGTGTCGATCTCATTCTAGGCGGTCACGATCATGTGTATTACATTGGTCGAGGCGCGGATACCTTTTCAGGCGATTCTTTTGACCAAAAGATTCCTGGCTCGGAAGACGATAACAACTCCTTTATAATTAAAAGTGGTACAGATTTTCATGACCTGAGTGAGGTCAAGCTCACTCTTTCTGAACCACATGACAATGCTGTTCGACGACGCACAATCGAGCGACTGGATGTACATCGACACGTCACTTCTCCCGAACATGCGTCTCTTCCTGAGCTACGGAAAATGCTTGATCAACTTATGTCGCGTATTTCCAAGTCTACGGAGCAACCAGTGGCCCTCACGATGAATGAATGGGATCTGCGTTCTAACAAAGTCCGGACAGACGAGTCAGGCATCGGCGATTTAATCGCTGATATCCTGCTTATTTCTATGGAGCGTGAATTGCGGTCTCAGTCTGAAAAAGAAATGGATGCCACAGTATCAGCCGGTGGGCGCATGGCTGACTGCTGTATCATATGTGGCGGTTCGCTCCGCAGTGACAGCGTATTTGGACCCGGCGTCATTACACTGGGCAACCTAATCGAAATTATGCCGTTCGAAGACGCCATTGTTGTTAAGGAACTTCGCGGGCAAGATATTTGGGATGCTCTGGAGAATGGATTTAGTACGTATCCCAAGCAAGAAGGTCGATTCCCACAGGTGGCGGGTATGCAGGTGATATGGGACTCGCGTCGTCCACCGGGCAAGCGTGTCGTAAGCGTTCACCTCCTGAAGCAGCCATTTGATGGCGCAAATGAATGCAGCACGCACTTACGCACAAAAATTCGCAATATGTACAAGTACTCGAAGGACCAAGAATCAGTCGATGACGATATTGTCATGGTGCACCGTGAACAGCCGCAAATCAAGGAGCCTTTGGATCTAAATAAAACATACAAAGTAGTCACGCGCGACTACCTATCGCAGGGCAACGATGGCTACGAGGCCCTGACCCGCGGGCGCTATATTGTCGACGATGAACTGGGCCAACTGATGTCTTCAATTGTACGCAAGTTTTTGTTAGGTGCTACGTATATCTGGCGCTGGAATCAGCTCCGAACGCGTCGCGAGAGTGCCAGTGAGACGTTGCCATCCAGTCCCGACACCAGTATGGACTCGACTGCCTCTCCTGTGCGTCAATCACGGCGCGCGTCGCTTTTTGAGCATCTATTTGACAAGAATGCGCATGACCGGTCACACTTGTCTCTCAAGACCGATTCGGCGGTGCAAAGAGCCTACAATTTGCGCTTACAGCGCTCCAAATCCATGATGCTGCACGCTGACCACAATAGCGCGTCGCCTTCTCCCAAACGCCGCAGGTCCATGTCACCAAATATGCTGAGCCGCCTGGCCCATTATCCACTTGTCGTGGATCACACGTCAACTTCCATTCGTGACGCATTGTTTGTTGCTACGCATGAGCATCACTCCCACTTTGATACAGCCTCGCGCATAGACACGAGCGTTGTGCTCGAGCCAGGGTGCAGCCAAGAAGATTTGGCTGTAGTCATGGCTCTCATTGATGGACGCATGAAAGATTTGGCCAGATGTGAGTCTCAAACATCGGCATAAGTTTACGTATCTACAATTATGTGCAATACGCCCAGCGTTGTCCGGCGCTGAGCTCCTTGACTTGCAAGTGACCCAATTCGCCCTCCATACCCACGTCTTCCTCGCCTGTCTCCGCCAACGTAAGTCCCTCATAAGGGTGCCATGACAATTCACGTTTGAGACGCAACCTATTCGCCATCCGCGAAGGGCGAGTGGCACCCATGGCTTCAAGCTCCGCACGAGCACTTTGCATTGCCTCAGAAGCCTTTGGATCACGTCGGGCTCGACTGCTGCGCTTGGCACGGTGAACCAGCGCTGACCCATGCTGATCGTAACGCCGCCCCACGGCCCCCACCTTGGTGATGGTCTCGAAACTCACCAAAAAAAACAAGAGTGCCGTATTCACACCCAAAAAGTCAATTGTGTCCCAATTTTTCCGCATCAAAGGCAAAAAAAAGATGATCAAGGCCACGATAAACCTGAGCGAAAGTCGGCACCACCTTGGAAGAAGGGTGCTGTTGTGCTTGTCAAGGTTTCGATGAAGCAGACCAATGATACCCACGATAAGCAGGTACACAGCGCAGCTACCGCTCCAGAACCAAAGGTATCCATTGGACTCGTCACGAAGGTTAATCAGTTGTGTCAGTGAAGAACCAAGCAAAATCAGCGCTGCCGTCAGTGGGAAATGTAATGCTGAAAACATTGAAGATGTAATGGCATGTCGACGGAGCGCGTGCTGAAAGGTTCTGGAGGAATCTGCGTCATAGTATAGCCAAATAATAAAAAACGAGCAACAAATGGCCAACGAACTTCGGCCAAACTTGTCCGTCAAGCCGTACTTTTTCGATGCTGTGAAAGTAGAGCTCACTATCATCTCACCCGTGGCGACGATGACAAACTGAGTCGTTCTCTCCATGGCATGTTCGAGCGATAAAGCAGGGATATATAGCCGACGGCCGGTCCTCTTCTTGGTATAATAGTTCAAAGTTCTCACCGTGTACAATACCATGAACGAATTGAGCATTTCCAAAACCATACCGACAAACATAAGGATCAAAATAAGTGGCGCAGACCAAACGAACATAATGGGTATGTATATCGTTGACACAATCGTGCGTATAGCTGCATTTGTCCACATAGAGAGTCGGAAATTTGGCAGCATCCAGCCATAAAAGAGATAAAGCAGGATACGAACCAGACGAAGCACAAGATAAAAAGCAATGGCTGCGTGTATAGCATTTTCATAGCCATCGACAAGCCAGTAACCACTTCCCAAGTAGAACGCGAGACAGGAAGTGTCCTCGCAAGTGGATTCTTCCAATGCACCTCTTTTATGATGGTATCCGTGCTTGGGTATACCCAAATCTTGCGGCGAAGCAGCATTTTTGATTTGGAGAGAAGCAGCATTTGCGGAGAAACCATTCAAAAGAATCATATAAGCAAGAAGACCAATCCGCTCCTTGACGTCGTCCGTACCTGAAACATTCAGGAACGTACGAACATCCATCCAGATGGACCACGTGGGAAAGTATTCCAATATGAATTTGAGGATGTTGAAGCCTGTGGCCTCCGAGGTGGCAGTCTCAGCTAAAGTGTGCGCAATTCCTACAAAGAGCAGGTCAAAAAACAGTTCAAATCGCGACGGGATACGTTCGTCTTTTTCGCGATAGACGCTGCCTTCGTGGATCCATTGTCTAACCACTGGTTGTTTGAATAGATGTCCAAATTTGACAGGCACATCAAATCCGTGCGTATCGATATGGCGTGACACTTTACCATCCGTTGCTTTTTTTCCATGCACGAGATGGAATATATCATGATGGACGTTCTTACCTTTCTCGCCCTCGGTTTCCGCGCAAGTTGGTTGTTCGGCCTCATCATTGAAGATAGGTTCGAATGTATTGGGATCAGCTACACCTTCTGCGTCAATCCATCCTGAATCTACTGTTGGTTCCTGATCCGTATCTTCAGAATGCATCACAAATCGTGAGTGCTGAACAAGTCGCAGGAATCTGTCAAATTACTATCCAACAAAAAAAATTGCACTCTCCATTACAACATCCGACACCTTGCGCACACACATGCAGTTTATTTAGATTACGCTCAATCTACATAAACACGCGAGTTTACCATCACTGCTTCCACCAACTAGGTCTAAAAGCATGCAGGTATAAAGTGGTTCCATCGGGGGCCTCTGTGACAAGATTTGGATGCTCAGCCTCTCCATTTTGGGCCTTGTCAACATGCTCAAAACGGAGGATAGCAAGGCCAATATTATGGATTCCACTCAGGAACTTGCCAGCCGAGCGTGATCGAGATGGTTTAGATGTTTCATTGCTTTCTAGGCTGTCAGGCTCCTTGAGGCGCACATCAGCGTCGGGGTCCGGCAACTGGATATTTGTGCAGGTATCAATTTCCAGGGGTGGAGACAATTGTGGCGGTTCTGTGCTGAATGAGACAGGCATAATGCGCTTGCGCACTAATCCAGTGAAAAACGTACGGGCAGTAAGCTCTTGGCCAATGTAGCATCCCTTGTGAAAGTCCACGCCTTGCATATAATCAATACAGCTCTCCAAAGGAAGGCTTGATCCCATATGTATGTCCTGCGCCCCCTCTGGTACGCCTTGAGAAATACGATGTATGGTATAATCTGTGTCTAGTGCAGTTGCCACATTTTCCCAAGGTAGCGCACGCCCTTTGGGTACAACCACTCGCCACCCCATATCAGGTGTGCGAATGTCTTTGAACGCAAAAGAGGCAGGTTGTGTATGCAGGGCTGTCATATCCAGAGCTCCTTTTCCCCACACTTGAAAAACATCCCATTGACTACTCACATCTTTGATTTGAAACTTGGACCGGAGTTTAAAGCGGCGTAAGAATGTGATTAAATCCTCCGATATGGTGCCGTCTAACTCAACGAGCACACAAGGCTCTTGGGCAGTTGGTATCATATGAACAAAGGCATCCGCCATTACCCTTCCTTGAGGATTTAAAAAAGAGGTATAAAAAGCATTTTGGCCCTGCTTGAATGATTGAGACATGACACACTCTTCAAGAGATTGAACATTTTTCGTCATGCAACCTTGCAAATATTTCATCACATCGCGTCCTTTAAACTCATAGAGTGCTCGATGTGGAATGCGACAGCCATGAAGCGAATGAGGTGTTGCTGTGCTTAGGAGCCGATGTGTTGCACGAAGTGTGAGTGGTATACTCGACACCCATGACCTTAGCATTCTGGAATTCGGCTGATTCATCTCGCGTATGTGAGAACGATGGGTACGTTGGACCTTGTGGAGGCTTAAGCGCCAGACGCATACTTGCTTGGCAGACAGGCTGACAAATTATGCCACGGCGCATTCCGCGGACTTGAGCTGCCAAATAAGCCTCGGCCGATCGGTATGGGTGACGATTGCGGCAAATCAGTGCTTTTCGCATGCGGGAGGAAGCCCATGTATTCAAAATTGGACCTGGTACTGCAGGAATTCTACCTCTAGCGGCTCAACCCTGGACCTTTTTTCCTCCACGCTGCGACGTGTTTGAATACGACACTCGCGAATATGGATGCGGCCCGGGGGCCAGTTCTACCTGGACCAAATGATGGACGCTCGCGTTCACCATGGAAGCGGATGTATGGAAGGCACATGGTGGCGTCCATCAATCAATTGGCAGATAGTGCCTTGACCATGCGCTCTTTTTCTGATATATCGCGAACCGATGATTTTGATCGAGGTCCTGGTACACCCGATGTAATTTTACATTATGGTCGGCGTCCTGGGAGCCGTCCACGCTCGTCTTCTTTGCTTAGTGGCAAGTCAACTCCGCCCGACGTTCCTGCGGTTCGATCAGACACGCCTTATCTGTCGAAGCAAGAAACAATATCCCTCGAACCCGTCGCAAGTGCATATGCATCCAACGAAACTAGCCGAAACATGCACCTAGTGATGCCATCTGCTCGACGGGCTTCTGGCATGATTTTGAATGATTGCAGTCCACCTCTTTCACCAGTGAATGGCGAACGTCCTATCAAAGGCTCGGGAGCCATACAAGAATTCGCTAGATTTCCTCCATTCGACTCACAAGACCATACAGTCTCGCCACAACCACAAGCGGTCCATTTTAGCGGGGCACAAATGGATGCCTCGAAGCATGAGACGCCGTGGCCTGAGTTATGGAGCTCCCGTTCAAGACTGCCGAGTCCACCAAGCAGCCTAGACTCTGTGGCACCTTCACTTTCTTGGAGCCTGAGTAGTCCTGATGAAGAAGCTGTATCTCCCAATGCCGATTCAAAGTCGTTCCTGTCATATATTGGAATGAATCGGCTATGGAGTTTCTTTTCTACCTCAGGTGCGTCTCTAGCACGAGCCGATATCGATCCTAGTTCTCGGTCTTTTTCTTGGAACATGCTGGCACCTCACGCCTTCAAAGTTGTACTATTAGGTCTTCTTTTCTTGGGAGCTACGTTTGTATTGGGTTTGTGCCTCAGTACGCTTCCACTTCATTTCCCCACTCATTTGACGAGTCTCACGCTGAGTGAGATGCGCGATATGTGTCAATCTTTACGCACATACGCATCCAGTTCTTATGGCGCGATGATCCATGTGTTCCTCGTGCTCACTACGTTCTTTGTATGGAAGCAAGCTTTCTGTGTTCCGGGCAGTCTCATTACCAACATCATTTACGGTGCTATGTACGGTGCATATGCTGGCGCATTCTTTGCGTCTATCTTCACAGCGGTGGGTGGTGTGTTGTGCTACCTTCTTGCGGCGCCATTTGCAGACCTTGTGACGGTCTTTCCTAAGCTGTCGAGACCGCTGCAATCGATGCGTGTCGCACTCCAAAAAGTGTCTACCAGCCATGATTCTGCCGTATCAGGCGATGACCGAAAGCAGAAGAACAACCTATGGACATACCTCTTGTTTCTGCGCTTACTTCCTATTGTGCCATACGGTATGATGAACATTGCATGCGGTGTTCTTGCCGTTCCCCTCCTTCCTTATGCCGTGACGATGGCCATCGGCAGTATACCATGGAACTTTTGCACTGCGCAAGTTGGTGATATCCTACAAGATGTGGCCACGGCTATTCAACAGAGCACTGCTGCCTCATCTAAGCAAGCCGGAACTAATGTTGCTTCTGCGTCTGGTGGGTCCAGCATGCTGGCGTCTGGCACTCTGACCATTCTTTTTGAGCGCATTTGGACATGGGACATGATAATCAAACTCGTTCTCCTAAGTATCGCGAGTGCACTGCCCTTGTTTTTACAGCGCTACTTGGATAGCCGCAAAGTCCATGAGCACGATGCGTCTGAAGAAGGCACGAGCGGCTTGGACCCCCGCGAATAACGTCTCACCATTGAGTCACTCTTTATGTATAGCTAGCAAATATACCTACAATTGATCACAACTCATCATGAGGCGTGGAATATGATGGTGAACGCAGTGATTCTGCGAACGCAGCGACCTCATTGTCCAGTTCAGTCCATTCTGGGATTTGGCGACGGGCTCGATCGAGTTTGGGCTCCTTGGTCTTGGGATTACTGCAAAGATCAATAGTCTTGGCTTGTGGAAGCCAGTCATGAGAGCACCACGTCTCGCACCACAACCACGTTTTGTCAAGCGTATGAATCGGCAGCAAGGGCTGGAGATTGTTGGGTAAATCTTGGTCGAGATTCGCCAGTGAGTTTTTGTCAGCGGTCAGTTGCTGGTAATGAACACGCAAAATGTTGCCTGCCGCAATAGAGCGGAAGCGCTTCAGATCTACCACATATAGTGCTGAAATGTGGTAGGGATGACCACGAAGCACATTTTTCCAATAGCCCTGCTTCCAGAATCGATAGCCATCCATGTCTTCACTATCGTCACCCATGGGAGGATAGGCGTATGGAGCACCGTGCAGGTCCATGTCCACGAGTTGCTTGAGGTCCGTACGCACAATTTGATCAGCGTCCACAAAAATGACCCGATCCAAGTCGAGGGGGAAAAGAACATCGAGAAACAGGATCTTATATGCCCAAATCATACGCTGTTTCTCTGTCTGCTCGCGCAACCATTCTGGCCAGGCGTAGGTGATTAACTCGTAATCGAAGTGATAGGCCTGAGCCAGATGAGGAATAAATGACTTGAACGAAGGCGATAGGAAATTCTCCACGAACCAGAATTTGACGCTGCTCTTCGTGTGACGCAGCACACTCAGAATCATGATGTAGGTCATGCGCTCGTATAGATGTCCACTGGCCAATGTAAATACATTAATCTCGGCATGTTTGCCCTTTGAACGCATAGGACGAAGTAGCTGACCAACGTAAGAAACGGCCTGATGTACCAACGAAGAGAATTTGCTCGTCGTCAGCGACTCGGCCATATCGACACTGGAAATCAGCTCCTCCATTTCTTTGCCTTTATGCTTGCGGAAGGTGGGAAAAATGGTAACACCTTCGAGCGTATCGAGAGTTATGGCCGCACCCGTATGGCTGACAGGTGGACTCGACCATCCAAGCGCGCCGACACTCGTCATTTCGTACAAGTCCTGGCTGCGTCCTTCCCGAATGCGGAGAGTCCAGCGACCTGGCTGGGCACGGAATTGAAAGTACCCAAGGTTCTCCATGACAATGGTATCCAGTTGAGATCTTTGATCATCACTGGACAGCACCAGCTGCAGTCCTTCTGGAATAGGGCCATGTTCAGCACGAGCATGACCTTCGACCAAGATACTGTTCACAGAATAGACGGTATCCAGTCTGCCATGCACGTCGGCGAGACGAATATTATCGAGATCATACACGGCCTCGTCGGCCATCGCCACAAGCGAGCGTGGCGCATGAATTTGCATCGTAAGCACAGAACTTTCTGGCAAACTTTCGAATGACAAGCTCGGCATGTCTTCCTGACCGTGTTCATCAAATCGTGGCTGAGTTCGATAATCAAATCGAGTAAATTGATTAAACGGCAAAGAAGGTACTCGAATGCGAGGGTTTAGCATCAGTGATATACGCACACAGCTAAACGTGGACATCATCCGCAGCAGGCTAACGAGCTGCGGCGCATTCGTGCACAATGGATCCAGGAGACCTGTGATATGGATCGGAGCAGAGTCTTGGCCCATGCGCAGCATCAGGTCAGAGTTGTGAAGATACATGCCCGATGGGTCTCGTTTCTGAGGTGCGGATTCCATGGGTCCTTCCTGGTCCGAGTTCTTGGCAAAGTTCGATCCGACAACCGACACGGCAAACTCGATGACTTGCGCACGGCTCTCTCGAGTTTCATCCGGTACATCCAGAGCATTAAGGAGTGCCTGAACATGCACTTCGTCTTCCCATGCTACCACCGACTCGATATCAAATTGACTGACCCCCTGAATGTGGTCTAGGCTCTGCCCATTGAGTAGAATGATGGGCCCGACGTGCTTCAACTCGAGGGCCTGTGAGAAAGCAAGGCTGATTTGGCTCCACGAGTATTTGGTCGTTGGAATGTGATACTTCTGACGAAGATTCTCCAGCGACGCTGCGAGATTATTTGATTCGAGTGCGTGGTACAAGTCATTGTGCGACATGTTGGACAAAGCGCCGGCGTGCATGGCCTGCAGGAGCCATTCAGACAACAAACCATCTGATGTGCCGGTGTGCACAAACGAAAGGCGAAAAGGAGTCGTTTCCATCGCTTCTAGCGCACGAAGAAGAATGTCGAGCGTGGCACGGTCATTCAGATCGCCCAAGAGGCGGATCGATACACTCGTGTCGCCAGGACTGTACAAGAAGTCGCGGATGGGTCTGGCATGCTCTCCAAGCTCGCGTGTCACATCTGGCAGGCGTACATAGACGGACGGACGCACAAAAGATTGGGCATCTTCGACCATCGTCACAAGAGCAGAGCGTCTCGATTTTGTGTCGCGCAGATCATAGAAATAGCGCGTGTATCGATCCTGGCTGTCAATATACCCATCCCTGATATCGTCCCATGCCATCTGCAGCTGGTACTTGGTAGCAGCAAAGACTTGTGATATGAGATGTTCATCTAAGCTGACTTCTTGACCATTGAAATAGGCAACACCAGAGGAGCCCGGAC
>ERZ501047.206-NODE-206-length-21385-cov-4.932302_pt1 | contig 21385 bp, 19 predicted proteins | sample MGYA00510868_ERZ501047 | MGnify/ENA primary metagenome ERZ501047 (study PRJEB25958, sample SAMN03398593) | human skin metagenome | study: EMG produced TPA metagenomics assembly of the Human Skin Microbiome Metagenome (human skin metagenome) data set. | reverse complement strand
CGATGCGCAGGGCGTAGCACTTCTTGCCGAGCAGGGCGTTGCCGCCGTAGCCGGAGCCGAAGGACCAGATGGTCCGCTCCTCGGGGAACTGGACGATGTACTTCTCGGCATTGCATGGCCAGGGCACGTCCTGCTGGCCATCGGCGAGCGGGGCACCGACAGAATGCAGTGCCGGGACATAGTTGGCGTCCTCGCCGAGCTCTTCGATGCGGCGCAGCACCTTGGTGCCGCAGCGGGCCATCACCCGCATAGAGACCACGACATACTCCGAGTCGGTGATCTCCACGCCAAACATCGGGTGCTCGGCCTCGAGATGGCCCATGACGAACGGGATGACATACATCGTCCGGCCCGCCATGCAGCTCTGGTAGAGCCCACGCATGAGCTCCTTCATCTCCTGCGGGTCCATCCAGTTATTGGTGGGCCCGGCGTCCTTCTCCTCGCGGGAGCAGATGAAGGTGCGGTCCTCGACCCGGGCGACATCGCTGGGGTCGGAGGCGGCATGGAAACTGTTCGGCTTCTTCTTCTCGTCCAGGCGGGTGAAGGTGCCCGCCGCCACGAGCTTGTCGGTCAGCTCGGTCCACTCCTCGTCGGAGCCGGTCACCCAGACGATCCGATCCGGAGTCGTCATCGCGGCGACCTCGTCGACCCAGGCCTGTAGGCCCTGGTGCGTCGTGCCGGTGCTGTCGGTCATTACGTCTTGTCCTTTGTCCAGTAGGGGCCCCGTTGCCCCCGCTCGCACCACCGGGCCGGGAGACCGCGCGGGTATCCGGACCGGCGTCCATCCACCGTAGCCGCCCGGGGTATGCCGGCATCTCACCCCCTCCGCTACCCGCCGGTATGGCGCGGCTCGCCCTCGGTGGTTCGGGGCGCCGGGGTCGGTGGCGCAGCGGATTTCGCGGTGGGGCCGCGGGCCGGTAAGATGAGGCCTCGTGCGTCGGCAAGTTCGGCGCCTGCGCCCGTAGCTCAACGGATAGAGCATCTGACTACGGATCAGAAGGTTAGGGGTTCGAATCCCTTCGGGCGCGCTCTGTGTTGAGACAGAGGAGAAGAGCCCCGACCAGCGCAAACGCGGCCGGGGCTTTGCTCTGTCTGGGGCTGGGATCCAGTCTGGGACTGGCCGCCGAAAGCGCAGCGGTGGCGCCTTGGCAGAAATGGGGCGATCTGCGCCGCTGGATAACCCCACTTCTGCCCATCGCGGCCAGCAGCGGCACAACCGGGGCTTCGCCGTCGCCTTGATGGCCCCACTGCTGCCAGGGCTTGGCCGTGTTCCGGCCAGCCCGCGCCGCGGCCTACTGCTCGAAGGCGCTCACATACAGGGCGGCGAGGTCGGTGCTGTAGGTGCCGGACTCCCCGCACATCAGTACCTCACCGGAGCGGGAGGCGATGAGGACGCGGCCGCTGGTCAGGCCGGCCTGGGAGAGCGCGCTCTGCAGCTTGGTCTCGTCGCTGCTGGTGAGCACCACCCGGTCGGCGGGGCCGCCCTTGAACCAGTGGTCGGCGACGAAGGTGGCTTCCCCGGCCTTGCTGGTGGTGGCTACCCCGGTGACCGCGGTGGTCGCCCGCTGCAGGTCCACCTCGCGGATTTCCTTGGGGCAGGCCTTCTTTTCGGTCTTGCTCAGCGGTTCGATCGTCAGGGCCACGGCCGACAACGGACCCTGCTGTTCCTCGTCACCCAAGGCACTGCGGATCGACGGGATGAGGAGCGCCAGCACGGCCAGGGACGCCAGGCAGAGTGCGGCGAGGAGCCATTTGCCGCGGTTGCTGACGGGGCGCGGCGCTGAGGTTGCGGGTGTCGACATAGCAGGGCGAGTTTAGACGCCCATTCTGGGGTCGGTGCCCATCCGTGGCCCGGTGCCCATCCGTGGCCCGGTGCCCATCCGTGGCTCGGCGCCTATCCGGGCGCTCAGGCGACGCGGCGCGCCTCGAGGAAGGAGGCGATGCGCTCGATGGCTTCTTTCAGGTCGTCCGCGTTGGGCAGGATGACCAGGCGGAAGTGGTCCGGCTTGGGCCAGTTGAAACCGGTGCCATGCGTGAGCAGGATCTTCTTGGCCCGCAGCAGCTCGATGACGAACTTCTCGTCGTCGTCCACGCCATACATCTGCGTGTCGACCTTGGGGAAGCAATAGAGGGCCCCCTGCGGCTTGACGCAGCTGATCCCGGGGATCTGGTTGAGCAGTTCGTATGCGGTGTCCCGCTGCTCCAGCAGCCGGCCACCGGGCCGGGTCAGGTCGTTGATCGACTGGTAGCCGCCCAGCGCGGTCTGGATCGCGTGCTGCGCCGGGACATTGGCGCACATCCGCATATTCGAGAGCAGGGTGAGGCCTTCGAGGAAGTCCGCGGCGCGCTCCCGCGGCCCGGTCACCACCACCCAGCCGGAGCGGAAACCGGCCACCCGGTAGGCCTTGGACAGCCCGGAGAAGGTCAGGCAGAGCACATCGTCGCCCGCGGCCGCCGCCGCATGGTGGTGCACGGCGCCGTCGAAGAGGATCTTTTCGTAGATCTCGTCGGCCATCAGCACCAGCTCGTGGCGGCGCGCGATGTCGGCCAGCGCGGCGACCATCTGCTGGCTGTAGACGGCCCCGGTCGGGTTGTTGGGGTTGATGATCACCAGCGCCTTGGTCGCCGGGGTGATCTTGGCCTCGATGTCGGCGAGGTCCGGCATCCAGCCGTTCTCCTCGTCGCACAGGTAGTGCACCGGGGTGCCGCCCGCGAGCGAGACTGCCCCGGTCCACAGCGGATAGTCCGGTGCCGGGACGAGGATCTCGTCGCCATTGTCGACCAGCGCCTGCAGCACCAGGCTGATCATCTCCGAGACGCCATTGCCGATGAAGATGTCCTCGACATCCACATCGCGCAAGCCCTCGGATTGGTAGAAGTTCGCCACCGCCGTGCGCGCCGAATAGATGCCCTTGGAATCGCTGTACCCCTGCGCTTGCGGCAGGTTGTGGATCATGTCCTGCAGGATCGTGTCCGGGGCCTCGAAGCCGAAGGGCGCCGGATTGCCGATATTGAGCTTGAGGATGCGGTGGCCCTCGGCCTCCAGTCGCTGAGCCTCCACGAGGATCGGGCCCCGCACGTCATACCGGACGTTCTGCAACTTGGAGCTTTGGCGGACCTGGCGCATGGCCCCGATTATCGCCATACGTTCCGTGCCCGGCGAGCGAGTTTCACGCCGGTATGCCGGGTGCTCGCCCCACCCGCACCCCTCCCGCTCGGCAGTCAACCGGCCTAAGGTGGCGCCCGTGAGGACGGGTGACGGCGCCTCGGCGACGATGCCGGGGCGGGTACGGGCCGGGTATGGCCTGGGGTCGGTGGCCACCGGGTCCTTTGGCGCGGTGCCCGGTCTGCTCTTGCTGCCCTATCTGACCGACCGGCTGGGCGTCGGCGCCGCCCTGGCCGGTCTGATTGTCTTAGCGCCCAAGGTCTGGGACGTCATCCTCAACCCCATCGCCGGGCGCATCTCGGACCGGTCTCGTCATCCCGCCGGGCGCCGTCGGCCATTTCTGCTACGAGCCGGGATCACCCTCGCCGTGCTCTTTGTCCTGCTCTTCAACGGACCGACGAGCCCGCCCGCGCTGGCCGCGGCGTGGGTGGCGCTCGCCTTCCTCGCCTGCGCCAGTGCCTATGCGTTCTTCCAGGTCCCGTATGTCGCTATGCCCGCCGAGCTGACCGACGACCCGAGCGAACGCACCCGGCTGATGACCTGGCGGGTGGCGATCCTGGCGCTGACGATCCTGGTCAGCGGCGGGCTCTCCCCGGCGATCCGCGACGCCGTGGGGCCGCAGGCCGGCTACCGCTGGGTGGGTCTCTTCGTGGGAGTGCTGATCCTGCTGGGTGCGCTGGGGGCGTGGCGGGGAACGGCCGGGGCGGCGCTGCACGACATACCGGCTCCGGCGGCGGGATTGCGCGAACAACTCCGGTTGGTCGCTGCCACATCGGATTTCCGCTGCCTGCTGGCGACCTTCGTGCTCCAGGCGCTGGCCACCGGCTGCATGCTCGCGGGCGTGGACTATCTGGCGCGCTGGGTGGTCGGCCGGAGCGGTGCGGCGACCATTCTCTTCGTCTGTTTCGTCGCTCCGGCGCTGCTGGTGACCCCGCTGTGGCAGGCGGTCGGCGCGCGGGTGGGCAAGAAGGCCGGTTTTCAGGCGGCCTCGCTGGTCCTGCTCTTCGGAGCATTGGCGGCGTATGCGGTCCGTGACCGGGGCATCCTGGCGCTCGCCGTCGCGGTGGGGGTGGTCGGGGTCGGCTACGCCGGTGCCCAGCTGTTCCCGATGGCGATGCTCCCCGATGTGGCGGCGGTGGACGCCGCCCGCACCGGGACCAACCGCATCGGCGTATTCACCGGCGTCTGGACCGGCGCGGAAACCCTCGGCCTGGCGCTCGGCCCGGGCCTGTATGCCGGTGTGCTCGCAGCCGGCGGCTATCTCTCCTCGGCCGGACCTGGGGTCACCCAGAGCGCCTCGGCGGTGAGCGCCATCGCCGTGGGGTTCACCCTCGTGCCAGCAGGTGCGCTGGCACTATCGGTGCTGACCCTCAGTCGCTACCGTCTGCGCGAAGACGAGGTGCGCAGCCTCAGCCGGGCGAGCGAGAAGGGGGCACCGTGAACGCCGCCGACGAGATTCTCGCAACGCTGGATCGCTTACGCGCACAGGATGTTCCGACACGCGGCGGGCGCACGCTGAGCTATGTCTACGATTCCGGGTTGGCCGAGGCCGACGAGGTCGGGCGGCGGGTGCTGGCGGCATACGCGGGGACCAATGGACTCGACCCCACCGCCTTCCCGTCGCTGCTGGCCCTGGAGAACGACCTGGTCGCCACGGCCGCGCAGCTGGCCGGCGCCCCGGACGCGGTCGGCACGGTGACCTCGGGGGGTACTGAGTCGATCCTGCTCGCCGTGCTGGCCGCCCGCGATGACCCGCGAAATACTGCGGCGCAACGAGATTCGCCCTCGATGGTGGTGCCGACAACGGCGCATGCCGCCTTCCACAAGGCCGCGCACTATTTCGGGGTCCGGCCGGTCTTCGTCGACGTGGACCCACAGACCTATCGGGCCGATCCGGCGGCGATGGCGCGGGCCGTGGAACCCGGGACCGTGCTGATCGTCGGGTCGGCACCGTCATACGCGCACGGGGTGGTCGACCCGATCCCGCAACTCGCCGCGATCGGCGCCGAGCGCGGCATCCGCGTGCACGTGGACGCCTGCATCGGCGGGTGGGTGCTGCCCTTCCTCAAGGACGCGCCGGACTGGAACCTCGCCGTGCCCGGGGTCACCAGTCTGTCGGTGGACCTGCACAAATATGCCTACACCCCCAAGGGCGTCTCGATCCTGCTGCATCGCGAGCCCCGGCTGCGGCGTTGCCACTATTTCGCGGCCGCAGACTGGCCGGGCTACACGATGCTCAACACGACGATGCAATCGACCAAGTCCGGCGGCCCGCTCGCGGCCGCCTGGGCCGTGGTGCGCTTTATCGGTGTTGACGGCTATCGAGCGCTGGCCCAGACGGCCGTCACCGCAACCCGCACGGTGGCCGGGGAACTCGCTGCGCGCGATCTCGGCCTGCGGGTGCTGGCGACCCCGGACACCACCCTGCTCGCCGTGGCCGCCAACGACGCCGATCTTGATCTCTTCGCGGTCGCGGATGAGATGACCGCGCGCGGTTGGCTGCTGAGCCCCCAGCTGCCCTTCCGCGGGGGCCCGCCCAGCCTGCACCTGAGTCTGTGCGCGGCCACGGCAACCCGCATCGATGAACTCCTCGACGCGCTCACAGACGCGGTCGCCGCGGCCCGGACTGCCGGGCCGGCCCACCTCGATCCCGGGTTGGCGCAGGTCCTTGCGGCGTTGGACCCGGCCACTCTGGACGAGGCGGCCTTCGGTGCCGTGCTCGCCGCGGCCGGCCGGGCCGCCGAGGGTGCGACGCTGGCCCTGCCGGAGCGCATGGCCGGGATCAATAGTCTTCTCGCGCAAGCATCTCCGCGCCTTCGAGAAGCCCTGCTACTTGCTTTCATCGATCGTCTCGCCCGCCCTAAGGAGCTGCCATGAGTGTGGATTTCACCCCGTTGCGTGACGCGATCGGAGAGGACTACGTCCTCACCGACCCGGACCGGATGGAGGCCTACCGCTACGACTGGTCCAAGAGTGACGAGGCGGGGCAGCCGCTCGTGGTGGTGCGTCCGGCCACGGTGGAGCAGGTGCAGGCGGCGGTGCGCTGGGCGGCGGAGAACCGCATACCGATCGTGCCTCGGGGCGCCGGCTCGGGCCTTTCGGGGGGTTCGCTCGCGGTCCAAGGCGGACTGACGTTGAGCGTGGACCGGATGACCGCGGTAGCGATCGATCCCGCGGCCCGGCTCGCTGTGGTCGAACCCGGCATCCTCAATGCGCAGGTCAAGCGCGCCGCGCGCGAGCACGGCCTGTGGTACCCGCCGGACCCGGCGTCCTTCGAAATGTGTTCCATCGGTGGCAATCTCGCCACCAACGCCGGCGGCCTGTGCTGCGTGAAGTATGGCGTGACCACCGACTACGTCCTCGGTCTCGACGTCGTCTTGGCCGATGGCACGCTGGTGCGCCTCGGTGGCCAGACCGTCAAGGATGTCGCGGGGTTGTCGCTGACCAAACTCTTTGTCGGCAGCGAGGGCACCCTCGGCGTGATCGTCGGTGCCACGCTGCGCCTGGTGCCGCTGCCCCCGCCGCCGGCCACCGTGGTCGCCACCTTTGCCAACGTCGTGGACGCGGCTCGGGCGGTGGTGGAGATGGGCGGCCGGTTGCGTCCCTCCTTGGTGGAGTTCATGGACCGGTATTCGATCAACGCCGTCGAGGACTTCCGGCCGATGGGTCTGAACCGGGACGCCGCGGCCCTGTTGGTCATCCAGGTGGATTCGCCAGGCGCGGCGCGGGCGGAGGACGCCGCGACGGTCGAGGAGATCTGCGCCGCGGCCGGCGCCGAGGAAGTGGTGACCACCATCGATCCCGACGAGGGGGAGATGTTCTGCGCGGCCCGGCGGGCGGCCTTCCCGGCGCTGGAGCGCAAGGGCTCCCTGCTGCTGGAGGATGTCGGCGTGCCGGTGCCCCGCCTGCCGGAACTGCTCGGCCGGCTCGAGGAGATCGCCGCTCATCATGGGCTGCCGATCCCCGTGGTCGCGCACGCCGGTGACGGCAACACCCACCCGAATGTGGTCTACAACCCCCAGGAACCCGGAGCCCTGGAACGCGCCCAGGCAGCCTTCAATGACGTCATGCAGGCTGCCGTCGACCTGAACGGCACGATCACCGGCGAGCATGGCGTGGGCCGGCTCAAGCGCGGAGCCCTGCCCGCGCAGCTCGGGCCGGAGGTTATGGCGCTCACCCGCCGGATCAAGAATGCGCTCGATCCGCACGGCCTGCTCAACCCCGGGGCGATCCTGGAAGTCGAATGGGATCCGCCCGCTCGTCCCAACTAGGCGCCTCACCCACCATCTGCCCGGCCATGCCGCGCAATAAGGTCAGCACATGAACGGTTGGTTTGCCCCGTTCCGGGTTGCCGTCCGGTTCGCCCGTATGCGGCGGCGCCGGGCCACGACAGGAGACATCATGCCCGAAGGCAAGAACCTTTACCTCGTCATCCTCTTCGTCCTGATGGTGCTGGTGATCATCTGGCTGCTGATCGGCTCGCGCCGAAAGCCGGTATCGGTCGGCGACGATCACGGAGCCATCGACCCGGCGCCGCGTCCGCTGGATACGGGCCGGAGCGCAATGACGGCATCCGAGGGTGAGCGCGTGAGCACCGGGGCCGGGCGCGAGGCGGTCGCCGGACGCGAGGCGGTCGCTGGGCGCGAGGCGGTCGCTGGGCGCGAGGAGGTCGTGGGCACCGAGCGCGCGGATGTCGCGGAAACCAATCTGGGTGAGACCACGACGCTGGGCGAGAAGTCGGCTGCGGGATTCGCGGGTAGTGCGGCCACGATGAACGACAACGTGCTAATCGGCAACGTGAGCGAGAAGGCGATGGACGAGAAAAATGACGCAGCGGGCCTGCGCGAAGATGTCGAGCGGGCGGCAGCGGGGACCGACGGTGACCCCGTCGATTTCGAGACCGGCCCGGATGGCGTAATCCCCGAGGCGCGCCTCGAGGGCACGGCGGAAAAGGACGGGATGGCCGCCGCCGAGGCGGAGGCTCGGGCCGCCGTGCCCGATCGGATGGAGGCCATGCCGGACCTGAGCGGTGACCCGGATGACTTCGACCTGCCCGAGCGCGGTTTGCCCGGGATGAGCAACGCCGACACCACGGATAACGGCACCGTGGACACCAGCGTCAACAACGACGACCAGCACGTGGGCCGCCATGCGGCCGACCGCGTGGCCGCGGCCTGCACCGACGAGACAGACGCCGCCAGCGCCTTCCCGGTGTCCGAGGTGACGCCGACGCGCGACTCGGGTATGCAGCGCACCGAACAGACCGAGCGCGTGATCTACCAGGGCATCGGTGGCGACACCAGCACGGTGCGTGGCGACGACCACAACGCGGAGTTGGACCCCGGCGTGGCCTCGGTGTCCGATGCGAGCCTGGCGTCCGAGGGGACCCCGGCATCCACCGCGGCCCCGGTCTCCCAGGCCCCGGTCTTCAGCACCGCCAAGTCCGTGGAAACCGATGCGCCGTTATCGGAATCGACCCCGGCGCCCGAATGGAGCGTCCGGGAGCTGGGTGAGCAGGAGAGCGTGACCGGCGACCGGTTGACCGACGAGATCGGTGACGAGGTGGAGGTCGAGGCCCCCAGCTACTCGGACACCGCAGAAGAGGGCACCACCTTCGCCGCGCCAAGCGACGACAAGCCGGCCGGTGAGTTCGGCTCGCCGGCGACGTCGTCCTTGAATTCGACCTCCAACGACAACCTGAAGTCGACTGCCGACGACAGCGATAGCGTCGCACCCGCCCACCTGCCGCAGCAGGGCTGGGACGGTTCGGTGGCCGCCAGCGGCCCGGCGGAGGTCGAGGTCTCTGGCGACAACACCAGCAGCACCTGGTCGCCCGGGGATGCCGCCGTCGGCGAGCCGGCGGAGCTGAGCCGCCCGGCCGGCGACGTGACGTCGGTGGACTCCTCCGCCACCCCCGCCGCCCAGTCCTTCGCCCCGCCGACCCAGGACACGTCGGCCTCTACCTCGGCTTCGGCCACGCCGGACCTCGACACCGCGCGCCCGGATGGGGCGCCGGAGGGCGATGGCGCGCAGGTCGGCGCGACCACCTCGGACACCTGGACGGCGCAGGCGTCGTCGACCGGGTCGGAAAAATCGGCATTCGGGCTGCGCACGGTCAACACCCCGGACGAGCCGGAAAACCCCGCTCAGCCGGAAACCAACGCTCAGTCAGGAACCTTCGCGCAGCAGGAACCCGTCCAGGCCCCCGGTGTCGCCAGCGCCGAATGCGGCGGCACCGCCGACGCCCCGAAGCTCGATGACGGCGGCAGCGATGACGCCCTGGTCACCCCCGACACCGACTCCGAGGCCGGGGTCACCGAGCCCTTCGGGTACATGAGCGAGGAGACCGAGGAACCCGCGCCGTCCGCGGAGCAGGAATCCTCGGATGACTCCGAGCAGCCGCAGTGGCAGCAGGAAGCCGATCCGGCCCAGCACGAGCATGAGGTGGTCGACGGCGGTTGGAGCGTCGGCTCCGCGGCCCCGATCGAGGACGGCTGCATGCCGCTGGGGCACCCCATCAAGGGCGTCTACGCGCTGGGGATCTATCAGGTCCCCGGCTCGAGCTGGTATGACGCGACCGTCGCCGACGTGTGGTTCACGGACGAGGACGCAGCGCAGCGGGCCGGCTTCTCCCGCGGCGAAGGCTGAGGCGCCGGGGGCGAGCAGGTATGAGGTTCGTCTCGCCCTCACGCCACCCCATACCGGTTCGGTCGCACCTACGCTGAGACCACACAGTTACTCGTTGGTAGCACTTCTGGCAGGAGACGCACATGGCACGCTATGACATCAACACCACCACGATGGGCACCCTCCTGGACGACCCGGACGTACAGGCCATCATGGAGAAGCACGCCCCCGGCGTGACATCCAACCCGATGATCGGCATGGTCCGCGGGATGTCGGCCGCTCAGGCGATCGGCATGGCCGGCGGCATGATCGGCAGCGACAAGGTCGAGGCCATCCAGGCCGAGATCACTGCGCTGGACTGAGTCCGCTCGGACCGAACGAAACGCACTGACGGGGGCCGCACACGCGGCCCCCGTCAGTTCCTTTTTGCCGATTGATAGCGGCCAAGCGCCGGGATCGGCGGTCAGCGGCGGTGCTGGGGTTCTCGTCGGCCGTCCCGTCGGGTGTGGGACTCCAGACCGGGCCGGTCCCAGGTGCCCTGCGGGGTGCGCATCCCCGCCACCCGCGGGCGAGCGCCGCGGCTGCGATAGACGATGTAGGGCCGGGTCAGATAGCCGACCGGTGCGCTGAAGACGTGCACCAATCGGGTGAATGGCCACAGCGCGATGAGCAGGACTGCCGCCACCGCGTGGATCTTGAAGCCGATGGGCGCGGCCGCCATCAGGTCCGCGTCCGGACGGAACTCGAAGACGCTGCGAAGCCACGGCGAGACCCCGTCGCGGTAGTTGTACTCGCCGCCGAACTGCAGCCAACTGCGCGATCGTGTTCCAGATGCCCAGCACGATGACTACGCCGAGGACGAGGTACATGATCTTGTCGTTCACCGTGGTGGCGCTGAAGACGGGCCCGGTGGTGCGCCGCCGATAGATGAGGATGATGAGCCCCACCACCGCCATGAGCCCCGCCGGTATGCCGCCCACCAGGGCGATCACGTGGTAGGCGTGCCGGCTCAGGCCGATGGCGTCGGCCCACTTCTGGGGGATGAGCAGCCCCAGGACGTGCCCGAGGATCACCCCTAGCATCCCGAAGTGGAAGAGAGCAGCAGGGAGGTCACCTGCCAGGTCGAGCGCAAGGCGTACGGCGACAAGGCGGGCTCGGTGCGCCGGTGGCGCCGCCACTGCATCACTTGTCCTCCTCCCGCGAGCTCGGGAAGATGCCTTCCGGCAACCCCTTGCCATCCCAGCTGAGCAAGTTGACCCGCCCGCGCAGCGGGTTGTCGGCGGCGACCGGCGAGCGGCGGGCCGCCTCGATCCACTCCTCCGGGATGCCGGCCTTGGCCGCCTCCCGGTGCACCTGCGGGTGCTCCGGGTGAGGAAACAATCCAGTTGTGCCGCATACAGATCCGTGTCGTTCTCCACGCTGGCGGCGGCGAGCACGGCGTCGGCGTCATAGAGGATTAGGCCGATATAGCGCAGTCGGCCCACGCAGGTCTCGGAGCACACCGTGGGGATGCCCACCTCGATGCGCGGAAAGCAGAAGGTGCATTTCTCGGCCTTGCCGGTCTTGTGGTTGAAGTAGACCTTCTTGCACCGGCAGCCGCTGATGCACATGCGCCAGCCGCGGCAGCGTTCCTGGTCGACCAGGATGATCCCGTTCTCGCTGCGCTTGTAGATCGCGCCGCTGGGACAGGGTGCCGCGCACGAGGGGTTCAGGCAGTGCTCCCAGATCCGGGGCCGATAGAACATGAACGTCTGCTCGAAGTCGAAGCGCACCTTGTCTTCGATGCCCGTGAGCATCGGGTCCGGCGGCCCGTATGTCGTCGCCCCGCCCAGGTCGTCATCCCAGTTCGCCGACCACGAGATATTCATCCGCTTGCGGGTCTCCACATTGTTGAACCAGACGTATTCGGTGCCGGTCCGGTTGGTCCAGGCCTGTTTGCAGGTCACCGAGCAGGTATGGCAGCCGATGCACTTGCCTCGACCTTCAAGCAGATGCCAATGATCTTCGAGCGCCGGCAGGCCGGTGGGGTGATCGGCTGGACCTCGGCGATCGCGGCGTTCGGGCCCTTCTTCTTCGGGGCGGGGGTCACCACCTTCGGGCCGACGACCTTCTATTGGAACGGGGTGGCCTGGGCGATCATGTACACCATCCTGATCTGGCTGCGGTATGCCCGCCCGGGAGCCCCCAAGCCTAGCTGAGCCGGCGCTGCTGTCTCGACGGTGCGCCATACCGGCATACCCCGGTTGCGGGCTGATACCCCGGTTGGCGACGCATACCCCGGCAATTTCCGGGGTATGCGTCGTTTCCCGGGGTATGCCGCGGTATGCGGGGCGTATGCCGGGTGTCCCGCCGCTCGTGCGCCGCTTCCCCTGGGCCGGTGCCAGGCGGGATGAGAGGCTGGCGGGAGTAACGGACAAGGAGCAGGGATGAGTTCCATCGAGGAGCGGCTGCCGGGGCGGGAGCCCTATGCGATCTACCAGTGGGCGCAACAACTCTTCGACGCCCGCGATTATGTCGAAGCCGGGCAGGCGCTGGAGTATCTGCTGGCGCACTTCGGCTCCGAACCCGGCACCGGCGAGGCCCGGGAACTGTTGGCGCGCAGCTACTTCCACTCCGCCCAGTTGATGCGGGCGGTGGATGCCGCGCGCGAGATCCTGGATCGCGACCCGGGCAATTCGTATGCCGTTCTGCTGCTCATCCGCTCCCTGCACCGCGCCGGTCGCACGGAGGAAGCGAAGGCGGCCGAGCGCATGGCCGACGCGCTCGGCGTCGACGTCACCCGCCCCGACTGAGCCCCCGGCGCCCCCCCCGCCGGTTCTCGTGCGGGGTTAGCCGAGGTGGTGCGGCGTTAGGCGGCGTGGTGCGGGGATGGCGGTTGTTGTGCGGGGCTATACCCCCGCACGACCAGCCCGATCCCCGCACGACATGCCCGATCCCCGCACGACAGGGGAGGCGGCCACGCCGGTAGATAGCTCGCCTCCCGCCGCGGGGACGTCAGCGCCAGCCGAGGCCGGGGGCGACGTCTTGGACGATCGTGCGCAGGACGTGCGCGTTGTAGTCCACGCCGAGTTGGTTGGGCACGGTCAGCAGCAGGGTGTCGGCGGCGGCGATGGCCTCGTCCTCAGCGAGCTGCTGAACGAGTTCCTCGGGCTCGGCGGCATACGTCTTGCCGAAGATCGCCGTCATATTGTCGATCGCGCCGACCTGGTCGCCCCCGCGGCCCTCGCGCCCGAAGTAGGCCGCATCCTGCGCGGTGACGATCGGCATGATCGAGCGGCTCACCGAAACCCGCGGCGCACGGTCGTGGTCCGCTTCGCGCCAGGCCTGCTGGAAGACCTCGATCTGCTTGCGCTGCTGGACATGGAAGGGCTCGCCCGTCTCATCCTTCTTCAGCGTCGAGGACATCAGGTGCATCCCCTGCTGCGCGGCCCAGACCGCGGTGGAGTCCGACGCCGCACCCCACCAGATGCGTTCGCGCAGCCCCGCCGAATGCGGTTCGACCCGCAGCAACCCCGGCGGATTGGGGAACATCGGGCGCGGGCTGGGCTGCGCAAAACCCTCGCCTTCGAGCACCTGGAGCAACACCTCGGTGTGGCGACGCGCCATACCGGCCTGGTCCTCGCCCTCGGCGGGCTGATAGCCGAAGTAGCGCCAGCCGTCGACGACCTGCTCCGGTGACCCTCGGCTGATGCCAAGTTGCAGGCGGCCACCGGCGATCAGGTCGGCGGCGCCGGCGTCTTCGGCCATATACAGCGGGTTTTCGTAGCGCATGTCGATGACGCCGGTGCCGATCTCGATCCGCTGCGTCTTCGCTCCGATCGCGCTGAGCAGCGGGAAGGGCGAGGCGAGTTGCCGGGCGAAGTGGTGCACCCGGAAGTAGGCGCCGTCGGCACCGACCTCTTCGGCCGCCACCGCGAGTTCGATCGACTGCAGCAGCGCATCGGACGCCGTGCGCACCTGCGAGTGCGGCGAGTCGGTCCAATGCCCAAAGTTCAGGAACCCGATCTTCTTCACGTCGCCTCAACCCGAAGCGATGCCCGCGTTGTTCCCGAGATTAGGGTCGTATGCCGTCCGCCCGCCGCCGCTCCGTCAGTCGTGGACGTCCCGGCCGTCGATGGTCTGGGGCGCCTCGTCGATCGCCTCGACCGCTTCGGTGAGTTCCGGCTCTTCCGCCGGGCGCCGGTCCAGGTGCACGCCGGCGATCATGCAGCGCACCGAGCCGCCGGCCAGTTCGATGGTGGGGACGTCCACGGCGACGATCTCGCAGGACTGCTCGATGACGGCCACCTGCTCGGGTCGCAGGCTGCGCTTGGCACGCGCCGACATCGCCATCACATACCGCCGGCGGCCATCGGCGGTCCGGCCGCACAACTCCACCGCATTCCCCGCGAACTCGCGGATCTGCTCCTCGGTCAGCTCGACGACGACCCGGCCGTTGACCTCGAGCCGCTCGCGGACCTGCGCGCGACGCACCTCGTCCTTGATCATCTCCAGCGCGATCAGGGCGACGTCGGTGCCAACGCACGCGATGACATTGGTGTGATAAACCGGCACGCCCTGCTCATCGACCGCTTCGAACGCCATTGGCTCGTAGTTAAAGTCGGCACAAAAGCGTTCCAGCACATTGGTATCGGCGCGGTGGCTGATCGCGGTATAGGCCACCCGGGAGACGTGATCGAGCACCATGGCACCGGTGCCTTCGAGGAAGATCCCGTCCGGCTCCAGGCCCGAGTAGTCGATGATCGTCTGCACGCGGTAGTGCGACTTGAGCAGCTCCAGCACGTCCGCGCGCCGCTCGTGGCGCCGGTTCGAGGCATACATCGGGTACACCGCGACATACCCGCCGGCGTGCGTGGAGATCCAGTTGTTCGGGAAGACGCTGTCCGGCCGGGTGTGGTCCTCGTCCTCGAAGACGTGCACCCGCACGCCAACCTCGCGCAGCGCCTGCGCCAGCGCGTCCATCTCGGCCAGCGCCGCAGTGGACACGGCGTCGTCGCTTTGTCCCTGCGGGACAGCGCTCTGAAAAGCGTTGTCCGCTGCGGTCGCCGGATTGGGGGTGAATCGACGCGCACGGACAAGGATCACCGCGGAGGGGGCCTGAGCACTCACGCGGTCGAAGCTAGCCGACGGTATGCGGTCATGCCCACCGTGGGTGGTCGGCGCGTCCCCGCCGCTGCGCCCCGCACCGGTATGCCGCGATCCGTCACCTGCGTGCGCCCACCTTCGCCCCGGCTGCGGCGTCACCTGCGTCCAGGCCTGCGGCGTCACCTTGCGGCCGCGCCTGTGGCGCTGGCTATCCCGCCTGGTCGCGCGCCTGTTTGCGGGCCTGGGCGAGCGCCCCGACCAGCCGGGGGCGGATGGCGTCGGTGAGCGAATCGGCATACGTGGCCGTGATGTGCGAGCCCTGGCGATAAACCAGGACATTGCCGATCACGGGGACACAGGTCTGCCCACCGGGGCAGGTGAGGTCGGTGAAATCAAGCGAGCGCGTGGTGGGGACGCGCTGCGCGGCGGCGCGCAGCGCGGCGGTGCCGCGGCCCTCGGCATACGGGAAATCGCAGGAGGTCATGAAGTCCGTGGGATGGCCGAGAACGCAGTCGTAGACGACGTCCGCGGGCAAGGGGGTGTCCGCAATGGCAATGACGGGGATCCCGGCCTTGGCCAGGCGCGACCAGTAGTCGACGTAACCGTCGACGAGGGCCTGCTGGGTGCGTTCGGCGCCGGCATAGGCGTCCGCGCGCAGGCTCGAGGTGAGTACGGCGACAGGGCGTTCCTTGAGCACCTTGGCCAGGACCCGCGTCCCCCAGGCCTGGCAGGTGCGGTTGGGAACTTCTTCCAGGGCGGTCAGCGCCGAGGTCCAGGCGCAGGCAGATTTGGTGTAGAGCCGGATGCGCCAGTGCTCCGCCTTGCCGATGCGATCGAGGGCGGGCAGCCATTGCGCCAGCTTGGAATCCCCGATGGCCGCCACGACCGTGTCGCTCGTGGTGTCGCCGTAGTCACAGACCCGCACGCTGTGCGAGGTCACTCCGCTAGTGCACTTGTCGCGGTCGCTGGCCGGGACATCCGCGGTAGCGAGCTTGGGATCCGGATATACCCACTGCGGGTCGGGGTCGACCGTGATCGATCCCGACGGCGAGGCCGACGCCGACGCGGAGCCGGCAGTGGAGCCGAGCTGGCTCGGCTGCGTGGTACTGACCGGAGCGGTGGCCCGCCCACCCAATGCCTCACCGGCAGTACCCACGCGCACCTGATAGATCCCACTGGTAGCGGCCGCACCACCACCGGCCAGCACCCCAAGCACCGAGCAGGCCAGCCCGAGCACCAAGGCGTTGCGGGTGGAGGCGGCGACCCGCGGGTGGAAACGCACCGGGTTCTCGATGAACCGATGGGTTGCCCAGGCGGGGACGATCGCGGCGACGCAGGCGAGGCGCGCCCAGCCGTCCGAGGAGTCGCTCAGATCGTCGGCGAGGACGACCAGCGGCCAATGCCACAGATAGAGGGAGTAGGACAGGGCGCCGATCCATACCGGCAGGGCCCGGCCCAGGATGGCCACCGGGCCGCGGGATCCAGCGTTGAAGCCCCCGACGATGACCAGGGCTGCGCCCAGCGTCGGCACCAGCGCGGCAGCCCCCGGCCACGCGGTTGCCGTGTCTTGGACCACCAGGCCCAGGGCCAGGAGCGCCAGACCGGCCCAGCCCAACGCCATACCGAGGCGGGGACGGATAGCGTCCCAACGCCGCGCACCCAAGGCCACCAGCGCGCCCATTCCCAACTCCCACAACCGAGTCGTGGTGACGAAATACGCCGGCGGCGGGTCGTTGGCGGTCAGATACACCGACCAGGCGAAGCTCGGGATGGTGATCAGCGCCAGGCCCGCGGCCAGACCGCGACGCACGGACATACCGCGGCGGCGGATGAGCACGGCGAGCGCCAGGATCAGCAGCGGCCAGACGATATAGAACTGCTCCTCGACCGCGAGGCTCCAGAAGTGCTGGACCGGGGAGGCGCCCACATCCTCGGCGAGATAGTCGACCGAGCGCGCGGCGAGCCGCCAGTTGATGAGGTATGCCGCCGCTGCCGCGATGTCCGTGCCGAAGGTCCGCAGCTGGACCCGGGGCAGCGCGAGCGCGGTGATCAGGGCGGCGGCCAGCAGCACCGTCGCGGCCGCCGGGAAGAGCCGCTTGGCGCGCCGGGCATAGAAATCCGGCAGCGATACCGTCCCGGTGCGCTCCACCTCGCGCACCAGTTGCCCGGTGATGAGGAAGCCGGAGATGACAAAGAAAATGTCGACCCCGGCGAAACCGCCACCGAGCCCGGGCAGCCGGGCGTGGAACCAGAGCACCGCGAGGACGGCCACCGCCCGCAACCCCTCGACGTCTGCCCGGAAGCCGCGAGGGCGGTGGGCCGCGTCGGAGCTAGCGGGAACGCGGGCGTGCTTGGCCATGGCGGGCTACGGGGTAGAGACCCGCGACCTCAGGTGCCTATCAGCGTTCGTCGCTGAGCGGCTTGTCCTTGGTTGCCAGGCGGTCGGCGGTGGTGTGCTCGGCAACCGCCGTGGCCTCCTGCGTCGTGGACTCACCCTGCTCACTGGGCTGCGCCTGGGGGCGGCTGTCCGAGGTGGGCATGCGCCAGCGGGCGGTGGAGACACCGGCTTCCTTGGCGCGGGCGATCGCCTCGTTGACGGTCTTCTCGGCCTCTTCCCGACCGGCCCAGTGGGCGCCCTCGACGGACTTGCCGGGCTCGAGGTCCTTATAGGTCTCGAAGAAGTGCTGGATCTCCAGGCGGTCGAAGTCGTTGATGTCCTCGAGCTCGGTGATGTGGGTCTTGCGCGGGTCGCCGGCCGGGACGCAGAGGATCTTGTCGTCGCCGCCGGCCTCATCGCGCATGTGGAACATCCCGATCGGCCGGGCGCGCACCAGGCAGCCGGGCCAGGTCGGCTCGTCCAGCAGCACGAGGGCGTCCAGGGGGTCGCCGTCCTCGCCGAGCGACTCCTCGACATAGCCATAGTCGGCCGGATAGGACATCGAGGTGAAGAGCAGCCGGTCGAGCCGGATGCGACCGGTCTCGTGGTCCACCTCGTACTTGTTACGTGCACCCTTGGGGATCTCTACGGTGACGTCGAACTCCACGTCGGAACTCCCTTGTCGTCGATGACTTAGTCTGCCGAGGGCAAGTGTTGCGTATGTCGCGCCGTCTTGGGTCAGGGGGTCGTGTGAGGTTGCCTCGCCTCGCCGCGGGAGCAGGCGTGCTCGTCCTCGCCGCGGGCTCGTATGTCGCTGCCGACGTCTTCGATGTGGTCCCGGGGATCCTCACCCGCGCCACGCCCGCCCCGGCGCCCACCGACGCGCATGCTGCCGACGCAACGCCCGGCGACGCCGCGCCGGCCATCGCCCTGCCCACCCCCACGGCCACCAATCCGGTGCTCGCGCCGCTCGACGCGCAGGCGCTCGACCGCGACGCCCTGGAGCGGGCGATCACCCCGACACTCGCCGATCCCGCCCTGGGGCCGGGGGTCGGCGTCAGCATCCGCGATGTCGCCACCGGCGAGCAGGTGTATGCCGCCGGTGCCCCCACCGCCCGCCGGGTCGCGTCGACCCAAAAACTGCTCACCGCCGCGGCCGTTGCGCAGGTGCTCGACCCCGCGGCGACCATGCGCACCCGGGTGGTCTCGCCGAAACCGGGTGAGCTCGTGCTCGTCGCCGGCGGCGACACCATGCTGGCCAAGGGGGCCGGGGATCCGGCCGCCGTGGCCGGCCACGCCGGTCTGGCCGACCTGGTCACGCAGGTGGTGGACGGCATACGGGCCCAGCACGAGGGGACACCGGAGGCGGGGGCGCCGAAGCGCTGGACGCTACGGCTGGACGCCACCTTCGCCGCCGGCCCGGGTTATCCGGACACTTCGGCCTTCCCGCCCTCGTGGAACCCGGCCGATGTCGCCTCCGGGTTCACCCAGACGGTGGCAATGCTCGGTTTTGCCGACCAACGCCCCAAGCCCTATGTGCCCTCCCCGATGGACCCGGCCGGATCAGTGCTCACCGAGCTGGGCGAGCAACTCGATACCGCGCTGCGCCAGGCCACCGGGGCTCGGGTGCGGGTGCGCGACACCCCGTCGCTGCGGGCCACGCCGGCCCCGGCGGACGCGAGCGAGCTGGGAGCGGTGGAGAGCGCGGCATACCGGGACGTGCTGGCCACGGCCCTGGACGACAGCGACAATGCGCTCACCGAGAACCTGGCCCGCCAGGCCGCGCTCGCCCAGGGGCGCGACGGCGGCTTCGCCGGCAATGCGGCATTCGTCCAGGACACCCTGGCGGGGCTCGGGTATGACGTGTCCGGCACGAATCTGGTGGACACCTCCGGCCTTGCCGGTGAGCAGACCACCACGGTCGCCTTGATCTCGCAGGTGATCGGCGACGGGCTGAGCGGGAAGCTCCCGGGCCTGGCCGATGTCCTCGGTCGGCTACCGGTGGCCGGCCTGGACGGCACCCTGTATGACCGTTTCCGCACCGGACCGAGCGTGACCGCGGCCGGGCTGGCCCGCGCCAAGACCGGCACGCTCACCGGTATCTCGTCGCTGGCCGGGACCACCGTCGATGCCGCCGGACAACAGCTTGCCTTCGTCATCGTCGCCGACCGGGTGCCGGCGGCCACGGGAACGCTGGAGGCCCGGGCGGCGTTGGACCGCTTCGTCGTCGCGCTGACCAGCTGCGATTGCGGTACCTCGAAAGGAACCTCGTGACCATCTCTTCGCCGCCCGAGGGCGCTCCCGAGCACCCGACCACCGATGCGGCGGCGCCCGCGATGGTGGACTGGGAGTTCGCCAAGGCCACTGGCCGCCGTCTGGTCCCCGCCGGGCCGCGCGTCACCGCCGCCGAGGCCGGTGCAGAGGTTGGCGCCATCCGGGCGGCGGCCGCAGCCGCCGTCGAGCCCGTCGCCGAGACCTCCCGGATGTATGCGCCGGGCCAGGCCCCCGCACCGCTGGTCATCGACCGGCCCACCTGGATCGACCTCAACCTCGACTCCATGGCGGCATTGATGACCCCAGTCTTTGCGAAGGTCGCCGCCGAACGCAGGATCGAACCGACCGCCGCGGCCATCGCGGTGGGGTCGAAGATCACCGGCGCGGAGGCCGGTGGCCTGATGGCGTTCATGGCCAACAAGGTCCTGGGTCAATACGACCTGGCTCCCCAGGGCACCCCGCGCCTGCTCCTGGTCGCCCCCAACCTGGTGCACGTCCAGCGCGAACTCGAGGTGGACGCCGCGGACTTCCGCGCCTGGGTCTGTATGCATGAGGAGACCCACCGCGTGCAGTTCACCGCGGTCCCGTGGTTGCGCGAGCACCTGATCGAGCGCGCACAGTCGCTGGCCGGGGAGATGACCCCCACCCCGGCTGAGCTCGCCGGCCGGCTCACCGAGATCACCAAGCGGCTGCCCGAGGCACTGGGCAGCCGGGGAGCGGGCATCGCGGATCTGGTGGCCAGCCCCGAACAGCGCGCCAAGGTCGCCGAGGTCACCGCGGTGATGAGCCTGCTCGAAGGACACGCCGATGTGGTCATGGACGACGTCGGCCCCAAGGTCATCCCCTCCGTCGCTGAGATCCGCCGCAAGTTCACCGAACGCCGCAAGGGCGTGGGGGCGGCCGACAAGCTGCTGCGCCGATTGCTCGGGCTCGAGGCGAAGATGGCGCAATACCGGGACGGCGCGACCTTTGTGCGCGGCGTGATGGACAAGGTCGGCGTGGACGGCTTCAACCAGATCTGGACCTCGCCGGAGACGCTGCCGACCCCGCAGGAGATCCACAACCCCCAGGCCTGGGTCGCCCGCGTCCACGGCTGAACCCGCCGGTCGCTCTAGGCTCCGGGCATGCGCGAGCCGGCAAGTATGGCGTGCCGGGCGGCGGTGCGCGCGGCGCTGAGCGACCTTGGCCCGGGCGATCTGGTGCTGGTCGGCTGCTCCGGGGGCGCGGACTCCCTCGCGCTCGCCGCGGCGCTCGCCTGGGTGGCCCCGCGCGCGAACCTGCGGGCCGGCGCGGTCTGCGTCGACCATGGGCTGCAGGCAGACTCGGCGCAGGTCGCCCAGCAGGCGGCGCAGCATTGTCGCGACGTGGGGCTGCACCCGGTCCACATCGAGCGGGTGACCGTGCCCGCCGAGAGCCCGTCCGGGCCCGAGGCGGCGGCGCGGGAGGCACGGCATACGGCCCTGGACGCGGTGGCCGAGCGGCTCGGCGCGGCGGCGGTGCTCCTCGGGCATACGGAAGACGACCAGGCCGAACAGGTCTTGCTGGGCTTGCTGCGCGGCTCCGGCCTGCGGTCCCTGGCCGGTATACCGCCCCGCCGCGCCCGGGTGCGCCGGCCGTTCCTGGCCATTACCCGCCAACAGACCGAGACCTCGTGCCGCGAACTCGGGCTCACCTGGTGGACCGACCCGCACAATGGCGATCCGGCATACGCCCGGGTGCGGGCGCGACACGCACTCGCCGACCTGAGCCGCGACCTCGGCCCCGGCATCACCGCGGGACTCCTGCGCACCGCGCAGGCCGCCCGGCGCGACGCCGACTTCCTCGACGCCTTGGCGCACACCGCCGCCGCCGACCTC
>ERZ501047.205-NODE-205-length-21498-cov-13.819475_pt1 | contig 21498 bp, 18 predicted proteins | sample MGYA00510868_ERZ501047 | MGnify/ENA primary metagenome ERZ501047 (study PRJEB25958, sample SAMN03398593) | human skin metagenome | study: EMG produced TPA metagenomics assembly of the Human Skin Microbiome Metagenome (human skin metagenome) data set. | reverse complement strand
GCGGCACTGACGGCGCTGGCGGCGCTGACGTCGACGGCGGTGAGCCGGTGCGGTTCGTCACCGCCATGCGGCTGGCCCGGCGCAAGCGCGCGGTCCCGCTGGCGCGCGTGGCCCGACGCGTGGACGACCTCGTCGGCGACGAGAACAACTGGGGCATCGAGGTGTTCGGCGAGGGGCCGCAACGCGGGCTGGTGCAGGCCTATCTGCGCACGCACGGCCTGACCGACCGGGTCCTGCTGCGCGGCAGGGTCTCTCGCGACGAGCTGCTCGAGTCCTACCAGGGCGCAACGGCGTACGTCTCACCGACGGTGCTGGAGGCCTTCGGCATTGCCGCGCTCGAGGCACGGGCCGCCGGGCTCCCAGTCGTCGGTCGGCGGGGCAGCGGGGTCGAGGAGTTCGTCGAGGACGGCGTGACCGGCCTGCTGGCGAGGGGTGACCGGGAGCTCGCCGCTCACCTGGCTACCCTGGTGCTGGACCCTGGTGCCCGGCACCGCCTGCGACAGGCGAGCCGGGCGGCGCCGCCCACGCAGTCGTGGCCGACGGTGGTGGGCATGGTGGAGGCGGAGTACGCGCGAGCCGGGCGGCTCGCGAGGAGGCGGAGGACATGACCGGGGACCAGCCAGGCCTGCTCAGCGAGGACGAGTACGGCCGCATCGTGCGCCACGGACGGGTGCTGGACTCGCCCGTGCAGGTCGACGGCTACGACCATGAGGGCCGGCGGCGCGTCGCCCTCGACCTGCCGCACGGCGTCGCGCCGGAGGACCTGCTGCGCAGCCACGGGTGGGAGCCCGGCGCGCCCCTCGCGGCGGAGCGCTCGCTCGGCGACCCCCACGCCGTGGTCCTGTCCTACGCGGTGCGTCCCCGCCCGGAGGGGCCCGAGCCGTTGCCCGTGGTGACCACGCCGGTGGACGCCGGCATCGAGCTGGATCCCGACGAGCCGCCGTTGGTGCGCACGAGGGTCGCGGCATACGCCGTCGTGATCGGCCCGCTCGGGGTGCTGCTGGCCGAGGCGTCGGACCGCACGAATGCCGCGGGGGCGTGGGGGCTGCCCGGCGGCGGGGTGGAGCCGGGGGAGGACCCCGCGGCCGCCGTGGTGCGCGAGGTCTGGGAGGAGACGGGGCAGGACATCATGCGGCCCCGGCTGGTCGCTGTGCGCAGCCACCACTGGATCGGGTTGTCCCCCAAGGGAGTCCTGGAGGACTTCCAAGCCGTGCGGCTCGTCTATCGGGCCGAGCTCAGGGGCGGGACGCCGGTCGTCGTGCACGACCGGGACGGCACGACGGCCTCTGCCGCGTGGGTCCCGCGGGACGCGGTGTGGGGGGAGGAGCTGCGGCTGGCGCCGGCCTGGGCCGACCTGGCCGACCTGCTGCCTCCCGACCTGCTGCCCCCCGACTGAGGAGGCTCCGTCAGCGGCCACGACGAGCGATGCCGACGGCACCGACGAGCAGCAGGATGACGCCGACGCCCACCACGATCCATGGGCCCTGGGTGACGAGGTCGATGGTGATCACCGCCAGCTCGCGCAGCAGCACCGAGGCCGCGCACAGCAGCCCGAGCAGGCCCACGACGATCGCCGGGGCATAGGGGCCGCGCGGCTGCGTGGTCGCCTCGAGCTCGGCGAGACGGCGCGCCTCGTCGGCATCGATCGGGTAGAAGGGCTGGTCGGTCATGGTGCGACCTCCTCGATGATCAGGTCCCCGAGGCCGATCTGGCCCCTCAGGACGAGCACGGGTGTGCCGGTGCCGATGGTGGTGTCCGTCTCGCCGAGGTCCGTCCGGGACCCGTCGGGGTGGCGGACGACGGCGTCGCCCAGCCCGATCTGGGTCTTGGCCCGCACGGGCATCCCCTGCGGGACGCGTACGGTCATCTCGCCCACGCCGACCTGCAGGCTGACCTCCTGGCCGTGCAGGCTCGCGCGGTCCACGGAGGTGAGGTCCAGGACGCCGCCGCCCGCGCCCACGCGGTATGCCGACGTGCCGTCAAGCGTGGTCGGCGCCCAGCGCTGGTCCATCGGGGACGACGAGATGGTCGTGCCCCCGTCGGCCACGTCCAGGCGCAGCGGCCCCCCGAGGGCCAGCGTGACGATGGCCAGGGCGAGGACGAGGGGGACCGTGAAGCCCCCGCGACGCCCGGCGAGACCCACCACCACCAGCAGCGCCGAGACGAGAGCCAGCGCCGCCGCCGCCGCGACGGCATAGGGGTGGTCGAGGTGGATGCGGCCGGTCTGGTCGGCCGCGAGGACCGCACCGATGCCGGCGGCGGCGAGACCGATGGCCGCCGCCGTGCCGGGCCAGCCGAGGGTGGGGCGGCGACGGCGCGCCGGGACATAGGCGGCGTGCGCGTGGACCCGCGTGGCTCCCGAGATGGGGTGCTCCGACGGTGACCCCGCCGGAGCCTCCGGCGCGGCGGGCCAGCTCATGGCAGGGCTGGAGGCCGGGGACACGGCGTCACCGGTGGCCCGGACGGTGTCGAGGCTCGTCCCGCTGATGGGGAGCTGAGTGGTCTCGGCCGCCGGCTGCGCGTCCCCGCCCCCGGCGAGCGGGTGCGCGTCCGAGACGTCCGGCGCGGTCGGGGCGCCCGGGGTGTCCGGGGTGTCCGGGGTGTGCAGGGTGTGCGAGGTGGCGGTGCCGGTGGGTGAGATGGCGGAGGTGCTACCCCCACCGGGCCGGGCCTGTCCGCGGCGGGTCCACCAGACGTAGCCGCCGGCCCCCAGCAGGACCAGCACGACGATCCCGCCCGCGCGGCCCGCCGGTGAGCCGTCGTTCAGACCAAAGGCGTCCGTCACACCCCCCACGCTCACCAGCAGGGTGAAGGCCAGCAGCACCACCGAGTCGCCGTCGCCGTGGCGCAGCGCCTTCTCGAGCGGGATCTCGTCCTTGGCGTCCGCGAGCAGCAGGAACGCGACGAAGTAGGCCGGGAAGGCGATGCCACCCATGACGAGCAGCGCGATCCAGACGAGGCGGACGACGAGCGGGTCGACGCCGATCTTGTCGGCGACCCCGCCGCACACCCCGGCCACCCAGCGGTGGGACAGCCGGCGGCGGATGCCGGTTTCGCGCACACCGCGAAAGAACCGGTCCAGCGCGTCCGGCTGGCGATCGGTGACCTCGGGCGGGCCGGGTGGTGTGGGAGGCGGCTGCTGCGTCATACGGACAATCTCTCCCCCGGCGCGGGGACGATCCATGAGGGTCGCCCCTGAGCCCACCCTGACGATCCCCTGACCTGCGGGCTCGGCCCTCGCCCGGGGGCGGCCGATGGGTGAGGATGGGGTCGTGCCCACCCCCTACGAGACCCAGCGCGTCGCGCAGCCGGAGCCGACGCCCCGGCTGCTGCGCCCCGTCGACAGCGGCTGGGTGGCGGGGGTCTGCGCCGGGCTCGCCGAGCACCTGCGCGTGCAGGTGGGGGTCATCCGCATGGCGCTCGTGCTCCTCACGGTGTTCGGGATGGGCACCGGCGTGATCCTCTATCTCGCCGTGTGGGCGCTCACCCCCCAGCGCCTCGGACCCGGCGGCACCACGCGCTCGGCGCCGACGATGCCCGGGGCCGGCGTCGCGGGCGGCGCGCCCCGTTGGCCGGCGCTGCGGCAGCGCCTCCTGCACGACGAGGCAGTGGTCAACCTCCTGCTGGGCCTCGCGCTGGTCGTCGGCGGGCTGGCCGTCGTCCTCACCCGGCACGGGGTGGACCTGCGGCTCGGCGTGACGCTGCCGCTCGCGCTCATCGCGAGCGGCGCCATCGTCGTGTGGACCCAGCTGGACCGCAGCGAGCGCGACCGCTTCCTGCAGCTGTCGGCCGCCGACTCGCGGGCCGGGCTGGCCCGCGTGGTCACCGGGGTCCTGCTGACGCTCGCCGGCGTCGTCGTGCTCGCCAGCCGCGCACAGGGCATCGGCGGGCTCGGCGACGCGGCCCTGTCGGCGCTCGCCGTCCTCGTGGGGCTCGTCGTCATCCTCGCCCCCTGGGGCATCCGGCTCTGGGACGGGCTCAAGGCCGAGCAGGCCGAGCGCGTGCGGGCCACCGAGCGCGCCGACATCGCCGCTCACCTGCACGACTCCGTCCTGCAGACCCTCGCCCTGATCCAGCGCAAGGCCGACGACCCCACCGCGGTGCAGCGGCTCGCCCGGGCCCAGGAGCGCGAGCTGCGCTCCTGGCTGTATGGCGGCGGCGGCGCCACCCCGACCACCCTCTCGGCCGCCGCGGCCTCGGTGGCCCACGACGTGGAGGACCGGCACGGCGTGCCGATCGACCTCGTCGTCACGGGCGACGTCGACCTCGACGCCGACGTGTCCGCGCTGGTCAAGGCGCTGGGTGAGGCGCTCAACAATGCCGTGCGGCACGGCGCCGCCCCGGTGTCGGCCTATGTCGAGGCGGGCCCGCTGGGCGTCGAGGCCTTCGTCCGCGACCACGGGCCGGGCTTCGACCTCGGCGAGGTGCCGCTCGACCGGCTCGGCGTGCGCGGCTCGATCGTGGACCGGATGAGCCGCCACGGCGGCACCGCGCGGATCCGCCGCCTCGAGGACGGCACCGAGGTCTCGCTCACCCTCCCACCACGACCCACCACCGAGGAGTCCTGATGCTTCCCCCGACGACCCCGATCCGTCTCGTCCTCGTGGACGACCACACGATGTTCCGGGCGGGTGTGCGCACCGAGCTGGACACCTCGCTGCCGGTGGTGGGGGAGGCCTGCGACGTGGAGTCGGCCGTCGCCGTCATCAAGGCCGAGCGCCCCGACGTCGTGCTCCTGGACGTGCACCTGCCCGGCGGTGACGGGCGCGGCGGCACCGACGTGATCCTCGGGTGTGCCGGGTGCACCACGGAGGCGGGCACGCCCGTCCGCTTCCTCGCACTGTCGGTCAGCGACGCCGCCGAGGACGTCATCTCCGTCATTCGCGCCGGGGCCCGGGGCTATGTCACCAAGACGATCAGCGGCAACGACCTGGTCACCGCCATCCGCCGGGTCGCCGAAGGCGACGCGGTGTTCAGCCCCCGGCTGGCGGGGTTCGTGCTCGACGCGTTCGGTGCGGCCGCTGGAGAGATCGCGGAGGTCGACGAGGAGCTCGACCGACTGTCGGCGCGCGAGCGCGAGGTGATGCGGCTCATCGCGCGCGGCTATCAGTACAAGGAGGTGGCCAAGGAGCTGTTCATCTCCGTCAAGACCGTCGAGACGCACGTGTCGAGCGTGCTGCGCAAGCTGCAGCTTTCGAGCCGCCACGAGCTCACCGCCTGGGCGATGAACCGCCACCTCCTCTAGACCTACCGGGGGCGGGATCATCAGCCTGGGGGACGAAGCCCGGTCGATGCCCCTACCGGGGGCGGGATCATCAGCCTGGCGAACGAAGCCCGGTCGATGCCCCTACCGGGGGCGGGATCATCAGCCTGGCGAACGAAGCCCGGCTGATGCCCTTACCCCCGGCGGGTCAGGGCAGGGCCATGCGGAAGATGGTGCGCCAGGTCTGCCCGATCTGCCGGTGCAGCGGGCCCGTGACGTAGGGCAGGCCGTAGCGGTCGCAGATCTCCCGCACCCGCACCGCGATCTCGGCATACCGGTTGCTCGGCAGGTCCGGGAACAGGTGGTGCTCGATCTGGTGCGACAGGTTGCCGGTCATCAGGTGCATCAGCTTGCTGCCGGAGATGTTGCAGGAGCCGATCATCTGGCGGATGTACCAGTCGCCGCGGGTCTCGCCCTCGATCATCTCCTCGGTGAAGAACTCGACACCGTCGGGGAAGTGCCCGCAGAAGATCACGGTGTGGGCCCACAGGTTGCGGACGCAGTTGGCGGCGAAGGTGCCCGCGAGGGCCGCCTTGCCCGAGCCGGTCAGCGACGCGAGCGCCGGCGTGGCGACGTAGTCCTTGCCGGCCTGCTTGACGGCCTTGACACCGAGGGCCTTGAGGTCGGCGTTGAGCGCCTCGCGGGACTTGCGCCCCTCCTGGACGTCGACGAGCTCGAGGTCGTAGAACGCGATGCCCCACTCGAAGAACGGCGCGAGCACCATGTTGTAGACCGGGTTGAGCACGTTGTGCGGCTTCCACGGCTGGTCGGCGCTGATGCGAAGCAGGTTGTAGCCCACGTCGTTGTCCTTGCCCACGACGTTGGTCCACGTGTGGTGCAAGTCGTTGTGGGTGTGCTTCCAGCCCTTGGCCGGAGCCACGAAGTCCCACTCCCACGTGGAGGAGTGGATGTCCGGGTCGCGCATCCAGTCCCACTGGCCGTGGATGACGTTGTGGCCGATCTCCATGTTCTCCAGGATCTTGGCGACGGACATGAGGCCGACGCCGGCGACCCAGGCGGACTTGCGCTTGCCGGCGAGCACCAGCGTGGCGCGGCCGGCGAGCTCGAGGCTGCGCTGCACGCGGATGATCCGACGGATGTATGCCGCGTCGGCGGCCCCTCGCGAGGCGACGACATCGGCGCGGATCTGGTCGAGCTCGCGCCCGAGCTCGGCGACCTGCTCGTCGGTCAGGTGCTGGGCGTGGTCGGGGCGGCGCACGGGGCGTCCGCTGTCGGCGAGGCCGGGGTTGCGAGTGGGGATCGCGGGCAGTTGCTCGCGGGTGGGGGTGGCGCCGCCGGTGGTCGTGGCGGTGGGCCGCTCGGCCGTGGTGGTCATCTGAGCCTCCTCAGATCTCGAGATGGCAGGGCCCCGCGGCTGCGGAGACACAGGTCTGGATGGATTGTCCCTCGTCGCCGTGGACCTCGCCGGTGCGCAGGTCGCGCACCTTGCCGGCCCGCAACGGGGTGAGACAGGTGTGGCAGATGCCCATGCGGCAGCCGCTGGGCATCATGACTCCGGCCGACTCGGCGGCCTCGAGCAGCGTCGTGCTGCCGTCGACCTCGATCTCCCGGTCGGAGCGCAGGAAGGTCACGACACCGCCCTCCCCGCCCTGGCCGTCGAGGACGACGGGGGCGAACCGCTCGATGACCAGCGAGTGCCTGGCGTCCGCGTCGTGCCACAGGCGCTCGGCCGCGTCGAGCATCTCGGGCGGGCCGCAGGCGTATGCCGCACGCGAGGGCCAGTCGGGGCACAGCTCGTCGAGCGTGTCGGTCGAGGTGAGGTCGATGCGACCGCGCTCGCCGGAGTACCAGTGGACCACCCGCAGGCCGGGGTGAGCGGTCGACAGCTCGGCCAGCTCCTCGGCGAACAGCGCGTCCTCGGCGCTGCGGGAGCTGTGGACGAGCACGACGTCGGCGTCGTCGCGGCGGCCGACCAGGGTGCGGATCATCGACATGACCGGGGTCAGGCCGCTGCCGGCGGTGAGCATGAGCAGGGGGCGCGGGTGCTCGGGGAGCACGAAGTCGCCCTGCGGGACGTCCAGGTGCAGCACGTCGCCGGGGCGGGTGCGGTGGACCAGCGAGTCCGAGACGAGGCCCTCGGCGTGGACCGTGATGGCCGGGTCCTCGCCGGCCGCGGTGGTCAGGGAGTAGGACCGCCAGTGGCGAACCCCGTCGATCTCGACCCCGACGCGGGCCCACTGCCCGGCCATGTGGGGGTCCCAGCCGTGACCGGGACGGAAGTGGATGGTCGCCGTGTCGGTGGTCTCGGGGACGACGGACGTGACGACCCCGCGGAGCTGGCGGGCCGACGACAGGGGGTTGATCAAGGACAGGAAGTCCTGGGGGGTGAGCGGTGTCGTCAACGGCTTGGCGAGGGGCGACAGCACGGGGCTGACGGCCTTGGCCAGGCGATCGAGCGGACGCATGGACGGCATAGTCCAGTATTTCCCACCACAGGCCCCGGATACTCGTCGGCAGGCGCCTGATTCTTGCGGGTGGACTATCACGCGGCGATAGAATCCCGTCCCATGACTCCCCAGAGCCGCGCCGAGGCGCCGCCATGGTTGTCGTTGCCCGCTGAAGTCTCGGACCTCCTGCGCCCCCGCGTCGACGAGATCGTCGACCACATCATCAAGGCCGTCCCGCGTGACGTGCCGGACTACGCCCGCCCCATGGAGGGCCGCTTCGGGCAGGGGCTGCACCAGGGCGTCGCCATCGCCCTCGACCGGTTCCTCGACCTGCCGGGGTCGGACCGGCCGGCCCTCGAGCCGGACTCCAGACGGGTGTATGCCGGGCTGGGCCGCGGCGAGTTCCGGTCGGGACGCCAGCTGGGGTCGCTGCTCGCGGCCTATCGCTCCGGCGCCCGCGTGACCTTCCGCACCGCGGCCCAGATCGCCGTCCAGGCCGGTGTCGCGCCCGACGTGATCGTGCCCCTCGGCGAGTCGATCTTCGCGTACATCGACGAGCTGTCTGCCGCCTCGGTCGAGGGCTACGCCGACGAGCAGAACGAGCAGCTCGGCGAGGTGGAGCGGCGCCGCACCGAGCTCGCCCTGCTCATCCTGCACGGGCGGGCCTCGTCGGCCGGCATCGACCAGGCGGCGCTCGCGGCGGGCTGGGCGCTCCCGCCGATGCTGGCGGTGGTGGCCCTGCGCCGCGAGCAGGCCCAGGGGCTGCGTCTCGCCCTCGGCCGCGGCGCGCTGGTGGTCGAGCGGGAGGACGACGTCGTGGCACTCGTCCCGGCGCCCACGACCGAGCGTGCCCGACGCGACCTGGAGCGGGCGCTGCGAGGACGGGGCGCCGTGGTGGGGCCGACCCGTCCGTGGAACGAGGCGCCCGAGTCGTTGCGCCTCACCATGCTGACGATCGCCCGCCTCGAGCAGGCCGCCACACGTTCCGCGGTGGCGCCGGAGCGTCCGGACATCGTCTTCGTCGGTGACTACCTTGCGCAGCTCGCGCTGCACGCCGAGCCGGCCGTGGTCGCCGACCTGGCGCGGGTCCGGCTCGCGCCCCTGGATGCGTTCGCCCCCGCCACCCGCGGGCGTCTGGCCGAGACGCTGCTGCACTGGCTCGTCCACTGGGGGCAGCGGCAGCCGGTGGCCGACGCCCTGTCGATCCACCCGCAGACGGTGGGCTACCGGGTGACCCAGCTGCGGGAGGCCTTCGGTCCCGCCCTGGACGACCCGGAGATCCGCTTCGAGCTGCTCCTGGTGCTGCGGGCCGGCCACCGCTAGGTATGCCGGCCGGCCCCACCTTCCCCGCCCCGGCCAGGATCGTGAGGGTTCCCTCCACCATCCTTGGACATCCTTGGACGAGACCCTCACGGTGTCGGGGAGGGGGCATTCCTGGGGAAACGACGGCGCCAGGTCGCGCGCGAGCGCAGACTCGGGGCGTGACCACGAGCACGACGATGGCCTACCGGCTGCGGCCCCGCTGGGTCGAGCGCACGAGGTGCCTCACCGAGGATCGTCCCGGTGACCTGACCCGGTTGCGCCGCGTCCTCGCCGCGGCCCGGTCGAGCGAGGTGCTGGTGCTCGACGGCACCAGCCGCGTCGACAAGCTCGCCACCGCGCTGCTCGCGCGCACCCGGCGAGGACCGGAGGTGCTGGTCGTCGACTGCTCCTGGAAGCTCGGCCCGGGACTTCCCGTCGCGCTGGCCACCCGCGCCGGGGTGCGGGCCATGGCCGGTCCGCGCACGACCTTCGTGGCCCTCACCCGGGAGGGTCGCGACCAGTTCCACCGGGTGCACCGCGTCGACGGCGACCGGGTGGTGAACGTCCCGTGGCACCACGGCCTGACTCCGGACGACGTCGCCGCCGGAACCTCGGGCAGCGCGGGCAGCGCGGGCGGCGAGGGCGTCGCGCACAGCGAGAGCAGCGAGGGCGGTGCGGACGGCGAGCGGGAGATCCGCCACGACGGGCCCGTGTTCAGCGGAGGGCGCACGGCGCGCGACTACCGCCCCCTGCTGGGCTGTGCCGCCGACCTGCCCGCGGGCACCGAGGTGGTCATCGCCACCGTCCCCGGCGGGCTGCCCGCCGACGTCCCCGTCCCGGCCAACGTGCACGTGCGCACCGAGGTGGACCCCGCGGCGTTCCGGCGTGACCTGCGCCGCGCCTGCGTCGTCGTCGTGGCGCTGGAGCACCGGGACGACTGCGCCCCCGGGATCATGGTGCTGCTCGACGCGATGGCCCTCGGCAAGCTCACCGTGGTCACCGACACGCTGGGGGTGCGCGAGCACGTCGAGCAGGGCGTCACCGGGTTCGTCGTGCCGGCCGGGGACGTGGTGGCCCTCGGCGAGACGTTGCGCTGGTGCCTGGACCCCGCGCACGCCGCCGAGGTCGCGGCCGTGCGGCAGGCCGCTCGTGCGACGGCGCGGTCGGCATACTCCCCGGAGGGCCACGTGCAGGCCCTGCTGGAGCAGGTGGACCGGGCGGTCGAGCGGGCCCGGGCCCGTCGCGGTCAGTCCTCTCGCGCCGTGCCGAACACCTCGTCGTAGGCCGCGGCCACCACCGGGTCGGCGAACCGCTGCGCGTAGAGGGCCTGCGCGCCCTGCGTCTGGCGCTTGCGGACGATCGGGTCGACCAGCGCGGCGAGCGCCCGCGCCGCCTCGACGACGTCCGGGACCACGATGAGGCCGGGGCGGCTGTGCGTGGCGATGCCCTCGGCGGCCACCGGGGTGCTGACCACCGGGAGGCCGCGGGCGAGGGCGTCGAGCGTCTTGATCTTGATCCCGGACCCGAAGCGCAGGGGGTTGACTAGGGCGCACATGCGGGACAGCGCCTCGTCGAGGTCCGGGACGAAGCCGTGAACCACGACCTGGTCGCCGTGGCGGGCCGCGTCGGCGAGCAGGGACTCGTCCGCGTCCCGACCGATGACGTGCAGGCGGGCGTCGGGCTGCAGGGCGAGCAGCTCGTCCATCCCCTCCCGCAGGAAGCAGCCGAGGCCGTCGTGGTTGTGCGCGAGCGACAGCAGCCCCACGAAGGCGAACTCGGGTCGGCCGTCCCAACGGTCGGGCTGGTGGGCCGACTGGCTGAGGCCGGGGATCGACGGCGGGATGGCCACGATCGCCGCGCCGGTCTCCTCCCGCAGGTGGCGGGCCTCCTCGGCGTTGAGCAGGACCGAGGTGGGGTTGGTGCGCGCGGCCCGCCGCTCGGAGCGGGCGACCCGGCCCCGCTCGAAGCGCAGCAGCGCTCGGCGCGTGAGGGGCGCCCGCGTGAGCCAGTGCAGCTGGGCGGGCACGTTGTGCGAGAACTGCCCCAGGGGGTCGAAGTCCGCGTCGATCCGCTCGTCCTGCAGGACCTCCAGCATCCGCGTGTAGCGCACGCTGAACAGGTCGTCGAGGTAGAGCACCCGCCGGCCGCGGAACCTGCGGCCCGCGACGTGCTGCTCCATGCGGACGGTGTCGATGATCTCGAGGTCGGGGTCGAGGTCGGCGAGGGTCTGCTGGACGGTGGCGGCGACGCGCGGGCTGCCGAGGAAGGCCTCCTGCAGGCTCTGCCGTCGCAGGAGCACGCCACGCACGAGGCCGATGAGCTGGTCCGTGCGGCTCGGCTGGCCCATCTCGTGCACCTGCACCCCCTTGAACTCCGCGGTGCGCCGCAGCGGCGGCCCGACGTGGAGGTAGTGGATCTGGTGGTGCGGCAGCCGGGAGCGCAGGTGCCGCAGGAACCCGGCGATGACCATCGCCTTGCCGCTGTCCGAGGGGTATGGCGCCACGGCGCTGACCAGGGCGACGGAGGACACGGGGCCGTCGTGCAGCGGCTCCGCGGGCGGCGTGAGCAGCTGGTCGTAGAGCGTGCGCAGGCGCGAGACCCAGACCGGCGCCGCGAAGGTGCTGTCGTAGCGGGCGCGCCCGGCCAGGCCGCACGCCTCGCGACGGCCGGGGTCGCGGGCGAGGTCGGCCACGGCGGCGGCGAGGGCGGCGGGATCGTCCGGGGGGACGAGGATCCCCGCGTCGTCGCCCACGATGTCGGGGATGCCGCCGACCCGGGTCGCCACGACGGGCGTGCCGGTCGCCAGCGCGGAGATCAGCGACGTGGGCAGGGCGTCCTCGTGGCTCGGGTGGACGACGAGGTCGGCCGCGCGCAGGAGGTCGTCCACGTCGGAGCGGTAGCCGAGGACCCGCACGCGCTCGTGCAGCTGGGGATCGACCTCCACCTCGGCCCGGACGGTGTCGAGCAGCGGCCCGTCGCCGGCCAGGGCGAGGACGAACGGCAGGTCGGCGGGCAGGAGGCGCACGGCGGCCAGGGCGACGGCGTGCCCCTTCTCCGGGCGCATGAGCGAGACGGTGACGCCGAGGAGGGTGCGGTCGTCGACGCCGAGCTCGGCACGCAGCGCAGCCCTGGCGCCCGTCGGGGACGGTGGCGCGGGCTCGCGGACCCCGTTGGGCACCAGGACGACGGGGGTGGGGGCGCGGAAGGACGAGTACCACGCGCGCTGCGCCTCCGACAGGGCCACCACCCGGTCGAACAACGTGGCCCGGGCCAGCACCGCGGCCCGGACCCGGGCACGGTGCGCGGCGCCGCGAGGGTCGGACTCGATGACGTGCAGGGTGGAGACGGCGGGCACGCCGACCAGCCGTGCGGCGAGGCCGCCCACGAGGTCTGCGTGCTTGAGGTGGGTGTGGACGACGTCGCCGCGCTCTCGGCGCACGATCGCCGCCAGCCGCCGCACCGCGCCGAGGTCGTAGCGGCCCGCGTGCAGCTGGTAGACGGTCGCCCCCGCCTCGGCCAGGCGGTGCGCGTTGCGGTCGTCCGCGGCGTCGGACAGGCCTACCACGACGATCCGCAGCCCGGTGTCGGGGGCGGTGCGGGCGAGCTCGACGAGCACGTTCTCGGCGCCTCCTGCGCCGAGGGAGTGGATGACGTGCACGACGGTCGTGGGGGCGTCGGCGGGCTTGGGAATCATGGGTCCTCCCGGTCTCGTAGGGATCGAGGGGCTCGAGGGGCTCGACGGCGACGGGGACGGGCCGCGGCGATCATCGTGCGGGTGTGGGCCAGGGCCGCGCCGAGACCGGCTCCGGCCGCCATGGCCAGGGCTACCTCCGAGCGGCCCGGGCTCTCGCGCCACGTGGTCACCGTGCCCCAGCGGGTGCGAAAGAGCGTGTCCAGCCCGGCCCGGCGCACGGCCGCGTCCCCCGCGGCGGTGGCGCTCGTGGCGAGCCTGCCGGCCTGCTGCGGCGTCTCGGCCTCGGCGGTGACCGAGACGAAGCCGGACGCGGGGTCGCCCTGGGCGTCGACGGAGCGACCTGACGCGACCGAGGTCAGCACGGCGTAGGTGGGTGCGGTGACCTCGCGGGTGCGCAGCGACAGCAGGTAGGCGCTCGAGGACTGGGGCTCCAGGTAGCCGACGACGTGGGCCCGGCCGGGCTGCGGCAGGAGCGTGACCACCACCGCGGCGAGGCCGGCGCCGGCGGCGGCGAGGGGGACGGCATACGCGGGGTGTCGGTGCCGGACCGGCCGGGGGACCGGATGGGCACCCAGGGCCCGGGCCTGGGTGGCGAGGGCGGCGGCGAGCCCGACCACGAGGTAGACGACGCGCGCGTAGGTGAGGTGCAGGAAGACGCTCGCGGCGCACCAGGCGAGGATCCCGGCGACGCAGGCGGCGGCGTAGGGACGCAGCCGCGCGACGTCCGGGCTGGGCAGCGACGGCAGGGCTCGCAGCACCCAGCCCGCCTGCCACAGCGCCACGGCGATGATCGAGAGGAAGGCGAGCAGGCCGACGAGGCCGATCTCGGCCCAGAGCCCGAGGTAGAGGTTGTGCGGGGCGACGATGCGCTCGAGGTGCAGGTCGGTCGCGGACGCGTAGTCCGGGAAGCGGGCGAAGTAGCCGCCGGGACCGACGCCGGTCACCGGGTTGTCCTGGATCATCTTGGTCGCGACGGTCTGGGTGGCGATGCGCTCGCGCACCGACCCGTCGACCGCGGCGAGCTGGCCGGACTCGGCGATCCCGAGCATCGACAGGAGCCGGCTGCCGACGCCGGGCAGCACGAGCAGCAGGGGCACCACGACCACGGCGCCGCCGGCGAGCACCTTGCGGTCCAGCCCGCACAGCACGAGGTAGAGGCCGGCGCCGAGCAGGGCGGCGAGCATGGTCCCGCGGGAGCCGGTGAGGTAGACGCCGACGAGCAGCGCGCCGATGCTGCCGAGGGGAACGAGGGCGACCAGGCGTCGACCGCGCTGCAGGCACTCCTGGACCAGGGCCAGCGCGAACGGCAGGCCGAGGACCAGGAAGCGTCCCCAGAAGTTCGCGTCGGGCAGCGGGCCGGCGTGCCGCTTGGTCACGACACCCACCCCCTCGGCCGTCGTGACGGTCTCGAAGCCGCCGAAGGTCGCGGTGTTGCCGAGCAGCCACTCGTTGGCGGCGCCCAGCAGGCAGATCGCCGCCATCGGCAGCACCATCGCCGCGGCCACGAGCCACCAGCGGCGCAGGCCGCTCGCGAGCAGGCACACGACCACGACGAAGACCAGCTCCTTGACCACCCCAAGGACCGCCGCCGATCCCCAGTCGGGCTCCACCCCGGTCCGCAGGAAGGCCACGCCGTCGAGGTCGGCCAGCTGGCTGGCCAGGGCCGTGGCCAGCACGTATGCCGAGACGGCGCCCACCGTGGCCCAGGGGACCGCCACGCGCTGGACGAGGCATCGCCCGACCACGACGAGCAGGCCCAGGGCGAGCAGGGCGAGGAAGGGCGACACGGGCACCCGCCCCTCGAGCACCCCGGACGTGCCGGAGAACTCCACCGCGACCATCCCGGCGAGCAGCAGCGTCGCGAGGGAGGACGACGGCAGCGCGGCTCGCGGCCGGTCGACGTCCGCGCTGCGGGAGCGCTCGAGGGTGGCGGGGGTCATGTCGTGTCAGGTTCGTGGGTGCTCGGCTACCGCCGACTGGTCAGTTGTCGTCATCGCGACCTCCGTCGGTCGAGGGTCGAGCCGGCCCCCGCCGCGAGGATGGCGGTCAGCAGCCCGGCGAGCAGCGCCAGCACGAGCTTGAGCGGTGTGGACAAGCCCCCCGCCTCGGGAGTCGAGGGCTCGGTGCTGAGGGGGGTGACGGTGTAGGGCGCCAGCACCTTGCCGATCTCGGGGGTTGCGGTGGACACGACCCGCTCCAGCGCGGACGTCACCTGGCCGGCGTCGCTGCCCGCGGACCGGACGGTGACGACGGCGCTCGGCGCCACGTTGCCCGCGGTGACCTCGACCGTCGAGCCGTCGGGGAGCCACCGCTCCTGGGAGTACATCTCGGCGGCGGTGGCGATGACCTGGCCGCGGCTCAGGCTGTCGAAGAGCGCGGCGCTGTCGTTGGCGCTGGCGACCTTCTGCGGCACGACGACCACGTCCATCGTGGAGGTGTAGGTGCGCGGCCGCGACAGCAGGAAGCCACCCACCAGGAGGGCGGCGACCAGGCCCGCGACGAGGGCGGGCAGCAGGCGTCCGATCCCGCGGCCGTTGGGGGTGTCGGTGGTCATGCGGTCTCCTTGGGGTCCGTGCCGGACGGGACGACGAGCTCGGCGTAGAGGTCGTGCAGGGCGCGGGTCCAGGCCTGCATGGAGAAGACCTGCTCCGCGCGGCGGCGCGCGGCCGCGCCGTAGGCGGCGCGGGTGCGCGGGTCGGACAGCAGCCGGGACAGCTCGGTCGCGAGCGCGGTCACGTCACCCACCGGTACGACGCGGCCGGTGACGCCGTCGAGCACGACGTCGCGGGTGCCGCCGGCGTCGGTGGCGACCACGGGGAGCCCGCAGGCGGCGGCCTCCACGAGGGCGGTGGGCAGCGCCTCCGTGAAGGACGCGGAGACGACCCCGTCGACCCCGGCCAGCAGGTCCGGCACGTCCTCGCGACGTCCGAGCAGGTGGACGCGACGCCCGAGCCCGAGCTCGTGGACGCGCATCTCGAGCGCCGACCGGTGCGGGCCCTCGCCCACGACGAGCAGGTGGGCGTCGGGATGGTCCTCGACGACCCGGGCCCAGGCCTCGGCCAGCGGCACGTGACCCTTGGGCTCGCGCAGGGCCGCGACGACCGCCCAGACCGGCGCCCCGTCGGGGACCGGCACGTCCTGGGGGAGCCGTCGCCGTGCGGTGGTCCAGCGGTCCACGTCGATGCCGTTGGGGATGCACCGCCAGCTGGCCGTGGCCGGGCCGTAGTGGCGGGCGTAGCCGTCATACGCCGCCTGGGAGACGAGGACGAGGCGGCCGAGGCGGGCGGGGACGAGGACCGAGAGGGCCTCCTTGACCCGGTCGGCGCGGGACCCGAGCTGCGGCTCGAGGTGCAGCGTCGCGACGCAGGGGACCCCGGCCAGGCGGGCGGCGAGCGGCACGAGCGTCGCGGAGTAGCCGAGGTGGGCGTGGACGACCTCGGCGCTGCCGGCGCGCAGGGTCCGGGCCAGCCGCAGCACGCCGAGCGGGTCCAGCAGGCGGCGCACCCCGAGGTAGGTCGGCGCGAGCCCCACGGCCTGGAGGCGACCGAGCATGGCGTCCTTGCCCTCGCGCCCGCGCGGACCGAGGCTGGCCACCGCCAGGTCCAGGTCGGCGCCCGGGGCGGCGGCGGCGTGCCGGGCCAGCTCGACGACGAGGTTCTCCGCCCCGCCGAAGCTGAAGGAGTCGAGGACGTGCAGCACTCTCACGAGGCACCTCCGGGTCGCAGCATGCGGGTGACGCGGGGCAGGGCCTGCCGGTCCAGGACGGCGAGGGCGCCCACGTAGACGACGGCGCCGACCAGCACCTCGAGGACGAGCAGGACGAAGGGTTGCTGCAGCGGGACCAGCTGGTCGACCAGCGTGACCGCCCCCGCCATGACCAGAGCGCTCACGGTGGCCGGGGCCACGGCCCGCAGCTGGGCTCCGAGGGGGATGCCGATGACGCGGTCGGTGACGACGAAGCGCAGCAGGGTGAACGCGACGTGGCACGCGAGGAAGGCCACGGCGACCGCGAGGGTCGACCGCCCGGCGGCCAGCCACAGGACCGGCGCGAAGACGGCGACCTGGGCGATCGCCAGCCGGTTGAGCAGGCCCGCGTGCCCCGTGGCCTTGTAGACCTCGCCGGAGTGGAAGCCCAGCGCGTAGACCGCGGAGTAGCAGCCGAGCACGACGAGGATCGGCTCGGAGGGGGCGTACTGCTCGCCGAACACCGTGTCGACGACGGGACCGGCGGCGGCGGCCAGGCCGAGCCCGGCGGGCACGGTGAGGGTGGCGACGGCGGCGATGGCGCGCAGGTAGTGCTCGCGCAGCGCGTCCCGGTCGTCCTGCAGCCGCGAGAACGAGCTGAACAGCACCTGGCCGATGACGATGCACACCCCGATGACGACGAGCTCGGGCAGCCGGAAGGCCATCGTGTAATAGCCCAGCTCGGTCTCGCCGAGACGCCGACCGATGCTGAAGTAGTCGAGGTTGTCGATGACCAGGGCCAGCAGCGCCAGCAGCGACAACGACCCGCCGAAGCGGAGCAGCTCGCCGGCCACCGGGCGGTCCCAGCCGAGGTGGCGGTCCGCCGGCTCGGCGAGCGGAGACGCGGTGGGCTCCGCGCCCGGCACACGGGCCCGACCGGTCAGGTGCAGGTAGACGAGCCAGTAGAGGACGGCCATCGTCGCGGTCGCCGCGACCTGGCCCCAGACCAGGCTCCACGCCCCGGCCCCGGCCAGCGCCATCCCGATCGAGACGATGGCCTTGACCACGGCGCCGCCGAGCTCGGGGAGCGTGCGCTCCTTGAACGCCAGGTGGCGGCGCAGGGCGGCGTCGGGAAAGACGGCGAGCCCCTGCAGCAGCATGGACACCGACAGGGCCTGGATCAGCGGGACCAGGGCGTCGTTGCCGAGCAGGGCGGCGAGCCACGGGGCGGTGACGAGGCACAGGAGGCCGAACCCCAGCGCGAGGACCAGCGTGAGCGTGGCCCCGGTGGGCGCGATCCGGCGCCACGACCCGGAGTGCTGCACGAGCGCCGTGCCGACCCCGAGGTCCTTGAGCCGGTCGAAGATGTTGATGGCGAGCAGCGCCAGGGCCACGAGGCCGAAGGCCTCCGGGGCCAGCAGACGCGCGAGGACGACGGTGGAGACGAAGGTGACGAGCTTGCTGCCGCCGTACTGCAGGACGTTCCAGACCGTGCTGGTGCCGACGCGACCGGTGGGCGTGGAGCGCGACTCCTCATCTGGCGGCGGGTGGTGCTCGTCGGTGACGTGCTCGCTCATGGGGCGTCCGGGAGGCCGTCGAGCAGGGCGGCGGCGACGTCGTCCCACGAGGCGCCGCTCGCGAGGCCGGCCCGGCCCGCGTCGCCCAACCGGGCCGCGAGGTCCGGGTCGCGCAGCAGGGTGACGATGCCGTCGGCGAGCCGGTCGGGGTCGTCGGGCGGGACGACGACGCCGGTCCGACCGTCCTGGACCACGGCCGGTATGTCGCCCACCGCCGTCGCGACCGCCGGGCGCGCGAAGGTGTGCGCGAGGTGCGCGACGCCGCTCTGGCTGGCCCGGCGGTAGGGGAGGACCACCGCCCGCGCCCGCGCCAGGATCCCCGGGACGTCCTCGACGGCGACGTAGCCGTCGCGCAGCTCCACGCCGGGGAGGGCGGCCACGCGTCGGCGCAGGGCGTCGGCGTCGACGTCGGCGCTGATCGACCCGGCGATGGTGAAGGTCGCGTCGGGGACCTGCTCGCGCACCCGCGGCCAGACCGCGAGGACGTCGTCGAGGCCCTTGTAGCCGGTCACGGTGCCGAAGAACACCAGGTGAGGGGCGGTCGAGCCGGCGCTGGTCGGTGCGCCGGTGCGAAAGACGTCCTCGTCGCCGTGCGGGATGACGTGGACCGGGCCGGTGACGGGCCAGGTCTCGAGGATCACCTGGCGGGCGCGCTCGCCGAGGACGTACACGACGTCGACGGTGCCGTAGGCCGCGCGCAGGGCTTGGTAGGTGGGGCCGCTGTCGTTGTAGAGCCCGTCCTGGCCGGGCTGCTCGACCAGCGGACGGGGCTCGTGCGCCACGATGCCGAGGGTCGCCCACGGCGCGAGGCGGCGGGCCGCGACGACGCCCCACCCGTCGACGGGGAAGCGCCACGCGGACCAGAGGACCAGGTCGGGGCGGCTGCGACGGATCTCGAGCAGGAGACGCACCCACGCGGCGTGGTGCTGCCCGGCCCGGACGACGCGGCGCGCCTTGCGCCACAGCTCGGGGACGTCGGCGCCGGCGGTGGGGTGCCAGGTCGGCAGGATGGGCTCGACCGTGCAGCCCTGCTCGCGGGAGGCCAGCTCGGGGGAGGGGCCGGTCACGACGCGCACCGACTGCCCGCGGCGAGCCAGGCCCTCGCCCAGCTGCACGGCGAACTGGAAGAGGCCGCCCGCCGGCGGGAGCTCGACCAGCATGATGCGGCGACGGGAGGACGGCGGCACGGGGGACGACCTCCGGGGAGGGGGCGGGACGGGCTGGACCTGGCGCGGGGGCATCCGCTCCAGGATAACGAGACGCCGTCGACGCCCACGGGGTAACGGCGAAACCGCCTGTGGACGACGCGACGCAGGCCGGTGAGCAGCTGGCCTAGCGTGGGGCGGACGTCAGGAGGCGTGACCGTCGAGGTGGGGAGGGTGCGATGCCGTGGGCCACGAGCGTGGTCGTCGCGCTGCTGGGCCTGACCGTGGGGCACTACCTGCGCGGTTGGCTCGCGTCGGGCGCCTACCGGCGTGACGGGGACGTGGTCCGGCGGCGGGGAGCTCCTCGGTGGGTGCGGCCCGTCGCCGCGGTGCTGCCGGCCCTCGCGTGGTGGCAGCTGTGCGCGCACGACCGTGCCCCGCTCGCGGTCGTGGTCGTGCCCCTCGCCTGGCTCATGGTGGCGCTCGCCGCGATCGACCTGGACGTCCATCGGCTCCCCGACGCGGTGCAGCTGCCCCTGTATCCCGTCCTGGCCGTCGCGCTGTCGGCCGTCGCCGTGATCACCGGTGACGGTGCGTCGCTGCTGCGGTCCGTTGCGGCGTGCGCGGTCGTGCTCGCGGTGGGCGCGCTGCTCTGGCTGACCGCCCCGCGCCAGGGTCTCGGGCTCGGGGACGTCAAGCTCGCCGGCCTGCTGGCGGCGGTGCTCGCTCAGCTCGGCTGGTCGCAGGTGCTGCTGGGGCTGTGGGCGGGCTTCGCGCTGGGCGGGGTGGCCGCTGCCGCCCTGCTGGTGACGCGCCGGGCGGGCCGGCGGGACCACCTGGCCCTCGGGCCGCCGCTGATGCTGGGCTCGCTGCTGGGCGTCCTCGTCGGGTGAGGTGTCGCCGTAGACTCCGCGGCATGACCATCGCCTTCCTCGTCCTGCACTACCTCACGCTCGCCGTGCTCGTCTTCGGCTACGTCCAGAGCATCGAGCCCGGCGCCGCCACGAAGCTCATGGCCTGGGGCGCCCGCCTGCAGCTCCTCTCCGGGCTGGCGCTCGTCGTCCTCGAGGAGATGGAGGGCGACGCACCCCACATGTTCATCGGCATCAAGCTGCTGGTGATGCTGGGCGTCCTCGCGCTCACCGAGATCTCGCACGCTCGGGGTCGCCGTGGCGTCGCCGCGCCGGCCCTGCTGCACGCGGCCGCCGCCCTCGTCGTGGTCAACCTGGTCGTGGCCTACACCCTGCCCCACTGATCGGACCGGGTGACCCGTCCCGGTCACGGCCCGTATGCCGACGGCCCGGCCTCCTCGCGGTGATCTGCGAGGAGGCCGGGCCGTCCGTCATACCGGGTCGGGATCTGAGCCCGGCCGCCGGTCACGCGGCCCGGCTCAGCCCTCGGCCTCCACGGCCGCCACGGCCTTCGGGTGGTGCTCCGCGAAGTGGTCCACGGCGCGACGCACGCGGCGACCGAGCAGCGTCGAGGCGAGCAGACTGCCGACCACGAAGGCGGCGAGCCCGGCCCAGGCGAAGGTCTTGAGCCATTGCTCGGCGACCGTGCCGAGGACGTAGATGCCGTAGGTCGTGGCGAAGGCCCACGTCGCGCCGCCCAGGGCGTTGGCCGGCAGGAAGCGGTGGTAGGGCAGGCGCAGGACGCCCGACAGCGGACCGGCAAAGATCCGCAGGAGCGCCACGAAGCGGCCGAAGAACACCGCCCACACCCCGTGCCGGGTGAAGACGGCCTCGGCGTAGGCGATCTCCTTGGCACCGAAGTGCCGCGGGAACCGGTGCCGCAGCCAGACCAGCAGCCGGCGCCCGACGTGGTGACCGACGCCGTAGCCGATCGAGTCGCCCACGACGGCACCGGCCGTGCCGGCGACGGCGACCCACAGATGGCTGACGTCGAGCTGGTGGTGGGACGAGAGGATCGCGGCCGTGACGAGGGTGACCTCGCCGGGGAGGGGGACCCCCATGGACTCGACCATGACGACGAGGGCGACGACGAGGTACACCGCGAGCGGCGGGATCGACAGGAGCAGCTGGTCGAGGCTCACGAGCCGGCCTCGGAGATCTCCGAGATCTCCGAGATCTCCGAGACTTCCGAGGCTTCCCGGGCCCGGCGGGCCACCCGGGCGAGGGCGTCGCCGTGCAGCCGCTGGGTGCGCCACTGCTCGAGCGGCTCGGCGCCAAGAGAGCGGTAGAAGCGGATGGCGGGGGCGTTCCAGTCCAGGACGGTCCACTCGACGCGGGTGCCGCCACGCTCGACGGCGCGGGCGGCCAGGCCCTCCAGGAGCCGGCGGCCCAGCCCACGGCCGCGGTGCTCCGGCTCGACGTAGAGGTCCTCCAGCCAGATGCCGTGCTGCCCGGTCCAGGTGGAGAAGGTCAGGAACCACACGGCCATCCCCACCACGTCGCCGTGGACCTCG
>ERZ501047.202-NODE-202-length-21565-cov-7.133426_pt1 | contig 21565 bp, 20 predicted proteins | sample MGYA00510868_ERZ501047 | MGnify/ENA primary metagenome ERZ501047 (study PRJEB25958, sample SAMN03398593) | human skin metagenome | study: EMG produced TPA metagenomics assembly of the Human Skin Microbiome Metagenome (human skin metagenome) data set. | reverse complement strand
CTGGCCGTGCGGGCGATCGACCCCCATCCGGGCCGGGTGTGGCCGCAGACGCTGAGCGGCTGGGCGCGACAGCTGCCGCCGTGGCTGGGTGACGACGTGGTCGCGTCGCGCTCGCGCCCGGTGCTGCGGACGCCCTCGACGCGCCCGCTGCGCGACGACTACCTGGTGCTCGACAACGCTGCCCTGCAGCAGGCGTTGCCGCTCGACGGGGTCACGGTCGAGCAGGGCCTGGTGCACGACGCCGGGCTGCGGGACCTTCGGCGCCGCGCGCGGGTGGTGGTCGACGCGCGCGGGGTGGGGCCGGCCGGGCACCGCGGCGGTGGGGCAGCCCAGACCGCGTACGGGGTCGTGGTCGACGCCCACGCCGCAGGGCCGGCGCTCGACGGCGCGCAGGCCGTGCTCATGGACTGGCGACCGTTCGACGGGTCGCCACGGTGGGGTGGGCGGGTGCCGACGTTCCTGTACGCCATCCCGGTGGCCGGTGGCGTGCTGCTGGAGGAGACCGCGCTGGCGGCCGACCCGCCGCTGGCCGACGCCGAGCTGCGGCAGCGGCTGCTGCGGCGGCTCGATCATCTGGGGGTCGCGCCGGCGGCTCTGGAGGGCCGCCCCGTCGAGCACGTACGGATCCCGCTGCGGCGCATCGCCCCCGCGGTCGTCCCCCGGTTCGGTGCCGCCGGAGCGCAGCTGAACCCCATCAGCGGCTACTCGGCGTTCGCGTCGCTGGCGGCCGTCGACGGGTGGGTGACGGCCGTCGCCGAGGACCAGGTCGGCTCGCTCCCGGACGCCCCCGCCTGGACGCGCCGGGTCGCCCTCGGGGCCGTCCTGCGACTCCCGGGCGACGACGTGGTGAGCCTGTTCGACGGGTTCGCTCAGCTGTCGCCCGCTCAGCAGGCCGCGGTGCTGGACGCCGACGCCCCCGTGCCCGCCCAGCTGGCCGCCATGACCGTGCAGTGGGCCCGGATGCCGCTGCGGGGCAAGGCGGCCCTGGTGAGAGCCACGGCCGCCCGGTGAGCCTCACCGTGCTGGTGGCCAGCACCCCCATCCCTGCCCACACGCTGAACGCCACGAAAATTGTCACCGGGCTGGTCGGCGCAGGGCACCGGGTGCTCTGGTACGCCGATGCCGGGTTCGCCGGTCACGTGGCGCGGTGCGGCGCCAAGCACGTGGTGCCGTCGACGGGTCCGGCCGCGTGGCACCGAGGGACGGGGCTCGCGCGCGTCCGCAGCCTCTACCGCGAGCAGGTGGTGGGCCAGGTGCCCGACCAGATGCGCGACCTGGCGGGCCTGGGCGGGGTGGACTTCGTGGTCTCCGACACCCTGCTGCCAGCCGCCGGGATCCACGCTGCTCTGCACGGTGTGCCCTGGGCCACGGTCGGCGACGGGCCGCTTCTGTGGTGGGACGAGAGCACACCGCCGTTCGGCACCGGCCTGGCCCCGATGGCCGGCCCGCGCGGCGAGGGCCGCAACCGCCGGGTCCAGGCCGTCATCGACCGGGTGCTGTTCGCGGCCCCGGTGGCGGCGCTCAACCAGCTGCGCCAGCAGCACGGGCTGGCGCCGGTGTCATCTATCCGTGACGCGACGCTCTCACCCGTGCTGCACCTGCAGGGCTGCACCCCGGGGTTCGAGTACCCGCGCGACCCGCTGCCCGGTCACGTCCGGTTCGTGGGGGCGCTGGGGCCGGGCAGGGCCTACGGCCCTGAGGTTCCCGAGGCCCTGCGCCGACCACGCGAACGCCCGCTGGCCCTGGTGACGCAGGGGGCGCTGCGGCCCGACGTCACCGAGCTGGTGCACCCCGCCTGCCGCGCCCTCGTCGCCGAGGGCTTCGACGTGCTCGTCGCGGGGGCTGCCGACGGCGGGTGGAACCGCTGGCCTGGGCGGGTCACCGCCATGGAGCGCGTGGACTACGAGGACGCTCTCGCCGAGGCGGACCTGTTCGTGACCAACGGCGGCTACACCGGCGTCACCCTCGCCCTGGCTGCCGGGGTGCCGGTCGTGCAGGCCGGCGGGTCGGAGGAGAAGCCCGACATCGGCGCCCGCGTCGCCTGGGCGGGCGTCGGCGCCAGCATCCGGCTCACCCGGCCCCCGGCCTGGCTGCTGCGGAGGGCGGTGGCACGGGTGATGACCTCGGTGGAACGGAGGGACGCCTCGGCCCGGCTCGCAGCGGAGAACGACGCGTACGACGCCGCCGACCGCTCCGCGACGCTGCTGACGGCGCTGGCGGCGCACGGCGCCCGGCGCTGACCCGGCACCGAGCCCCGGGGCACCCGGGCGGCGGATCCGCCGGTCGGCCGCCAGGCCCTGACCGCGTACGATCCCCTTCGTGCCAGGCCTGCGACTCGTCCCCCGCGAGGGGGTGCTCGACGCGCTGCGCGGCGTGATGGCCGGAGACCCGCCGATCGCGCCGATGCCCGACGCGGAGGTCGAGGTGGCGCGGCTCGTCGGTGCCCTGCGACCCGAGGAGCCGGTGACCGAGGCCGACGCCGCGGTCGTCGTCGCGACCAGCGGGTCCACCGGTACGCCGCGAGGGGTAGTGCTGTCGCGGGAGGCGATCCGCGCCGCCGTCACCGCCACCCACGCCCGCCTCGGTGGCCCGGGAACCTGGGTCTGCCCGTTGCCGACCCACTACGTCGCGGGGCTGATGTGCCTCGCCCGGGCCGTCGTCGCGGGCACCGAGCCGGTCGTGGTCAGCCCGGGTCTGGACGAGCTGCCGGCGCTGGACGCCGGCACCCCTGCGTACATCTCGGTCGTGCCGGCCCAGCTCTACCGCGTGCTCGGTGACCGGGACCTCACCGAGGCCATGCGCCGCTTCGACGCGGTCCTCGTGGGCGGGGCGGCCGTCGCTGGCGACCAGCTCTCCGCCGCGCGCGACGCCGGGATCGCGGTGGTCACCACGTACGGCATGAGCGAGACCTGCGGCGGCGTCGTGTACGACGGGGTGCCGCTCGACGGCGTCCGGGTCGACGTGGCGGCCGGCGGCCAGCTGTCGATCACCAGCCCCACGGTGTTCTCCGGCTACCGGCTCGACCCGGAGGAGACACGCCGGGTGCTGGACGGCCGCACCTTCCGCACCTCTGACCTCGGCGAGTGGGACCGCGACCGGCTGGTCGTGCGGGGCCGGAGCGACGACGTGGTGGTCTCAGGCGGGGTGAACGTCGACCTGGCCGCGCTGCAGCGCATCGTCGACGCGACCTGCGGGCCTGACGTGGTGGCGGTGCTGAGCGTGCCGCACCCGCGCTGGGGGCAGCAGGTGGTGGCGGTGACCACCGACGACCTCACGCTGGAGCAGGTGCACGAGCGCCTCGAAGGTCTCGTGGGCACGGGCGCGCGACCGGCGGAGCTGCGTCAGGTGGGCGAGCTGCCCCGGACGTCCTCGGGCAAGATCGACCGCCAGGCCATCGCGTCCGGCTGGGAGCGCTGACCCGTGGCCACCGTCGCCGAGTGGGTGGAGGGTGCCCGCCCCCGTACGCTGCCTGCCGCCGTCGCGCCCGTGCTGGCCGGCGCCGGCACCGCCTGGTACGCGGCAGGGGCCGTCGACCTCGTACGCGCCCTGCTCTGCCTGCTGGTCTCGCTGTCCCTGCAGGTGGGGGTCAACTACGCCAACGACTACTCCGACGGCATCCGCGGCACCGATGCTGACCGGGTGGGGCCGATGCGGCTGGTGGGCTCGGGCGCGGCCAGACCGGGGCAGGTGAAGGCGGCGGCGTTCGGGTCGTTCGGGGTGGCAGCGGTGGCCGGTCTGGGTGTCGTCGCCCTGTCCGGGCACTGGTGGCTGCTCGGTGTGGGCGTGCTCTGCGTGCTGGCGGCCTGGTTCTACACCGGCGGCAAGCACCCGTACGGCTATGCGGGGCTCGGCGAGGTGATGGTGTTCGTGTTCTTCGGGCTGGTCGCGGTCACGGGAACGACGTACGTGCTGATCGGCCGTGTCACCTGGGCGTCGCTGCTGGCGGCGGTGGCGGTCGGCGTGCTGGCCTGCGCGGTCCTGGTCGCCAACAACCTGCGCGACATCGTCGGCGACAAGGAGGTCGGCAAGCGGACCCTGGCGACCCGGCTCGGCGACCGCGGCACGCGCGTGTTCTACGCGGTGCTGGTCGCGGTCGCCGCGCTCAGCGTGGTGGGTGCCGCGGCGACCTCGACCTGGTGGGCGCTGCTGGGGCTGCTGGGGCTGGTGCTGCTGGTGGGGCCGTTGCGGGCGGTGCTGGGCGGTGCCACGGGACGCGACCTGATCGGGGTGCTGAAGTCGACGGGGCTGGCAGAGCTGGCCGTCGCGGTGGGTATGGTCGCCGGGGTGGTGGTGGGGAGAACGCTCTGAAGTGATCCTTATGGATCAGTCACACCAGTGAAATTATCCACAACGGCCCGTAATGTATGCATGTGGACCTCAAACTGTTCCAGAACTCTCCTACTGGAGAACTTGTGCCGATCCACGGCAGCACAGCGCACGGACAGCCGTGGACTCATCAGGCCTTCATGCCGCATCCTCTAGGCGCGACGAGCCCCGATCTCAGCGGAGATGCGTACCGTCGGGTCGCGGACGCCCGCGCGGCCCTCGCCGGTCTTGATGCCACAGCGCGCCGCCTGCCAAACCCGCAGCTCTTCCGCCACGGCTCCCTGCGGGTCGAAGCCCAGTCAACGGCGGCACTCGAAGGGACGTACGAGCCGCTGCCTCGTGTCATGAGCACTGATGCCAGCGACACCTTGGACGGCTCGATGCAGGAGGTCTTGAACTTCCTGACGGTGGCCAACACCGCTTTCGCCTGGAACGACCAAGGTCGACGCTGGACCGTCTCGGCGATCTGCGAGCTCCAGCGTCAGCTGCTGGTGCGCACCGCCGGGGCCAGAGACTTCGGCGTCCGACCCATCCAGGTCGTAGTCGGCTCCCGACCCGACGCAGCCGGGAGCCACCCGGTCCACGACGCCCGGTATGTCCCACCTCCGCCTGGTCCTCACCTTGAGGCGGGTCTAGCGGATCTGCTCGATTGGATGCAGGACGATCATGGAGGCGAGATCGACCCCGTGGTCGCTGCTGCCATGGTGCACTACACGTTCGAGGCCCTGCACCCGTTCCACGACGGCAACGGTCGCATCGGCCGTCTGCTCATTGTCCTGCACCTCTTGCGGGTCGGTGTGCTGCACGAACCGAGCATCTCTGTCTCCCCATGGTTCGAGCGCCGACGCCTCGAGTACTACGAGCGCTTGCTCGGAGTCTCCACTCGGGGGGACTGGTCGAGTTGGGTCGAGTTCTTCGCAGCCGGGCTGGCTGCCTCCGCGACCGACGCGACGACGCGCATGATGGCGCTCGCCGACGTGCAGAGTGACCTAAAGCGCCAGGTGCAGGAGTCGCCGCTGCGGTCGGCCAACGCTCACCGGCTGGTGGATCTCGCCATCGACCAGCCGATTTTTACGGCTCGCCAGGCGGCTGACTACCTCTCGGTCCAACCACCGGGTGCGAACAAGCTCATCGAGTCGCTCGTCGGAATCGGGGTCCTCAAGCCGTACGGGGAGCGCTCCTACGGTCGTCAGTACCATTCGCCCAGGGTGCTCCGCATCCTTCTGGAACGGAACGAGGGATATGACGCAGCCACCTGAAGGACTAGGCCGCCCAGGGTCGGGGCCGTCGTTCGGCGCGCCGGAGGGGCAGCCGACGTACGGGTCGTACACCCCGTCGCCGATCGGTCAGCCGGGCGGTACGCAGCCGGACTCCACGCCGTACGGGTCGGCCCCGGCCTACGGGAGTGCGCCGTACGGGTCTGACCCCGCAGCGCCGTCGTACGGGTCGGCACCCACAGCGTCCTCGTACGGGTTTACCCCCTCACACGGCAGCACCCCCGCGACCACGCCCGCCGCCCCCACGTACGGTCGCGCTCCTGCGTACGGCAACGCCCCAGCCCCCGGCACCACGCCGGACTACGGCCCGCAGGGCCCGTACGGCCCGCCCAGCGCCCAGGCGTACCCACCGCCGCAGCTCAGCGACGACGCGTACACACAACCCACCGCGCCGCGCCGGGAGAACGTGGGACGCGGCCTGCTGCTGGCGCTGGTCGCGATCGTCGTCGGCGCCGGCGTCTCGGCCGCGCTGTACCAGGCCGGTTTCATCCTGTCGATCATCGCGTACGGCATGGCCTGGGGCGGCACGTACCTCTACCGGTGGGGTGCCGGCACCCCGGCCCGCAAGGGAGCGGTGCCGCTCGTGGTGCTGCTGGTCGCCGGCCTGATCGGCGCGTGGCTGTTCACGGTCGGTTTCTCCCTGTACGGGAGGACGGGATCGCTCGGCACCACCGTGAGCATCATGCTGGACACCGACTTCATGGCGAGCGTGCTCCCGAACGGAGCGATGTTCCTCCTGTTCGGCGGCCTGGGCATCTTCGGCACGGTGCGCCAGATCCTCGGCAGCCGGGGGCCGCGGGGCTAGGAGAGCGAGCGCAGCCAGCCGCGCAGCGCGTGGGTGGCGCGCACGTCGTCCTCGTTGTACTCCAGCACCCGTCGGCGCGACTCCTCTCGGACGGCGGGGTCCTCCGCGCTCACCGCGTCGGCGAACCACGCCTGCGAGTTCAGCCCGCCTGGGTCGTCGTCGCGCCACTCGAACCCGGCGCCGGCATGGGCGACCTGCTTCAGCCCGAGCCCGTACGTGCCGAAGAACCGCGACCGCACGATGTCGAACAGGTCGACGAAGAGCTCGCGCCCGGCGCCGGCCGCCCACGTGTACGGCTGACGGCGCGCGGCGTCAGCGAGCCGCTGGATGCGCTGCACCTCGTAGCTGGAGTAGTGGTAGACGCGCACCGTGGCGGGAGCGCTGGTCTCGACGAGCTCCTTCAGCCACCGCAGCGCCAGCGCCCCCAGGGCACGCTCGCGCCGGTCGGTGAGCGGGGTGAACTCCGAGAACTCCACGTACCGGGGCGGGTCGTCCGTGCGGGTGTCGGTGACCAGGAACCCCCACAGGTACACGCGGTCGTCGGCCGACGTCTCGATGTCCAGGTCGATCTCGATGTCGGCCTCCGGCAGGTCGATGGGCTCCTCGCCGACCCGCTCCAGCTCCACCCCGTCGACCATCAGGCGGGCGCGGTGGGCGGCGGTGCGGATCCGCTCCTCGCCGCCTGGCCGGTGCGCCACCTCCGGCAGGTACCGGGGGAGCAGGGCCTCCAGGTCGACCGTCGCCAGGTCGGTCAGCGTCGCCACGCCCAGCCGCCGCAGCACGGCGATCTCGCGCACGTCGAGGGGGGACTTGGCGATCCGCAGACTCAGGTCGTCGTCGCCGAGCTGAGGCCGGCACACCGACCACCAGACGCACCGGTCGCACTCCCGGACGCGGATCGGCGTCACCGCGAGCGCCGGGTCGTCCGGGTCACCGTTCTGCTCCATGGCGATCGTGGCGACCCGTACCCGGAAGCCGTGCTCGTGGTCGTACCGCTCCAGCGCGCTCCGCCTCGTCCAGCCGGCGGCGGCGGTGCGGGAGAAGGTGCGGATCAGCTTGCGGTCCAGCGGCACCCAGCTGACGACCCGTTGGTTGCCGATGGCGCCGACCGCGTCGGTGCCGACCAGCCCGCCCCAGGGGCCGTCACCGGAGGCGAACCCCGCCGCCTGCAGCAACCGCCAGTAGTGCGCGAGCTGGAGGAGGTCGGCCTCCCGCGAGGGCAGCCGGAGGCCCACCTCCGCGACCGGCTCGGCCTCGGCCAGAGCGGGCGCGGTGAGGCGCGACAGCGGTACGGGCTCGTGGCTCGGGCTGGGCGTGATGCGCTCCAGCACGCGGTGGAACTTCACGACCACGGGGTGGTAGCCGGGAGTCCCTGCCGGCGTGTCGGCGCCGCGCACCCACAGGTCGGCCCGGCCGCTGCGGTGCCCGGCGACGTCGAGGGGCAGCACCCCGCCGACGATGACGGGCGCGCCCGCCGCCATCGCGGCCCGGGTGGCCTCCACCTGCTCGTCCCACGGCAGGTGCCGCAGCGGCCGGCAGTCGACCACGTCACCGCTCGCGACGACGTCGAGCGTCTGCTGCTTGTACGTCTGACCGCCGTTGAACAGCTCCTGCAGCGACTCGTCCACGACCTCCGGGCGCGGCAGGCCGGGCAGGAACGCGTTCTGCGTCTTGACCGGGCAGCTACGCGCCGCGTACGCGTCGAGGACGAACCCGGTCACGACGCCTTGCGCCCCCGGTGGATCGCGACGATGCCGCCGGCCAGGTTGCGGTGGGCGACGTCTGACCAGCCGGTCTCGCTGAGGAGGGTGGCCAGGCCCTGCTGGTCGGGCCACGCCACGATCGACTCCACGAGGTAGTCGTACGCGGCCGGGTTCGGCGAGACCACCTTGGCGACACCCGGGACCACCACGGGCAGGTAGGTCGTGTAGAACCGCCGCCACGGGCCCCAGGTGGGGGCGGAGAACTCGCAGATCACCAGACGACCGCCCGGCTTGGTGACCCGCAGCAGCTCGGCCAGGGCTGCCTCGGTGTCCTGCACGTTGCGCAGCCCGAACGAGATCGTCACCGCGTCGAAGGACTCGTCGGCGAAGGGCAGCGCGAGCGCGTCTCCCGCGACGAACGAGAGGTCCTTGTGGTGGCGGCGGCCCTCGGTGAGCATGCCCAGGCTCATGTCGGTGGGGACCACGAAGGCCCCGGCGGCCGCGATGGGCTCGGAGCTGGTGCCCGTGCCGGCAGCCAGGTCCAGCACCACCTCGCCGGGCTGCGGCGCCACGGCGTCGAGGACGGCCCGCCGCCACCCGTACACCAGACCCGCCGACGCCAGCGTGTTGATCAGGTCGTAGCGAGGTGCCAGCTTGTCGAACATCGTCTCGACGTCGGCGCGTCGCTTGGCCAGGGTCGCCCGTGCCGGGCCGCTGCTCTCCACCCGCATAGCCTCCCACGGTTGGCCGCAGAGCGACGGCTGAGGACCACCTCCGCGCTTCATCCAGCCCCCCTCCCGCATCCCGCGACCACCCAGCCGCCTCGTCCCGCATCCGCCGCGCCTATCCAGCCCCTCATCCCACACCCGCCCCGCCCATCCAGCCCCCTCCCGCATCCCCGCAGCGTGAATCGATCCCCGCAACCTCCACGCAGGCTGCGGGGATCGACGGGGGCTGCGGGGATGCGGGGTGCGGGTCGATGGGGGCTGCGTGGATGCAGGAAAGGTGCAGCCGGCGCGGGGTCGACCTCCGAGCAGGTGTTGTCGCGGTGTTGTCCGTCCTGGTCAGACCCTTGGCCCTCGCGCTGCGGCGTTGCAGGGTGACCGGCGTGATCCAGACGTTCTCCGCTCTTCGGGCCAGCGGCCTCACCGAAGGGCAGATTCGGGGGGCCGTACGAGCCGGGCAGCTGGTGCGGCTCGCCACAGGCGTGTACGTGCCTGCCGCGGAGTGGCCGCGCTGGCCGGAAGAGCGGTACCGGCTCCGGGTGCTGGCCCATGCCCAGCGCACGCCCTTCCCGGCGAGCCACGTCAGCGCGGTGTCGATCCATGGGCTGCCGGTGCCTGGTGCGGATCTCAGCCACGTCCATTTCGTACGGCCAGGGGCGGGGGGCAACCGCACCAAGGCGGGTCGGGTGCTGCACACCGGTCGCGTCCCCGGCGACATGATCACCGAGGCCGACGGGGTGCCGGTGACGACCGTCGCCCGGAGCATCGCCGACCTGGCGCGTACTGAGCCTCGTCCCGTCGCCCTCCCCGCCGCGGACGCCGCCCTGAACAGGCGCCTCTGCACCCCCGACGATCTCGTGGCGGCACTCGGGACGATCTGCTCCCATCCCGGCGCCGAGCGGGCGAGAGCAACCCTGGCGCTCGCCGACGGCCGCTGCGAGAGCCCTGGAGAGACGTGGCTGCGGCTCGTGCTGACCGATGGCGGGCTTCCTCCGTGCGCGCTGCAGATCGAGGTGCACGACGAGCTCGGCCGCTTCGTCGGCCGGGGAGACGCCGGCTACCCGGCCGAAGGCGTGCTGCTCGAGTACGACGGGCAGGGGAAGTACGGAGACCTCCTCGAACCGGGCCGGACCGCGGTCGATGCCCTGATGGCGGAGAAGCACCGTCACCAGGGGTTGGCGGAGCTGGGCTGGCTGGTCCTGCGGTTCGACAGCAGCCACCGGGGGGATCCCGCGTCCGTCCAGGCGGTGGTTCGGCGCGCGCTCTCCGTCTCCCGCCGACCGGGATGGCTCCCGCCCCGAGGGTCGTACGCCGTTCGCCCAGCCATCACCCTGCCCAGGTAGCGCCGGACAGCGTCCCCGCCCACCAAGCGTCCTGCCCACCAAGCGTCCTGCCCACCAAGCGCCCTGCCCTTCCCGCGTCCCCACAGCCTGGATCGATCCCCGCAGCCTTCATGCAGGCTGCGCGGATCGATGGGGGCTGTGCGGATGGGGTTCTGGAGCGAGCCGACCCGGCTACCAGGTCCACCGGCCCGGCGCCGCGACAGGGAAACTTCGGGGGTGGGGGAGAATCGACCCCATGGCGAAGCAGCGCACACCGTCCCTGAGGGTCTCGAAGATGACCAAGGCGTACGGGCCGGTGAAGATCGTCGACGACTTCTCCCTCGAGGTGTGGCCCGGTGAGGCGGTGGCGCTGACGGGGCGCAACGGCGCCGGCAAGTCGACGATCCTGCGCTGCCTGGTGGGTGCCGACCGGCCCGACGAGGGCACCATCGAGGTCTGCGGCAACCCCTTGCGGGAGTCGAACCCACAGGTGCGCCGCGACCTCGCCACGGTGATCGACGACCTGGACTTCTTCCCCGACCTGTCGGTGGTCGAGCACCTCGACCTGCTGGCCCGCGCTCACGGGCTGCCCGACGCCGACGCCGCCGTCGACGACGTCCTCCACGAGGTCCAGCTCGTCGCCCAGTCGGGCCAGCTGCCCGGCACGCTCTCGTCAGGCCAGCGTCGCCGGCTCGCGCTGGCCACGGCGTTCGTACGCCCCCGCAAGCTGCTGGTCCTCGACGAGCCCGAGCAGCGCCTCGACGTGGAGGGTGTGGACTGGCTCGCCCAGCGTCTCCGCGCCGAGCGAGAGGAGGGCCTCGCGATCGTGATGGCCTCGCACGAGCCGAAGCTGGTCGACGCGGTCGCCACCAAGACCGTACGCGTCGGGGCGCCCGCATGAGCAAGCGCACCCGTCGCCCGCAGACCGCGAAGCCGAAGGGCGGCTCGACCGCGCTCAGCGCCCAGCTCGTCGAGCCCGAGAACGTTGAGCCGGCGCCCTCACCCGCGGCACCGCTGGAACGCACCTGGCAGCACCGCCTCACCGAGGTCGACGCGGAGCCCGTCTCCGAGAGCGCCCTACGCCGGCTGATGGCCGACTGGCGCCGCGGCCGCGCCACGCGCCACCTGTGGGACCTGGTCCAGGACGGGTACGTCGCCCTGCTCGCCGTCGCCATCGTCGGTGCCATGCTGGTGTCGGTGCTGGTCAGGGCGCAGGGTGTGATCTCCGAGTGCAGCTCGGTGGGTTGCCAGTCCGGCCGCAGCCTGCTGCCCTGGGCGACGCTGTTCGGGGTGATGGCGGTGACCCTGATGGTGTCGAGACTGTTCGGCCCGGTCGTGGCGTCGGCCGCGGAGGGGTTCTGGCTCATGGACGCCCCCATCCGACGCGGCCGGTTGCTCTCCGGTCGCCTGATCGGCGTGGTGCTGGCCTCCGGCGTGGTCGCGGCGGCGCTCGGCGCGCTGGTCGCCACGCTGACCGGCCTGCCGGGTGCCGCGATCGGTGCCTGGGCGGTGGCCTCGGGCCTCGCCGCCTCCGGGCTGGTGTCGTTCGCCGCGGCGGAGCAGACCGCCGACCGTACGTGGGTCGTCAAGGCCCTGCAGTGGGTCGCCGGGGCGGCCGGCATCGCCGCGCTGCTGGGCGTGGTGTCGGTCGCGGCAGGCTGGCTGACGCTGCCCTGGCTGACGGCCTCCTCGCAGGATGCCGTCCAGCTCGCGTACGCGGTCGGGGCCGGCGCCGCTGTGCTGCTCGTCGGTGCACTCGTGGTCGCGCTGCTGCGGCTGGACCGCATCCGCCGGACGCGCCTGACCTCCGGCGGCTCGCTGGTGTCTGGCATGCAGGGCGCGATGTTCGCCATGGACCTCGGGCTGATGCGCGACATCCTCGTCGAGCGCGACGCCGCCGATCGCGGGCACGTGCGACCCACGCGCGGCCGCGGCCTCGGCACCTCGGCGCTGGTGTGGCGTGACGTGCAGCGGCTGGTGCGGTTCCCGAAGCAGCTGGTCCTGCTCCTGCTGAGCCTGGTGGTCCCGTACGCCGTCGGAGCCCTCGGCCTCGCCGGGCTGATGCCGTTCATCTCGGCGCTGGTGCTGCTGGCGGGGATGATCCCGCTGCTGGGCAGCCTCCGCGTGCTCACCCGTACCGGGGGGCTCGCTCGTTCCTTCCCGTTCACGACCGCCCAGCTGCGTACGGCCGCCATCACCGTGCCCGCCGTGCTCGCCGCGGTCTGGGCCGTGGCGGCGGTGCCGGCGTTCCTGGGCCTGGGGTCGGGCACGCAGCACCTGTCGCCGGTCACGGCGATCGGCCACGCGCTCGTCACGGCCGTGGCCGGGTTCGTCGGCGCCGTGCGGTGGGTGTCGGCGAAGCCGCCGAACTACAGCGCGCCGCTCGTGCAGACCGGGGTGGGCGCCATGCCCCCCGGGATGATGGGCAACCTCATCAAGGGCTTCGACATGGTCGCGATCATCGTCGGCCCGCTGCTGCTGGGAGCGCCGGTCTGGGTCTCGCTGGTCATCGCCGCCATCGCGTTCTTCTTCCTGCGCGGCCCCATCAACACCGAGGAGATGCGCGCTATGCAGGAGGAGCAGCAGCGTCAGCTCGCCGAGGCCAGGAACCCTCAGAAGAAGACCATCGAGCGCCCGAAGCGCTGACGCGGTCGAGAGCCATCCGAAGGCGATCCCGCGCGGCCCCTGACACTGGTGGCGCCGGGCCTGGCCTGTACGTCGTCCACGCTGACCTGCAGCATGGGGATCAGCTGCCGTCGGGGTTGCTTCTCGGCGATGTCGTGGGCGTCAGCCGAGTCTGGGCGTTCTCCGGATCTGGGCGGGAACGCCCGGCCCGTAGACCCCCGATAAGGTCCCCCCTCATGGAGACGGCGCTCGCAGGGCTACTGACGGGCCTGTCGCTGATCGTCGCGATCGGGGCGCAGAACGCGTACGTCCTCCGGCAGGGCCTGCGTCGTCAGTCGGTCGGCCTGGTGGTGCTGATCTGCGCCCTCTCCGACGCACTGCTGATCACCCTGGGCACGCTCGGCATCGGGGTGATCGTCACCCGGGTGCCGGTGCTGCTCACCGTGCTCACGTGGGCGGGGGTGGCGTACCTGCTGTTCTTCGCCTTCCGCTCCTTCCGCTCCGCGCTGCACCCCAGCAGCCTGGAGGCCGAGGGTGAGCCGGTGAGCCGCGGAAAGGTCGTGGCGACCACGCTGGCGCTGACCTACCTCAACCCCCACGTCTACCTCGACACCGTGGTGATGCTCGGCACCGTCGCCAACCAGCAGCCGAACCGCTGGCTGTTCGCCGGGGGAGCGGCGCTCGGCAGCGTGCTGTGGTTCTCCGCGCTCGGGTTCGGCGCCCACAGGCTGCATCGCTACCTGGGCCGACCGAGCGTCTGGCGGGTGGTCGACATCGTCATCGGCGTGGTGATGGTGCTGATCGCCGTGCAGCTCGCGCTGATGGGCCTGCGGCAGTGATCCGTACGCGATGCGCCACAGTGGTGCCGTGAACGAACCCCTCGTCGAGCGCATGCGCACCTTCGGCACCACGATCTTCGCCGAGATGTCGGCCCTGGCCACCGAGACCGGCGCCATCAACCTCGGCCAGGGTTTCCCCGACACCGACGGGCCGCGGGAGGTGCTCGACGCTGCGGTGGCGGCGATCCGGGGCGGGGCGAACCAGTACCCGCCCGGCCCGGGGATCCTCGAGCTGCGGCAGGCGATCGCAGCGCATCAAGGGCGTTTCTACGGCATCGACGTCGACCCGGCGACCGAGGTGCTGGTCACCGCCGGCGCCACCGAGGCGATCGCCGCGGCCGTGCTCGCGTTGTGCGAGCCGGGTGACGAGGTGGTGATGTTCGAGCCGACGTACGACTCGTACGGTGCCGTCGTCGCCCTCGCCGGCGCCAGCCGTCGCACCTCGGTGCTTCGGTTCCCCGACTTCGCCGTCGACGAGGCGTCCTTGCGGGCGGCGTTCAGCGACCGTACGCGTGCGGTGCTGCTGAACACCCCCCACAACCCGACCGGGCGGGTGCTGACGCGCGACGAGCTGCAGCTGGTCGCCGACCTGGCGATCGAGCACGACGCGTACGTCATCAGCGACGAGGTGTACGAGCACCTGACCTACGACGGTGCCACCCACGTCCCGATCGCGACCCTGCCCGGCATGGCCGAGCGCACGCTCACGATCTCCAGCGCCGGCAAGACGTTCTCCTGCACGGGCTGGAAGGTGGGCTGGGTCACCGGCCCGGCACACCTGGTGGCGGCGGTGCGCACGGTGAAGCAGTTCCTCACGTACGTCGCCTCCGGCCCGTTCCAGCCCGCCGTCGCGGTCGCGCTGGGGCTCGACGACAGCGTGTACGAGGGGGTGCGGGCCGACCTCGCGGCGAAGCGGGACCGCCTGGTCGGCGGTCTCCGCGCCGCTGGGCTCGAGGTCAGCAACCCCCAGGGCACGTACTTCGTGATCGCCGACACCAGCCCCCTCGGCCCCGACGCCGCCGTCCTGGCCCGCGAGCTACCCGCGCTCGCGGGCGTCGTCGGGATCCCGGTCTCGGTCTTCGGCGACGACCCCGACGCGGCCCGTACCTTGATGCGCTTCGCCTTCTGCAAGCGCCCCGAGGTGCTCGAAGAGGCTGCACGCCGGCTGGCGGCGGGGGAGCGCTAGCTCTCGTACGGGCAGCCTGTCCGGTCGTCGCAGAGGTCGTGCACCGTCAGGCCCTCACCGGTCGGCACCCACCGACGATCTCCCGAGCACTGGCGCGACGGGCTTGGCCACCCGCCTCCATCACCGTCATCTCGACGGTCACGTCCGCTCCCACGGAGATCGACTCCGCCCGTTGCACCGCGACCTTCAGCGGCAAGACGTACCCGCCGTTCCTGGGACACAGGGACGTCGTGAAGGTCGTTGCCCCGATCCGCGCCGAGACCGGGACCATGCCCCACCCGTACGTCACCGCCCGCGCGACCTCCGCGATGTCATCGCACTCGTCGGACGGGACGGCGACGAAGATGTACGGCGCCGGCCCGCGCCACTCGAACACTGGAGCCGTGAACGTGAACGTCATCTCGATCCCGTGCCCAGGCATGGCGTCAGGGTACGGCGGCGATGCCGGGCACGACGTCAGCCGGGCAGCTCCCCGGTGCTGACGAGCATCGCCTTGACCCGTTCGTACACGGGGGTCAGGTCTTGCACGTCGTCGACGGCGAACGTCGTCACCTCGTCGGTGTCGAGCTCCTCGGCCGCCTCCGGCGAGATCGTCAGCCGGATCTCGTCCGTGCCGGTCTGCTCCCACCCTCGGATGCACCCGTACGCGCTTGCCCCGTAGTAGGTGAGGCAGACCTTGTCCTCGCCCAGGCTGACGTCTTGCTCGTCGGGCTCCAGCGAGCGCTGGAACGTCATCACGTACTCCGGGTCGTCCACCTCGAACTGGACGACGACGCCCTCCCAGCCCTCGTCCTCGTCACGGATGAATGTTGCGGGCATGTCAGATCACTCCTAGCGTCGTCGAGCGCCGCCGTTGGCGACCCATCGGTTGTTGGGGGGCCAGGTGTACACGATCTCCACACCCGGGTTGTCGCGCACGGCCTTGTTCATCTTGCCCTTGCAGCTGGGGCACGGGGCGTACTCGCCCTTCAGATCCACCTTGTCGCCCTTGCCGAGACCTGAGGGCAGGTCGTTCATCGCCTTCGCCTCGGTGTGGGAGGCGAGCGGGCCCCTGGGGAAGCCGAGCTTCTTCTGCTCTGGCGTCATCGACCCGGAGGTGTACTTCTTCGGCGGGCCGACGGGCTTCCCGCCTCGAGTGACCGCGGCGTCCATGTTGTGCGGCGGGCGCTTCGGCTTGCGCGGCTTGCGGGGCTTGCGAGGCGGGGCGGTGACGTCGATCTTCTTGACGACCTTGCCGTCCGAGAGAACGATGATCTCGCGGATGGCCTTGACGATCTTGCTCCTGGCGCCAGGGGGGACGGTAGTGGCCACGTTGTCTCCGATCGGTTCTGCGCTGTCAGCCGTCAACATACCCGCTGCGGGTCGCGCCGCCGGCCCTTCGGGGAGCCCCACCTCGTCAGCGAGGAATCTGTGGGAGAACGACCCGATTCGCCACCTCCGAGCCGTTTCCGTAGGCTGACCCAGGCATGCGAGATGGCAAGGGAGAACGAGTGACGCCGACGGTTCCAGACAGCGGCTCCACCGCCACACCCTCCGGCGATGCACCCACCGAGGCCGACGTCATCGTCGTCGGCGCTGGCCCCGCCGGTTCGACGGCCGCGGCCTACCTCGCCCGCTCCGGGCTCGACGTGCTGGTGCTGGAGAAGAGCCACTTCCCGCGCGAGAAGGTCTGCGGCGACGGCCTCACCCCGCGCGCCACCCGCGAGCTCATCAAGGTCGGCATCGACACCTCCGTCGAGGCCGGCTGGCTGCACAACAAGGGCCTGCGCATCTACGGCGGCCGGGTCGAGCCGTTCGAGCTGCCGTGGCCCGAGCTCGACGACTTCCCGTCGTACGGGCTCGTGCGCCCCCGCGCCGACTTCGACGACATGCTCGCCCAGCACGCCCGCAAGGCAGGCGCGACGATCCTGGAAGGCGTCACCGTCTCCGACCCGGTCCTCGACGAGGCCGGCGACCGCATCGTCGGCGTGAGGGCGAAGGACGGCCGTACGTTCCGCGCCCCGCTGGTGATCGCCGCCGACGGCAACTCCTCGCGCCTCTCGGTCGGCATGGGCCTCATCAAGCGTGACGACCGGCCCATGGGCGTCGCGGTCCGCACGTACTACACCTCGCCCCGCCACGACGACGAGTGGCTGGAGTCGTGGCTGGAGCTGTGGGAGGGCAAGCCGGGGGAGTCCGACCTGCTGCCCGGCTACGGCTGGGTGTTCGGCATGGGTGACGGCACCTGCAACGTCGGCCTGGGCGTGCTCAACACCTCCACGGCCTTCGGCAAGACCGACTACAAGGACCTCCTCAAGCGCTGGCTCGACAACACGCCGGCCGAGTGGCAGTTCCGTGACGAGTTCCGTACGACCGAGGTGCGCGGCGCCGCCCTCCCCATGGGGTTCAACCGGCAGCCGCACTACGACCGCGGCCTGCTGCTGGTCGGCGATGCCGGCGGCATGGTGAACCCGTTCAACGGCGAGGGAATCGCGTACGCCATGGAGGCGGCCCGGTACGCGGCCGAGCACGTGGCCGACGCCCACGCCCGTGGTCTGGGGACGTCGTCGGCGGAGCGCGCCCTGCGGGCGTACCCGACGACCCTGAAGCAGGAGTGGGGCGGCTACTACCGCCTGGGCGGCATCTTCGTGAAGCTCATCGGCGACCCGCGGATCATGAAGCTCGCGACCACGTACGGGCTGCCGCACCCGCGGCTGATGAAGCTGGTCCTGAAGCTGCTGGCCAACCTGACCGACAAGCCGAGCCACGACGTGTACGACAGGATCGTGAACACCTTGACCACGGTGGCCCCGTCGGCATGACCGGCCCAGCGATTCATGGTGAGATGACACCGATCACGACCTTCACAGGAAGCGAGGGCGACAGATGAACCCGTATGTGCCGATCATCGGCCTGCTGGCGCTCGCCGCCGCGTTCCTCGGCATCTCGGTGCTGGCCAGCGTGTACATCGGCCCGCACCGGTACAACCGGGCCAAGTACGACACCTACGAGTGCGGCATCCAGCCCACCCCTCAGCCCGTCGGCGGCGGCCGGTTCCCGGTGAAGTACTACATCACCGCGATGCTGTTCATCGTCTTCGACATCGAGATCGTGTTCCTGTACCCGTGGGCCGTCACCTTCGACCAGCTGGGCGTGTTCGCCCTGGTCGAGATGGTCCTGTTCATCGTGACCGTCCTCGTCGCCTACATGTACGTGTGGCGCCGCGGCGGCCTGACCTGGGAATGAGCGAGGTGAGCTGACGTGGGCATCGAGGACAACCTGCCGTCGGGCGTGCTGCTGACGACCGTCGAGGGGATCGTCGGCTGGATGCGCCAGGCGTCGTTCTGGCCTGCCACCATGGGCCTGGCCTGCTGCGCCATCGAGATGATGGCCTTCGGCGCGCCGCGCTTCGACGCCGGCCGCTGGGGTCAGGAGGTGTTCCGCGCCTCGCCGCGCCAGGCCGACCTGCTGATTGTGTCGGGCCGGGTGAGCCAGAAGATGGCCCCGGTCGTGCGCCAGGTGTACGACCAGATGCCGAACCCCAAGTGGGTGATCTCGATGGGCGCGTGCGCCAGCTCGGGCGGCATGTTCAACAACTACGCCGTCGTGCAGGGCTGCGACCACTTCCTGCCCGTCGACGTCTACCTGCCCGGCTGCCCGCCGCGGCCGGACATGCTCATCGACGCCATCTTCAAGCTGAAGAAGGGCTTCGAGGGCTGGGACGAGAACGTCTCCCACAACCAGATCGGCCCGAACCGCGAGCGGGTGCTCGAGGAGCGCGAGCAGGCTGCCCTCGTGGCCCCCTCCACGCTCGAGATGAAGGGCCTGATGCGATGACCACCGTGCCGACCAACGAGCCCGACAAGGCGAACGACGCCGCCGAGCTCAACCCGACCGCCCCGGTCGCCAACGGCGCCTCGCAGGCGCCGCACCTGGTGACCCGCTCCGGCATGTGGTCGCGCGGCTCGGGCGACACCAGCGGCTACGGCGGCATCCAGCGCTCGTTCGTGCGCTTCCCGCGCGCCGAGCGGCCCCTGGGGTCGTACTTCGACGAGATCGTCGACCGTCTCACCGAGCTGGTGCCCGGCGCCGACCTCGGCCACGTGGTGGTCGAGCACGGCGAGCTCACCATCTTCGTGCCGCGCGAGTCGCTGCTCGAGGTCGTGAAGGCCTGCCGCGACGACGCCCGGCTGCGGTTCGAGGTGTGCGTGTCGGTGTCCGGCATCCACTTCCTCGACGCCCCCGGCGAGGAGCTGCACGTCGTCTACCACCTGCTCTCGATCACCCACAACCGGCGCGTACGCCTGCAGGTGACCTGCGCCGATGCCGACCCCCACGTGCCGTCGGTGATCTCGGTCTACCCGATGGCCGACTGGCACGAGCGCGAGACGTGGGACATGTTCGGCGTGATCTTCGACGGGCACCACGCGCTGACGCGCATCCTGATGCCCGACGACTGGGACGGCCACCCGCAGCGCAAGGACTACCCCCTCGGCGGCGTGCCCGTGGAGTACAAGGGCGCCGTCGTGCCGCCCCCCGACCAGCGCAGGAGCTACTCATGAGCACCGCGGCGAGCGAGACCACCGGCACCGTCTACGTCGCCCAGGGCGGCGACTGGGACGACATCGCGAAGGCGCAGGCCGAGCGCGGCGACGAGACCGTCGTCATCAACATGGGCCCGCAGCACCCCTCCACCCACGGCGTGCTGCGCCTGATCCTGGAGATGGACGGCGAGACCGTCACCTCGCTGCGCCCCGGCATCGGCTTCCTGCACACCGGCATCGAGAAGAACATGGAGTACCGGACGTTCGCCCAGGGGCCGACGTTCGTGACCCGCATGGACTACGTGGCCCCGATCTTCAACGAGGTCGCGTACTGCCTGGCGGTCGAGAAGCTGCTCGACATCGAGGTGCCGCAGCGCGCCAACGAGCTGCGGGTGCTGTTCATGGAGCTCAACCGCATCTCCAGCCACCTGATCGCCGTCGGCACCGGCGGCATGGAGATCGGCGCGCTGACGATGATGACCATCGGCTTCCGCGAGCGCGAGATGATCCTCGACTTCTTCGAGGCGGTCTGCGGCACGCGCATGAACCATGCGTACGTGCGCCCGGGCGGCGTGTCCATCGACCTGCCCGAGAACGGCCTGGAGCTGCTCAAGGGCGTCATCGACTGGCTGCACAAGCACCTGCCCGAGTACGCGGCGTTCTGCAACGAGAACCCGATCTTCCAGGGCCGCATGCAGGGCGTGGCGACGCTCGACCTCACCCAGTGCATGATGTTCGGCGCCTCCGGCCCCGTGCTGCGGGCCACCGGCTTCCCGTGGGACCTCCGCAAGGCACAGCCGTACTGCGGCTACGAGACGTACGACTTCGACGTCATCACCTGGAACACGAACGACGCATACGGCCGCTTCCGCATCCGCCTCGGCGAGATGTGGGAGTCGCTGAAGATCGTCGAGCAGTGCTACGACCGGCTCGCGAAGAGCGCCGGCATGCCCGTGATGGTGGACGACCCGAAGATCGCCTGGCCGGCGCAGCTCACGGTCGCCGCCGACGGGCAGGGCAACTCCAACGAGCACATCAAGCACATCATGGGTGAGTCCATGGAGGCCTTGATCCACCACTTCAAGACGGTGACCGAGGGCTTCCGGGTGCCGCCCGGCCAGGCCTACGCGGCGATCGAGAACCCCAAGGGCGAGCTCGGCTGCCACATCGTCTCCGACGGGGGCACGCGGCCGTACCGCGTGCACATGCGGGACCCAGGCTTCAACCACCTGCAGGCCGCCCCCGCCATGTGCGAGGGCTCGATGATCTCCGACGTCGTGGTGGCCGTGGCCAGCATCGACCCGGTTCTTGGAGGTGTGGACAGATGAGCCTCAGCGAGGCCAGGGCCGCCGGTGAGATGGGCGAGATGCTCAGCGAGACCGAGGCCATGCCCGGCACGCACGCCGGTCACGAGTTCCCGACGTACTTCGACCAGCCGTCCATCGACTTCGACGACGAGAGCTCGGCGATCGACGAGCGGACGTACGCGGAGCTGCGCGAGCTGGCGGGTCGCTACCCGCAGGCCCGCTCGGCGCTGCTGCCGATGCTGCACCTGGTGCAGTCGGTCGACGGCCGCATCTCGCCCAAGGGCGTACGGGCGTGCGCGGAGGTGCTCGGCATCACCACCGCCGAGGTGACCGGCGTCGCGACGTTCTACACGATGTACAAGCGGCGCCCGGCCGGCACCCATCACGTCGGTGTCTGCACCACGGCGCTGTGCGCGGTGATGGGCGGCGACGACCTGCTGGACACCTGCCAGCGCCACCTGGGCATCGGCACCGACCAGACCACCCCCGACGGCCGGATCTCGCTGGAGCGCATCGAGTGCAACGCGGCCTGCGACTTCGCCCCGGTGATGATGGTCAACTGGGAGTTCATGGACAACATGACCCCTGACAAGGCTGTACGCCTGCTCGACGACCTGCGTGACGGCACCCCGGTCGCCTCGACCCGCGGCGCCACGATCACCAGCTGGCGTGAGGCCGAGCGCGTGCTCGCCGGGTTCCCCGACGGCCGGGCCGACGAGGGGCCGAGCGCGGGGCCGGAGTCTCTCCTGGGCCTGGAGATCGCGAACGACCGCGGCTGGAGGGCTCCGACCCGCGAGGAGGCTCAGCGCGCGGCCGCCGAGAAGGAGCGCCAGAGCGCCGAGAAGTCGGACGCGGGCGCGGAGGCCAAGGCGGCCACGACCGCCGCCGGCACCGAGGCGCGCCCCGCTGCCCAGATCGGAAGAGCAG
>ERZ501047.191-NODE-191-length-21941-cov-4.752764_pt1 | contig 21941 bp, 18 predicted proteins | sample MGYA00510868_ERZ501047 | MGnify/ENA primary metagenome ERZ501047 (study PRJEB25958, sample SAMN03398593) | human skin metagenome | study: EMG produced TPA metagenomics assembly of the Human Skin Microbiome Metagenome (human skin metagenome) data set. | reverse complement strand
GTGCTGCGGGGACTTCTCGTGGAACTTGTGCACGTGGTTGGCGCGCTGGCGCATGATCTTGCCGCTGCCGGTGATCCGGAAGCGCTTCTTGGCCCCACTGTGGGTCTTGTTCTTCGGCATGGCTAGCCGATCTCCTTCTGTAGCAACAGGTCCGCCGGGTGCCGGGGACCGGGACAGGACGCGGATCAGTCCGCGAGCGTGATGGGCTGCGGGGCTTGCGACGAGTCGGTCTCCACCGGCTCGAGGATCGCCTCCGCGTCGGTGGTCTCGACGGCCGCCTCGGCGCTGCCGGGCTCGACCTGCCGGCGGCGCTGCTCGGCGCGGGCCTCGGACTTCTTGCGGGTGGGGCCGATCACCATGACCATATTGCGGCCATCCTGCTTGGGCGCGGACTCGACGAAACCGAGTTCGGCGATGTCGGTGGCCAGCTTCTGCAGGAGGCGGAAACCCAGCTCCGGGCGGGACTGCTCGCGGCCACGGAACATGATCGTGACCTTGACCTTGTCCCCCGCCTTGAGGAAGCGCTCGACGTGGCCCTTCTTGGTGCCATAGTCATGCGCGTCGATCTTGGGGCGGAGCTTGATCTCCTTGATGACCGTGTTGACCTGGTTCTTGCGGGCTTCCCGGGCCTTCATGGCGGCTTCGTACTTGTACTTGCCGTAGTCCATGAGTTTGGCAACGGGCGGCTTGGCCATCGGGGCGACCTCTACGAGGTCCAGATCGGCCTCCGCGGCCAGCCGCAGGGCGTCCTCGACGCGGACGATCCCGACCTGCTCACCGTTGGGGCCGACCAGCCGCACCTCGGGGACGCGGATCCGGTCGTTGATGCGAGGCTCGCTGATGTGGTGCTCCTTCGTTGTATGGCATTCAGGGCTGCTCCCGGTTGATCCCGCCCGAAACGACGAAGACCTCCCGCGAGGCTCGCGAGAGGTCGAATGGCAGCCGCATACGGTATGCCGCCGCGCCCGCCCATAAGGCGGGTAAGGCAACGGCGCCCACCCGGGGGGGTGGTCCGTAGTGACCCGGCCACCTGAGTCGGTGGGCGCGGGTGGAAGTCGACTGCCGTCTTCTTCTCTTGAGCGTTCGTCCTGATCGGGGCCTCACGGCACCGAGACAAAGCGAATCAGTTGCCGTTCATACTACCAGCCCCGCGGCCGGGCCCGGTACCGGCTAGCACTCGCGGCGGTCGGGGGCCTTACTCAGCCCTCGCGCAGCCGGAAGGCGAGCCCGTCGATCCGGGCCCGGAACTCCCCATCGCTCGCCAGGCTCTCCCCCACCTCGGTGAGCAACCCCTGGACCTGTGCCTGGGTCAGCCCGGGCGGCAGGGCGAGCTCGAGACCAAGGGTGCCGGCGGGTTGTCCGGCATACGTCCGGTATGCGGTGACCTCCGCCCGCGGCCCGAGCACCTGGGCGAGTCGCTCGGCGACCACCGGGTCGGTATGCGGCGGTAGCCACTCCCGGCGCATGGCCAGGGCCCAGACCTGGCTCGCACGTAGTTCCCGGGCGTGCGGCTGGCCGAGATCCACGACGATCTGCCCGCATCCTTCGGCGATCGCCGCCTGCGCCATCCGGTCGGCGGCGACGGGCACCGGGCGGGCCGCTGGGTCCCAGGTGGCCAGTTCGGCCAGACCGGTGAAGGCGGGCAACGCCGTCCGCCCGTCGGGGGCGCGCAAGGTGACCAGGGCCATGTCCACGCTCGCATCGTGGGTCAACCCGTCTTCGCCGGGGACCAGTTCGTCGGCGTGGGCGACCACGGCCACCAGGAAGCGCGCTGCGGCCACGGCGCGCATCAGCGCCGGCTCGTCATTCCCGGCGAGGGCGGCGCGCAGCGCAGGATCGCTGGTCCCGGTATCGCTCTCGAAGCCGCTGGGCGTCAGCTCACGGCGCGCCCACGGGACCCCGGCGGTGTCGGTGGCCTCGCCCGGTGCGACCCGCGCCGGGTGGTGGGCGTGGTCGCGGGAACTCACGGCCGCCCGGCCACGTCCAGCGCCTCGGGCAGGGTGAACGCTCCCTTATAGAGCGCGGAGCCGATGATCGCGCCCTCGACGCCGGCATCCACGAGTTCCCGGATCGCGGCGATATCGGCCAGGGTGGACACCCCACCGGACGCGATGACCGGTGCCGAGGTGCGCGCACTCACGGCCTGCAGCAGCGCCAGGTTCGGCCCGGCGAGCATGCCGTCCTTGTTGACGTCGGTCACCACATACCGGGCGCAGCCCTCGGTATCGAGTCGGCCCAGCGTCTCCCACAGGTCCCCGCCCTCGCGGGTCCAACCGCGCGCGGCCAGCCGCTCGCCGCGCACATCCAGGCCGATTGCCACCCGGTCGCCATGCTCGGCGATGATCTGGCGGGTCCACTCCGGGTCCTCCAGGGCGGCGGTGCCGATATTGACTCGCCGGCAACCGGTGCCCAGGGCGCGGGCCAGCGAGTCCGCGTCGCGGATGCCGCCGCTGAGCTCGACCTGGACGTCGAGCCGACCGACGATCTCGGCGAGTAGCTCGGCATTCGTGCCCCGGCCGAAGGCGGCGTCCAGGTCGACCAGGTGGATCCACTCCGCGCCCTGCTCCTGCCAGGCCAGCGCCGCGCTCATCGGGTCGCCGAAATCCCACCCGCTGCCGGCCACCCCTTGCCGCAGTTGCACCGCCCGGCCGTCGGCAACATCGACGGCGGGTAGGAGTTCCAGGCGGGCGGCGGCGGTCATGGTTCCTCGTGGGGTATGCGGGTTGGCAGGAGTTCTGCGCCGACTGCGGTATGCGGCGACCCTGCGCCAGGGTATCCGTCGTCGCCAGCTAGCCGTCCTCGCCAGGTATCCGTCGTCGCCGGGGTATCCGTGGTCACCAGGGTAGCCGCCCTCACCCGAGCGCCGATCGTCAGAGCGTGGCGACCCAGTTCGCCAACAGGTGCAGCCCGGCGTCGCCGGACTTCTCCGGGTGGAACTGGGTGGCCGACAGCGGGCCGTTTTCCACCGCGGCGACAAAGGGGGCACCGTGCTCGGCGTAGGTCACCAGCGGGGCCACCGCGGCCATCGGGCCGTGCGGCGGCGGCAGCTCCCACGCCAACGCGGCATAGGAGTGCACGAAGTAGAAGGACTCCTGGGCGACCCCGGCGAAGAGCCGGCTGCCCGGGGGGACATCGACGGAGTTCCACCCCATGTGCGGCACCACCGGCGCGGGCAGGCGACGCACCATACCGGGCCATTCACCCAGGCCCTCCTGCGGTGCGGCGCTCGGCTCCTGCGAGCCGTCGAAGAGCACCTGCATACCGACGCAAACCCCGAGCACCGGTCGGCCGCCGGCCAGGCGGACGTCGATAATCCGCGGGCCGTCCGCGGCGCGCAGACCGGCCATACAGGCGTGGAAATTACCGACGCCCGGGACGAACAATCCGTCCGCGCCCAGCGCCGCCTCGCGGTCGCCGGTGAGTGTCACCCGCGCCCCGACGCGCTCCAGCGCGCGCACCGCCGAGCGCACATTGCCACTGCCGTAGTCGAAGACCACGACCGAGGCGCTCATCGGCCCGCTCCCGGACGCCGGATCCGCCGCACCGGCTGGACTTCGGCGCGGTGATCGGCCTCTTCGCGAGTCAACTGGTCGAATGCCGCGACCCGGCGCGCCGAAGGTTCCACCAGCTCCCCACGCGGGGCGTCGGACTCAATGAGCAGCGCCCGCCCGGGCAGTTGCAGGGCACCGTGCACATCGGCGAGCCACGCCACCGGGCCCGGATGCTCCGAGCGCACCGCCGCAACGATTGCGGACATCCCGGACGCGGCGACCCCGGCCGCGCTGGCCAGATCGGACGGCCGGGCGTTGGCCAACCGGGTCAGCCGGACCGCGCCCTCCACCGGATCCCACACCAACCAGCGCTTCACCGTCCGCCACCCCGGAGACTGGACGACAACGACCCCACGCCGGCCGTGCACAAAGAAGCCGATGGCCGGCCGCAATGCCGTGCTCACCGGCCGGGCCGCCAGGGAGGACCGGGCGTCGTCGTAGGGGGCAGCGGTGCCGGCCAGCACCCGCGCCGGGGTGACCGCGGTCCAGTCCCCGAGCGCGGTGACATGGGCTCCCACCAGGCCCTTGCCTACCCAGGGGCCGACCTTGTCGGCGCGGGAGCGGATGAAGAGGACATTGCCGACCAGTCCCGGCTGTCCGACCGCTGGCGCAGCACCGGCCACGGTCAGAGCGCACCCTTCGTACTCGGTATGCCGCGCACCCGCGGGTCAGGCGCGATGGCGGCCCGCAGCGCCCGGGCCACCGCCTTGAACTGCGCCTCGACGATGTGGTGCGGATCGCGGCCACCCAGCACGCGCACATGCAGGGCGATCTGGGCGCGGAAGGCGAGCGTCTCCAGGACGTGACGGGTGAGCGAACCGACATACTGCCCGCCGATCACGACATACTCCTGCCCGGCTGGCTCGCCGGTGTGCACGCAATAGGGCCGCCCGGCGACATCGACGACGGCCTGGGCCAGGGCCTCGTCCAGGGGCACCATGGCGTCCCCGAAACGCGCGATGCCCGCCTTGTCACCCAGGGCTTCCCCGAGCGCCTCACCGAGCACGATGGCCACATCTTCGACCGTATGGTGCGCGTCCACCTCCAAATCGCCGCTCGCCTCGATCGTCAGGTCGATGAGCGAATGCTTGGCCAGGGCGGTGAGCATGTGGTCGTAGAAGCCGACGCCGGTGCTGATCTGGCTGCGGCCGGTGCCGTCCAGATCGACGGTCACCGAGACGGTGGATTCCCCGGTCTGTCGGGTGCGGGTGGCAGTGCGGGCCATGCTCAACTCTCTTCGTGCGCGCCGAGGCGGTGACCCGGGCCGAGGGCGGCGAGGGCTTCCAGGAAGGCCGTGGTCTCCTCAGGGTTCCCGGCCGTCACCCGAAGATAGTGCGGGATACCGACATCGCGGACCAACACCCCCCGTTCCAGCAACGCCTGCCAGGTATGCGCCGCGTCGGCCAGGCCCCCGAAGAGCACGAAATTGGCGTCGCTGGGCACCGGCGCATAGCCGAGCCGGGCGAGTTCGGCGACGATGCGGTCACGCTGGGTCATGATCGCCGCCACCGTGGCGAGCAGGGTGTCCGTATGCCGCAGGGCCGCCCGGGCCACCGCCTGGGTGGGCGCGCTCAGGTGATAGGGCATCCGCACCAGCCGCAGCGCCGCGCCGACTTGCGGGTCCGCCGCGAGATAACCGAGGCGGGCGCCGGCGAGCGCAAAGGCCTTGCTCAGTGTGCGGCTGACCACCAGCCGCTCCCGGCCGGCGAGCAGGGTGAGCGCACTCGGCGTGGCGGGGCGAGCGAACTCGGCATAGGCCTCATCGACGATCACGATCGCGCCGGGCGCCGCGGCATAGGCGGCCTCGATCACCTCGAGCCCAACCGCGGTGCCGGTGGGATTGTTCGGTGAGCAGATAAAGACCAGATCCGGCGCGGCCGCCGCGATCTGGCGGGCGACATCGTCGGCATCCAGGGTAAACAGCCGGCCGGGCTCGCGGCTGCGCTGTCCGTCCACCCAGTCGGTGGCCGTGGTCCGGGCGATATTGGCGTGCATCGAATAGCTCGGCGTGAACCCGATCGCGCGCCGCCCGGCGCCGCCGAAGGCCTGCAGCAAATGCAGCAGCACCTCATTGGAGCCATTGCCGGCCCACACCTGCTCGGCCGCGATCGGGGTCCCGGAGCGGGCGAGATAGCCGGCCAGGTCCGTCCGCAACCGGGTGAACTCGCGGTCGGGATAGCGGTTGAGTTCGGGCAGGATGCGGCCCAGCTCACCGAGAATGTCGGTGACCACGGCGTCGGGCACGGCATACGAATTCTCGTTGGTGTTCAGGGCCGCCATGGCCGGCACTTGGGGGGCCCCGTATGCCGTGTGCCCGCGCAGGTCTGCGCGCACCAGGGCGGCGATGGGGCCGTCCGGGTCGAGTTCGCTCACTGCCGCCCCGCCTGCGGATCGGCTGCTGGGGCCGTGCGCTCCAGCCGAGCAGTGACCGCTTCGCCGTGGGCCGGCAGGTCCTCGGCCTGGGCGAGCGTGACCACATGGGCGCCGACCTGCGCCAGCGCCTGCTGGGAGTACTCCACGACATGGATCCCGCGCAGGAATGACTGCACCGACAGGCCGCTGCTGTGGCAGGCGCAGCCGCCGGTGGGCAGCACGTGGTTGGACCCGGCGGCGTAGTCCCCGAGGGAAACCGGCGCATAGGGGCCCACGAAGATGGCGCCCGCGTTGCGGACCCGGGCGGCCACGGCGGCCGGATCGGTGGTGAGGATCTCCAGGTGCTCTGCGGCATAGGCGTTGACCACGGCCAGCCCGGCCGTCAGGTCGTCGACCAGCACAATTGCGGACTGGGCACCGGTGAGCGCTTCGGTGACCCGGTCGGCGTGCTTGGTCGCGGCGGCCCGGCGGGCCACCGCGGCATCGGCGGCCTCGGCCAGCTCGGTGCTGTCGGTGACCAGCACGGAGGCGGCCAGCGGATCGTGCTCGGCCTGACTGACCAGGTCGGCCGCGACATACTCCGGGTCGGCACTGGCGTCGGCGAGCACGGCGATCTCGGTGGGCCCGGCCTCCGCATCGATCCCGATGAGGCCCTTGAGGACGCGCTTGGCCGCGGCGACGTAGATATTGCCGGGGCCGGTGACCAGGCTGACCGGGGCGCAGACGTCGTCGCCGTCGGTGAACCCATAGGCGAAGCCGGCGACGGCCTGGGCGCCGCCCATCGCCCATACCTCGTCCACGCCGAGCAGTGCGCAGGCGGCGAGGATCGTCGGGTGCGGGTAGCCGGTGAACTCATCGGGATTGTCGCGTTGCGGCGGGCTGGCCACGGCCAGCGAACCCACCCCGGCGATCCGCGCGGGCACCACATTCATCACCACCGAGCTGGGGTAGACGGCGCGGCCGCCGGGAACATAGAGCCCGACCCGGTCAACGGGCACCCAGCGCTCGGTGACCGTGCCGCCCGGGCAGACCTGGGTCTCCACATCGGTGCGAACCTGGTCGCGGTGGACCTGCTCGGCCCGCGCGATGCTCACCTCCAGGGCGGCCCGGACGTCGGGGTCCAGGCGGGTCAGCGCCAGGTCGAGCACGTCCTGGGGTACCCGCAGCCGGGGCGGGGCGACCCCATCGAAACGCTCGGACAACTCCCGTATGGCGTCCGCCCCCCGCGCACGGACCGCCGCGCAGATCGGCTCCACGACCTCTCGGGCGACCTCCACGTCGAACTGGGCCCGCGGCAGGGCCTCGCGCAGCTCGCGCAGACTCAACTCGCGGCCGCGTAGGTCCACTCGCCGCATCATGGCGGCCAGTCTAGGTGGCAGCGTCGCGTCGCCCGAGCCGGTGTTCAGGCCTCGTCGACGCCATAGAAGACGCGGTCGACCACGGCGCGGGCATGGCGGGCCAGACGCAGGTAGTCCTCGCCGAGCCGCTGTCCGGACCCGGGGGGCAGACCCATGATCCGAGCGGTTCCGTCGCCATCGCGGCCCGAGGTCGGCACCTGCTCCACGGGCCGGCCGCGATAAAGCATCGCGGCGTTGCGGGCGTGGGCGCCGAACTGCCAGGCCAGCGTCAGCTCGCGGGCATCCTCGGCCGCGATCAGTCCGGCCTCGGCGGCCGCGGTGAGCGCCGGGATGGTGGAGACGGTGCGCAGCGCGGGGTGGGCGTGGGCGTGCTCTAGTTGCAGCAGTTGCGCGGTCCATTCCACATCGGACAGTCCACCGGTGCCCAGCTTGACGTGGGTGCGCCGGTCGGCGCCACGCGGGAGGCGCTCGGCCTCCATTCGGGCCTTGAGGCGGCGGATCTCGCGGATCTCCTGGGCGCTCAGCCCGTCGGCGGGCCACCGAATCGGGTCGATGAGTTCCACGAAGCGCTCGCCAAGACCGGCGTCGCCAGCCACCGGCCGGGCGCGGATCAACGCCTGCGCCTCCCAGATCAGCGACCACCGCTGGTAGTAGGCCCGATAGGACGCCAGGCTGCGCACGATTGGGCCATTGCGACCTTCCGGCCGCAGGTCGGCGTCCAGACCGATGGCCGGGTCCGGGCCAGGCACCTTGAGCAGCCGGACCAATTCCTTGATCACGGCCACCGCCCGGCTCTGGGCGACCTGCTCGGCGACTCCCGGGCGCGGGTCGTGCACGAAGAGCACATCGGCGTCGGAGGCGTACCCGCATTCCAACCCACCCAGACGCCCCATCCCGACCACCAACAGATCGGTGCCCAGCGGTTCGCCCAGCCGGGCTTCCTCCGCCGCGATGACGATCTCCAGGGTCGCCGCGATGGTGGCCGCGGTCAGTTCGGACAGCGCGGTGGCCACCTGGGGTTGGGACAACTGGCCGGTCAGGTCGACAACCGCGATCCGGAAGAGCTCGCCGCGGCGCACCTGCCGCGCCGCGGCCACGGCCGCATCCACGGTGGCGCCATGGTGTGCCGCGACCCGCATCCGCCGCTCGATTTCCGCCCGGGTAGGCGGTGCGGCCCCCTCGGGCTCCCCCAGGATCTGCACCGCCTCCGGCGCCGCGACCAGGAGGTCCGCGGCGAACCGGCTGCGCGCCAGGGTGCGGGCCAGCGTTTGCGCGGCGGAGGACTCATCGCGCAGCATCCGCAGATACCAATGCGTGGAGTCGAGCGCCTCGCTGACCGTGCGGAAGGCGAGCAGCCCCCCGTCCGGGTCGGCCTCCGCGGCGAACCAGCCGAGCATCACCGGCAGCAGATGCCGTTGGATCGTCGCGCGCCGGGACAGGCCCTCGGTCAGCGCCTCCAGGTGCCGGATCGCTCCCGCGGTGTCCCGGAAACCCAAGGCGGCGAAGCGTTCCCGGGCTGCCTCGGGGGTGAGCCGGGCGTCCTCGGGGTCTAGCCGGGCGACGGCGGACAGCAGGGGGCGATAGAAGAGCCGCTCGTGCAGGCGGCGCACCTCCTTGGCCTCGGCACGCCATTGCGCCGCTACGGCCTGCTCCGGGTCGGCCCGGTGCCCCAGTGCTCGGCCGAGCCGACGCAGTTCGGCCGGGGCGGTCGGCATCAGGTGGGTGCGCCGCAGGCGCAAGAGTTGGATGCGGTGCTCCAGCGTGCGCAGGAGCCGGTATGCCCGTGACAGCACCGCCGCGTCCGCGCGCCCGATATAGCCGTGCTCGGCCAGCGTGTCCAGCGCTTCTAGGGTGGTGGGTGAGTGCAGTCGGGGGTCGCTGCGGCCGTGGACGAGTTGCAGGAGTTGGACGCTGAATTCGATATCGCGCAGGCCGCCGGGGCCGAGTTTGAGTTGCCGTCCGGCCTCGCTGCTGGGGATGTGCGCCTCCACCCGACGACGCATCGCCTGCACATCGTCGACGAAGTTCTCCCGGGAAGCGGCCTCCCAGACCAGCGGGCCGACGGCGTCCAGGTATGCCGCCCCCACCTCCGGGTCCCCGGCGACCGGGCGGGCCTTGAGCAGTGCCTGGTATTCCCAGGTCTTCGCCCAGCGCTCGTAATAGGCCCGATGCGAGGCGACCGTCCGCACCAGTGGTCCCTGCTTGCCCTCGGGCCGTAGCGCCGCGTCCACTGGCCACAGGCTGCCGGCGGACGTCCTGCTCATGCAGGCACTCATCAACCGGGTGGCCAGCCGGGTGGCGCTGGTCATGGCGTCGCTCTCGTCGACCCTGTCGGCCGGTTCGGCGACGAAAATGACGTCGACATCGGAGATGTAGTTGAGCTCTCGGCCGCCGGTCTTGCCCATGGCGATCACCGCGAGCCGACATTGGGCGGCGTCTTGGGGCAGTTCGGCCTGGGCGATCGTCAGCGCGCCCTCGAGCGCGGCCTGCGCCAGGTCCGCCAGCGCCGCGGCCGTATGCGGCAACTGCGCCAGCGGATCCGGGGCCGTCAAGTCCAGCGCGGCGATCCCGAGCAAGCCCCGGCGGTAGGTGATCCGCAGGGCGTCCTGGGGGTCCAAACCTGCAGGCGGATTCCTTACCTGACTGACGATGCGGGCCGTGCGTTCGGCGGCGGTACGCGTCTGGGCATGCGCGACATTGCCCCAGTGCTCTGGGTGGGCGGCTAGATGCTCCCCCAACGCGATCGAGGCGCCGAGGACCGCGAGGATCCGGTCCCGGGCCACTCCCTGGGCGGTGAGGGTTCGCGTCAGCGCGGCCAGGTCCTCGGCCGCTGCGGCAGAGTTCGCCACTTGCCGGCCCAGGCTTTCCAGCACCCGGACCAACGAGAGCAACGCCAGGTCCGGATCGGCAACCCGGCCAAGGGCCTCTAACAGCCCCGTGCCGTCGCCCACCCCCACTGCGGGCTCGGCCAGCGCCGCCACGGCGGGATCGGCGAGCAGCCGTTCCGCTTTGGCGGGGTCGGCGAAGCCGAGCCGGGCCAGGGTGGTGGCCAGGCTCTGCACCCGGGGCGCGGTCATACCGGCAACCTAACGGTGGGCACCGACAGCGCAGCTCACAAGCGCGGCAGGTACCGCGCGAGCTCGAACTCGGTGATCTGGTTGCGGTAGTCCTGCCATTCCTGCCGCTTGTTGCGCAGGAAGAAGTCGAAAACGTGCTCGCCGAGGGTCTCGGCGACTAACTCGCTGCGCTCCATCACCGAGATCGCCTCATGCAGGGAGCTGGGCAGCGGCTCGATACCCAAGGCCCGCCGCTCACCGGAGGTGAGACTCCATACGTCCTCCTCGGCCTCCGGTGGCAACTCGTAGCCGCGTTCGATGCCGGTCAGGCCGGCGCTGAGCAGCACGGCGTAGGCGAGATAGGGGTTGCAGGCCGGATCGAGCGAGCGGACCTCGATGCGGCTGCTTTGGCCCTTGAGCGGCTTATACATCGGTACCCGGACCATCGCCGAAGTGTTGTTGTGCCCCCAGGTCAGGTGCGCCGGCGCCTCGCCGCCGCCCCACAGTCGCTTGTAGGAGTTGACCCACTGGTTGGTGACCGCGGTGATCTCGGCGCCATGGCGCAGAATGCCGGCGATGAATTGACGGGCGATCGCGGAGAGCTGGTAGCGCGCGCCGGGCTCGTAGAAGGCATTGGCGTCACCGGTGAACAACGACATATGGGTGTGCATGCCCGAGCCGGGATGCTCGGCGAAGACCTTGGGCATAAAGGTCGCATAGATATCGCGCTCGTAAGCGACCTCTTTGATGATCGTGCGGAACGTCATGATGTTGTCGCTGGTGGTGAGGGCATCGGCATACCGCAGGTCGATCTCGTTCTGCCCAGGGGCACCCTCGTGGTGGCTGAATTCCACCGAAATGCCAATCGATTCCAATAGCGAGATCGCGGTACGCCGGAAATCGTGGGCCAAACCCTTGGTGACATGGTCGAAATAGCCTGCCTGGTCGATGGGCTCGGGCTTCTCCCCCGCGGCATACGGCTTTTTGAGCAGGAAGAATTCGATCTCGGGGTGGGTATAAAAGGTGAAGCCCATATCCGAACATTTGGCGAGGGTCCGCTTGAGCACCTGGCGCGGGTCGGCGATGCTCGGGGTGCCGTCCGGGAGGGTGATATCGCAGAACATTCGCGCGGTGCCCGGCGACTCACCCCGCCAGGGCAGGATTTGGAAGGTCGCGGGGTCCGGCTTGGCAAGCATGTCGGACTCGAAGACCCGAGCGAAGCCCTCGATCACCGAACCATCGAAGCCAATGCCCTCCGCGAAGGCGCCTTCAAGTTCGGCCGGGGCGATGGCCACCGACTTCAGGGTGCCCAAGACGTCGGTGAACCACAACCGCAGGAAGCGGATGTCGCGCTCCTCGATGGTGCGCAGGACGAACTCTTGCTGACGGTCCATACCCGGCATCCAAGCGCACCCATGTTTCGGCGTTGTTACACCAGGGCGCCGACAAAAAGATGACCGGCCGCGGCACTTCCACTTCATGGCGGGGAAATACCATGATGGCCCCGGAGCGACAAGCGCTCCGGGGCCATCATCGGCCTATTGGCGAGGATCCGCCAGCAGATTTACTTGAAGCGGACGTTCAGGTCCAGAACCCAGCCGCGGCTGTTGGACTTGGCGACGGTGATGGAGGTACCGGTGTTCGGAACCTTCACCGAAGCCTGCGGGTTGGCCGCGGTCCAGTAGTTCGCACCCTTGGTGTCGTCGAAGGTCCGCACACCCATACGGGAGGGGATGGTCTTGGCGACGCCATTCTTGTGCAGGGTGATCGCCTGCGTCTTCTCGACACCGAAGGTGGCGTCGAAAGCCGCGCGGCGGTTGGTGATGTAGCCGCCATCAATGATGATCGGCTCCGGGTGCGCCTCGACGGGAAGGGCGAAACCCTCACCGGGGTGGGCGTAGGTGTTGTTGTTGGTCCAGTAGTCGTCCACGTACCAGACCAGCAGGCCGTTCTGGTAGGGGAAGCGCTCGACCCAGTCCGGGCGGGTGTTGGCCCAGCCGAAGTTGTACGGGCCTTCGCGCAGACCGATGTCGTAGCCGACGTAGTTGCGGTTCTCGGCGAGGTAGTAGTTCTGCGACATCACCGTCTCAGTGCCGGTGGTGCGCTTGAAGCCATTGACGCTCCAGCCGTTGTCGCCATCCTCGGCGCCGTCCGTCCACTGCGCCTGACCGTCCTTGACGAGAGTGATCTCGTCGAGGAAGGCGCCGGCAAGGGCGAGTCCGCCGTCGGTGTTGTAGTGGTAGCGGAACGTGACCTTCTTGCCGGCGTACGCCGACAGATCAACGTTCCAGTCGGTCCACCCATCCGTGTTGCCGGTGAACTTGTCGACCGCGTTCCACGTCGCCCCACCGTCGGTGGACACCTCCGCGTAGAGGTAGTCGTAGTTCTCCTCGACCTGGGCCCACAGCTTGGCGTCGAGCGAGGCCGAGGACGCACCGGTCAGGTCCAGCTCGCGGGTGAGGGTATTCCGCAGGTCGTCACCCGACCCGGTCCACCACTCGTAGCCACCGGCGTACGGGGTGTTGTAGGTCTCGGAGTGCTTGCGGTTCGGCAGCAGGACGGCGACAGCCTGGGGCATGTTCAGCGCGTCCTTGGCGGCGATGCCGACCTTGACGTTGGCGTCCTGCCCGTGCTTGACGAGCTTGTAGTCCAACCAGCCCAGGAGCAGCTTCTCGTGCGGGCCCATGTAGCCGGGCTTGGTGCCAATGGCGTCCTTGCCCTCGTTCAGCCAGGAACCCGCGGACATCAGCGTCCAGAAGGCGGTGCTATTGCCCATCCCAGTGCCGTCGGCGGTGTCGTAGTAGTCCCGCAGGCCGAGGTCGTGACCGAACTCGTGCGCGAAGACACCCAGGCCACCGTTCTCCGGCTCGGTGGTGTAGTCACCGATCCAGATGCCGGAGTTGCCCAGCGGCACACCGCCGGCCTTGTTGAACGACGGGCCGATGTGACCGACGTACTGAGGACCGGAGAAGGCGTACCAACGGTGACTCCAGATGGCGTCCTCACCCTGGGCGCCGCCGCCGGCCTCTTCGCCCTCGCCGGCATGGATCGCCTGGAAGTGGTCGATGTAGCCGTCGGGCTCGTTGAAGTTGCCGTCGCCGTCGTAGTCGTAGCGGTCGACCTTGTCGAACTGCTTGAGGTAGGTGCGGATCTGGGCGTCGGTCTTGCCCTTCGCCTTCTGGTCGTTGTACCAGGCGGTGGCGGTGTCCTTGACGTAGTTCCAGTAGCCGTCGGTCTCGGGGATCTCGTTGCTGCCGTAGCGCGCCTCGTTGTAAGGCACGGTGACCCAGTCGGAGACGTCACCCTCGGCCAGGAAGCGGCCCTGGGACTGCTTCTTGTAGAAGTCCTTTAAGGACGGGGCCGCGCCGAACATCATGTCCATGTAGTGGTCCCGGTTGAAGTCGGGCTCCCAATACGTGCTGTTGTCGTCGGTGGCGTCGCCATTCCAGTTGCGATCCGGCTTGGGGATCTGGTTGTGAACCGGTCCCGCATCGCCGCCGGTGGCGGCCATCTTCTTGGAGCCGAAGTCGGTCAGGATGGAGAAGATCGCCTCCTTCCGCTCGGTCGGGTACCAGACCCAGCGACCCTTGGCGGCGGCGGTGCCGCGCGCGTTCGGGGCGGTGCTGCCGGGGATCTTGATGGTCCGGTTGGCGCCCTCGCCCTGCAGTGTGGCCTTGCCCTGCAACAGCTTCGCGACGGCGTCTTGGCGCAGCTTGGCCTGGGCGTCGGCCATCGGGTTGGGCAGGTTGTCGCTCTTGTGCGCGGCGGCCTTCTCGGTGCCGGCGACGTCGGCGCTGGGCGCCGCCTTCGCAGGACTCGGGCCGGCCGTCGCGGTGCTCGGGGCCATGGCCAGGGCGAGCGCCGCAACGGCGACCCCCGACACAGCTCCCACGTGACGCTTGCTCACGTAATTCCTCCCAGATGCATCTCCAGAGCCGCCGGTAGGCGACCTAGCGGCAAGGCAAGCACGGATCTTTGGGTGGCGGTAGGACGAAATCGCGAAGAATCCTTGGTCGAGCGGCCGGCTGAGGTCAAACCAAAGGTCACGATTCGGTAACGCGGGAACGATTTGCGCCCCTGGCCTCGGGCAACGACTCAAGCCCTGCGCAGCGATCCGGGCTGCGGGCGGCGCGCGGATGGCGACCGCGAGCGCTGGGCGGCGGCATACCATCGGCGGCATGAGCCAAGCTCCCGTGCCCGGTGACCCAGCGACCCCCGAGGCCCAGGCCAGCGCGCCGCTGACCACCGCGCCGGAGACCATCGCGCCCTATGGGACCGGGGTGCAGGCGGCGCCGCAGCGGCGCATCCGCATCCCCCATTTGATGCAGTTCAAGGAGCGGGGCGAACGGTGGGCGATGCTCACCGCATACGACATGTATGCGGCGGAGATCTTCGACGAAGCCGGGATCCCGGTGCTCCTGGTCGGCGACTCGGCCGGCAACAACGTCTTCGGCTTCGAGACCACGGTGCCGGTGACCGTGGATCACCTCCTGCCGTTGGTGCGCGCGGTGAGTACGGCCACCAAGCGCGCCATGGTGGTGGCGGATCTGCCCTTCGGCTCCTATCAAGCCAGCCCCCAGCAGGCGCTGAAGACGGCGACCCGGATGATGAAGGAAGGCCTGGCGCACGCGGTCAAGCTCGAGGGTGGCGCGGCGATGGTGCCGGAGGTGGAACTGCTGGTGCGGGCCGGGATCCCGGTGATGGGGCACATCGGTTTCACCCCGCAGAGCGAGCATGTGCTCGGTGGCTACAAGGTGCAGGGCCGAGGCGCCGGGGCGGCCAAGCTGCTTCAGGACGCGCTGGCCCTGGAGTCGGCCGGGTGCTTCGCGATCGTCATGGAGATGGTCCCGGCGCCCGTTGCGGCCGAGGTCACCAAGGCCCTGCGCATCCCCACCATCGGGATCGGGGCCGGTCCCGATTGCGACGGGCAGGTGCTGGTATGGCAGGACATGGCCGGCCTGCGCGGCGGGCGTGCCCCCCGGTTCGTCAAGAAGTACGCCGACCTGCGCGCCACCCTCGGCGCCGCCGCCCAGGCGTATGCCGCCGACGTCGCCGCCGGCACCTTCCCCGACCAGGAGCACTCCTTCCTGGAGTAGCCCAGCTGCGCCCCCTCCCGGCCGGGACTGGCAACCGCGGGGCTCGTGACTGCGGTTCCATCCCCCATTCCTGCCACGCCCCGGGCGAACTGGCAGTAGGTGGGGTTTCGGCGCTGGTGCCAACCCCCATTCCTGCCGGCCGCGGGCAACCCCGGCAGTAGCGGGGGGTCAGCCGGCCGTCTGCCTTCCCCCAATACTGCCGATGGTCAAGGCCTCATTCGACCACCGCTGACAGCCGGGCCAGCGCAAGCCCCGGGCGAGCAGCGCGCGGGCTACCCGACGGCATACCTGCTCGGGGTTATAAAGATCGGCGGCGATCACCACGATGATGCGCCATCCGTCGGCCTCCATCGCCTCGCGCCGGACCAAGTCCTTGCGCCACTGGCGAGACTCCAGGTGCACCGCCCCGTCGTACTCGACCGCGACCTTAACCTCCGGCCAGCACAGATCCGGCCGGGCCAGGAAACTACCGTCGGCTCGGTATTGGTCCGCGTTGACCAACGGTGGCGGAAACTGTGCGCAGAACAGGTACCAGCGCAGCCGGCTCTCCTGGGGTGAGTCGACGCGCGGGCTGGCCAGGGCAAGAACCCGATTGGCCAGCTCCAACCGTGGGGGTCGGGTATGTCCGTCCACTGCCGCACGCACGTGCTCTATCGGCACGCCCACGTCGGGAGCGCTGCAGAGGGCATCGGCCAGAATCAGCAGTTCTGCTCCCCCGAGCCGCGGGTCGTTGGCAGCGCTTGCCCAGGCGCTCGGACGCGAAAGCACGCGATAGGCGGTTCTCGTTCGGCCCGCCCCGGGAGGTGGCGCGCACACGCGGGCGCGCACCCCCGCCACCCGCGCCCGCGTACTCGTGGCCACCATTAGCGGTGCGCGCGGATCGATACCCGCCAGCAGGGGTAGTCCGTGCCAGGCGCAGGCGGTCACCCCCTCCAGGACCAGGTCAGGCAGCAAGAGCGCGAGCGCTCGGGCAGCCGTATCGAGGTCGTCGGGCAACTGCGAAGGCACCCGGACACCGCGGAAGGGTGCGCGCACCAGCGAACTGCGCAAGCGGTCCCGGCTCACACCGAGCCGGTATGCCTGCGCAACCGTGAACGGCGCCCGAGCCAGAACGTCGGGAAGTGGAGTTGGGTATGGCATGGATAGCGACCCTGCCGCCGGCATCGGTGAAGCGCGACCCCGCTGACCACCCCTGTGGAGAAGGCCTAGTCCCAGGTCGACCTGTGGATTCCGGATGCGGGCCGGCGGCACCGGGCAGAAGTGGGGCAGCCACGGCGGGCGCGATGGCCCACTTCTGCCCGCCGACGAGTCAAGTGGCAGAAGCGGGGGTAAATGGACCCCCAACGGCCCCCACTACTGCCCTCACCCCGTCCTATCCCCGGGCCGCGGCGGCCAGTCGGAGTCTTCAGGCGAGGGTGAGGATCTCGTTGCCGCGTTCGGTGATCAGGATGGTGTGCTCGAACTGCGCCGAGCGCTGGCGATCCTTGGTGACCACGGTCCAGCCGTCGTCCCACATCTCCCAGTCCGGCGTGCCCAGGTTCAGCATCGGCTCGATGGTGAACGTCATACCGGGCTCGATGATGGTCGCGTAATGCGGCGCGGCGTCATAGTGGGGCACGATCAGGCCGGAATGGAAGCTGGTGCCGATCCCGTGGCCGGTGAAGTCGCGCACCACGCCATACCCGAAGCGGCGGGCGTAGCTCTCGATCACCCGGCCGATGATGTTGATCGCGCGCCCCGGCTGCGCCGCCTTGATGCCGCGCATCATCGCCTCATGGGTGCGCTCCACCAGCAGCCGTGACTCTTCGTCCACGTCGCCGACCAGGTAGGTCGCGTCCGTGTCCCCGTGCACACCGCCGATGTATGCGGTGATGTCGATATTGACGATGTCCCCGTCTTCCAGGCGCCGGGAGTCCGGTATGCCGTGGCAGATCACCTCGTTCACGCTGGTGCACAGCGATTTCGGGAAACCGCGGTAGCCGAGGGTGGAGGGATAGGCGCCGTGGTCGAGGAGGAACTCGTGACCGACCCGGTCGATCTCGTCGGTGGTCACCCCGGGAGCGATCGCCGCGGCCGCAGCGGCCATCGCCTGAGCCGCGATCCGGCCCGCGATCCGCATCCGCTCGATGGTCTCCGCGTCCTTGACCTCGGGGCCGGTGTAGGGCTGCGGGGCCGGGCGATCGACATACTCGGGCCGACGGATCGACGAGGGCACGTCACGGCGGGCAGACACCCGTCCGGGAGCCACGCTGGCGGTCGCATTCGGCATACGGTGGAGTCTAGGTGCCGCGCTCGAGCGGCCTGTGCGAAGGGAGCCCGCCATGGCCTACTGGTACAACATCAGCACCCGCGAGGTGCAGACGGACGAGACGCGCTCGCAAAGCGATGACGTGATGGGCCCTTATGCCACCGAGGACGAGGCGCGCCGCGCGCTGCAGACCGCGGCCGCGCGCACCAAGTCCTGGGACGCCGAGGACGCCGAATGGGAAGGGCGCGACCCGCGCTGACCCGGCGCTGCTGACCTGGAAATCCCGGGGCTGAGCCAGTGCCTCAGCCCCGGCGGTGCACCACGATCGTCCGCCCCGTCGGCGGCGCGCCGGGCGTGCCGTGCCAGTCGCGGTAGCGCGCCACATAGGACAGTCCGGCCGCCGCACACAGCCGGTCGTATGCCGTGAACTCCAGCGCGTCGCGATCCGGCCCGGCATCGAAGTCGAGTTCGACGATCAGCCAACCGGTGCCGCCCACGTGGGTCGCCAGTGCAGCGATCAAGCCAGCGAGTCGGCCCGACCAGGCGCTCGTGATGCGCTCGCCGGCGAGCACGACAGCACCGGTGCTCGGGACAGGCAGCGGGTCGACGCCGGTGCTGCGCACCACTGGCGTGCGCGGATCGCGCGCCCGCGCTGCCGCCACCGCACGGGCGTCGTCATCGGCGCCCAGAGCGCGATAGCCCTCGGTCATGAGACGAGAGGCCAATAACCCCTCCCCGGACCCGGCGATGAGGACCCGCGCCGGCGGCGGGCACAGCGTCCGGACCAGCCCGGCAGCACCCGCGGGCGGGCCGGGGTCACTCGCATCCTGTGGCCCGCTCGCGCGCGTCACCGGATCCTCAATCGACCCGGATCTCCGTGGGGCCCTGCTCGGCCAGGTCACGGATCTGGGTGTCCTGGGGCCCGAAGTCATGCGCATGGGTGAGGTACATCGTGCGGCCCGCGGGCACCAGCAAGCCGTCATGAATGGGCACCGCGACCCGCGCCTGCATGCGGGTCAGGAATGCGGTCATCTCCCGGCTGGCCTGCCAGGGCGCCTGCAGCGGAAAGAGCAGGACATCGATATTGCCCGGGTCCTCGGCGAGCGTGTCCCCGGGGTGGTAGAGCGAGGGTTCGCCCTGTGCGGACAGGCGGACTCCGACATTGCCGATCCGCGGGGCGGCCTCATTGATCAGGGCATGCCGGGCACCGACCGGGGTGACCTCGACGCCGCCCAGTCGGGCCGTGGACTCGTCGTGCCCGTCGGCGGTCAGCCCCAACTTCGCCAGCACCGGCAGCGACTCCGGATCGGCCACCAGACGCGCCGTGGGGTTGGCCCGCATCAACTCCGGCAGCCGGTCGGGGTCGAGGTGGTCGGGATGCTGGTGGGTGACGATCACCGCATCCAGATCGGTGATCCCGCCCAGGTCGGAGAAGTTGCCGGGATCCAGCAGGATGCGGGTGTCGGCCATCTCGACAAGGACGCAGGAGTGGCCGCGGTGGGTCAACCTCATACGGGCCGAGTGTAGGGACCGGAGGGGAAGAGCCGGCCGATACGCCGGATTCTGTTCCCGCGGCCAAGGCCGCGGGTGACGGTCATCCATCTAGGCCCGCCGTTGCCGACGGGCTCGTGCGCCCTACCCGCGTGCTCGGGCGGGCCGCCCTCAATCACACGCTGCTCGGGCTTGCTCCCGGTGGGGTTTACCTAGCCGGCCTGGTCACCCAGGCCGCTGGTGGTCTCTTACACCACCCTTTCACCCTTACCGGCACACGGCGCTGCCGTGGCCGGCGGTCTACTCTCTGTGGCACTGTCCCGCGGGTCGCCCCGGGTGGCCGTTAGCCACCACCGTGCCCTATGGAGTCCGGACGTTCCTCGGCAAGACCCGAAGGTCTCGACGCGACCGTCTGGCCGACTCTTCCCGGGGTGAGTCTACGCGGGGTGGCGCGGCGCGTCAGCCGTCGGCAAGCTCGGGGTGGGCGCCTCGACGCTCGACGATCTGGAAGCGGACGACCCCCGTGGCGACCTCGGCCTCCACCAACCGGGCGCCGACGATATCGCCGATCTGCACCGCGACCCCCGCGCCCGCGTTCGCCACCACCGCCGGGTCGGTCAACTGCAACTGCCAGGTGCCTTGGCGGCCTTGGTCGACGACGACCGCCTCGAAGGTGGCGCCGACATACTGGGCCAGCACGGCCGCCTCGACGGCATCGGTGCAGGCGCGCTCCACCCCGGAGGCGATGCGGCTGGTGCGCGCCATGATCTCCGGCAGTGCGGGTAGGCCGGCGCGCGCCCACTGCGGGATGGGCTGGCCCGCGCAGATGGCCTCGGCGACGGCCAGCCCAAACCGATCCACCAGCCGGCGCAGCGGGGCGGTGACGTGGGCATAGTTCGCGGCCAAGGCGCCATGCTGCGGCGCGGCCGGCACCTCACCGTCGAAGGCCACATAGTTCGACCCGCGGAAGAGGCCGGTCGCGTCATAGATCAGGGCGAGGTGGCGGGGGTTGGTCCGGTCCAGGCGGCGCAGGAAATCGCCATACCGCTCATCCTCCGGCCACGGAACCCCGAGGACCTTGGCCTGGCGGCGGAAGCGGGCGACCGCGGATTCGTCCGGAGTGGGCAGGGTGCGCAGGATCCCCACCTTGGCCTCGAGCATGAGCTCGGCGGCGGCCATTCCCGTCATCAGCGAGATCTGGGCGTTCCATTCCTCCGCGGGCAGCGGCGGCCGGAAGCCGAGGACGAAGGTGCTGTCCGCATCCTGCGTCACCTCCTGCTCCGGCATCGGCAGGCTGGCGCCACCACGACGCTGTTCGGCGGCGATCCGACGCTCGCCCACTTCCCGGAGCAAGGCCACCCGCTCGTCGCTGGTGCCGGCATCGATCATCGCCTGCACCTGGGCGTAGTCGAAGCGGTCCACGCTGCGAACCAGCGCGCGATAGACCTGCTTATCGGTGCCCTCACCGTCGTCTCGGACGTGCAGGTCCCAGACGTATGCCGCCCGCACCTGCCCCGGCAGCAGGCTCGCCGCCCCCTCGCTCACCTGCGGTGGGTGCAGCGGGGTGCGCTGGTCGGGCGCGTAGATGGTCTGGCCGCGTTGGCGGGCCTCGGTGTCGATGGCGCCGCCGGGGGCGACGAAGGCCGGCAGATAGGCGATCGCGTAGCGGACCCGGAAGCCGTCCCCGGCGCGCTCGATGTGGAGCGCCTGGTCCAGGTCCATCGAGCCCGGTGGGTCGATGGTCATGAAGGGGATCGCGGTCTCGTCTCGCTCCGGCCACTCCAGCGGGGCGGCGGCGACCCGCTCGGCTTCGGCCAACACCGCCGCCGGGAACTCCTTGGGCACCCCGAACTGCGCCCGGATCGCGGCAAACCGGGCGAGCAAACCCTGCTGCGCCAAGACGGCACCGATGCCGGTGTCGGAGTAGCGAACTCGCATCGTGGTCTGGGCCATGTCCCCGACCCTAACCGCCCGTCCCGACAGCGCGGGCTGGGCTGCCGGCACTCCTCAGGCGTCGAGCGCCGCGAAGGCGCGCTCGAGGTCGGCGATCAAGTCGGCCGGATGCTCAAGCCCCACCGAGAGGCGGATGGTGCCGTCGGTGATGCCCAGGGCCAACCGCTCGGACTCGGCGATCTTGGAATGGGTGGTGGTCGACGGGTGGGTAGCCAGCGACTTGGTGTCGCCCAGATTGTTGGAGATGTCGATGATCTGCAGGGCATTGAGCAGCGCGAAGGCACCCACCTTGCCGGTGTCCACGGTAAAGGCGAGCACCGTCCCGGGCCCGGACATCTGCCGCGCCACCAGGTCGGCCTGGGGATGCGACGCCAGCCCCGGGAAGCAGACCCGCGCCACCCGCGGGTGCGCCTCGAGCCATTCGGCGACCTCCTGCGCCCCGGCGCTCTGCGCGCGCAGGCGCAGGTCGAGGGTCTCCAGCGACTTGACCAGCACCCAGGCGTTGAACGCCGAAATGGTCAGACCGAGCACCCGGATCATCGGCCGGACGATCTCGCGCAGGAACTCCTCCTTGCCGAGCACCGCACCGCCGAGGACCCGGCCCTGGCCGTCGATGTGCTTGGTCGTGGAGTAGACGACGACGTCCGCGCCGAGGGCCAACGGCTGGCTGAACAACGGAGTCCCAAAGACGTTGTCCACCACCACCTTCGCGCCCGCCGCGTGTGCCAGTTCGGAGACCGCGGCGATATCGACCAGGGTGCTGGTGGGATTGCTCGGGGTCTCGAAGAAGACCGCGGTCGTCGGCACCGAGAGCG
>ERZ501047.185-NODE-185-length-22210-cov-4.486617_pt1 | contig 22210 bp, 18 predicted proteins | sample MGYA00510868_ERZ501047 | MGnify/ENA primary metagenome ERZ501047 (study PRJEB25958, sample SAMN03398593) | human skin metagenome | study: EMG produced TPA metagenomics assembly of the Human Skin Microbiome Metagenome (human skin metagenome) data set. | reverse complement strand
CCACCAGGCGCGCGAACTGCTGCGCGATCCCGCCGGTCCCACCCCGCCGCCCGCGTCCGGTGAGGTCACCCCGCCGCGAACCGCGGGCGAGGGCACCTCACCGCGCGCCGCGGACTAGCCGCCGCTCGCGCGATAACCGCCTGAGCCACGAGCGCGCACCCGCCTAGACTTGTCGTCTGGCCCGACCGGGCCGCCTGACGACATACGAGAGAAGTGCGACCCCGATGGAAACCGCTGAGATCCGGCGCCGCTGGCTGTCCTTCTTCGAGAGCAAGGGCCACCTCGTGGTGCCCTCGGCTCCGTTGATCCACGAGGACCCGAATCTCCTGTTCGTCAACGCCGGGATGGTGCCCTTCAAGCCCTACTTCCTCGGCCAGGAGACCCCGCCCGGGCTGCGGGCCACCAGTGTGCAGAAGTGTGTGCGCACCCAGGACATCGAGGAGGTCGGCAAGACCTCCCGGCACGGCACCTTCTTCCAGATGAACGGCAACTTCTCCTTCGGCGACTACTTCAAGGGCGGGGCCATCGAACTGGCCTGGGAGCTGGCCACCGGCAGCCGCGAGGACGGCCGGCTGGGCCTGGACGCCGAGCGTCTGTGGGTGACGGTGCTGGAGAACGACGACGAGTCCATCGGGCTGTGGCGGGAGATCACCGGCATACCGGCCGAGCGGATCGTGCGCCGCGGGCTGGAGGACAACTACTGGTCGATGGGCGTGCCCGGACCCGGTGGCCCGTGCAGCGAGATCTACTACGACCGCGGGCCGGAGTATGGACCCGAGGGCGGCCCGGCCGTCGACGAGGACCGCTTCCTGGAGTTCTGGAACCTGGTCTTCATGCAGGAGTCGCTGTCCGCGGTGCGCTCGAAGGTCGACTTCGACATCGAGGGCCCGCTGCCCAGCAAGAACATCGACACCGGTATGGGGTTGGAGCGCATCGCCTCGATCCTGCAGGACGTCGACAATCTCTACGAGATCGATGAGGTCAAGCCGGTCTTGGTGCGCGCCGCCGAGATGACCGGCAAGACGTATGGCGCCCACTCCGGCCCCTCCGCCGGCGAATCGCACCCCGATGATGTGCGCCTGCGCGTGGTCGCCGATCACGTCCGCTCGTCGTTGATGCTCATCGGCGACGGGGTCACCCCTGGCAACGAGGGCCGCGGTTATGTGCTGCGCCGGATGCTGCGCCGCGCGGTGCGCTCGATGCGCCTGCTCGGGTATGGCGATCCCTGCCTGCCCGAGTTGCTGCCGATCTCGGTGGACCTGATGTCCCGTTCCTATCCCGAGTTGGCCAGCGACTTCGGCCGGATCAGCGCCATCGCCTATGCCGAGGAGGACGCCTTCAGGCGCACCCTCGCCTCGGGCACCACGATCCTGGACACCGCGGTGGCCCGCACCAAGTCCGGCGGCGCGGCCACCCTCTCCGGGGCGGACGCCTTCGCGCTGCACGACACCTACGGCTTCCCCATCGACCTGACCCTGGAGATGGCGCAGGAGCAGGGGCTGGCGGTGGACCGCGAGGGCTTCACCCGCCTCATGCGTGAGCAGCGCGAGCGGGCCAAGGCGGACGCCAAGGCCAAGAAGTCCGGCCACGGCGACACGTCGGCATACCGGGGCGTGGCCGACAGCCTCGGCCGCGAGGTCGACTTCACCGGTTACTCCGAGGTGACCAGCGAGGGCCGGGTGGCCGGCGTGCTGGTCGGCGGCAGTGCGGTCGCCGCGGCGCAGGCCGGGCAGGAGGTCGAGGTCGTCCTCGATCGCACCCCCTTCTATCCGGAGGGCGGTGGCCAGCTCGCCGACGGCGGGCTGCTGCGCCTGGCCAATGGGGCGCTGGTGGAGATCCACGATGTCCAAAAGCCGATCAACGGCCTGATCGTCCACCGCGGCGTGGTCGCGTCCGGCGAACTGGCCACCGGCGACAGCGCGCTGGCCGAGGTCGATATCGCCCGCCGTCGGTCCATCTCGCGCGCCCACACCGCCACCCACATGGTGCACAAGGCGATCCGGGAAGCGTTGGGAGACACGGCAACCCAGGCGGGTTCGGAGAACTCCCCGGGGCGTTTCCGGTTCGACTTCAATGCCGCCAGCGCGGTGCCGGCCTCGGTGCTGCGCGATGTGGAGTCGCGGGTTAACGAGGTGCTCCTGGAGGACTTGGCGGTCCGCGCCGAGGTGATGACCCAGACGCAGGCCCGTGAGGCCGGGGCGATGGCGCTCTTCGGCGAGAAGTATGGCGATGCGGTGCGGGTGATCTCGGTCGGTGACTGGGCGCGCGAACTGTGCGGTGGGACCCACGCCGAGCACACCAGCCAGCTCGGCCTGATCACTCTGCTCGGGGAGTCCTCGATCGGGGCCGGCGTACGCCGGGTCGAGGCTCTGGTGGGCACCGACGCCTATAGCTTCCTGGCGCGCGAGCGGGCCATCGTCGGTCAGCTCACGGAGCTGACCAAGGGCCGTCCCGAGGAATTGCCGGAGCGGATCTCCGGGCTGCTCACCCGCCTCAAGGAGGCGGAGCGAGAGCTGGAGACCCTGCGCCGGGAGCGGCTGGCGGCGCAGAGCGCCTCGCTGACCGATGGCGCCCGCGATATCGCTGGCACCACCTTCCTGGCTCACGACGCCGGCGCGGACGCCGCGGCGAATGATGTGCGCTCGCTGGCGATGGACCTTCGTGGTCGCCTCGGCAATGACCGGCCGACCGTCGTGGCCGTCACCGGTGCCGGCGGCGGGCGCCCGGTCATCGTGGTGGCGACCAATGAGGCCGCCCGCGCGGCCGGGCACAAGGCCGGCACGCTGGTGCGGCTCGCCGCCGGTGTCCTCGGCGGTGGCGGCGGTGGCAAAGACGATCTCGCCCAGGGTGGTGGTCAGGACCCGAGCAAGACCGGGGCCGCGCTCGACGCGGTCGCGGCGGGCGTGGGGAGCGGTTCCTGAGCGTGCGGCGGGGCACCCGCCTCGGCATCGATGTGGGCAGCGTCCGGGTCGGGGTTGCCGCGTGCGACCCCGACGGGGTGCTCGCCTATCCGGTGGAGACGATCCGGCGGGCCGAGGAGCCGGGGGGAGCACCCGGCATACCGGCTGGGGCGGTGCAAACGGAGCTCAGCACCGACCTGGTGCGGATCGCCGAACTGGCCGGTGAGCTTGCCGTCATCGAGGTGATTGTCGGCCTGCCGCGCTCGCTCGATGGCAGCGAGGGTCCCGCTGCGGCGCTGGCCCGCGGGTATGCTCGCCAGATTGCGGCGTGCGTCGCGCCGGTCTCGGTGCGTCTGGTCGACGAACGGCTGACCACGGTCGATGCCCACCGCAATCTCCGCTCAAGCGCCGTCGCCGGCCGTGCGCAGCGGTCGGTCGTGGATCAGGCCGCCGCCGTGCTCATCCTGCAATCGGCACTGGACGCGGAACGGGCCTGCGGTTCCCCACCCGGGCAGCCGGCGACCACACAACGGCGCAAGCCGCGACGGAAGGGCACCACCCAGTGACGCAACGCCTGGACCAGGAGATCTTCGGGCCCGAGGCCGACCGGGGCGACGAGCAATCGCCGCGCCCGAAGCGCCGCACCGGCCAGTCGATGGCGGCCCTGCTGCTGTCGGTCGGGGTGCTCGCCGGCGGGGGCTATGCCGCCTACCACGTCGCCGAACCGGTGCTCAGCCAACTGGTCACCACCGACGATTACCCCGGCCCGGGCAGTGGCTCGGTCGAGGTGACCATCGAATCGGGTGAGGGCGGCAACGCCATCGCCGCCAAGCTGGTGCGGGCCGGCGTGATCAAGACCGCGAAGGCCTGGCGAAGCGCCGCGGCCAGCAACCCGCGCGCGGAGAAGATCCAGCCCGGGACGTACAGCCTGCACAAGGAAATGAAGGCCTCCGACGTCATCGTCGCCCTGGACAACCCGGAGAACCGCTCGGTGCTGCGGATCACGGTCCGTGAGGGCCTGTGGGCCTCCGAGGTCTACGAACTGCTCTCCAGCAAGAGCAAGATCCCGATCAAGGACTACCAGGCCGCGGCCAAGGACACCGCCAAGCTCGGCCTGCCCGAGGTTGCCGACGGGAATGTCGAGGGCTGGCTCTTCCCGGCGACCTACGACTTCGACCCCAAGTCCACCGCCCAGGAACAGCTCAAGACCATGGTCGAGCAGGCCGTCAAGGTGATGACCGAGGAGAAGATTCCCAAGGCGGACTGGCAGCGAACGATGATTCTTGCCTCGATCATCGAATCCGAAGCCGGCTCCGACTCCGACCGGCCGAAGGTGGCCCGGGTCTTCCTCAACCGGCTTGAGCAGCCGCAGGCCGAGACCGTGGGCTTGTTGCAGTCCGATGCCACGGTTTCCTATGGCGCCAAGCGCCGGGCGGTTGCGCCCACGCCGGAAGAGTTGGCGGACAAGAGCAATCCGTACAACACCCGTGTCCACAAGGGCCTGCCGCCCGGTCCCATCTCCAACCCGGGGAAGGCGTCCCTGGATGCGGCGTCGCATCCCGCGGACGGAAACTGGCTCTACTTCGTCACCGTCAACCCGGACACCGGGGAAACCAAGTTCTCGGATACCTATGCACAATTCCTTGAGGACTCCAAGGAGTTCCGGCAGTGGTGTGCCGACAATCCCGACGCCAAGTGCTGACCCGACGGGAGGGCTGAGGGGATGCCAGCGGCATACGTCCTCGGCTCGCCGATCGCGCACTCGCTCTCGCCGGTGCTGCATAGTGCCGCCTATGCGGAACTCGGCCTGTCCGAGTGGACATATGCCGCTGCCGAGGTCGACGAGGCGGGCTTGCCGGGGTTCGTCGCCGCGCTGAGCGATCAGGTGCGCGGGCTGAGTCTGACGATGCCGCTGAAGCAGGTGGCCTTCGATGTCGCCGAGTCGGTCACCGACCGGGCCCGACAGGCCCATGCCATCAATACGCTGGTGCGTACCGAGTCCGGCTGGGCGGGTGACAACACCGATATCGCCGGCATCGTCGCGGCCCTGTCCACCGACCTTGGGGAGGCGCAGCATTGGGTGATGGAGGATTCGGCGGTCGCGGATGCGGTGGCTGACACGGCGGTGGTGCTCGGCGCGGGTGCCACGGCGCGCTCGACACTGATCGCGCTGGCCCAGCTCGGGGTATGCCGGGTACGCGTCGCCGCGCGCAACCCGGAGCGCGCACGGCAGGCCGTCGGCCCGCTGGCCGCCGAACTCAGCGTGGACCTGACCATCGTGCCGATCGGGGCCTGGCCGGCCGAGCCAACCGGGTATGTGGTGTCCACCCTCCCCGACGGCGGCGCCGACGCCGCGGTGGCGGCCCTGGTCGATGGCGGCCACCGGCTGTCCGGGGTGCGCCTGCTCGATTGCGTTTACGCGCACTGGCCGACCCCGTTGGCGCTGGCTGCCGGGGATGCGGGGGCGCGGGTCGTTGGCGGCTTGGACATGCTGGTCCATCAGGCCGTGGAGCAGGTCGAGCTGATGACCGGCCGGCGGCCGGACTGGCAGCTCATGCTCGCCGCTGGACGGGCCGCGATGGCCGCGCGCTGAGCGTGCGAGGATTCCGGACATGCTGCGTTGGTTGACCGCGGGGGAGTCCCATGGCCAGGCGCTGGTCGCCACCATGGAAGGGCTGCCGGCCGGCATCGAGGTGACCACCTCGGATGTCGCGGCGGCACTGGCCCGGCGGCGGCTGGGTTTTGGGCGTGGGGCCCGGATGGCCTTCGAGCAGGACGCGGTGAGCTTCCTCGGCGGGGTGCGGCACGGCCGTACCTTGGGCTCGCCGGTGGCGATCATGATCGGCAACAGCGAATGGCCCAAATGGCAGACCGTGATGTCCGCCGACCCGGTCAGCGCGCAGGCGTATGCCGCGGCCGATGACGTCAACGCCCCGCAGGAGATCGGCCGCAACCGGCCGCTGACTCGGCCGCGGCCCGGGCACGCCGATCTGGCGGGGATGCAGAAATACGGCTTCGCCGATGCCCGGCCCATCCTGGAGCGGGCCTCGGCGCGGGAGACCGCCGCTCGGGTCGCCCTCGGTGCGGTGGCCGCCCGGCTGCTGTCGCAGGCATACGGGGTCGAACTGGTCAGCCACACCGTGGCGATCGGCACCGCCCAGGTGGCGCAGGACGCGCCGCTGCCCACCCCACAGGATGTGGCGCGGCTCGACGCCGACCCGGTGCGCACCCTGGACGCCGGCGGGTCCGCGGCCATGGTCGCCGAGGTGGAGGCGGCCAAGAAGGATGGCGACACCCTTGGCGGCGTCGTCGAGGTCATCGCCTACGGCCTCCCGCCGGGTCTGGGCTCGCATGTGCACTGGGACCGCCGCCTGGACGCCCGGCTCGCCGGGGCGTTGATGAGCATTCAGGCGATGAAGGGCGTCGAGGTCGGCGACGGTTTCGCGACCGCGCGCCGCCGCGGCTCCGAGGCGCACGACGAGATGGAGCGCGACGAAGCCGGAGTCATCCGGCGCCGCACCGGGCGCGCCGGTGGCACCGAGGGCGGTATGTCGTCCGGTGGCCTGCTGCGCGTGCGCGCCGCGATGAAGCCGATCTCCACCGTGCCGCGGGCGCTGGACACCGTCGATGTCACCGACCCGCAGGCCGAGGCCACCGCCATCCACCAGCGCTCCGATGTCTGCGCGGTGCCGGCCGCCGGTGTGGTCGCCGAGGCCATGGTCGCCCTGGTCTTGGCCCAGGCGTGCCTGGAGAAGTTCGGCGGGGACTCGGTTGCGGAGACTCGTCGCAACTGTGCGGCCTACCTCGCCGCGATTCCCGCGGAGATGCGCTCGTGGTGACGCCGGTAGCGATCCTCGTCGGCCCGCCCGGGTCGGGCAAGACCACGGTCGCGCGCGCCCTGGCCGAACTCTTGCATGTCCGCGCCGTCGACACCGATGCGACCATCGAGGCGGCGGCTGGCAAAACCATCAGCGACATCTTCATCAACGACGGGGAGCCCGCCTTCCGGGCGCTGGAGCGTGAGGCCGTGGCGCGGGTGCTGGCCTCGCACGACGGGGTTGTGGCCGTTGGCGGGGGCGCTCCGCTGGACGCGCAGACCCAGGAGCGCCTGGCCGGGCAGCAGGTGATCTTCCTCGATGTGGGGATCGCCGATGCGGCCAAGCGCATCGGGTTTGATCGCAGCCGGCCGTTGCTGTCGGTCAATCCACGCGCCAGTTGGGTGGCGCTGATGACCGAGCGGCGCCCGGTCTATGAGCGCCTGGCCACCCACCGGGTGGACACCGCCGGCCGCAGCCCGCAGGAGATCGCCGTCGAGATCGCCGGCCTGCTCGCGGCGCAGCCGTCGGCCGATGGCTGATCGCACCGGGATGACCGAGAGCATGGCCGCGCCGATCCGGGTGCCGGTGGGCACGGCATACCAGGTGGTGATCGGGTCCGGCATCCTGGCCAGCGCGGCCGACTTGGTGCCGCAGAGTGCCCGCCGGGCGCTGCTCGTGCACAGCGGCCGTCTGCCGCAGGTCGTCGAACCGGTCCGGGACGCCTTGCGTGCCAAGGGGATTCACGTCGTCGACGGGCTGGTCCCGGACGCCGAAGCGGCCAAGACGATCGAGGTCGCGGCCGGCCTGTGGGCGCTGTTGGGCGCCGAATCGTTCACCCGCACCGATGTCGTGGTCGCGGTCGGCGGCGGCACGGTCACCGATCTGGCGGGTTATGTTGCGGCCGCCTGGCTGCGCGGCGTGGGCCTGATCTCGGTGCCAACCACGGTGCTGGCGATGGTCGATGCCGCAGTCGGGGGCAAGACCGGCATCAACACCGCCGAGGGCAAGAACCTTGTCGGCGCCTTCCACGAGCCGCTGGGCGTGATCTGCGATATCGACGTGCTCGATACGCTGCCGCCGGTCGATTTCACTGCCGGGATGGCCGAGGTGATCAAGGCTGGCTTCATCGCCGACCCACGCATCCTCGAACTGCTGGAAGCCGATCCGAGCGCCGGGCGGGCGGTGGGGCCGCATACCGTCGAACTCATCGAGCGCGCGGTAGCCATGAAGGCGAGCGTGGTTTCCCAGGACCTGCGCGAGGCGGGCCTGCGGGAGATCCTCAACTATGGCCATACCCTCGGCCACGCGATCGAGCAGCATTCCGGCTATGCCATGCGCCATGGCGAGGCCGTGGCCATCGGTATGGTGTTCGCCGCCGAGCTCGCGCACCGCAGCGGTCTCATCGATGACGCACTGCGGCAACGGCATCGGGACGTCTTAGCCTCCGTAGGGCTGCCGACGACCTATACCGCGGCGCCCCTGGACGACCTGCTCGCGGCGATGGGCCGGGACAAGAAGACGCGCGGCTCGACGCTGCGGTTCGTGGTGTTGGAAGGACTGGCTCGCCCGACCCGGCTGGCCGGGCCGAGCGAAGACCTGCTGCGCGCCGCCTACACCGCCCTGGCTTGACCGGAGCACTAGCGCAGCGAGTCCGGTTCAGTCGCGAATGCGCGCGACGATCGCGTCCGCGACCACCTCGGCATGACGCTCGGGCAGCCAGTGCCCGCCGTCGACCTCCATGAACTCATAGTCGGCGGCGACATACCGGGCGGTGCGCTCGGCGGCCGCGCGGCCGAGGAAGGGATCCTCCGTGCCCCAGACGTATGTGGTGGGCACTCGGACCGGGCCGCCGACCTTGGGTCCGCCGGGCAGCGCGAGCGCCCGGTAATAGTTCATCGGCCCGGTGAGCGCGGCCGGATCGGCGAAGCGCGCGCCATAGCGGGCCGCGTCCGCGCGATCAAGGCCACCGCGCTCCAGCAGCCGAGTCAGGTTGCGCGCCGCGAGTCGCTCGGGGAGCCAGGGGATTTGCAGGGCCAGCATGTACCAGCTGTGCAGTGCCTGCCCCGAGTGCCGCAACGCCCAGACGAAGGCACTCGGGTGCGGAGTGGACACCGCCGTCAGGCTGGCGACCCGGTCCGGGTGCAGCAGAGCGGTCGCCCAGGCGACATTGCCACCCCAGTCGTGGCCCACGATGTGGGCGCGCGCCAGCCCCGCCGCATCCAGCAGGCCGATGACGTCAGCCGCGAGCTCCGTGATCCGGTATGCCGCCCGCCCCCGCGGCCGGGCACCAGGGGAGTAGCCGCGTTGGTCCGGGGCCAGAGTGCGTACCCCGGCGGTATGCAGGCGCTCGCCCACCCGCTCCCAGCAACTCGCATCCTGGGGGAAGCCGTGCAGCAGTACGGCTACCTCGCCGGTATCCGCCGGGCCACCGTCACGGACCGTGAACTGCAGCCCGTCGTGAGAGTAGCTATCCATCCCCCGACCCTATGGGCGCGGCCGAGCGCTGCGGCTGGAGCGCGGCGGCTCAGCGCTCCGCGTGCTCGGACGGCGGGGCGGACCCGCCCTGCGGCGCGCTATTGGCCATCACGTCCACGATCTCGGCGCTGACCCGGCTACTGACCCCACCCCAGGTCGGTTCGTAGCCATAGATCTGGCGCAGCGGGGTGCCGGAGCGGTTGCCGTCCATGATCTCCACGTCGTCGGCGTCCAGCATCGCCGGATGCCGCACTCCGCAGGCCTCGGACACCTTGAGCAGATCGCGCCGAAGAGTCCGTATGTAGTTGGCCACCCGCACCGACTTCAACTCGGGGTCGAGGCCGTGGGCGAGCCATTTGCCTTGGGTGGCAACGCCGGTGGGGCATTTGTCGGTGTGGCACTTCTGGGCCTGGATGCAGCCCAGGGCCAACATCGCCTCGCGAGCCACGTTCACCATGTCGGCACCGAGCGCGAAGGCGACCAGGGCGTTGTCGGGCAGGCCCAACTTGCCGGAGCCGATGAAGGTCACCCGGTCGGTGATACCGGCGCGGGCGAAGGTCGAGTAGACCCGCGAAAAACCGACCCGGAAAGGCAGTGAGACCGCATCCGAGAACACCAGCGGGGCCGCACCGGTCCCGCCCTCGCCGCCGTCGATGGTGACGAAATCCACTCCGCGAGAACCCGACTTCATGTGTTCGACGAGCTGCTCCCAGAAGCCGATATCGCCCACGGCGGACTTGATCCCCACCGGCTTGCCGGTGGCCGCGGCGATCTTCTCCACGAAGTCGAGCATCGAGTCGACGTCGGTGAACTCGGCGTGCCGAGACGGGCTGGCGCAGTCCTTGCCCATCGGGATGCCGCGGATCTGGCTGATCTCTTCGGTGATCTTGGCGGCGGGCAGCATGCCGCCCAGGCCTGGCTTGGCGCCCTGGCTGAGCTTGATCTCGATGCACTTCACCGGCGCCGACTCGACCACGCGCATGAGCTTGTCCAGATCGAAGCGGCCCTCGCCGTCGCGGCAACCGAAGTAGGCCGTGCCGATCTGCAGCGTCAGGTCACCGCCCTGCCGGTGGTGCTCGGAGAGCCCACCCTCACCGGTGTTGTGCATGCACCCGGCCAGTTTGGCGCCGCCGTTGAGCCCACGAATGGCGTTGCTGGACAGGGAGCCGAAGCTCATGGCGCTGATGTTGACGACCGAATCGGGACGGAAGGCGTCGCGCCGACCCCGGGGGCCGCCGAGAATCTTGGGCGAGGGCAGCCAGACGTGTTCACCGGCGTGAATGGCGGTGGGCGGCACCGCATCGGAGAAGGTGTGCTGCTTGAAGATGACGTATTCGCCATTGTCCAGGTCGTTGTCGGAGCCGAACCCGGTGTAGTTGTTCTGCAGCTTGGAGCTGGCATACACCCAGGAGCGCTGGTCGCGGCTGAACGGCCGCTCCTCGTCATTGCCGGTGACGATGTACTGGCGCAGCTCCGGCCCAATCTCTTCCAGCGCGTAGCGCGCATGCGCCAGGACCGGGAAGTTGCGCATCAGGCTGTGCTTCTTTTGGGTCAGGTCGTGGATGGCGACGCCCCCGAGGGCGGCTGCTGCGGCGGCGGAGAAGACGGCCTTGGGCTTCATGGCGCTCAGTCTGCCGGGTTTCCTTGCTGTGTGGGGGGTGCCGAGCGCGAGACCCGGCACGGCGGATCTGAACTCCCGCTGAACTGCCGTCGACGTCGCGGCGACCGCAGCCGCGCCGGCCCACGGTAGAATCGTGGGGATCCATGACCACCTGCGTCGGTGACGCGCGCGTTCGCGCCGGCCGGCGGCATACGAAAGAGACCCCGTGGCGACCACGAACGATCTGAAGAACGGCCTCGTCCTCAATATCGAGGGCCAGTTGTGGACCGTCATCGAGTTCCAGCACGTCAAGCCGGGCAAGGGCCCAGCCTTCGTGCGCACCAAGCTCAAGAACGTCCTGTCCGGCAAGGTTGTCGACAAGACCTTCAACGCGGGCGTCAAGGTGGAGACCGCCAATGTGGACAAGCGGACGATGCAGTATCTCTACAACGACGGCACCGACTTCGTCTTCATGGACCCGGACACCTACGACCAGATCTCGGTGAGCCCGCAGGTCGTCGGTGACGCGGCGAAGTACATGCTGGAGAACCAGGACGCGATCGTCGCCCGGCACTCTGGCAGCGTCCTCTTCGTCGAACTGCCGGCCTCGGTGGTCCTGGAGATCTCCTACACCGAGCCGGGCCTGCAGGGCGACCGCTCCACCGGCGGCACCAAGCCCGCCACGCTGGAGACCGGCGCGGAGATCCAGGTCCCGCTCTTCCTGGAGACCGGCACCAAGGTCAAGGTCGACACCCGCGACGGGTCGTACCTCGGCCGGGTCAACTGAGCTTTTCCGCAGCCTGTTTCCCAAGTTAATACGAGGATTCCCGGATGGCAGCCCGCACCAAGGCACGTAAACGCGCGCTCGACCTGATGTATGAGGCCGAGGCGCGCGGCGTGAACCTCGCTGACCTCCTGCGCGAGCGCCTGGATGCCCCGGTGACCGAGGCGCCGCTCAATCCGTATACCGCGACCCTGGTGCAGGGTGTGGTGGCCCACTGGCGCGAGATCAACGAATTGTTGGACACCTATAGCCAGGGCTGGCCCGTCGAGCGGATGCCCGCGGTCGACCGCGCCGTGTTGCGCCTGGGGGCGTATGAGGTGCTCTACAGCGACGAGGTGCCCGAGGCCGTGGCGATCAGCGAGGCCGTGGCGCTGGCCACCGATCTGTCCACCGACGAGTCGCCGCGCTTCATCAACGGCCTGCTCGGCCGACTGGCCCAGGTCAAGCCGACTCTCGCCTGAGTCGGCCCCCTGGGGATGCTCACGCTCACCGCGGTGCGGGTGGCCACCGCGGACGATTTGGCGCAATTGCGGGAGGTCGAGGCGGCCTCGGCCGGGACGCCACGACGTGGACGGCCGTCAATGGCACGCTCGGTGCGGCCGGCTTGGTGGTGGACACGTTCGGACCGGGGGAGTCACTGCGGCGCTGAGGGCCCCGCCCGGTCTGGCTAGAATGAGGGCGTCCGCATCCTTTAACGACCTGTCCCGTGAGGCAGGGAAGGAGGCTTCGTCGTGACGCGCCCAGACAGTGGCCCGACGACTGGCTCGCCAGCCCCCGACTTGGGGCGAATAGTCCTCTCCAGCAATGAGATCGCCCGGTGTATTCGGCGGATCGCGCACGAGATCCTGGAACACAACAAGGGCGCCGAGGACTTGGTGTTGCTCGGCATACCGACTCGGGGCGTGGAACTGGCTGATCGGCTCGCGCTCGCGCTCGCCGAGGTGGAGGGTAGCGACCCGATCCCGGTGGGCGCCCTGGACGTCACCATGCACCGCGACGATCTGCGTCATCAGCCCACTCGAACCCCGATGCGCACGGTCATCCCCGAGGGCGGCATCGACGGCAAGGTCGTGGTGCTCGTGGACGACGTCCTCTATTCCGGTCGCACGATCCGCGCCGCGCTTGACGCGCTCGCCGACCTCGGCCGGCCCCGGGCGGTGCGCCTGGCGGTGCTCGTCGACCGCGGGCACCGGGAGTTGCCGATCCGCGCCGACCATGTCGGCAAGAACCTGCCGACCTCCAAGAGCGAGCGGGTCCAGGTCCGGCTGAGCAAGCACGACGGCGGCGTCGACGAGGTCCGCATCGCTCAGGGGGCGACGGCGTGACCAAGCACCTGCTCAGTAGCGCCGACCTGACCCGCACCGACGTCGAGGAGATCCTCGCCACTGCGGCATCCATGCACGATGTCCAGCGGCGCGAGGTCAAGAAGCTGCCGACTCTGCGCGGGCGGACCATCATCAACTTCTTCTTCGAAGATTCCACCCGCACCCGCAGCAGCTTCGAGATCGCCGGCAAGTGGATGTCGGCCGACACGATCAACCTCTCCGCCAAGGGATCCTCGACCTCCAAGGGCGAATCCCTGCGCGACAGCGTGCAGACCATCGCCGCCATGGCCGTCGATGCCCTGGTCATCCGGCACAACCAGAGCGGCGCCTGCCAGCAGGTCGCCCAATGGGTCGATGCCAGCGTGATCAATGCCGGCGACGGCACCCACGAGCACCCCACCCAGGCGCTGCTGGATGCCTACACGCTGCGCTCCCGCCTCGGTGACCTGGACGGCCGGCACATCGTCATCGTCGGGGACCTGACCCACAGCCGGGTCTTCCGCAGCAATGTGATCACCCTGCAGACCCTCGGCGCCCGGGTCACCGTGGTCGCCCCGCCCACCCTGATGCCGGCCGGGGTCGAAGCCTGGTCTGCCGCAGCGGGTTTCGCGACCTCCTGGGATCTCGACGAGGTGCTGGCGGGCGACGACATACCGGATGCGGTGATGATGCTGCGCGTCCAGCGGGAGCGGATGAGCGGCGGCTACTTCCCGACGCCGCGCGAATACACCGTGGGCTACGGGCTCACCCGGCCCCGGCTGCAAGCGCTGCTTGCCGCCAACCCGGACGCGTTGGTGCTGCACCCCGGGCCGATGAACCGCGGGTTGGAGATCAGCGCCGACGCGGCCGAGTCGCCCGCCTCGATCATCCTCGACCAGGTCTCCTCGGGGCTGGCGGTGCGGATGGCCGTGCTCTATCACCTGCTCGCCGGAGAGGAGAACCCGGTATGACCGCGCTGCTGATCACCGGGGCCCGCCCGCTCGGTGGCGAGCCGGCCGATGTCCTGATCCGGGACGGGGTCATCGCCGAGGCCGGCGCCGTCGACGCGCCGGGCGACGTGGAGCGCCTGGACGCCGACGGGCTGACCCTGCTGCCCGGGTTCGTCGACCTGCATACCCACCTGCGCGAGCCCGGGCGCGAAGACGCGGAGACCATCGCCTCCGGGTCCGCCGCCGCAGCGGCCGGCGGGTTCACCGCCGTGCTCGCGATGGCCAACACCAATCCGGTCACCGACACCGGCGAGGCCGCCGAACTGCTTTACGACCGCGGCCGGGCCGTCGGCCTGGTCGATGTCATCCCGGTCGGGGCGGTGACCAAGGGCCTGCGCGGCGAGGAACTCGCCGAACTCGGGCTGATGGCGCGCTCCCGGGCCGGGGTGCGGGTGTTCTCCGACGACGGCCGGTGCGTCGCCGACGCCCGGGTCATGCGCCGGGCGCTGGAATACCTCAAGCCGTATGGCGCGGTCATCTCCCAGCATGCGCAGGACCCGGCGCTCGCCGGGGAAGCGGCCTGTTGCCACGAGGGCGAGCTCTCCGGCCGGCTCGGCCTGCCGGGCTGGCCCGGGGTTGCCGAGTCGGTGATCGTCGCCCGCGATGTGCACCTGGCGCGGCATACCGGCTCCCGGGTGCATATCGCGCACGTCTCCTGCGCGGAGTCGGTGGAGATCATCCGCTGGGCCAAGGAGCGCGAGATCGCGGTCACCGCGGAGGTCACCCCGCACCATCTGGCGCTGGGGACCGAGCGGGTCGCCGGCTACGACCCGACCTTCAAGGTCAACCCGCCCCTGCGCCCGAGCGAGGACCAGGAAGCGCTGGCGGCGGCGCTGGCCGATGGCACCATCGACGCGGTCGCCACCGACCACGCCCCGCACGCCCGGCACGACAAGGAGCACACCTTCGAGGCCGCGGCCTTCGGGATGCTTGGGCTGGAAACGGCATTCCCGGTGGTGCACGAGGTGATGGTGCGCTCCGGGCGGATCACCCTCGCGCAGCTCGCCGAGCGGATGTCCCACGCGCCCGCCCGGATCGCCGGGCTGGCCGAACACGGGCAGCCGCTGGCCGCGGGGGCGCCCGCCAATCTCGTGCTCGTCGACCCGGAGCGGGTCGTCACCGTGGACGCGGGAGCATCGAATTCCTTGTCCCGCAACAATCCCTGGCACGGTATGTCGTTCACCGGCGCCGTGCACACGACGATTCTGCGCGGTCGGATTACCGCGCGCGAGGGAAAGGCCGTCACCGCGTGAACACCCACAGCGGATCCACCGACCCCGCGGTCCTGGTGCTTGAGGACGGGCGGCGGATGACCGGCTGGGCTTTCGGCGCCCGGGGCACCACGGTCGGCGAGGCCGTCTTCAGCACCGGGATGACCGGCTACCAGGAGACCCTCACCGACCCCAGCTATCACCGCCAGGTCGTCGTGATGACCGCCCCGCACATCGGCAACACTGGCTGGAATGACGAGGACGACGAGTCCGGCCGGATCTGGGTCTCCGGCTTCGTCGTGCGCGATCCCGCTGTGCGCCCGTCGAATTGGCGCTCCGCCCGCCCCCTCCAGGACGAGCTCGCCGCCCAAGGCGTGGTCGGGATCAGCGGCATCGACACCCGCGCCTTGACCCGCCACCTGCGCGAGCGCGGGGCCATGCGGGTGGGGATCTTCAGCGGTCCGGACGCCGAGTCCACCCCGGCGCAGCAGCTCGCCACCGTCACCGAGGCGGCGCCGATGACCGGCGCCGAACTCGCCCCCGAGGTCACCACCCCGAGCCCGTATGTCGTCCCCGCCCACGGCGAGAAGCGGTTCTCCGTGGCCGCGCTCGACCTTGGCATCAAGGCGATGACGCCGGCGCTGATGGCTCAGCGCGGTATCGAGGTACACGTGCTGCCGGCGACCACCACCTTCGCGCAGATTCAGCAGATCGCGCCCGACGGGGTCTTCTTCTCCAATGGACCAGGCGACCCGGCCACCGCCGAGCACGAGGTCGCCCTGCTGCGCCAGGTGCTGGCGGCGCGGATGCCCTTCTTCGGCATCTGTTTTGGCAACCAACTCCTGGGCCGGGCCTTGGGGTTCGGGACCTACAAGCTGCGCTACGGCCACCGCGGCATCAACCAGCCGGTGCAGGACCTGCGCACCGGCAAGGTCGAGGTCACCGCGCACAACCACGGCTTCGCCGTGGCCGCGCCGATCGGCACCGAGGTGCCGGCGCCGGCGGATCCGGCATACGGGCGGGTACGGGTCTCCCACGTCTGCCTCAATGACGACGTGGTCGAGGGCCTGGAATGCCTCGACCTGCCCGCCTTCTCGGTGCAGTACCACCCCGAGGCGGCCGCCGGCCCGCACGACGCGGCCTACCTCTTCGACCGTTTTATCGCTCTGCTGGAAGGGAATCGCTGATGCCCCGCCGCTCGGACCTCAGCAGCGTACTGGTCATCGGCTCCGGCCCGATCGTGATCGGCCAGGCCTGCGAGTTCGACTATTCGGGCACCCAGGCCTGCCGGGTGCTGCGGGAGGAGGGCCTGCGGGTCATCCTGGTCAACTCCAATCCGGCGACGATCATGACCGACCCGGAGTTCGCCGACGCGACCTATGTCGAGCCGATCACCCCGGCGGTGATCGAGCGGATCATCGAAAAGGAGCGGCCGGACGCCGTCCTGGCCACCCTTGGCGGTCAGACCGCCCTCAATGCGGCGATCGCCCTGCACGAGCAGGGGATCCTCGACAAATATGACTGCCCGCTGATCGGGGCCAATGTCACCGCGATCCAGCTCGGCGAGGACCGGGACAAGTTTAAGGGCGTGGTGGAGCGCTGCGGCGCCGAGTCCGCGCGCTCGATCATCTGCCACACAATGGACGAATGCCTCGCTGCGGCAAGCGAACTCAACTACCCCGTGGTGGTGCGTCCGTCCTTCACCATGGGCGGCCTGGGCAGCGGCTTCGCCTATGACGAGGAGGACCTGCGACGTATCGCCGGCGCTGGGCTGCAGTACTCGCCGGTGACCGAGGTGCTCTTGGAGGAGTCGATCCTCGGCTGGAAGGAGTACGAGCTCGAGGTGATGCGCGACGGCGCAGACAATGTCGTCGTCGTCTGCTCCATCGAGAACCTCGACCCGATGGGCGTGCACACGGGGGACTCCATCACGGTGGCGCCGGCGCTGACCCTCACCGACCGTGAGTACCAGCGCCTGCGGGATGTCGGCATCGCGATCATCCGCGAGGTGGGCGTGGACACCGGCGGCTGCAATATTCAGTTCGCGGTCAATCCGGCCGACGGACGGATCATCGTCATCGAGATGAACCCGCGGGTATCCCGTTCCAGCGCACTGGCATCCAAGGCCACCGGATTTCCGATCGCGAAGATCGCCGCCAAGGTCGCGATCGGCTACACGCTGGACGAGATCCGCAATGACATCACCCGGGAGACCCCGGCGAGCTTCGAGCCCACCCTCGACTATGTCGTGGTGAAGGTCCCGCGGTTCGCCTTCGAGAAGTTCCCGGCCGCCGACCCCACGCTGACCACCACCATGAAGTCGGTGGGTGAAGCGATGTCGCTCGGTCGGTGCTTCACCGAGGCCCTGCAAAAAGCCTTGCGCTCCATGGAAAAGTCCGGCTCGTCCTTCCACTGGGACGGCCCGGTGCCCACCGGCGCCGAGCTGGACGAGTTGCTGACCCAGATCGCCCGGCCGACCGACGGCCGCCTCGTCGGCGTGCAGCAGGCGCTGCGCGCCGGGGCGGGGGTCGAGCGGGTGCACGAGGTCACCGGGATCGACCCCTGGTTCCTCGACCAGATCGAGGTCATCAACGCGATCGCCGCAGACCTCGGCGCGGCCGCCAACCTCACCCCGGACTTGCTCCGGGGGGCCAAACGACATGGCTTCTCCGACAGGCAGATCGCGGCACTGCGCGGGATGAGCGAGCCTGTCGTGCGGGGCGTGCGGCACGCGCTGGGGGTGCGCCCGGTCTACAAAACGGTGGACACCTGCGCCGCGGAGTTCGCCGCGCAGACCCCCTACTACTACTCGGCATACGACGAGGAGAGCGAGGTAGAGCCGCGCACCCGGCCGGCGGTTGTCATCCTCGGCTCCGGGCCGAACCGGATCGGGCAGGGCGTCGAGTTCGACTACTCCTGTGTGCACGCGAGTTTTGCGTTGCGCGACGCGGGTTTCGACACGGTGATGGTCAACTGCAATCCGGAGACCGTCTCCACCGACTACGACACCTCCAGCCGGCTCTACTTCGAGCCGCTGACGCTGGAGGACGTGCTGGAGGTCATCCACGCCGAGCAGCAGGCCGGCCCGGTCGCCGGCGTGATCGTCCACCTGGGCGGGCAGACCCCACTCGGTCTGGCCCAGCAGCTCAAGGACGAGGGCATCCCGATTGCCGGCACCTCGCCGGAGGCGATCCACCTGGCCGAGGATCGGGGCGCCTTCGGGCGGGTGCTCGCCGCGGCCGGGTTGCCGGCACCCAAGCACGGCACCGCCTATAGCGCCGCCGAGGCGATCGCCATCGCCGCCGAGATCGGCTATCCGGTGCTGGTGCGGCCCTCATATGTGCTCGGGGGACGGGGGATGCAGATCGTCTATGACGACGAGACCCTGGCCGAATATGTCACCCGGGCGGCGGTCGCCTCCCCGGAGCGTCCGATCCTGGTCGACCGCTTCCTGGATGACGCCATCGAGATCGACGTCGATGTCCTTTATGACGGCACTGAGATGTTCGTCGGCGGGATCATGGAACACATCGAGGAGGCCGGGATCCACTCCGGCGACTCGGCGTGCACGCTGCCCCCGGCCACCCTGGGTAAGCAAGAACTGGACCGGGTCCGGCGCTCCACCCTCGCCCTGGCGCAGGGGATCGGCGTGCGCGGGCTGATGAATGTCCAGTTCGCCCTGGCCCATGACGTTCTCTATGTGCTGGAAGCCAATCCGCGGGCATCGCGGACCGTGCCCTTCGTCGCCAAGGCCACCGGCGTGCCGCTGGCCAAGGCGGCGGCCCGGGTCATGCTCGGCGCCTCGATCACGGACTTGCGGAGCGAGGGACTGTTGCCGCCGCAGGGTGATGGCGGCCACTTGCCCGACCATGCGCCGATGTCGGTCAAGGAAGCGGTGCTGCCCTTCAAGCGCTTCCGCACTATCGACGGCACCGTCGTGGACTCCCTCCTCGGTCCGGAGATGCGCTCCACCGGTGAGGTGATGGGCATCGACCGCGACTTCGGCTCGGCCTTCGCCAAGAGCCAGCTCGGGGTGGGGGAGGGGCTGCCGACCAGTGGCCGGATCTTTGTGTCCGTGGCCAATCGCGACAAGCGGGCGATGATCTTCCCCATCATGCGGCTGCGCGACCTCGGGTTCACTATCGTCGCCACCACCGGCACCGCGGATGTCTTGCGGCGCAACGGAATAGACGCGGAGGTGGTGAAGAAGGTTAGCGAACGCGAGGCCGGTGAGGCCGGCAGCATCGTCGAGCAGATCCTGGCCGGCCAGATCGACATGGTGGTCAACACCCCTTCGGGTCAGGACGCCCGCGAGGACGGCTACAAGATCCGCCAGGCGACCACCTCGCTGGACAAGCCGATCATCACCACCGTGCAGCAACTCGGCGCCGCGGTGCAGGGCATCGAGGCGGCGCGCTCCGGGGAGATCCGGGTCAGTTCGTTGCAGGAGCATGCGCGTGCCCTGGATCTGTATGCCCGGGACCGCTCTGCCCAAGACCGCTCTGCCCGAGACCGCTCTGGCGGGAGCGAATCTCCGTGAGCGACAAGGCTAATGCGGCCGGCGCGCCGGCTCGGGGGACGTCGTCGGGGCCGGTGCAGGTGAGCGCGAGGCTACTGGCGAATGCCCCGGCCGGGGCCTACCGCGAGATGGTCTACCACGCCCCGCAGGTGGCCCAGCGCGCCCGGCCCGGGCAGTTCGTGGCCATCGCGGTGGGCGAAGAGTCCTCCGGGCTGCTGCTGCGCCGGTCGTTCTCCATCCATAAGGTCACCGCTGAGGGCGCGGTGCACCTCGTGGTCGCCGACGCCGGACCGGGGACTCATTGGCTCACCAACCTGGCCGTCGGGGCCACCGTTGACCTGGCCGGCCCCCTGGGCACCGGCTTCCCGCTGCCGGCGGATACCAGCGGGGCGAGCGTGCTGATCGGCGGTGGCTACGGCTCGGCACCGATGTTCTGGCTGGCCGATGTGCTGCGCGAGCGTGGCGGTCGGATCCACCACATCCTCGGCGCCGCCGAGGCCGGCCGGCTCTTCGGTGCCGATCTGGTCCCGGCCAGCGACCAGGCGACTATCACCACGGACGACGGGTCGCGCGGCATACGTGGGCGGGTGACCGATCCGCTGCCGGAGATCCTGGCGGCGAGCGGTGCCACAACGGTCTATGCCTGCGGGCCGATGCCCATGCTCCGCGCGGTCACCGAGGTGGCCACCGCCGCCGGCGCCCAGGCGTATGTCGCGGTCGAGGAAGCCATGGCCTGCGGCGTCGGGATCTGTATGACGTGTGTGCTGCCGGTGGCCGGCGCCGACGGACAGGTGCGGATGAGCCGCGCCTGCGTCGACGGGCCGGTCTTCCCGGGCACCTCGGTGCAGTGGGCGGCGATCGCCGACGGCCGGGTGTCCGTGCCCACCGACTGCCTCGGCGCGCCGGGCACCCACGCGGGTGTGCGATGAGCACCGACTGGCAGGGCGCGGACGCCTTCGGCGAGGTCGAGGCCCGCGGTGAGGTGGGCGAGACGGCATACCGGCCTGCAAAACTCGCGCCGGCGCAGGTGGATCTGAGCGCCGACCTGGGCTACGGCGTGCTGCTGCCCAATCCGGTGATGACCGCCTCCGGGTGCGCGGCGAATGGGCGCGAGATGCACCAATTCCTCGACGTCGCCGAGCTCGGTGCCTTCGTCACCAAGTCCGTGAAATTGCACCCGCAGTCCGGACGCGGCACCCCCCGGATGGCCGAGACCGCGAGCGGGATGCTCAACTCCATCGGCCTGCAGGGACCCGGCATCGATGCCTTCGTCGCCGACGACCTGCCCTGGCTGCAGTCGGTCGGGGCGCGGGCGATCGTGTCGATTGCGGGGGAAAGCTCTGCGGAGTTCGCGCAGGTAGCCCGCCGGCTGGTCGCCGCCGACGCCTTCGACGCGGTGGCCGCGATCGAGGTCAATATCTCCTGTCCCAATGTGGAGAATCGGGGGCTCGTCTTCGCGTGCGACCCGCTCTCGTCGGCCGAGGTGCTCGAGCTGGTCTCGCGCGAGGTCCCGGCCGGAATTCCGTTGCTGGCCAAGCTGACTCCGGATGTCACGGATATCACCGCCATTGCCGCCGCCGCGCTGGCGGCCGGTGCCCACGGCCTGACCATGATCAACACCCTGCTCGGGATCCGCATCGACACCGAGCGGATGCGACCGCATCTCTATGGCACCACCGGCGGGCTGTCCGGCCCGGCCATCCGGCCGGTCGCCGTCCGCGCGATCTGGCAGGTGTATGCCGCCATGCGCGCCGGCCGCATACCGTCCGCGCCGATCGTTGGCGTCGGGGGAGTGCGCACCGGCGAGGATGCCCTTGAGCTCACGCTGGCCGGCGCCAGCGCCATCCAGGTGGGCACGGCCGCCTTCGGCGACCCGTCCGCCCCGGCCCGGGTCATCGCCGAACTGCGCTCGCTGCTCGCCGCTCGCGGCCTGCCCCGCTACCGCGACCTGGTGGGCGCTGCCCACGAACCCCGTTGACCTCATCCCGACCAGGAGCCCGTATGCCGTCTCTCGCCGCCCCCGATCCCACCGCCGATCCCGCCGCCCCCGATCCCACCGCCGATCCCGCCGGCGGCCGCACCCTGGCCTCTGCGCCCGGATTCGGGGCGCGGCTGCGCACCGCGATGGGGACCTTTGGCCAGGGGTGCGTCGGGCTGGATCCGCATCCGCAGATCCTGCGGGATTGGGGTCTGCGCCACGATGCCGACGGCCTGGCCCGCTTCGCGCAGATCTGCATCGAGGCCTTCGCCGGGCAGGTGACGGCGGTCAAGCCGCAGTCCGCCTTCTTCGAGGAGCACGGCTCGCGGGGAATCGCGGTGCTTGAGCAGATCCTCGACGCCTTCCGCGGCAGCGGGACCCTGACCATTCTCGACGTCAAGCGGGGCGACATCGGCTCGACGATGAGCGGTTACGCCCGGGCCTATCTCGCTCCCGGCGCCCGACTGTCCGCGGACGCGATCACGCTGAGCCCCTTCCTCGGGTTCGAGTCGCTGCGCCCGGCGCTGGATCTGGCGGCCGAACACGAGCGCGGGGTCTTCGTGCTCGCCCTGACGTCCAACCCCGAGGGCGCGCAGGTACAACTGGCCACA
>ERZ501047.174-NODE-174-length-22749-cov-7.389222_pt1 | contig 22749 bp, 16 predicted proteins | sample MGYA00510868_ERZ501047 | MGnify/ENA primary metagenome ERZ501047 (study PRJEB25958, sample SAMN03398593) | human skin metagenome | study: EMG produced TPA metagenomics assembly of the Human Skin Microbiome Metagenome (human skin metagenome) data set. | reverse complement strand
GAGTATCCCATGGTTCATCTCCTCGGCCGTGATTGGCCGAGTAAAGAACGCCGAGTATGGATGCTTCTGGGCCGTTTACTGATTGGCGGCTATCGGGCAGTTACGCGAGGAAGCGGACCTTCGTTCAGCTGTCTGCTGACGCCGCAAAGACCCACGTTCGGACGTTCACAGCAGTCTACGCCTGCCTGCAAGCGGTCACTGGTTCAGGTACTGCCTCGCAGCTAGCCAAGGCAGCAAGCCGTCGAACGACGCTTCTTCTTGCAACGCAATCCATTGAGGGAGCTAATCTACACGGTCAGGAAGGCGCCGTTCAGGAGACCCCATACTGCCGTGTAAGAAAATCCAGCGTCATATTCTCGCTAATAGCATCATGTGGGATCAACGCGTAAAGCCACGGCTTGCCACCATAGGAGCGCGCATGCTCGCTCGCCGCGGCGCACCAACGCACGGCGACGTCCCGCTTTGCAATAACGTCGGCGTCCTGCATCTGCCCAGCCTGTTTTGGCTCTAGCATAAAGATCCGCTCCGCCGCCTCAGCAACGAAGTCCGGCTGATACTCAAGATGATCGTTGCCCGACCGGTAGAACATCTGAAACTGGCCCTTGGCTGGTCGAAGCCATTTCGCCGCCTCACGCTCCAGGATTATGGCAAGTTTCCGCTCGGAATCGGAGTGAAACTTCGTTACAGTCGAAAGGCATCTGCTGAAGCCGCCGAACAGGTAGCGGGCCATATTGCTCTTGTCGGCCGGTGACGTGCGATAGTCGAGCGGCGGCTCGCGCAGCGCGGTGTAGGCGCTTTCTTTCAATTCGGTGAAGCCCTGCCGGACTTCGTAATGATACTCGACGCGTTCATCCTTCCAGAAGTGGTCAAGCATCTGAGCATGGACAGCGTTCGCGATCCCGCGCTGCTCGAGCGCCAGTACCTTCCGCGCTTCTTCCTCCGACAGATAACTAAGTAGGTGACGCGCGACCTGCGCGGCCAAGTCGTAGAGCAGGTCGGCATGCTCATCATAGGCGATGTCTGGGAAATCGATCAGCCCGCTGACGACATAGTCCTCCAGGCGCTGCTCCAGGAAGTTTGCCTGGCTCATGCCAATGATGTCAACCTGGTCAGTGCGAAGGTGCTTAGCCCAGAGCACATCGTCCGGGGCGGCATATCGCATCCCGGACAGATCGAGCGTGAACGGCTTAAACCCTGTCTTGACCTCCCCCTTCGGCATCACGGTAATCCGGGGAATATCAATCGTCCGCTCAGCCATTAGCGCGGCAGTCGCGGCGATCACGGCGGCCATGTCGGGTTCCGTCTTCGCGATCCCCTCGAGCTCCATCTGCGGGGGTCGGTACTGGCTCCGGACCTCGTTGATGACCTGAGCCTGCACCTCGGGGCGCGAAAGATAGGACACGCTCGGCACCTTGTCCGGCTCGCGCGCGAGCTTGCGGAAGGCATCATAGGCTAGCTGCGCGACCGCCAAGTCGCCCGAATCGGTGAAAGCAGGCGTAGGCGGCAGTCCGGCGAGCGCCGCACCGTCTCTCCCCTGCGGCGACTGAAGTCCGAGATCGCCGAGTATGGTCGGGGACGAAACTACCGTAACCGTCTTCCGCTCGAAATCGACCGGATCCAGTACCAGCGCCTTCAACCGAATTGGCGAACTCGGGTTGTTTGCCTCGTCGACGATTTCCTGGAAGCGATCATGGGCGACGATGTTCAACCGGTCGACCGGCGTGACGCCAGTGCGCTTTCCATACGGAAGGCGCAGCCCTCTGCCGATGCTCTGCTCGATCAAGGTTCGCGCGTTCGCGGCGCGAAGCGGCACGATCGTGTAGAGATTGGTGACGTCCCAGCCTTCCTTCAGCATGTTGACGTGGATGACGATCTCAACGGGGTTGTCGCTATGCTCGACCGTTAGCAGCTTTTGGACGGTCTCCTCTTCCTTGACGCTGGAATCGACCTGGATGACCTTGTCCGCGTAGCGACCCTGAAAGAACGCATCCGACCTGATCAGCTGCATCAGCTCGGCGGCATGCGTGGTGTCGCGGGCGATGATCAGGACAAAGGGTTTGACGATCGGCTTGCCATTCTCGCGCGCGTAAGTCTCCAGATCGACCTTGACGCTCTCATGCAGCCGGATGCCATCCTCCAGCTTCATCGTCTGGACGGCCTCGGGCGACTTGCCGGCCGGATTGAAATCTCGGCGGGTGACGACAGCGGGCTCCTTCACAAAGCCATCCTCCATCGCCCGCGCCAGCGGATAGTCGAAGATGACGTTTCGGAACGGCACCGGCCCGCGGGTGCCCTCGACGAAGGGCGTCGCTGTGACCTCCAGCCCGAGGATCGGCTTCAGCTCGTTGATCGCCCGCATGCCGGCGGTGGCGCGGTAGCGGTGTGACTCGTCCATAAGCATGACGAGGTCGGACAAGCTGGCGAGATAGTCGAAATAGCTTTCGCCGATCTCCTCGCGAAACGACCGGATCCGTGGGCTTCGCCCGCCGCGCACCTCGGACGAGATCTTCGCGATGTTGAAAATGTTGATCGTCGTGGGAAAAAGCTGCCCGCCCGACGCGATCTGCCGCTCATAGGTCTCGCCGGTGGTCAACACGGGCGGCGAGATCGCGAACTCGGAAATGCCCTTGAACACGTACTTTGACGTGTTGGGCGTGAAGTCGGCGATCAGCTTGTCGTAGATCGTTAGGTTCGGCGCGAGCACGAAGAAGTTGTTTATACCGTGCGCGAGCTTCAGATAGGCGATGAACGCACCCATCAGCCGCGTCTTGCCGACGCCGGTCGCAAGCGCGAAGCAGAGCGATGGAAAATCCCGCTCGAAGTCGGTCACGCCCGGGAACTCGCTGCGGATCGTGTCGAGCGCGGCGGCGGTGTCCGTCGCCTTGCCCGGCGGGACGATCTCGGTCACCCGATCCAGAATCTCAAGGCTGCGACGCTGCGGCGGGCGCAGGCTTAGGCGGCCTGCAACGGCGTTGACGTGGCGTTGGTTGCTCATGCGTCCACGTCCCCCGCGGCATCCTGGCGGTCGAACAACCCTGATTGCGCCAGCAGCGGCGGCGGCTCGACCTGCGGTAGATTGGCGATGTTCAGGCTGTAATCGTCATGCCCCCATTCGCAGCGAGCGCGGATATGATTGGGGATTTTTCGCACCGTCAGATTCGGGAACGCGTCGGTGTTGCCGAAGAATGCCGAGCACAGGACGAGCAGGCTACGCCCGTCGCCTACCTCGTCGCTTAGCGCGGCGAGCTGCTGAGGTGAGAGCGTCTGCGTCGTCACATAGATGAAGTCGTTCTCCGATGAATGGCCGTGTCGCCAGTAATCGGTGTCGCTGGGTGCGTAGGTGAAGCCCTCAAGCTTGCACAGCGCCTGCGCCAGCATCGTCCCGTCATAGACCTTGCTGATGACCTCGCGGCCCCATTTATCCTTTTCGAGCAGCGATGGCGCGAGTTCATAATAGCGGAATCCACCGCCCCCCTTCCAGTCAACCGCTTTACTGATTCCGCCTTGGTCAGTTCCGTCAATGACGTGCTGCAAACGCGGGATGATATGGGTATGGGCCTGATCCCGCAGTTCAACCATGATCCAGCGGCGGCCCATTTTGTGTGCCGCTGCACCTGTGGTCCCCGACCCGCCGAACGAGTCCAAGACAATGTCACCTGGCTGAGTCGCCAATTCGATGCATCGCTTGATAAGAGCTTCAGGCTTCTTGCCTTTAGGAAACTCTACTCCCCCTTCATTGTGGAGGTTGTTGGACAGAATGTCGTCCCAAATCGTCGTTAGCGGCTCCCCCGCCACATAGCGACCGTCAACCAGCTTAAGTTTATCTGAGTAGAATAAGATCCGCTGGCCACCCACGAGATAAATATCCGACAAGCCTTCCCGCTCGAGTTTGAGGACAGTACCGGGTCTCGCCTTCGACTGGTCAATCAGCTGGCGCGCGGCGGCACTGACCGCATCGTAGTTCGGACGAGCGAGCTGGGTGACCGCTCTCGCATTTTGATGCACAAATTCTGAAATCTCATTCTCAAACTGATCACCAAGAGTCTTCTTGATTACCTTTTCTGGTATATTCTTACTTTGAGCAAAGGCTCTCATCAGAGTGCAGAAGCGCCATTGATCAAATGGCTCTTCAACATTTTCGACAAACTGACCGTATCGCTTGTCCCGCTCGGGTCGAGCAGTGAAGACACGGTTGGGGCGCCAGTCGGACTTATCCTTCGCATAGATGAGAATGAAGTTTGACGTACTAACAAGGCCAGGATTGATCGATTTGTGGCCCGTAGCGGAACCCTGTTTGAACGTGGCTACGTTGACACGATTTCGACGTCCAAAAATCTCATCCGCTAGGACCATCAGATAGGCCAACTCGTTATCGTCAATGTGGATAAAGAGAGTCCCGTCTGATGCCATAAGGCGATGAATGATTTCCAGCCGGTCACGGATCAAAGACAACCAGAGCGAATGCTCAACTCCATCGTCATAATGATCAAACGCCTGCTGAGTATTGAACGGAGGATCGATGTAAACGCACTTCACCTTGCCTGCAAAGTCCGCCTCTAGCGCCTTCAGCGCGAGCAGATTGTCGCCGTGGATCAGCACGTTTTCGAAAATGTCTTGTTTGGTCACACGGGCAGCCGCATGGTAGCTCTTGGCTGAATCCTCGATAAGGATCCGCGGCTCCAGCCGCGGCCGGTTCTCTTTGCCTACCCAGGTGAGTTCAAGCTTCTGCTTCTTGGTCATGTCACGTCTTTGATCTGAGGCGCCTTGCCGGCGAGGTATTTGAAGAGGTCGATCTGATAGGGCTGGCCCGTTACGTTCTTCGCCCGGAGAGCCTTAATGGCCTGATCGCCCTTCAACCCGTACTGCCGGGTCATTAGGCGGCGGATTACGTCCAACGTGCGATCCTGATTTTTTGAAATCGCCAGCGGTCCCGGCCAGGGTATCGACTGTATGATGTCCCAATGATGCTGCCGGAGCTGATCGTAGGGAGCGCTGCCCTTCGAAAGCAGCTTCTGGCGGTCAACCATGTCAGTGCCGTCGATTACCTGCCGGAATTGTTTCGTGAAGACGAAGCTCATCGCATACTCGCCATGCTTGTACGCTTTCCGCTCCTCGTACCAGCACCCCCTGACCGAGGCCGCGATCTGCTCCCGGACGTATCGATTAACCCTGACGGCATTGACGAGCTTGATCGAGCTGAGAGACTGACTGAAAATCTGCTTGTACGGCTCGCCATCAGTTTTCTGGAAATCAACGAGCGAGCGCTTCATCCAGACCGGATAGCGCGGATCGAGCTCTAGCATGGCGAGGGCCTGAATGGCTTCGGCCACCATGATCCGGTTCGGGTTGTGTCCGGATACGGCCTCACCCACACGGTAGACATATTCGATATCCAAGTGTTGCAGCTCACGGCGGATTCTTTCCTGCTCCTCGTCCAGCGCCGCGAAGGCGATCTCCTTCACATCATTCTGATTGTTGCGCGCCCGAGTGACGTCTTTGCCGAAATCCCCTTCCGCGTCCGCTCTGATCAGTGTGATCATTACGTTTGCCGAGGAGATGTCGGCGGCAGGGTTTTCGGTGACGAACGTGGCCGTCGAGGCAACGGTCTGCGCTCCGTTGATTATCGAGAAGCCGGTGAGCTCAAAGTCCCGGTGTTCGGTCTTCACGCCTCCTTTTGGTGCGATCTGCTCGCACAGCGCCGTCACCCCGTTGTTCAGATACTGGAACCGTGCTGGTTTGGTCGCCAGCGTCTCCATGATTGCTTCATTCACAGGGGTCTTGTGACCCAGCCATGTTCGAATGTTCTTCTGATAGAGGGCTTTCCCGTGCTTCTTGTGGAGATCTGCGAGATCAGAGAGGGCCACGGTTCCGTAATAGGCAACTTTCGGGTTCGTTGCTTCGCCGTAGTTACGTAGCGTGATACGGCAACTGACCGGCTCCACGGCGTTCACCATGTGAAGTCCGTCAACAGCTCGCGCAGCGCCGAAATCGAGGATGCTGTCCTTCAGGCGGCCTTCTCCGCCCGCCTTGTCCTCAAGCAACTCCTTCATCGCCTTGTCTGCGTGGACGTGAATGCCCTCGCCGGTATGGGCGACCACGACCTCGATGTGATCGCAATGATCGAGGTAGCTTCGAATCTGCGACTCGCGATTCAAGATGTTTTGATTGAAGCCGGAATAATCGCCGTTCACGATTTTCCGGATTCCTTGGTTGAATGCCAAAGCTTCCTTCTGGCTAAACGACGATGTGTCCTTGAGCTTCGCCTGAACCAGATACAGGGTCTTAGTTCGGGCGTGATAGTAGATGGCGTCGATGCCATAATCATCGAAATCGTCCACGACCGACCTTGCCGCCCGTTTGGGATCGATCTGGCAGATATGGTCGATTGCAAACGCGGCAAATGAGCGGTCGATGTTCTTCTTCAGGTCCTCGTCCGGAGTCTTCGGCTGCAACAGCTTCGGCAGGTGCGGGACGTAGACCTTCTCTAGATGCAGCTTGAGAATCGCGAACTGCTCGGGTCGGATGGCCATGTCAGGCCGGCTTTTGAAGGGGGTGAAGCCGCCGCGTATCGCCGCCGTTGCTCCAGTGACTGCCTGACTTGTTCCGGCCGGGCCAACCGTGATCGGGGCATATTAGTGCGTCGGCAAGTGTCTCGACCTTGCGGGCGAACTTGATTCCGTCGGCGGGGTAGAGGTCGAACGCGATCTTGTTGAAATGCGCACCCATTACGTTCCGCGTCTGCGCGATGTCGCGCAGATCGTCCAGGATGGGCTTCAGCTCCACGGTGACGATGGTCGGCGCGCCTGCCGGCACCGCCGTCACGATCTCCACCCGCAGAGCGGCTAGCAGCTTGCCACTGACGTTCGGGAGGAGGTCGCCGAGCGTATAGGCGTCTCCATGCCGCCGCGGCACGGCACAGCCGTACTTGAGCGTTAGATAGTCCAGGATCTCCTCAAGGATCACCCCCGCCTTGCCGGCGATCGCCTGAATGTCGGGATCGTCCTCGCCGAGCAGCTTCTTCAGCCGGGCGATCTCGGGCAGCGTGCTCTTGGAGCGTAGGCCCTCTGTCATCGTCCAAGGCACGAGCTCTACGAACTGGCATTGCTGATCGGGCTTTAGTTCACCCCAGCGAAACTTCTCCCGCCAGGGCCGGTAATGCGTCGTGATAATGGTGTGCCGAAACTTCTCGCTAACGCCATAGATCATGCCGATAACACGCTCGACATGGGGCTCGTCCACACTGCCCAGGACGTCATCCAGGATCAGGATCTTCGTGTTTGGTTTATCGCGCAACGCAAGGGCAAGGAAGACACAAAGGCCCAGCGTATCCAGATGCGACTGGCTGAAATATGCCGGCGGCGGGACATCCTTGCCCGAGAACTTCGCCTGCATCTCGACCGAGGCTCGCTTCTTCGGGTCAAGCTGGAGGGCAATCTTCTCCAGACCCTCGCCGGGATGCACCTTCTCGTACAGCTCCCCCACCTGCGTGGCGATCTCCGCCATGATGGTGTCGGTGAATGCCTGCCGGGTCTTGACGCAGATATCCAGCCCCGCTTCTGCACTTGGCAGCGCCGCCGCGGCGCGATCCTTGCGCACGGTGTTTGTCTCGTAGCGATCGTAAGCGCTCTTCACCGCCTTGCGCCGCTCCGCTCCGCTCAACAGCCGCGCCTCGGCTTTGGCCCAGGTCTCGGCTGCAAGCGCAGCGTCGGTCAGCCATGGCCGGAGCTCCGTAATGTCCTCGGGCGGTCCGGACGGAGGAAAAGCATAGGTGGCGTCCCAGCCGTGAGCGGCCTTGGCGGCGGCATAGTCGGCTCGCGACCGTTCGTAGTTGTCCTTCAGCTGCGCGACCGCGGCCTTTGCGCGCTGCAGGCTTGCCTCGCATTTAAACAGGTTGGCCTGAGCCTGCTGCACGGCCGCGAGCTGGCCCAGCCGCGCCTCGATCGCGTCGGCAAGGCCGGCCACCCTTTCTGAACTCGTGCAAAGGGGGCACTCAGCCGGCTTAGCATGGGCGTGAAGATATACGCGCCCGGCCTGCAGCACCTGCACGATCTCGGCGGCATCGTCTGCTGCGCCCGATATGGTGGCGGCAGCCGCCTGCTGCGCATCCGTCAGTGCGCCTCCAGCGTCCTGCAGGGCCGCGTCATTCTGTTCGCGCAAGCCCGGATACGCGGACAGCGCACCCATGACGCCCCGCAGGTGGGCGACCGCCTTCAACTCGGCTTCGGCACCCTCCTCCGGATCAGCCAGCAGGCTCTTCGCCCAGGCGAGCGCCGTCGTATCGTCGGGCTTGCCAGCCGCCTCGAACAGGCCCTGCAGCGCCGCAAAGCTGTCCAGCTCGGAGCGTTCCGCATCGCGCCTGTCGGCCTCCAGCTCGTCAACTAGCTTGCGCAGGGCGCCTTCTGACTGTTCCACCTCGATAACATCGATAAATCGCTGGAGCGCTTCATAGCGCTTGCCCGGGGCAGTCTCGATCAGCTCGGTGATCTGCTGCTGCCGCAGCAGCTCCACGAGCGGGCGGTGCGCCGCCGGCTCGACGGACATCTGCTTGCCCACGAACCGACCGGTGCATGTCTCTGTGGCCGAATGGGTCTCCAGCACGACCTCGATGTCGGCCAGCGTCTTGTTGGCCGAAGGCCAGTATTTCTCCAGCGATCCGCCCAGCCCGCGCTTGTTCAGCGACCCGACCTCGCCGCGCGCCAGGAACTCGAGGCCGTCGCAGATCGTGGTCTTGCCGGTGCCGTTTTCCCCATAAACGAGCGTCAGCTTGCGCCCCGGCTCAAAGCCGAGCTTGAAGGAACCGCACGATCCGCGAAAGGCGGTGAGGGTGAGCGCTTTCAGCGGGCTGCCGGTCACGCCGCGTCGGCTTTTGTGGATGCGAGCTCGATTTCAAGCTTCCAGTCCCCGGTCTTCATGCCGCCGGCCGCGATCTTGTCGATCAGGGCGTCGCGCCTGCCGCTCCGCAACAGCCCTGCCTCGACCAACTTGTCGACCACATCCGTGGCCAGCAGCCTTGACGGCGTCTCCCCATTATTCATTCCACCCCCCAGCGGATCGTAAACAGCTCTTTGACCGTCACCCCCTGCTCGAGCCGCCCCTCGATGGAGGCGATCAGCTCGGCACGCTGCTCGTCAATCCGGTCTTGAGAATCAAACAGCGAGCGACGCTTCGTATTCCTTTCACTTTCCAGCGCTTTGACGGCCTTTTGTCCAGCCAGTTTGTCTTCGAGCGTAAGCGCAGCCGCGGCTGCGCGACGAGCGTCTCTGATCTGACGATCAAGTTCTTTAATCTCGCGCTCCAGCCCGACCTTCAAATCATCCGCCCAGCCGTCCAGCTTGTCCGCTTCGGCCTCAAAGAAGCGGGCGTTGCGTTCGGAGATTGAGCGGCGGATCCGGTCCTGCTGCGCCGACAGGGCCTGGTTGAGCTTTGGGGTAATCCCCTCCGGCACGGCCCCACCGCCGGCCACCCGCCCACCTATCGTCATCAGCCGCGTCGCCGCCTCATCGCTAAGCGCCGCCCCGCCATCGGTCACACCAGCCAGGAGCAGATGATCCTCGCTCTGGCCGAGGGCATCCACCGTCAACAGCGACGCTGTCAGCCAGCCCGATTGACCGACCAGCGGCTCGATCGCCGAGACGCGGCCTTCGTGCGCCGAATAATCGAACAGCACCTCGGCGGTGGGAAGATCGCGGGTCAGCGCCCGCCCGATGATCGCTTCGCCAAGCGGGTGGTTAACTCGGAATAGATGCGCCTCGCCCGTGCGCCGCGGCAGCTCGTACAGGCCGGTCGGGACGTTCGCGCCATTCATCCAAGCCGGCAACGCGTTGAGGCGGAAGGACGAGAAGCCGAGGAAGTCGGCGTCATCGCGAAGTTCGTGCGCGGCAAGCCGCATCAGCTGGCGCTCGAAGGCGTCGAGATGCTGGCTTGTATCCGCGTTGCGCAGCTTCAGCTTCTCGCGGACCTCATCGTCGAAGTTTTCGAGAAGCTTGCGCCGGGCGCTAGTCATCGCCTCGTTGATTTCGAAGCTCAGCTCCAGCTGGAGCTTGTCGAATGCGGATCGGATGTCTTCGGTCTTCCGGCATTGCTGATAGATGCCGGCTATACGCTTTTCGAAATCTACGCCGGACTCGATCGTGCCCAGCACCTCGTCGCTGGCGCCGAATACGCCTTCGAATAGGTGGAACTTCTCCGACAGCAGCTGATAGACGCGCTGGTCCGCCTGATTCTTGCGATTCAGGAAGTTGACGACGACGACGTCATGCTTCTGGCCGTAGCGGTGACAGCGCCCGATCCGCTGCTCGATGCGCTGCGGGTTCCAGGGCAGGTCATAGTTCACTACCATCGAGCAGAACTGGAGGTTGATCCCCTCGGCGCCCGCCTCGGTTGCAATCATGATCCGGCCCTGTTCGCGGAAATAATCGACCAAGGCGGACCGCATGTCGGCGGTCTTTGATCCGGTCACGCGGTCGGAGCCGGCGTGCCGTGCAAGCCATTCTGCATAAATCGCCTTCGATTGATCGTCCGTGTTGGTGCCGTTGAACAGGACGATTCGGTCGGCATAGGCGCTGTCCGCCAGGACGCGCAGCAGATAGGATTGTGTGCGGCGGGACTCGGTGAAGATAATCGCCTTCTCCTCGGCGCCAAGCTCGCGCGCCTTGGCGAAGCCAACGTCCAGCGCCTGGAGCAGCGCCCTGCCTTTGGCATTCTGTTCGATTGAGGTCGCCAGCTGCGCGAACGAGGCGAGTTCTGCGATCTCCGCCGCCAGCGCGCGCTGATCGCCCTCCGTCAGCGGCTCGTCGGCCCGATCGTCCGGCCATTCGTCCACGGTGGAGTCTAGCGCCTCATAGTCTTCGGCGAGCTCGTCGATCACGGCCTCGGCTGGACGGCTCGCATCCAGCCGGCGTTGCAGCCGCTGCGAGATCGAGGTGAGCGCGCCAGCGATGGCGAATGTCGACGAGGCCAGCAGCTTCCGCAAAACAAGCGTCATTAGCGAGCGTTGGCTAGGAGGCAGCGCCTGAAGATTGTCCCGCTGGAGATAGGCAGAGACGAGCTCATAAAGCCGGTCCTCCGCCTCGTCCGGGCTAAATTCCTCGAGGATCGCATGCCGCTTTGTATAGGGTACATTGGCCGTGACCTGGCGCCGCAGGGTCCTATGGCAGACTGGCTTCAGTCGCTCGCGAAGCACCTCGAAGGTCCGCTGCTGCGACAGGTTGGCGAACTGTTCGCGAAAGCTTTTCAGGTCGCCGAAGGAGTGCTCGTCGATGAAGCTGACCAGGCCGAAGAGTTCGAGCAGCGAATTCTGCAGCGGCGTCGCGGTCAGCAGCAGCTTATGGCGATCGGCCAACGCCTGCTTCAGCGTGTTTGCGATGACATTCGACGGCTTATAGACATTGCGAAGCCGATGCGCCTCGTCGATGACGACCAGATCCCAGGGCGTTGCGCGGATGTCCGCGGCCTTGTTCCGGGCGAACTGATAGGAACAGATCACGACGCTTGCGGCCTGATCAAAAGGGCGCGGATTGCTTGCCTTCACGGCCGCGTTGTAGGAGCGCGTCTCAAGGATTGAGCAAGGCAAAAAGAACTTCTCGCTCAACTCCTGATGCCATTGCTTCCTCAGGTTAGACGGCGCGATGATCAGTATCCGCCGCTTGCCCTCGGCCCAGCGCTGAGAGATCACCAACCCCGCCTCGATGGTTTTCCCAAGCCCAACCTCGTCGGCGAGCAAGGCGCCTTTGGAGAGCGGTGAAGCGAACGCGAACAGCGCCGCGTCCACCTGATGCGGGTTCATATCAACCTGCGCACCCGCGACCGCTACGGCGAGCTTCTCAGCACTGTCCGACGAGCGGCGGCGCGTGAGCTCACAAGCGATATATTTCGAATGGTAGTCGGTGATCATTGCGGGCCGCCATACCAGAAAGAGGTGGTCGATCAGCAGCCTATTGTGACCATGTATGGATACCGACTCCGGGCATTGCACGCCCGCCATTAGCGGTGAAAGTTGGCGCATCGTTGCTATCGCGCTGAACCAGCCTCAGCTTTCGCGCATCCGAGCCCGCAAGCGTCCGTTCCGCTTTACCCGAGTCGTGTCGGTGGCTGGCCCATGAATAAGCGTCCGTTCTCTAGAGCAACTTCCACGAGGCTGAATGACCGAAGTTAGGGCGCAAAGCTTCCGTTGGCGAGGCCGTCAACTACCTGACCGAATAATTGTTTTCGCCTGCTGTGCGAACGTACCGCTAGGTCTATCAAGCGCTCTGGCTCAGCGGCAAAATCATCGACCAACGACTCCAACGGGCCAAGCCCGTTCACGCCGGCACCATAGACTGTGCGACACGACCATGGTGAAAGTTCCCGCCAATAAGCGGTAGTTCATTTCTCGCTATCGTGGACGCCCCTTTGACGCGAGGGGCGGGGCTTACGATACTCTTTCGGCAAAAGAATGGACTCCGTGCAAGTCGGCAGATGATCGGTGATGACGGGCACCAGGTCCAAATGCGATCGCATGATTTCCACGTTAAGGGCTCCCGGATATCGTTCGGCGCCCTCCCCAAGCCCCTTCTGACTATGCCCAAGGATGTCGTTCCGATCCTCGAGTGCAATGCCATTGTTTCTTAGAGCACCCGCGACCGTGTGGCGGACCGCGTGGAGGCCTTGACCCGGCTTTAAGTCCGGAATGTGCTTTTTGAGTTCGGACCACCACATACGAAAGAAAACGTCACCAATGGTGCGCTTTGTGCCCGGTGCAGGATACAAATCGGGGAACAGCAAAGTTTCTCCTTGCGAACTCATCTTCTCAACGAAGCGACTGAAACCAAGACGCAAAATTTCTGCGTGGAGTGGGACAGTGCGCCGAGAATTTGATGACTTGACGCGACCTGTTTCGGTGTTCCGGAACATAATGCATGCCGTACCACCGTTTATTTTAATGTCGCTCAACATCAACTTGCAGACTTCTTCGCGCCTTGCGCCGGTGTACCAGACAAGCAGAGGGACCCAGTAGAGACCGTCATGAATTATATGGGGTCCTGGTTCGAGGCGCCGCTTCACGCCTGCGCATCCCGTCCAAGGAGGGAGGCTGAAGAGCGCGATGCCCTGGTCAACCGTCAGGGGATCTCGAGCCTCGCGTGCCGACTTGTCGTCAGGGGTGATGAACCTCGCGAAGTCTAACTCGGAGACGGTGGGCACGTTCTGACGGAGGTAGTCGTGCAGTCGCGCGAGACTGTGCCAATGCTTGTTCGTGGTCGCGACGCTGAGGCCGACTTTTTCGGAATCTAGCGATCCTGCTGCGACGCTTTCCTCCGCCTCCTTTTTGACCTGTTCTAGGGTGAGGCTGGCACGGCGATCTCTCACCGATTTGCCGAATGAAATCGGGATTGTGTCGAACAGACGATCTAAGTTGACGAGATCATTCAAGGAGACTTCGGCGAACGGCTTCGGCTGGTCGAGGGATTTCTGAAGGAGCAGCGCCGCCCACTTGAAATCGCGATACGTCGAGTCGCCGACGGTCCTAGCCGGACGTTTGCTGCCCGACCGGTGATCAAGATGCCCGTACGCCGTCGCTAGGTATCGCTCTGCCACGGCAGTCGGCGACATTTTGGCAAATTCCTGTTGATCGGGCGTGAGCTTTGATCGCGTAAGGGGGCCAGCCTGCGGCAACACATTCGCCATCGTTGCGCTTGCACTCGCAAAGGGGTCAACGGTCGCCCACCGGTCCACGGCATGGCTTTCGTTGAGTGGGAAACGGCTCCTAAGAAGGTCCGGAGCATCCCCGTCAGCTTGTAACTGTTTCGCCGCCTCTGCGCGCGCTCGCGCGATGGTGCGCTGTACGACGGCCAAACGGAGCGGTGTCTCTCGCTCTCCCATCCGCTGGAGACACTGAATAGCATCCGCTTCGAGCCCGGTCGCAAGTGCGTCGCCGCGACGCAAAAGGCCTTTGATGCCGGCGCGTGTCTCCTCGTCGAATTCCGCGCAGTGCCGCTCGACGAATTGTTGCGGGCTGACGCCGGCAAACCCGTGCTCCGCAACGCCGGACCATATCTTGTGGTACGCCAACAAATCGCGGTCGCGGTCATTGACGGCGCCCCATTCGGGCGTGGTCGCCCAAGCGGCTTCGAGATGAATGAGAAGCGTGTGATATGCGCGCATCTCCTCGGCAAACAGCTTCGCGACGGCTTGCTGTTCCAGCCCTTCCGTCAAAACCCGGGATCGGAAACTCATTCTCACTCTCTCACTATACGCGGTGAGGGCCGAGGCCCGTTCGCGTGCACAGCGCGCCTCCTTCGTTCGGAGGCTCAGTTCGAGTGTTATGGGATGAAGCTTCGACGGCGCCAAACCCGGTACCGTGACCACGCGCCTCCACCAGTAGACGGAGCCCCGGCGTCGGGTGTTTGCGATCGTGCTCGTGGCCATCCGGCAAGGTCCATTTGGCGCCCGTCTCCACCCGCCGTGGGGACAGTTGCTAGGGACAGTTACTGGGGACATCTGGGGCAAAAACGAGGCCGCGTAACACGTAAGCCATTGTTTTGCCGAGGTTCGTCTGGGGCTTGGCTGGGGCGGCAGGATTCGAACCTGCGCATGCCGGTACCAAAAACCGGTGCCTTACCGCTTGGCTACGCCCCAGCAGGCGCGGCGGGGCGGTTAGGCGATTTGAGACGGATTGGGAAGCGTCGTTGCGCGAGCTTTGCGATTCGACCGGGCAGAGCGTAGGCAGCGGCCATGCTCCGGCTCGCCATCCTTCTGTTCGGCATCATCGCCTTTCTGGCGATTTATGCTCCGCATCTGCTGGAGGCGGGGCCGGGGCGCGCGGCGGAGACGATCCGCAGCGATGGCGGCATCGCCGTGCGTCCGTTCGAGCCGCGCGCGCGTGCTCCCGAAGTTCTCGCAACCGGCGACGGAGCGAGGTTGCGGCGCGATGCGAGCGGGCATTTTCGCACCGAAGCGACCGTCAACGGCCAGCCTGTAACGATGATGGTCGACACCGGGGCGAGCCTGGTCGTGCTCAACGTCGCGACCGCGCGACGGCTCGGCGTCGAGCCGCCCCCCACCGCGTTCACCGGCATCGCGCAGACCGTTTCGGGCAATGTGCGGGTGGCGCCGGTACGGCTCGACACTCTCGCGATTGGCCCGGTGCGGCTGAAAGGCGTTGATGCGGCCGTGGTGGAGGGCGATGCGCTGTCGGTCTCGCTGCTCGGCCAGAGCTTCCTGCGGCGGCTGAACGAGGTCACCATCCGCGGCGATGAGATGCTGCTGCGCTGAGGGTTGCGGGCTGCGAGCGGCTGCGTCATGCCGCGGCGATGACCTCTCCCGACGCCTCCCAAGCCACGCCGCCGCCGATGCGAGTGGCGGTGATCCCGGTGACTCCGCTCCAGCAGAACTGCTCGCTCATCTGGTGCACCGCGACCATGCGCGGCGCGTTCGTCGATCCGGGCGGCGACCTTCCGCGGCTGCGCGAGGCGATGCGTCGCACCGGCGTGACGATCGAGAAGATCATCCTCACTCACGGGCACATCGACCATTGCGGGGAGGCAGGCACGCTGGCGCGCGAGCTGGCCGTGCCGATCGAAGGACCGCACGAGGCGGACCGTTTCTGGATCGCGCGGCTTGAGGAGGACGGTCGGAATTACGGTATCGCCGGTGCGTCGTTCGAACCCGACCGCTGGCTGGTGGAGGGGGACCAGGTGCGCGTCGGCGAACTGTCGCTCGACGTGTGGCACTGCCCCGGACACACGCCCGGCCATGTCGTGTTCCACCATCCGGCCTCGAAACTGGCGCTGGTCGGGGACGTGTTGTTCCAAGGCTCGATCGGCCGCACCGACTTTCCGCTCGGCGACCATGACGCCTTGATCGAGGCGGTGCGGACCAAGCTCTGGCCGCTCGGTGACGATACGCGGTTCGTCCCCGGCCACGGACCGATAAGCGATTTCGGGCGCGAGCGGCGTTCCAATCCGTTCGTCGCCGACGCGCTGTTCGCCTAGCGCGAAAGCCCGGGCAGCTCGACGCCATAGGCGGTCAGCACCGCCAGCGCGACCAGCAGGAGCGAAACGAGCATCGTGCCCAACACGCCATATTTGCGTCCCGCACTCCCCGTGTCGGCATCCATGCCGAAGCCGTGCCCGATGCGCGCGAGGAGGAGGACGATCGACAGCGCAACGAGCACCATGCGATTGGCGCCGCTCAGTTCGAGGAGTGCGACCAGCACCACCAGCAGTGGCACATTCTCCGCGAAGTTCAATTGGGCTCGGATGCGGCGCGCGAGCAGCGCATTCCCGCCATCGCCGTGCGAGACCTTGTTCGAGATGCGCAACTGGCCGATGCGCACGCTCAGCCAGAGATTCACCAGCACCGCCGCCGCGGCGAGGGTCAGGGCGATGGTCGGAACGTGGGTCATCTTGGCGTCGTCTCCCTCGCGCCTCGCTATGTCGAGGCGGGCGCGGGTTAGCGGGAGCTGGGCGGATGATGAACAGCGTTTACGAAGTGGCGCTGGCAGGCGTCGGTTGGGCAGCGCTTGATCGAATCGCGAAAAACGCTATGGGCAGCGGCGATCGGTCGACCGTCGGCCCGTCCCCCTCGTCCGGATCGGCCCGGTAGAGCGGTTGCCCATCGGGCGACCGCCGTCTTGCCGTTTGGACGCGAGGGGGGTGCGGAGCCTTGACGCGGTCTGACCCTCGGACACAAGAAGATCAGGTGAAACGATGGCCGTCCCCAAGCGAAAGACCACTCCGTCCCGTCGTGGCATGCGCCGCAGCCACGATGCGCTGCAGGTCGAAGCGCATCAGGAATGCCCGAATTGCGGTGAGCTCAAGCGCCCGCACCACCTCTGCAACCACTGCGGCCACTATAACGGCCGCGAGGTGCTGGCGGAAAAGGCCTGATCGGGCCGCTGTGCGCGCCGTGATTGAGGGCGTGCACGCGTGATGCAGCGCATTGCCATCGATGCGATGGGGGGCGACGCGGGCGCGCCGGTGATGGTCGCCGGCGCTGCGATCGCACACGAACGTCGCCCGGCGCTGCGGTTTCTCTTTACCGGTTGCGAGCGTGCTATCGCTGCCGCGCTCGACGCGCATCCGGCTCTGCGCGCGGCGAGCGAGGTCGTGCACACCGACCTGATCGTTTCGGCGGACGACAAGCCAAGTACCGCACTGCGGCGCGGTCGCGGGTCGTCGATGTCACTCGCGATCGAGGCGGTGAAACGGCGTGAGGCGGGGGCCGCGCTTTCCGCCGGCAACACCGGCGCGTTGATGGCGATGGCCAAGCTCGCGCTGCGGACGATGCCCGGGATCGATCGCCCCGCACTCGCCGCGCTGATCCCGACGCTTGGCGATAACGACGTGGTCATGCTCGATCTCGGCGCCAATGCCGAGTGCGATGCCACCAACCTCGAACAATTCGCGCTGATGGGTGCGGCCTATGCGCGCACCGCGCTGGGGCTCACCAAGCCAAAGGTCGCGCTGCTCAATATCGGCACCGAGGAGCAGAAGGGCATCGATACCGTGCGTGAGGCGGCGGACGTGCTGCGCGCCGCGCCCGAGCTGCCGTTCGAATTCGTCGGGTTCATCGAGGGTGACAAGCTGTCGCGCGGGGAGGTCGACGTGATCGTCCACGACGGCTTTTCCGGCAACATTGCGTTGAAGACGCTCGAAGGGACCGCGCGCTTCGTCACCGACCTGTTGAAGCGCGCCTTTACGAGTTCGCTGCGCTCGAAAATCGGTTTCCTTATTTCGCGCCCGGCGACGGAGCTGCTGCGCCACCACCTCGACCCCAACAACCACAACGGGGCGGTATTTCTCGGGCTGAACGGGGTGGTGCTCAAGAGCCACGGCAGCGCCAATGAAAAGGGCGTCGCCAATGCGGTGCATGTCTGCGCGAACCTGATCGAGCAGGACATCATGTCGCTGGTGCAGGACGACCTGTCGCGCCTGCGCATGGCCTCGGCCAGCCCGGCGTGAGCGGCGCAGCGCCCGCGCGGCGGGTGACGATCGCCGGAACTGGCAGTGCCCTTCCCAAACGCTGCGTGAGCAACGCCGAGCTCGCACAGCAGGTCGACACTTCCGACGAATGGATCGTCGAGCGCACCGGAATCCGCCAGCGCTATATCGCGGGCGAGGGTGAGACGACGGTGACCCTGGCGACCGCTGCGGCGCGGGCGGCGCTCGATGCTGCAGGAATGGCAGCGTCTGAGGTTGACCTCATCATCCTCGCCACCGCCACCCCCGACCAGACCTTCCCCGCGAGCGCGACCCGCGTGCAGGCCGCGCTCGGCATCGACGACGCGGTTGCCTTCGACGTCGCAGCGGTGTGCTCCGGGTTCGTCTACGCCATTGGCGTCGCGGAGCCGATGCTGCGCGCAGGGCCCTACCGCACCGCGCTGGTCATCGGGGCTGAGACGTTCAGCCGCATCCTGGACTGGGAGGACCGCGGCACCTGCGTCCTGTTCGGCGACGGTGCGGGCGCGGTGGTGCTGTGTGTCGACGACGCGCGAGACGCGGGCGACGGTGCATCCGACATTCTCGCAACGCGTCTCCACGCCGACGGGCGTCATGGCGATCTGCTCTACGTCGACGGCGGTCCGTCGAGCACCGGCACCGTCGGCCAGCTGCGCATGACGGGGCGCGAGGTGTTTCGTCACGCCGTCACCAACCTGCACGCGATCGTGGCCGAGGTGTGCGAGGCGAGCGGAGTCGAGCCGACGGCAATCGACTGGGTGGTGCCGCACCAGGCGAATGCGCGGATCATCGACGCAACCGTCCGCAAGCTCGGCATCTCTCCCGACAACGTCGTCCTGACGGTGGCAGAGCACGCCAACACCTCCGCCGCGTCGGTGCCATTGGCGCTCGATCGCGCAGTGCGCGACGGGCGCATTCAGCGCGGCGACATGGTCTTGCTCGAAGCCATGGGTGGCGGTTTTACTTGGGGTGCGTCGCTGCTCCGATACTAGGCGTGGCGGGCGTCGGGCTTGCCTTTGGGCAGCGCCGGAAATAGCTTGCCGATGACAGGGACTTCACAGCCGCTTGCCCTAGTGGCGTCACTGATGAGGGATGTTTGTGGCCGATTCCGGGTCGTTGACGCGCGCAGGTCTGGCGCGCGCCGTGCATGAACGCGTTGGTCTCCCCCAGAGCGAGAGCGCCAGGCTCGTCGAGGAGGTGCTCCGCACCGTGGCCGATGCGTTGGTGGACGGGGACGAGGTGAAGCTGACCGGCTTTGGCACTTTTACCCTGCGCGATAAGGGCGAACGGGTGGGTCGCAATCCCAAGACGGGCGTCGCGGTGCCGGTGACGCCGCGCCGCGTCGTTGGCTTTCGCGCGAGCCAGATGGTGCGCGACCGCGTCGCCAAGGCGCCCCCTGCCGGCGTCCGCTGACCGACACGCTCTCGCGCCGGATGGCGGAAGCTGGTAGCGCTGACCTCCGAAATCCGCCTGGGAGGTGTGTGCGGTGAAGACGGAAAGCGCGCTGCTGCTGAGCATCGGTGAAGTTACGCGCCGGACGGGCGTCGCGCCGCACATCCTGCGCTATTGGGAACGGCATGTTCCGGCCCTGCGACCGCTTCGCCGCGCGGGTGCGCGCCGCTATTATCGTCCCGAGGATGTTGCGCTGATCGAGCGCCTGCAGCGGCTGGTGCGCGAGGAACGCTACACGCTCGACGGCGCAGCCCGCGCGGTGGGGAGTCGAACCGCAGGGCTCGTCAACGGCGAGACGGTCCCGGCTAACGAGCCTGTGCTCGTCGCCACGAACGCTCCGCCCCCTTCGACACCGTCGCCGGACAACGCCCCGCGCATCGACCCGGTCGCGCTGCGTTCAATTCGCGACCGGCTCGCGGCGCTGGTGCGCTAATCCGCGCCGGGTCCGAGTGACGCGTCGAGGTGACGCGGTAGGACCAGCCGTTCGATCCGAGCGCGGGCGCTGGAAAGCTTCGTCCAGCTGTCGATGTCGAACGCCAGCGTCGCCAGCGCGGCGGTGGGAAACTTGTCCTCCACCGTCTCGAGATGCGCGCTACCGGGCTCCGCAAGTTCTAGGATGAGATCCTCAAGCCCAGGGTTGTGCCCGCTCATCAGCGCATGCTCGGCGCTGTCGGGCAACTCGCTCGCTACGTCGATCAGCGTCGCGCCGCTGGCGAGGTAGATGCGCCGGTCCCAGTGCGGCTCGAGACCGTCGAGCCCCGCCGCGGGCAGAAAAGCATCGAGCGTCTCCACCACCCGCACCGCGGGGGAGGCGATGACATAGTCGATCCCTAGGTCGAGCGTCGCGGCATGCTCCCCCACCGTCACCGCCGCGCGTTGCCCACGCCCGTTCAGCGGCCGGTCGAAATCGCGCGCGACGGGGTCGTCCCAGTCGGACTTGGCGTGGCGCAGCAGCGTGAGGCGTTTCATGGGTTCACGCTGTGCCCGAACGGATCGGTGCCGTGAAGGGACTTGGCGTGTCGCTCCCTCCGCGCACCGGCCGCGCCTCCACCCGCGCGATCGCGGCGTCGAGCGTGCAGCGAACGATAGGCGTGCCCGGCGGAAAGGCGTTGAGCAGCCGCGACGGCACCGCGCTCGACAGCAGGATGAAGCGCCCGGCATCGTCGGCGCGGCGGATCAGCCGCCCGAACGCCTGCGCCAGCCGAGTGCGGATCAGTTCGTCGTCATAGGCCGAACCGCCGTTGGCGAGGCGGCGCGCGGCGTGGACCACGCTCGGCTTCACCCACGGCACGCCCTCCATAATCACCTGCCGCAGCGAATCGCCGGGAACGTCGACGCCGTCACGTAGCGCATCGGTGCCGAGCAGGGTGGCGCGCGGGTCGTCGCGGAACACGTCGACCAGCGTGCCGACGTCGATCGGATCGACATGCTGTGCGTAGAGCGCCAGCCCCGCGCGGGCGAGGTGGTCGGCGATGCGCGCATGCACGCTGCGCAGCCGCCGGATCGCGGTGAACAGCCCGAGCGTGCCGCCGTCGTTGGCGACGATCAGCCGCGCATAGGCTTGCGCGAGGCCAGCGAGGTCACCGCGGCGAATGTCGGTAACGATCAGCACCTCCGCGCGCGCGGCATAATCGAACGGACTCTCCGCGCAGAAGTGCTGGGCGGGTGTCGGCAGGTGGAGCGCGCCGGTACGGCGGTCCGCGCGATCCCAGTCGCCGAGAGCGAGCGTCGCCGACGCGACCGTCACGCCATGCGCGGGGCCTAGCACCGTCTCCGCCAGCGGCAGCGTCGGATCGAGCCAGCGGCGGTGCAGCCCGACGTCGATCTCGCGTCCGTCGATGCGGTCGACGCTCAGCCAGTCGATGAAGCGTTCGTCGGCGGGACCGCCCACGCGCGCCACCAGCCCGAGCCAGGCGCTGAGCGTTTCGCGGCGCCAGGATAGGCTCGACAGCGCGCCGTCGATGCGCGCGCGGGTCGCGCCGTCGAGCCAGTCGGGCGCCTCCTCGACCAGCGCCTCCAGCCGCCGCGCGAGAACGTCCAATGGCCGGATCAGCGCCTCAATCGCCACCGCCGCATCTGCCGCCGCTTCGACCAGCGCCGGGTCGGGATCGGCGAGCTCGGCCTCCAGACCGTAGCCTGCGTCGCCGTCGGGCCGGTCGCTCGACGCATCGCGCACGAACACCTGCGCGCGCACCGCAGCGAGCAGCGTTTCGATCGGCCCGGCGGGGATCCCCTCCACCAGCCGCGTCAGCCAGCCATCACCGGGGAGCGCCATCGCCGCCAGCCGCGCCGCGTCGATGGCTGCTGCGCCCGCCTCATCCTCCGCCACCACGTCGGCGAGCCGTGCGGAGAGGCCGCGCCGCCGCCCGCGGCTCCGCCCCTCGGGCCCGACGATCCAGCGGCGAAGCTCGATCCCCTCCTGCCCCGACAGCGCCACCGCGAACACGCTGTCGGCGGCGTCGAACAGGTGGTGCCCCTCGTCGAACACCAGCCGCGTCGGGGGGTGGTCGCCGGTGCGACCGCGCGCGGCGTTGATCATCGTCAGCGCGTGGTTGGCGACGACGACGCTCGCCTGCTCCGCCGAGCGCGCCGAGCGTTCGATGAAGCAGCGTTTCCAGTGCGGGCAGGCGGCGTAGATGCACTCGCCGCGCCGATCGGTGAGCGCGGTCGCGCCCGCACGGCGGAACAGCGTCGGCAGCCAGCCGGGAAGGTCGCCGCCGACCATGTCGCCGTCGCGACTGTACATCGCCCAGCGCGCCACCAGCCGCGCCAGCACCGCCGCGCGCCCCTGAAACGCGCCCTGCACGGCGTCCTCCAGGTTGAGCAGGCAGAGGTAATTCTCGCGCCCCTTGCGCACCGAGACGGCACGGCGATGCTGGCCCTCGTCGGGGTAGAGCCGCCGCGTCTCGCGCGCGAGCTGGCGCTGCAACGCCTTGGTAAAGGTGGAGATGTGCACCGTGCCGCCCGACGCGCGGCTCCACAGGTCCGCGGGGGCGAGGTAGGCGAGCGTCTTGCCGATGCCGGTGCCCGCCTCGGCCAGCAGCAGGTTGGGCGCCCCCTTCGTCCGGCGCGGAGCATAGGTCGCCGCGACCGCCGCCGCCATCGCGCGCTGTCCCTCGCGCGGTTCGGCACCTTCGCCGGTCAACGTGGCGAGGTGCGCGACGGCGCTTTCGCCACGTACCTGCACAGGGCGCGGCTGCGGGCGTGGCGGGGCTTCCTCCCACTCGGGGAGAGCGAGGAAGACGCTGCGGTCATGCTTGGTCGGAGGGGTCAGCCGCGCGCCGACCGCCGCCGCCCAGGGCCAGCGCACGCGCGCGAGCGCGCTCGCTGCATCATAGGCGCCGGGGCGCTTGCGCCAGTC
>ERZ501047.171-NODE-171-length-23026-cov-4.833965_pt1 | contig 23026 bp, 22 predicted proteins | sample MGYA00510868_ERZ501047 | MGnify/ENA primary metagenome ERZ501047 (study PRJEB25958, sample SAMN03398593) | human skin metagenome | study: EMG produced TPA metagenomics assembly of the Human Skin Microbiome Metagenome (human skin metagenome) data set. | reverse complement strand
GACCCCCGACCAGGACAGGGTCGGCACAAAGAAGGCCAGGCCGCCGAACAGACCCACCAGGAACCCGGTGCCCGCCCGGGCCGCCCAACCGGCCGCCGCGAGCAGAGCGCAGCCCAGCCACGCGGCATACCAGAGCCCGGTGGTGGGGAAGGCGAGCCACAGCAGCACGCCGCCCCCCAGCGCCAGCAGCAGCCGCGCCGGTAGCGGCGTCCCCTGCTGGCGGGTCGGCGTGGCACTGCTCATCCGATAACCGTAAATGCTGCCCGGCGCACCCGAGGCGCGCTGGCCCGGGAGGGCGCCCCGATGAGAGGGTGGTCACGTGCTGACGCGAGATTACGACCAGGACACCACGAGCGCCTTCGGGCCGATGCGGATCCGGGCCCGCGGCCGGACCGTGCTGAGCAATCCGACGACCAATCGAGGCACCGCTTTCACCCTAGAGGAGCGCCAGGCCCTGGGTCTGGTGGGGCTGATCCCAACTGGGGTGACCACCCTGGAGAACCAGGTGCGGCGGGTGTATGAGCAGTTCCTGCGCACCAGCAGCATGCTCGGCAAGTACCTGCACCTGAATGGTGTACGCGACCGCAACGAGGTGCTCTTCTACAAGCTGCTGACCTCCAACCTGGAGGAGATGCTGCCGGTCATCTATACCCCCACCATCGGTGAGGCGATCGAGCGGTTCAGCCACGAGTTCTCCCGCCCGCGTGGAGTGTTCCTGTCGATCAAGCACCCCGAGACCATGGTCGAGTCCTTCCAGAACTACGGCCTGGGGCCCGACGAGGTCGACCTCGTGGTGGTTACCGACTCCGAGGGCATCCTCGGCATCGGCGATCAGGGCATCGGCGGTATCCAGATCGCGATCGGGAAGCTCTCGGTCTATATCGCCGCCGCCGGCATTCACCCCCGCCGGGTGATCCCCGTGGTCCTGGACACCGGCACCGACAACTTCAGCCTGCTCAGCAACGAGATGTATCTCGGCGAGCGCCACGCCCGGGTGCGTGGCCAGGAGTATGACGAGTTCCTCGACCTCTTCGTCAACACGGTCAAGGACCTCTTTCCCAATGCGATGTTGCACTGGGAGGACTTCGGTCCGCGCAATGCTCACCGCCTGCTGGCGCGCTATCGCGACGAGATCTGCACCTTCAATGACGACATCCAGGGCACCGCCGCCGTGGTCCTGGCCGCTCTGCTCGCCGGTGTCGACGTCACCGGCGTCGACCTGGACGACCACCGGGTATGCATCTTTGGCGCCGGCAGCGCGGGCACCGGGATCGCCGGCCTGATCCGCGACACCATGCTGCGTACCGGGCGCGCGGAGGACGAGGCCGAGGCCTACTCCCGGTTCTACTCCATCGGCATCGATGGTCTCTATGTGGATGACCAGCCCAACTTGATGGATTTCCAGAAGCCGTGGGCGCGCTCGCGCGCGGACGTCGCCGGCTGGGATGTCGCCAACCCCAACCACATCACCCTGGCGGATGTCATCCGCAACGCCAAGCCCACGATCCTCATCGGGACCTCCACCAAGGGCGGGGCATTCACCCGGGAGATCGTCGAGGAGATGGCGGCCTACTGCCCGCGTCCCATCATCTTCCCGCTGTCCAACCCGACCAGCCGGGCCGAGGCCACTCCGGCGGACCTGCTGCAGTGGACCGACGGCCGCGCGCTGATCGCTACCGGCAGCCCGTTCGCGCCGGTGGAACAGGACGGGGTGCGGTACTCGATCGCCCAGGCCAACAACGCCCTGATCTTCCCCGGCCTCGGCTTGGCGGTGGCGACGTGCAAGGCCACCCGGGTCACCGAGGGCATGATCGCGGCGGCCGCGCAGGCCCTGGCCAGCATGGTCAACGCTTACCGGCCCGGCGCGCCGCTCCTGCCCGCCATCAGCGACCTGCGCCAGGTGTCGGCGACCATCGCGGTGGCGGTCGCCGAGCAGGCGGCGCGGGAGGGTGTGGCCCAGGAACCCTTAAGCGATCCCATCCAGCAGATCTATGCCCGGATGTGGCAGCCGGTATACCCGGAGATCGAAGCCATCTGAGCGGCGCGGAAGCCCTCGAGGCTCAGGCCTTGCCCTTCCAGCAGTGCCCGCAGACGGCGGTGTCACCGGGGTTGTCGGCGACGGCGGGAGTCGTGATGCCACCGAAGAAGCTCAGGGCGCACAGGGCGGTCAGGGCGATCCGGAAACGAGTCATCTGATTGCTCCTCTCGGGTTTGGGCCGGCGCTGCTGCCGTCCTGGCCTTAACTTTCGGGCCCGGGCGGCCTCCCGCCAAGGGGGTGGGCTGCCCAACAAGTGGACATGGCAGGTTGTTCGTCCGCCCGGGTTTCGCCGAGCCGGACCCGCCCGGGGCAGATAGCCTTTGCCAGGCCATTGAGCCTGTTGTGAGGAGAATTCGCCCCGTGAGTGAGCACCCGGCCTTCCAGGAGGCGCATGCGCTTGGGCCGGCCGCCAAGCTGCGGCTGCTCGGCCTGGACCGGCGCTCGGTGACGGTGTACATGCTGTTGCTGGACGAGCCCCTGCTCGACATTCCGGGAATCGCCGCGGAGTTGTCGCTATCCGTCACCTCGGTACGCAATGCCCTGGACGAGCTGGGTCGTCATTCCCTGGTCCGCGCGAGCCAGTCGAGTAGCGGCGGCTGGCGGGCAATCAGCCCCGACGTGGCCCTCCCCCATCTCGTGGAACATCTCGAGGCCGAGTTGCACGAGCGCCAGGCAGCCCTGGCCCATCTGCGGACCGAGATTGCCTCAGTAGTCGCGGAATACCGCATCCACCATGAGAACCGAACCTCCGCGCTCTTTGAGCGGCTCGACGGCATCGACGCCGTAGTCAGCCGGATGGAGGAGCTCGGCGCGCAGGCCGGCGAGGAGATCCTCGCCATGATGCCCTCCAAGCCGAGCGCACAAGGGCTGGAGGAGTCCACGGCGGCCGACGTCGCCGCCCTGCGCCGGGGGGTACGGCTGCGTACCCTCCACCTGTCCAGTCACGTGGAGGACAAGGACTTTCGCCGCCACCTCGAGCAGTTCGCCGTCCTGGGCGGGCAATCGCGCCTGCGCCCGACGCTTCCGGTGCGGATGAACATCATCGACCGTCGGATCGCGGTCGTGGCCATCGACCCGGCCGAACCTCGACTCGGGGCTATTGCGTTCCACGGTCGCGGCATTCTCGCCGCCTTGGTCGCGCTCTTCGACGAATATTGGGAGAGCGCTGCGTCCCTGAACTCCCCGGCCGCGGAGGCGGTTGCTCTCAACCCCTCCGAACGGGCCACCTTGCGCCTGCTCGCCCGCGGCCTGAAGGACGAGAGCATCGCCCGGCATCTGGGCGTCTCGGTGCGCACCACCCGGCGCCTCATCGCCGACCTGAGCGAGCGCTGCGAGGCCGGGAGCCGCTTCCAGCTCGCGGTGCGCGCCCAGGAGCGCGGCTGGCTCTAGGCAGCATTCGGCGGCGGCGACGTGCACGATCCGGGCACGCCGGACGGGCCGGCGGGATCACCCGCCGGCCCGACCTGGTGGCTGCCACCTACTTGAAGCGGACGAAGGCGCTGAACTGGCTGTTGGCCGTCCCGACGCTCACCGTGCGGTGGCTGTAGCGCTCGGTGCCCAGGTAGTTGTACTCGTCGATCTCGAAGGTGCCATTGGAGTTGACGCTGGTGACGAAGGCGACGTGGCCGTAGGTGCCGCCATTGCGCACCGCGACGTCGCCGGCCCTCGGGGTGCCGTAAACAGGCACACCGGCCGCACGCGCCGCGTTGTCCCAGTTGTGGGCATTACCCCAGTGGACTCCCTTGTAGTAGTTGTGGAAGGAGACGCCCACCCGGGAGCGCACCGCCCAGGCGGCGAAGCTGGTGCACTGACCCTTGTAGAAGTTCCACGGGTCGACCCCGCCCTGGCCGCGGTAGGGGTAGTCGTCTTTGGCCGGGTAGGACCCGCCACCAGAGGGGATGAACTGGTGGGAGGCGTTGTTGTTGTAGAGCGTGGAGTTGAGCTGGCCCTTGTAGCCCGGGGCGATGTCCTGGTAGCTGCCCTGGTAGCCGGTGTTGTAGTAGACGCGCACGGTCATCGAGGACTGATTCCAGACCGAGGCGGCATTGTTCTTGATGCACTGCCCCTGGCCGTTGCCCGACCCCTTGAACTCGTAGCAGGAGGGCTGGGTGGTGCCATAGTCGCTGACCGAGGTGGTGAAGTCGGACACCGAACCCTGGTTGTTGCTGTTGTAGAAGTAGCAGAACTCCCCGGACTGGCAGACGCCGTCACGCCCGGCGGCCTGGGCCGGGGCGGCGGTGGCGAGCAGCCCGGCGGCGAGGGTGAGTGAGCCGAGGGAAATGCCGATCCTGCGGGTGGTTGTGGACATGGTGATTCCTTTCGGGGTGGGGTGTGCTGCGGATCTAGCGGGGTTGCCGAATGGCGGTGAGCGGGGCCGGTCAGGCGCCGCGGCGGAACTCTTCGTAGGTGACCTTGGGGACGGCCGGACCGTCGTCGGGCAGATTGCTCGCCAAGCCATTGCGGCCCTCGTAGTACGCGCCGGCTTGGCGGGCGGCAAGCGGGGCGAGATCGGGATCGCTGATGGCGATCGCGTGGATATGCCACGGCCAGTTGGCCTGCGACGGATTGCGTAGCCAGGCTGCGAAGCCCACCTCGCGCAGGGCAACAAGGGCCGCGGTGCGCAGGCCCGGGCTCAGTGCTTCGGCGTCCAGATCCAGTGCGCCGCCGCCATCATGGCTGCCGGCCGAGGTCGGATCGACACCGGGGGCATAAGACCCCTGCTCGACCACGAACTGGCCTCCGCCCCAGCGATTTTCGGCCGCCCTGAGCATGGCCAGCGTGCGGGCGTTGACGGTCCAGCCCTGGTATTGACTCTTGGTACCGGGAGCGATCGTGCGGCGCACGGTGAAGCGGTTGCGGCCCAGGGCGGTCAGGGACGCCGCCCCCGGCAACCCGTTCGCCCCGATGCCGGAGTAGCCCAGCGAACGCTGCCAGGCCGCATACGCGGCGACGGTCTTGGAGCCGAAGTGGCCGTCGGCATAGGACGTGGCGAGCAGGCCCCGGGCCACCAACGCCTGCTCGATAAGCAAGACGCTCGCCTTGGCACCAGGAGTGATCCCGGTGCCCGACTTCTCCGGATCCCATTGCGCAGCCTTGAGCGCCGCTTCCATGTCCACCACCGGGAGCGCAGCCCGGGCAGGCCCAGCTAGCAGAGTTCCCGCCCCGGCAACGAGGCCGGCGGTGAGGATCCCGCGTCGTGTGGTCATCGTCCGATTCCTTTCGTCCACAACGGCTTTCGCTAGGACGCTAGGAGCGGGCGGTAACCGCCGGGAAGGGGTCGGCCGGATGCACACCTTGCCATGGCAGCTAGTTGCGCGCACCCGGTCACTCCCCCAGGCGTGGCCCGTGGTGTGCAAGGCTGACGCCATGACCTTCCACGCCGACGAATACCGCGCTGACCCGGACCGTTATGAGGCCGGCATGCCGTTCCGCCGCGTTGGCCGCAGCGGACTCGTCCTGCCCGCGATCAGCCTGGGTATGTGGCACAACTTCGGCGACGATGTGCCGCTGGATCGCCAGCAGGCGACGCTGCGGCGCGCCTTCGATCTCGGCGTCACCCACTTCGATCTGGCCAACAACTACGGCCCGCCGTATGGCAGTGCGGAGCGCAACTTCGGCACGCTCTTCGCGCGCGATTTCCGGCCCTATCGCGATGAACTGATCATCTCCAGCAAGGCCGGCTACGACATGTGGCCGGGTCCGTATGGGCAGGGCGGCGGCTCCCGCAAGTACCTGATCGCCAGCTGCGACCAGTCGCTGAAGCGCATGGGGCTGGACTATGTCGACATCTTCTACAGCCACCGCTTCGACCCGGACACCCCGCTGGAGGAAACGATGGGCGCCCTCGACGCCATCGTGCGATCCGGCCGGGCCCTGTATGCCGGGATCTCCTCCTATAGCCCCGAGCGCACCCGCGAGGCCGCCCGGATCCTCGAGGAGCTGGGCACTCCCCTACTCATTCATCAGCCGTCGTACTCGATGATCAACCGCTGGATCGAGGACGGGCTGCTCGACGCGCTGGAGGAGACCGGCACCGGCTGCATCGCCTTCAGCCCGCTGGCCCAAGGCATGCTGACTCGGAAGTACCTCAATGGCATACCGGCGGATTCCCGTGCGGCACAGGACAAGAGCCTCGACCCGCGGCTGCTGCAGGAAGAAACCCTGGACCACATTCGGGCGCTGAACACCATCGCCGAAAACCGCGGTCAAACCCTGGCGCAGATGGCGCTGGCCTGGGTGCTGCGCGACGAGCGAGTCACTTCCGCGCTGATCGGGGCCTCCTCGGTCAGGCAGTTGGAGGACAGCATCGGAGCGGTGCGCAACCTCGACTTCACCGACGCCGAACTCGCCGCGATCGACGAGCACGCGGTTGACTCCGGAATCAACCTGTGGGCGCGCTCCTCGCAGGACTGACCGCCCGGCACGCTGCCGCGCGATTCCCGTCCGGATCGGCCCCTGGGCTTGGCTATCCGCCGAGCAGCCCAATCAACAAGGCCAGGAGCAGGGTGTTGAACACGAAGCTGAGCAAGGCGTGGCGGGACACCTGCCGCATGGTCTGCGTGGTGCTCACCTCGACATCGGTGGTGCCGAAGGTGGTCTGCACCGCCAGCGCGAAGTAGGTGTCATTGGACATGGTGCGCGGCCCGGCTCCGGAGAAGGTGAGCGAGTCGTCGTCGTCCGCGTCGAGACGGGCATACAGGATGGCGAAAAGGGTGAGCACCTCCAGCCACGAGGCCACCACGACGACCATCGCGCCGCCGACATTGGTGACCTGCGAGCGCAACGACTCACGCGCCCCGATCACGATGATCGCCACCAGCGAGACCACCGCCATCTGCAGCGCCACATTGTGCGCACTCGGCATCCGCACGAACGACCTGAGCACGGGTATGCGCGCCAGCCGGCTGCGGGGTTCGTCCATCCGCGCTGCGGCCCGCAGCGCCTGCCGCAGGTCCTCCCCGGCCAAGCCGCGGTACGCGAACAGGTTCAGCAGTGCATGTGCCGCGGCGAAGAACGCCCCATAGAGGGCAACGCTGCTGAGCAGGAGTTCCGCCAGTCCGGGTCGACCTTCGGCCGTGATGTGATCGCGCTGCACGGCCACCGGGAGCGCCATCGATGGCAGCAGTGCCAACTCGATCGCAGCCCACATCCGTTGCGTTTCCGACAGCAGTCAGCGGAGCCGCAATCCCTCCCGAGCGCGCATGTCCCCACCCTGGCAGACCCCGCGGTCCGCTCGGCGAGGCCCCCCGCGCCGAGCGCTGCGGCACCGCTAGGGTGCCGCCATGACCGCGATCATCGAACGCCCTCGAGTCCTCGCCGACGCCGTCCCCGGCGGTCTGGCGCGAGATGCCGCCCTCGTCCTCAGTGGCGCCGGGTTCATCGGCCTGCTCGCCCAGTGGGCGCTGCCGCTGCCGTTCACGCCGGTGCCGCTGACCCTCGGCACCTTCGCGGTGCTGCTCACCGGGGCCGCGCTCGGCTCCGTCCGTGCCCTGCTGAGCACGGGCATCTACCTGCTGGCCGGGATGGCCGGTATGCCGTGGTTCGCCGGCCACGCTCACGGCTGGGGCTTCCCATCATTCGGCTACCTCATCGGCTTCGTCGTCGCCGCCACCCTGGTCGGCGGCCTCGCGGCGCGCGGCGGTGACCGGACCGTGCTGCGGACCGCCGGGCTGATGGCTCTGGGCAATGTGGTCATCTACGCCTTCGGCGTGCCCTATCTCGCGGCCGCCACCGGGATGGATGTCGGCACGGCGATCGCCAAGGGCCTCATCCCATTCCTGCTCGGCGACGCGGTGAAGATCGCGGTCGCGGCCGGTCTGCTGCCCGCCGCCTGGGCGCTGGTGCGCTCGATCCGCAAGTCCTAAGGGCCGCGCTGCCGCGGCGTGAGCGTGAGGCCCTGGTATGGGCGTGCGGTGGCCTACTCCCAGGGGGTGGAGAGCACGATGGTGGTGTGCGTCGAGACATTGGCCGCGCCGCGAATTCGCCCCAGCAGTTCCTCCAATTCCAAGGGCGTGGCCACCCGCACCTTGAGCAGGTAATTCGCTTCTCCGGCGACGGAATAACAGGATTCGATCTCGGTGATATCGCGCAGCCGGTCCGGCACATCGTCCGGTGCTGCCGAGTCGAACGGGCGCACCGCGATGAATGCGGTGAGCGGCGCCCCGATCTGATCGTGGGCGATCCGGGCCGCATACCCCGTGATGATGCCGCGCTCCTCGAGCCGCCGGACGCGCTGGTGCACGGCGGACGTGGACAGGCCAACCGCCTTGCCCAGGTCGGTGTAGCTCATCCGTCCATCCCGGCGCAGTTGGTCGATGAGCGCTCGGTCGAGATCCTCCATCCGCGCAGGATTCCCTCCGCGGCCCCGGAATGCAAACGGGGGCGGCGCCCGGCATACCGGCGTTGGCAGTATGTGGCCCATGACAACGCCCCGCCTCATGCTGCTGGACTCCGCGAGTTTGTACTTCCGGGCCTTCTTCGGAGTGCCGGACGAACGCGCGGACGGGGTGGCGGTGCCGACGAATGCGGTGCGCGGCTTCCTCGATTTCATCGCCACCCTGGTACGCGATCACCAGCCGACGCGGCTGATCGCCTGCTGGGATGAGGATTGGCGCCCACAGTTCCGGGTGGACGCCATACCGAGCTATAAGACGCACCGACTGGCGGCCGAGTCCGCCGTCGAGGAGGAGGCGCCCGAGGAGCTCGCGGTCCAGGTCCCGATCATCATCGACGCGCTGGAGGCGCTGGGGATCACCCGGCTGGGCGCCATCGGCTTCGAGGCCGATGATGCGATCGGCACCCTGGTGGCCCGGCACAAGGGCGAGCTGCCGATCGACGTGGTCACCGGCGACCGGGACCTCTTCCAGTTGGTGGATGACCAGGCGCAGGTGCGGGTGCTCTATACCGCGCGCGGCGGGGTCCGCTCCCCCGATGTGGTCACCGAGGCCTTCTTGCAGGAAAAGTACGGGATCGCGACCGGCGAGCAGTATGCCGATATGGCGGTGCTGCGCGGGGACACCAGCGACGGCTTGCCCGGGGTGGCCGGGATCGGGGAGAAGACTGCGGCAAAGCTGATCACCGCCTATGGCACGCTAGCCGCGCTACGGGCCGCGATCGACGGCGGTGACCCGGCGATCAAGGGCGCGCAGCGGCGCAATCTCGAGGCGGCCGCAAGCTATCTCGACGTGGGTCCGTTGGTGGTCCGGGTCGCCGCGGATGCGCCAGTGCCGGCCGAGGTAGGCGAGCTCCCCACCCGGATCGCCAATCTGCGCAAGCTCTCGGAGCTGGCCTCGACCTACCGGTTGAGTAGCCCGGTGACCCGGGTGGTGGACGCCCTGGGATTGGAGGCCTAACGGCGATCGGACCCGGCCGGGTCAGTCGAGCCGGTCGTTGGCCACCACGCCGCGCAACACCGCGGCCGACGCGGCCCGGGCGCTCTTGCGCAGCGCGGCATCGGGGGCGGCCTCGGTGATCTGACCGAGCATGTCCACGATCTGCTTGCAGCGGCGCACGAAGTCCCCGGCCGCCAGCTCCTCATCGCGCAGGGCGACCTCCAGGCTCTGCCCGGCCGCCCAGCGATGCACCGACCAGGCGATCCCGGCATCCGGCATCGGAGTCGGCGGCAGGCCGGCGGCCTGCTCCCGGTCCTCCAGTTCGCTCCATACGTTGAGCATCGTGGTCGCGGCATCGGCCACGCCACCCGTGGGCATCCGCGGGCCGGCCTCGCCGCCACTGTCAAAGCGCGGCTCGTGGACGAGCATGGATACGCAGGCGGCGAGTTCGGCGGGGTCGAGTTGGCGCCATACCCCCCGACGCAGACATTCGGCGGTGAGCAGGTCGCGATCGGAATAAAGCCGCCGCAGGCGCACCCCGTCGGGGGTGAGTTCGTCGCCGTCCGAGGAGAGGTAGCCGATGTCCGCGAGCAGCCCGCAGATCCGCTCGAAGGTGCGGGCCACGGTGTTGGTGCGCGATTCCACCTGGCGGCGCAGGCTGGCGGTCTCTCGCTTGAGCTTCCACCAGCGTTCCGACCAGCGGGCGTGCACCTCCCGCTCGGGACAGGCATGGCAAGGGTGGGAGCGAATCTGCTTGCGCAGCTTGGCGATCTCGCGATCCTCCCCGCCCGCGGCCCGCTCGGCCTCCTCGCCGACCGAGGCCCGCGGCCGCGCCGGGGCCTTGATCCGCAGCGTGGTCGCCAGGTCTCGCCGGGCCTTGGGCGATTTGGCGTTGAAGTGCTTGGGCACCGGCATCTGAGCCATCGCGTCGACCGGGCCGCTGAAATCGGTCAGCGCGAGCCGCCGCAACTGCCGGTCTTCGGTGATCACACTGGGCAGGGTGGTCTCGCCGCGGTGGGTGCGGGCCGGCTCGATGACCACGGCCAGCCCGGCCCGGCGCCCACTCGGTATGCGGATGATGTCGCCGACGCGCAACTCCTCCAGCGAAACGGCGGCCTCGGCCCGGCGCGCGGCGGAGCGCTCCTTGGCCTGTTCCTTCTCCAAGGTGGAGAGGCGATGGCGCAGAGCGGCATACTCGCGGAAGTCGCCGAGGTGGCACTCCATGGCCTCCGCATAGCCAGCCATTGCGTCCTGGCGGTCCTGCCCGTCGCGCACCAGCCCCACCACCGATCGGTCGGCCTGGAACTGCGCAAAGGAGGTGTTGAGCACCTGGACGGCCCGCGAACGTCCTACGTGCGCAACGAGATTGACCGCCATGTTGTAGCTGGGGCGGAAGCTCGAGCGCAGCGGATAGGTCCGGGCCGAAGCCAACCCGGCCACGTGCACCGGGTCCAGGCCGCGGCGCCAGACCACGAGCGCGTGCCCCTCCACGTCGATCCCCCGCCGGCCGGCGCGCCCGGTGAGCTGGGTGTACTCCCCCGGGGTCAGGTCGACATGCGATTCGCCGTTGAACTTGACCAGCTTCTCCATCACCACGGTGCGCGCGGGCATATTGATGCCCAACGCCAGCGTCTCCGTGGCGAAGACGGCCCGGACCGCGCCGGTGGTGAAGAGTTCCTCGACGAGTTCTCGGAAGGTCGGCAGCATTCCCGCGTGGTGCGCGGCGAACCCGCGGCCGATGCCCTCGACGAAGTCCCAATAGCCGAGCACCCCGAGGTCGGCCTCGGCCAACTGCGCGCACCGCTGCTCGACCAGACGCCGGTTGCGCTCGCCCTGGTCGGCGTCGATGAGACGGATGCCGCTGCTGAGCAATTGCCCAATGGCCGCCTGGCAGCCAGCCCGGCTGAAGATGAAGGTGATCGCCGGCAGCAGGCCGTCGCGGTCCAGCTCGGTGAGCATCTCGGCCCGACTGGCCCGCTCCACCCCCGCCGAGGCGTATGCCGGACCGGGCCGCCGCCGTCGGTCCGGGTCACCGCCGCGGCGCTGGCCGCGGGCGGCGTCCGCGGCATACCCGCGTTGCTCCGCGTTGCGAATCGCCTGGGTGAGATGCGGATTGAGCCGAGGTATGCCGCCATCCCGGCGCGGGCCGGCGGTGGAGTCGGCAAACAGGTCGTACATCCGCTTGCCGACCAGCATGTGCTGCCACAGCGGCACCGGCCGGTGCTCGGAGACGATGACTTCGGTATTCCCGCGCACTTGGGTCAGCCATTCGCCGAACTCCTCGGCATTGCTCACCGTCGCCGACAGCGAGATCAGCTGCACCGAGGGCGGCAGGTGGATGATCACCTCTTCCCAGACCGCCCCCCGGAAGCGGTCGGCGAGATAGTGCACCTCGTCCATGACCACGAAGCCGAGCCCGATCAGGGTGGGTGAGGCGGCATACGTCATATTGCGCAGCACCTCGGTGGTCATCACCACGATCGGCGCGTCGCCATTGATCGAGCTATCCCCGGTGAGCAGGCCGACCGAGGCAGCCCCGTGGCGGCGCACCAGGTCGGCGTACTTCTGGTTGGAGAGGGCCTTGATCGGGGTGGTGTAGAACGCCTTCTGCCCTCGGGAGAGCGCTAAGGCGACGGCGAATTCGCCGACCACGGTCTTGCCGGCGCCGGTGGGCGCGGCGACCAGGACGCCCATGCCGGCCTCCACGGCGGCGCAGGCCTGACGCTGGAAGTCATCGAGCGGGAAGTCCAGCTCGGCGGCGAAGTTCTCGAGCTGGCTCAGGGCCGGTCTCCTCGGGGCAGGATCACCCGGACCGCACCCGGCACGACGCGCGCGGTCAGGGGGACCGGATGGAAGGGTTCGCCGTCGGCCCAGGCGGTGATGCCGGTGGCTTCCAGGCGGACTTCGCGACCACGGGTGATGGTCACGGCCGGGTGTCCGACGTGCCCGCCGGCGTACACCTGAGGGAAGACGCGCAGCAGTTCGGTGCGGCTGAGCCGGCCGACGGTCAGGACATCCAGCAGCCCGTCGTTCAGCCGCGCCTGCGGCGTCACCCGCATACCGCCGCCGTATGACGGGGCATTGGCCACGATGACGAGCATCGCCTCGGTCTGCGTGCGCTCGCCGTCGATGGTGATCGCGTAGGGGATGGGACGGAAGGTCGGCAACTCGCGCAGCACCGCCGCGACATAGCGCGCCTGGCCGCGCGGGCGGGTCCAGGCATTAGCGCGGGCGTTGACGATGGCGTCGAAACCGGCATAGAGCGCCCCGCCGAACCAGCACCGCGGGCCGACATCGTCCACCCGGCCGGCGTCCATCTGCGCCACTTCGCCATGCGTCAGCACCCGGACCGCGCCGTCTACATCGTGCACCGGCAGGCCGAGCCCGGCGGCGATGTCGTTGCCGGTGCCCAGGGCCACGATGCCGAGGGGGATCTGGGTCTGTGCGCAGGCGTTGACTCCGAGGTGCGCCATCCCGTCGCCGCCGGCGACGACGAGGGAGTCGATCTGGTCGGTGGCGATGGCGTGCCGGGCCATGGCCAGGGCGCTGCCGGCCGAGCGTGCGGACAGCGGGACGACCTGGAATCCCGCCGCGGACAGGCGGGTATGCAGGGTGCCGGCCGCCGCGGCGGCTTCTCCGCCACCGGCCGCCGGGTTGATGATCAGGCCGACCCTGGAGCCTGGGCCGGCCTGGGACACCTGGCCGTCCTGGGACACCCCCGCAGGTTACCTGGCGATATCCCCCTGGCCCGGTCCCTCGACCCGCGTAGCGTGTCGCATATGAACCCGACCCCCCGCGCCTTCGTCACCAACGCCGAGGACGGCACCGTCTCGACTTTTTCCGTGGCGCCGGATGGCGGGCTGGTCCGCCTTGCCGTCAGCCCGGTGGGCAAGGGCTGCGGCACCCTGGTGGTGGATGCGGCCCGCCAGCAAGTGCACGTGGGGATCAAGGGCGAACCGGCGGCCATCGTCACCATGGCGATCGAGGCGGACGGCGCGCTGCGCGAAGTCGGCCGCCGCGAGGTGCCGGACGCCGTGCACTATCTCGTGCTGACTCCCGATGGGAGCACCCTGCTGGCTGCGTCCTATGGCGGCGGCTTCGGGGCGAGTATGCCGGTCACTGCGGCCGGGGTCGGCGAGATCGCCTCCCGGGTCGAGCACCCGAATGTGCATTCCTGCGCGGTGAGCGCGGACGGGCGGACCGCCTACTTCGTCTCCCTGGGCGCCGATCTGATCGCCCAGTGCGCGCTGCGCGAGGGGCGCCTGGAGCCCCTGGGCTCCCCCACCGTCGCCGCTCCGGAGGGCAGCGGGCCACGGCACATCGTGCTCAACCGGGCCAATGACGCCGCCTATGTGATGACCGAGTTCTCCGGCGAGGTGTTGCACTACGAGCGCGCGGAGTCCGGCGAGCTGACCCTGCGGGGGGTGCACCCGGCATACGACCCGGACGCGGGGCTCTCGCATTCGCGGATGGGCGCCGACCCGGCCGCCGAGCATCTGATCTGGGGGGCGGACATCCACCTGGCCGCCGATGAATCGGTGCTCTGGGCCTCGGAGCGCTGCGCCTCGACCCTGGCCACGCTGCCGCTGGGCGCCGACGGGGTGCCGGGCGAGGTGCGTCAGTTCGTGCCTACTCCGAAACAGCCACGCGGCTTTGGCGTGTCACCGGACGGCGGCGTGGTGCTCTGCACCGGGGAGAAGGCGATCGAGGTCGAGTCGTATGTGGTCTCCCCCACCGACGGCACCCTGGCGTCCGTGGCCCGAGCGGAGACCGGGCGGGGCGCCAACTGGGTGCGCTTCCTGGGGTGACCGCAGCCCGGCACGACGGCCGGCCGGCTGCTTACAGCGGGGAGGCCTGGTCGTCGGGGACGTGGGTCCAGTCCGGCTGCGCCGCGGCCCGGCGCTTGTCGATCCGGATCCCGATATAGCTGGCGACGAAGTAGAGCACGATCAGCGGCGCGGCCATGGCAAACATGGTGATCGGGTCCGGCGTGGGGGTCACCACGGCGGAGATGATGAAGATGATGATCAGCGCCGGGCGCCACTGGCGCAGCAGGCTGCGGCCCGGCAGCGCCCCGACGGCTACCAGGCCGACGAGGAAGACCGGCAGCACCCAGGTCGCCCCGAAGACCAGGATGAGCCGGGTCACGAAGCGGAAGTAGACGGCGGCCTCGGGCAGGTTGGCGGCGTCGTCCGGGGTAAAGCTCAACAGGATCTTGACGGCCTTGGGCAGCAGCCAGTAGCCGAAGGCACAGCCGGCGAGGAAAAGCGGGATGGTCGCGCCGAGGAACACCTGGGAGGTCCGGCGTTCCTTGCGGGTGAGCGCGGGCACGACATACGCCCAGATCTGGTACAGGATGATCGGGCTCGCCAGGATGAGGCCTACCCAGATCGCGAGATTGACGCGCTGGCTGAAGGCCGAGGTGAGGCCGGCGTAGTTGAGCGCCACCAGGCTGTTCTCACCGGAGTCCGCGCGGACATCGGCGACGGGCGCGGTCAGCGCCTTATAGACCGGGTCGTAGAGGAACCAGCCAGCGATCGAGCAGACGAGCAGCGCGAGAGCACATTTGATGAGCCGGTTGCGGAATTCGAGCAGGTGCTCGACGAGGGGCATGCGCCCCTCGGGGTTGTCCTTACGCCGCACCCGGGTGGCGCGCCCTGGCAGTTTGGGCGCCATACGGATGGTTCTCAGTAAGAGCCGGACTGGTTGTCCGTGCGCGGGCTGTTGTCGCGCAGGATCGCATTGCCATTGGCCGGGTTGCGGTCGATGACCGGGTCGGCCGTCGGGTCCACGAAGCGCTCGGTGGGACGCTCGATGGGCTGGGCAATCGGGCGGCCGAGCTCGTCATAGTCCGGCCGGGCCGGGGTGGGGGTCACTGGCGTGGCCTGGCGGCTGGCGTCAAGCCGGGCGCGCGCCTCGTCTTCCTGCTTCATCTCGTTGACCTCGGACTTGAAGACGCGAGCCGACCGGCCGAGGGAACGCGCCGCGTCGGGCAGCCGCTTCCAGCCGAAAAGCAACAGGATCACCAGGGCGATGATGATCAACTCGGCGGGGCCAAGATTGGGCATGCCACAACCTCTCAGAGGGAACGAAGGCGAACGTCAGTCTAGCGGCGTGCCCAGGGTGGTAGTTGCCGCCTCCGGGCGGCGTGCCGCTGCTGGATCAACGCGGTGCGGGTCTGGCGGGTTTCCGCTCGGACCTGGGCAATCTCTGTGAAGACGGTGGGGGCTGGCGCCGCCCCGGTGAGCCGGGACGGGCCTGGCCGTAGAACCATGCTCTCCCCGGTCTGCGCGACCTGATCGCCCAATTCCCGGGCCGTATGCCAGGTTGCGCGCACCCGCTGCCAGAGCCACCAGGCACCGACCATCGGGATCGCCAAGAAGGCGATCAGCCACACCCACCAGGGCATCACAGCCACCAGGTCATCGACAGGCACCCCGGCATGCTGGCTCAGTCCTGTTCGCCGGGCAGGTATGCCGCCAGCGCCGCCTGCGCGTCCGCAGCCACTTGGGCGCGCAACGCCGGCGGGTCAAGCACGACCACGCCGCCGCCGGCGCGCAGGGCCAGCCGCCGGATCCACGCGAAGTCGGGAGCCCGCAGCGTGATGGTGACCGGCGAACGGCCGGTGCGGTTCTCGATCGGGTAGTACTCGGCGACCCATTCCCAACCTGCACCCAGGCGCAATGTGACCAGCGGATGATCTTCTGCGGCAACAAAGATCCCGGCCGCAAGATCGCGGGTGCTGGCCTGCGGCGGCGGGGTGCCATCGACTTCGAGGACCGTGGCCTCCTCGATCCGGTCCAGCCGGAAGAGCCGGGTGTCCTCGGCGCGGTGGCACCAGCCCTCGAGATACCAGCGGCCCTCGATCCCGGCCAGGCGCATCGGGTCGACATCGCGTTCGGTGCTCTCGTCCCGGGCGGGCACGAGATAGCGCAAGTGCAGGCGGCGGCCCCGGCGCAAGGCATCGCTGACCGTTTCGCGGATCTCGCCGCTTGACTCATCGGCGAGGACGGCCTCGACCTTGCCGCCACGGCCGTCGACCGCGCTGGCGGCGGCCTCCTCGAGCTTGGCGAGGGCGCGTTCGATGACGGTGGAGTCGGTGACCCCTTCGGCCTGGGCCAGCGCGCGCAGCCCGACCATCAGAGTCAGTGCCTCGGAACGGGTCAGCCGCAGCGGGGCTGCGATGGTGTCGGCATTGGAGATGACGATGCGTCCGCCCTCGGTGGAGACGTCGATCAACTCGTCGGTCATCGGCCCATAGCCGCACATAAAGAGCAGCTCCAGGTCGGCCTGCAGTTGCTCGGCGCTCACACCGAGTTCGCGTGCGGCCTCCGCCATATCGATGCCCTGACGATTGACCAGCCACGGCACGATGCTCAGCAACCGGGACAGTCGGGTGGTGGCGCTCTCGGGATTCATGCCGCTCCCCCGTCCGTGCTCTCGTCGACTGATGCGCCGGCCGCCGCCTCAGCGGCCGCGCTCAGGTGGGCGATCAGCGCCGTGCGCAAGGCATCCGGTTGCTCGACCACGACATCGGGGCCGTATGACGCGAGCTCCTCCACCAGGTCGGCGGGCTCGGCATACGGGAGCAACAAGGTCGTCCAGTAACCGTCGTCCTGCGCCACTCCCCCGCGCCGGCGCAGCAGATTGCCGGTGCCCTGGCGCACCCGGACCCGAGCGAAACCGCTGGCCTCGCGGGCATTGCGCCGGGAGATCATGGCGACCGGATCGTGGTCGGGGGGAACGACATACGAGCCGGGCTTGCCGTCCTTAGCCACGGCGCCGGCGATCCGGGAGAGCCGAAAGACCCGAGCTTCGCCGCGGTCGGCGTCGAAGCCGGTGAGATACCAGTGGCCCGACTGAGAGGTCAGACCCCACGGCTGGACATGCCGGATGCCGGGCCGCTCGCCGGGGCGGGCATACGGGAAGCGCACGGGGGTTTCCGCAAGGAGCGCCTCGAAGAGGGCACCGAAGGCGGGTTCGCTGGTGGCGACTCGCGCCTCGACGCCGGCGAACGCCTCCGGGTCCGGCTCGACTCCGCTGGCGCGCAGCTTGCGCAGCGCATTGGCGGCGGGCGCGGCCAGGGCCGCATGCGACCAGGTGCGCGCGGCGAGGCCGAGCACGGCGAGTTCGTCGGAGGTGAACTGGATGTCCGGCAGGGCGTAGTCGCGCTGGTGGATTCGATAGCCGGGTTCGTCGTCCCACCCGACGCTCATCTCTTCGGTGACCAGCGGGATGCCGAGCTCGCGCAGTTCGTCCTTGTCCCGCTCAAACATCCGCTCGAAGGCGTCGTCGCTGGGCGCATCGCGATACTGCTCGACGATCTCCCGGATCCGGGCCCGCGGCATCGGACGCCGGGTATAGAGCAGCGTCATGACGAGGTTCATCAGCCGCTCGGTCTTGGCGGCCGGGGTGTTGGGCGCGGGCATCACCGGCGACGCTACCGGAGCAGGCCGTCGCCGCCCACCGTGGCGCACCCACTGTGACCTAGCTGGCGCGACTACCCTGCCGGGGTGATGCATTGGCGGGCCGGAACGGTCGAGCGCATGATCCGCTCCTGGTCCGGAGCGGCCGAGTATGCCGTCACCCTGGATTCCGGCGAGACGTCGGTGCGGGCCCTGGCCTACACCGATGTCTCCGGTGCGCTGTCCGAAGGGGCGCGGGTGCTGCTCAATGTCTCTGCGCTGCAACGGGGTTTGGGCACCGGCGGCGTTGCTTTGGTGGTGGCCCGCACCGACGAACTCCCGGCCGACCCGCCGCCGGCCCCGGGTCACATCGTCAAGGCCCGGTACACCCCCACCCAGCAGATGCTGCTCGCCATCGACGAGCAGGAGAGCCCGGATCATTCGGTGTTCGCTACCGAGGCGGCCGCGGCCGGCGACCTTGGCGGTATGCCGGTGATCGCAGCCGATCTGCATTCCGCGCTCCCGGCGATCCTCGCCGGGGTCCGCGCGGTGCGCCCGGACGCGCGCGTCGTCTATGTGATGACCGACGGCGGCGCCCTAGCCGCCGCGTTCTCCCGCACGCTCGCCGGATTGCGCGACGCGGGCTGGCTCGCCGCGAGCATCACCGCAGGCCAGGCGTATGGCGGGGACCACGAGGCGGTCACCGTGCATTCGGCGCTGCTGGCCGCCCGGCATGTCCTGAATGCCGAGCTGGTGATCGTCAGCCAGGGTCCGGGGAATGCGGGGACCGGGACGCCATACGGCTTCTCGGGCGTCGATGCCGGTGCGGCGCTGAACGCGGTGCACTCGCTGCGGGGTCGCGGGATCGGGGCGCTGCGTATCAGCGCCGCCGATGCCCGAGAACGGCATTTCGGCGTTTCGCACCACAGCCTCACGGCATACGGGCGGCTCGTGCTCGGTGCGGCCACGATCGTGGTGCCCAGGCTGCCCGGGGAGTTCGGCGCCCTGGTGCAGCGTCAGGTCGAGGAGCTGGTCGACGGCGCCGCCGGCCGGCTCACCCTCGCCTCCGAGGCGATCGACGGGCTCCGGGGTGTCCTGCGTGAATCGCCGGTTGCGCTGTCCACGATGGGGCGTGGCCTGGGCGCAGACAGCGAGTACTTCCTCGCCCAGGCGGCCGCCGGCCGCTATGCCGCGCGCCTACTCATCGGCAACTGAGTCAAGACGCCGGAAAAGACAGCGGCGCCCGGCCTCGGTCGAGGCCAGGCGCTGCGGTCACGGCATACGGGAGCTCAGCGCACGTCGACCAGGTCGACGACGAAGATCAGGGACTCGCCCGGCTTGATGGCGCCACCGGCGCCCCGGTCGCCATAGGCCAGGTTGGCCGGGATGGTCAGCTTGCGGCGGCCGCCGACCTTCATGCCGACGATGCCCTTGTCCCAGCCCTGGATGACCTGGCCGACGCCGAGGCGGAAGTCCAGCGGCGCACCGCGGTTCCACGAAGCGTCGAACTCTTCACCGGTGGAGTGGGCGACGCCGACATAGTGGGCGCGCACGGTGCTGCCGACGACGGCGGTCTCCCCGTCGCCTTCCCAGATGTCCTGGATGGAGAGCTCCGCGGGGGCCTCACCCTCGGGGAAGTCGATCTCGGGACGCTCGGTGTTGGGGTCAAACGGCATAGCTGCTCCTGGGTTCGAAGTGGTCAGGCTCGAGGTGGATCAGGCTCGAGATGAATCAGTACTTGGCGAGGATGTCGACGACGAAGACGATGGTGTCGGTGCCCTTGATCTCTCCGCTACCCGCGTCGCCGTAGCCCTCCTTGGGCGGGACGACGAGCAGGACGCGCGAGCCGACCTTCTGGCCCTCGATGCCCTTGTCCCAGCCGGCGATGACCTTGCCGCCGCCCACCGGGAAGCTGAACGAGGTGCCGCGGTTGAAGCTGGAGTCGAAGACCTTGCCGTCGCGGTAGAGCGCGCCGGTGTAGGTCACCGCGACGGTGTCGCCCTTGGCGACCTTGGCGCCCGTGCCCTCGATGAGCGGCTGGATGACGAGGTCCTTCGGCGGGTCCGACTTGGGCATGGTGAAGGAGGCGGGCTTGCCGTCCTGCCACTTGACTACCGGCAGGCCGTCCTTGGGCTTGACTTCCTTGCCTTCGGCCTTGTCCAGCTTGCTGACGATGTCGACGACATCGACGAGGAACACCAGGGTGTCGGTGCCGGCGACCCCAAGGTTGGAGTTGCCCTGGTCACCGAAGGCGTCTGCCGGCGGCAGGGCCGCGACGGCGCGCTCACCCTTCTTCACGCCCGTGAGCGCCTTGCGCAGGCCGGGAATGAGGGAGGAGTCGCCGGTGTCGAAGGCGGTCTCCTTCTTGGTGTAGCTCTCATCCAGCACCTTGCCGTCGGTGCCATTGACCAGTTCGTAGTTGAGCACCACGACCTGCTTCTCGGTGGAGGCCTCGCCGCTGCCCTCCTTGAGGGTCTTGCGGGCGAAAGCGCCCACACCGAAGGGCTTCTTGGTCAACTCCACAGTGGGGGCCTTGTCCTTGACCTCGGTGACCTTGACCGAGTCGAGGTTGCCGTCGGTCACCGCTGCACTGGACGAGGTGGCAGATCCCGACCCCGAACTCGCCGACCCGGAGGAGGCCGCGGACGACGATGAGGCCGACCCGGCGCTCGTCGCGGAGGACGAGGATGAGGAGGACTTTGTGGACTCCTCCCCGCAGGCCGCGAGGCTCAAGGTCAGGGCGCCGGCAGCGGCCAAGGCAGTGAACGTGCGCGCGCTAAGCGAGTGCGCTGGCCGGGAGGTTGGACGGTGGGCGAGCGTCATGGGCACAAACAACTTTCGGCAGTCTCGGGGTCGCGCCCGGGTGGGCGACGGCATACGGGCCGCGGCTGAGCCACGCAGGCACGGCCGTCGTCCACCATAACCGTTCAGGCTGAGAGCAAGGTTCCCGTCACGGGCCGACCGGGCTGGCCGCCATACCGGCGATCAGACGCTCGACCCGCGGGTCGCTCGCGGCGAATGGGTCTTTGCACAACACCGTGCGCTGCGCCTGGTCGTTGAGCTTGAGGTGTACCCAGTCCACGGTGTAGTCGCGGCCGTTCGCCTTGGCGGCCGCGATGAAGTCGCCGCGCAATTTGGCGCGGGTGGTCTGCGGCGGCGTGTCCTTCGCCGTCTCGATGTCGGCATCGCTGACCACCCGAGCGGCCATCCCCCGGCGCTGCAGCATGGCGAAAAGCCCGCGCCGAGGGTCGATATCGTGATAGGCGAGATCGAGCTGGGCGATGCGGGGGTGCGAGAGCGGCAGATCGTGCTTGGCGGCGTATGCGGCGATGAGCTTGTGCTTGATCGCCCAGTCGATCTCGGTGTCGATGCGGCTGTGGTCGCCGCTCTCCACCGCCTCCAGGGTGCGCGTCCAGAGATCCAGTATGCGAGTGGTCTGCGCGTCGTCGTAACCGCGTGAATCCGCGAAATCTATTGCCTTGGCGAGGAATTCGCGTTGTAGATCCAGGGCGCTGAGCTCTCGGCCGTTGGCTAGCTTGACCCGTCGCCGGCCGGTCAGGTCGTGGCTGATATCCCGAATAGAGCGGATCGAGTTGTCGAGCGTCAGGTCGCGCAGCGGCACGCCCTCCTCGATCATCTGCAGCACCAGGTCGCAACTGCCGACCTTGAGCAGCGTGGTCGTCTCGCTCATATTCGAGTCGCCGACGATCACATGCAGCCGGCGGTACTGCTCGGCGTCGGCGTGCGGCTCGTCGCGGGTATTGATGATCGGCCGGGAGCGGGTGGTCGCCGAGGAGACGCCCTCCCAGATGTGGTCCGCGCGCTGGCTCAGGCTGTATGCCGCGCCCTTGGCCGTCGGGATGACCTTGCCGGCCCCGGCGATGAGCTGGCGGCTGACGAGGAAGGGGATCAGCACCTCGGAGAAGTCCTGGAAATCCCCGTGCCGGCCGATCAAGTAGTTCTCGTGGCAGCCGTAGGAGTTACCCGCCGAGTCGGTGTTGTTCTTGAAGACATAGATCTCGCCGCGAATGGAATCCTCCGCCAGCCGCTCCTGCGCATCGAGCACCAGGTCGTGCAGGACCGCCTCGCCGGCCTTGTCGTGCGCGATCAGTTCGGTGATCTCGTCGCACTCGGCGGTGGCATATTCGGGGTGCGAGCCGACGTCGAGATAGAGCCGAGAGCCGTTGCCCAGGAAGACATTCGAACTGCGGCCCCAGGAGACGACCTTGCGGAAGAGATAACGTGCCACCTCATCCGGGGTCAGCGTCCGCTGGCCCCCGGCGACGCAGGTGATCCCGAATTCGGTCTCGATGCCATAGATCCGTCGCTGCATGGGTCGGGCGCCTCAGTCGCCGTCGGGGTGCGGCGAGACGCCGCCGGCGGTGGCGGCGTCGGCGGGTCGCTGGGTCTGCGGGGTGGTGCTGGTATGCCGTGGGCTGCTCCCCGCCGCATCCTGGTGCGGTTCCCCGGTGAGGACGTCCCGGTGGCCCGGGTGGGCCTCGTCCGTCGGCGCATCGCGGGTGGGGTCGGTCTCGCTGAGCAGCGCCTCGAGCAGCGGCCCAGCGATCCGCCGGAAGGTGCGCCGCGGCCGGGTCCGGTCGAGTACGGCAACCTCGAGCTCGCCCGCGTCGAGTTCACGCGCCGCTCCCCCGGCCGGGTCCTGAGCCAGCGCCCGCACGGCCAGGGCGAGGGCGTCGCCGAGCGGCATACCGGCCTGCCAGTGCTCGCGCAGGCTCGTCTCGATACTGTCCGCCGCCCCGCCCATGGCGACGAAACCGTTCTCGTCGGCGACCGAGCCGTCATACGTCAATCGGTAGATCTGGTCGGCCTCGGGCGACAGACCGACCTCGGCGACGACGATCTCCACCTCATACGGCTTGGACTCCTGGGTGAAGACGCTTCCCAGGGTCTGGGCATAGGCATTGGCCAGGCCGCGCGCGCTGACATCAGACCGGTCGTAGGAGTAGCCGCGCAGATCGGCATACCGGACACCGGCCACGCGCAGGTTCTCGAACTCGTTGTATTTGCCGACCGCGGCGAAGCCGATGCGGTCGTAGATCTCGGAGATCTTGTGCAGGGTGCGGGAGTGGTTCTCGGCGACGAAGGCGATGCCCTTGTCATAGCCGAGGACGACCACCGAGCGGCCGCGGGCGATGCCCTTGCGCGCGAAGTCCGCCCGGTCCTTCATCAGTTGCTCGGGCGAGACAGATCGGAAGAGCGTCGTGTAGGGAAAGAGTGTAGATCTCGGTGGT
>ERZ501047.169-NODE-169-length-23151-cov-4.804728_pt1 | contig 23151 bp, 21 predicted proteins | sample MGYA00510868_ERZ501047 | MGnify/ENA primary metagenome ERZ501047 (study PRJEB25958, sample SAMN03398593) | human skin metagenome | study: EMG produced TPA metagenomics assembly of the Human Skin Microbiome Metagenome (human skin metagenome) data set. | reverse complement strand
TTGAGCAGTACGGCGTGCTTGCACGTGATCAGCCCCTGACCACCTTCGGAACTGTGGCCCGACTGGTCCGCGATCAGTGGAAGCCCGGCAGTGAGGGGCCAGACCTCTACCTCGGGCTGGAACACTTCGCGACTGACGGCGCGGGCCTCTCGGGAATCGGGTCGTCGTCAAGCGTCCAAAGCGTGTCGTTGCGTTTCGCTCGCGGTGATGTGCTCTACGGGAAATTGAGGCCCTACTTCCGCAAGGTGGCTCGCCCCGGCTTCGATGGTCTATGTAGTTCGGAAGTTTGGGTGCTTCGCGCTCAAGAAGGGTATCCCCAGTCCTTGGTACACGCGCTCGCTCACTCTCCTCGGTTCTCCGAAGTGGCCATGGCAGGGAGTGGTGGCACCCGAATGCCCCGCGCTGACTGGAAGCAGGTATCCACCCTCCCCGTTCCCGATCTGGGTTCGTCTGCCCTGTCACAAGTCGATCTGGACGGACTTGAGGCCCTGTGGCGCACCGCATGTGAACTAGACGATGAGTGCCATGACTTGGCTCGTCAGCGTGACGAACTCCTACCGCTCCTAATGTCGGGCAAGGTTCGGGTCCGCGATATGGAGAGCGCGGTCTCATGAGCGTCCCGGAGTCGGAGTTGGAATCCTGGGTGCTGGAGATGCTGGCCGAGCAGGGCTGGCAAACCGTACACGGGCCCGACATCGCGCCGGGCATGCTCGATGCTGAGCGCTCCGACTACCGCGAGGTGGTTCTCGAAGGCCGCCTCCTGGATGCCATCTACCGGCTGAATCCGAACCTCCCCGACGATGCTGTTGAGGAGGTGATCAAGACCGCCGTCCGCCCCGAGTCGTCCGTTATCCAGTCGGAGAACTGGCGGGCGTATGAACTCCTGACCCAGGGCGTCCCAGTTGAGTACCGCGATGGCGAGGGCGTGCTGCGGAACGTCCGCGCTCGGCTGATCGACTGGGCCGGGCCGCTCAGCAACGACTTGATCGCGGTCAACCAGTTCACGATCCAAGGGCCGAAGAAGGAGCGCCGCCCCGACATTGTGCTGTTCGTCAACGGGCTGCCGCTGGGTCTGCTGGAGTTGAAGAAGCCCGGGGCGCAGAACGCGACGATTGCCAGCGCGTACGCCCAGATTCAGACGTACAAGGCGCAGATTCCCGACCTGTTCACCTGGAATGCGGGCGTCGTCATCTCGGATGGGCTGCTGGCACGGATGGGCACGCTGACCGCGCAGGCCAACCACTTCCAGGCGTGGAAGACCATCGACGGGCGGAATCTTGCGACCAAGTACCGCCCCGAGATCGAGGTCATCGTCGCCGGGTTCCTCAGCCCCGAGGTGTTCCTGGACTGGACGCGCAACTTCCTCGCCTACTCCGGTGACGGCGCGAAGATGACCAAGATCGGCGCGAAATACCACCAGTACTGGGCCGTCCGCAAGGCCGTCCACCAGACCATCGAAGCGGTCGAGACCGATGGACGCGCCGGGATCGTCTGGCACACCCAAGGTTCCGGCAAGTCGTTCGAGATGGCCTGGACTGCCGGTGCCTTGATGCGTCACCCAGCGATGGACAACCCAACCCTGCTCGTACTCACGGACCGCAACGACCTCGACAACCAATTGTTCGAGGACACGTTCGCCGCCACCAAGATCGGCGCGCCACTGCCCGAGGCTCCGGTCCAGGCAGAGACGCGAGCCGAGTTGAAGACCCTCCTGTCCGGTCGCCAGTCTGGCGGGATCGTGTTCACCACGATCCAGAAGTTCGGCCTGTCCAAGGACGAGCGTGATGCTGGTATCGCGTTCCCCACGTTGTCCGAGCGCATGAACATCGTCGTCATGGTCGATGAGGCCCACCGCTCTAACTACGACTTCATCGACGGCTTCGCACGCCACCTACGTGACGGTCTGCCGAACGCCACATTCATCGGCTTCACCGGCACGCCCATTGAGGCCAAGGACCGCTCAACGACGGCGGTCTTCGGAGACGTGATCGACACCTACGACCTGACGCAGGCCGTAGAGGACGGCGCGACGGTCAAGGTCTTGTACGAGGCTCGCCTGGCGAAGGTGCGCCTGCCAGAGGACGCACTCACCCAGATCGACAACGCGTTCACCGAGGCTGTCTCGGGCAGCGAGGAGGATGCTCAGGATCGGCTGAAGTCTCGCTGGTCTCGGGTGGAGGCCATCGTCGGTTCGGATGAGCGGCTGACGGAGTTGGCCGCCGACATCGTGGCCCACTGGGACAAGCGCAAGGAGGTCATGCCCGAGGCCAAGTGCATGATTGTCACGATGTCCCGGCGCATCGCGGTTGATCTGCACGACAAGATCGCTGCGCTGCGGCCTGACTGGGCCAGCGGCGACGACGCGGCTGGACGGATGAAGGTCGTGATGACCGGCTCCGCGACCGATCCGGAGCACTGGCAAGACCACATCCGCAACAAGGCCCAGATGCGCGCTCTGAAGGCCCGCGCATCGGACCCCGACGACCCCCTCGACGTGGTGATCGTGCGCGACATGTGGCTCACCGGGTTCGACTCGCCCGCGATGACGACCATGTATGTGGACAAGCCGATGCGCGGCGTCTCCCTTATGCAGGCGATCACACGGGTCAACCGCACCTTCCGCGACAAGCCCGCTGGGTTGATCGTGGACTACATCGGCATCGCGGAAGACCTGAAGAGCGCCCTGGGCGACTACACCCAGCGCGACCGGGACAACGGCCAGATCGGTGCCGACATCGAGGCGACCGCGATCCCTGAAATGGAGAACGAGCACGACATCGTGTCCTCGATCCTGTCCGGCTTCGATTGGCGCCCGTTGGTCGCGGAGAAGACACCCAAGGCGTACATCAACGCCGTCATGGCGACCGTCGAATGGCTGCTGGAGCAGGAACACGTCGAGGACGCCTTCGAGGGCCTCGATGGCGACGAGCAGGACAAGCCCAAGGAACTGACGGTCAAGCAGCGATTCATCGCCCACGTGGCGCGCCTACGGTCGTTCTTCTCTCTCGTCCCCGGATCGGACGCAGCCACCGCCATCCGGGATGACGTGGCGTTCTTCGACGCGGTGCGGGCCGCCATCGCCAAGATCGAGGGCGCGGGCCGGGGCGCGACCGACGCCGGGGCTGAGTTGGATACGGCCATCCGGCAGATCGTGTCGGAGAACATGACAGGGACCGGCGTGGTGGACATCTACGCCGAGGCGGGGATCGCCAACCCAGACATCTCGCTGATTGACGATGCGTTTGTGAAGAGGATCAGCGAGTCTGAGCGACCCAACATTCAGATGGAGGCGCTGAAGCGACTGCTGAACGCCGAGATCAGAGCCATTGCCGGTCGCAACCTCGTCAAGGGCAAGCAGTTCTCCGAGATGCTCAACGCCTCCCTACTGCGTTACCAGAACCGCAGCCTCGACACCGCCGCCGTGGTCGCCGAACTGGTTCGCCTGGCCCAAGCACTGAAGGCCGAGCAGGAACGCGGTCGCGAGACCGGCCTGACCGAGAACGAACTCGCCTTCTACGACGCGCTGCGAGACAACGACTCCGCCCGCGAGGCGATGCAGGACGAGACGCTAAAGAAGATCGCCCACGAACTCACCGACATCGTGCGCCGCGACGCCAAGACCGACTGGAGCGTCAAGGAGCAGGTCCGCGCCAAGTTGCGCACCACCATCAAGCGGCTCCTACTGAAGCACGGCTACCCGCCTGACAAGACCCCCGAGGCCACCGAGTTGATCTTGAAGCAGGCGGAGACTCAGGCGGCATAGGCACCTTAGAGTGCCACCAGGTGCGCCGGTGACGCTTCGATGCTTGAGTACGCCTCAGTTCCAGCAATGTCACTACGCATCGCTCCCAGCGCCGCGATTTGGACTCGCGCTGCCCCGAGGCGGTTGGCAACCCCGGCAGACGCCTCCAGCGACGCCGTGCCCGCTTGGTACCCAGCAACGAGCAGCACAGACTGACCGTCGAGGCGTTGGGATGCGTCTGCCGAGCGCACTCGGTCATCCGCGAGTAGCGCCGCTCCAATCAGACGCTCGCCTGATGCATCGGCGGGCACCAGAGTGAGACCTCGCTCCACGGCAAGCCTGGCAACCTTTCGGCCCGCTCGTCGTAACTCGTCGCCGCTGAGGGTGCTGTTCAGAGACTGTGCTTCGCACACCTGAGCCAGAAGACTTCTCGTGGCGCTCATGTAAGGAGTATGCCTCTGAGTTGTCGAAGATGTAAGTAAGCAGCGGGTGTGTTGCTTACGTCGGGGCGAGGGGCGATGCTTGGAGGTGTGGAGGCCATGACGATCAAGGACGCCGCGAAGCGTCTCGGAGTCACGCCCCAGAGGGTCAGCCAGATGCTTGCCGCCGGGCTGTTGCACGGCCCGCCAACCGCCCAGGGGCGACGTGCCGCGCCAAACTCACCGCGCGTTTTCAAGGCCTCTCTCGATCGGGCCTTGGCTGATCGGGCTGCTGACGCAAGCGATCAACTTCATGGCGAACCGTCTCGGCATGTGTTGGACGACGACGTGCTCCGGCTAAAGGTGGCTCTGGATGTCGCGCGCGACCAGATCGCTCGACTGCGGCGGCAGAACGAGCGGCTGACACGTCTGCTCGCCGATGCCGTGGAAGCCATACGCGACGAACAAGCGCTCGCCGGGGAGATGGACAAGATCACCGAGGCGTACTCCACGATCGCAACTACACACCTCGCCCCCGACAATCTGCCTCGCGACTGACCGGATCACGCCCGGTTGGCTGCCAGGCCAGACATTGCGGCTGCGGTGGCCTCGCCAAACTTGCCGCCGTGGATTCGGTCAGCCTCCCTATCCAGCGACTCTTTCGTTCCACCGAACGCTGCACCGCAATCCTTGCCGTTGCGGAGGTGGGTGTTCGGCACGACGTTTCGGGCCGCTGCCGTGATCGCTCCTTCCACGAGGAGCCGCAAGCGCGGTCCTTCCTGATTCGACGGTCTCGCGGGGCGGTCCGCGCGGCGCACGACGACTACGTCGGGTCTGAGGGAACTCACGCGCCCGCCAACCGCCTTCGCGGCATCGCCCAGATGGACCGCTGCGTCCGGCTGGTCGCCCTTCACCTCGAAACTGCTCTCAACGGTCATCATGTTCGGGTCGAACGGATCGCCTGCTGCGGCGTGGTCGTCTAGTACGACTGCGCTGACCGTGCTGCGCTTGCCGTTGATGCTCACTGCTAGCCCTAGTGCTCTCATGCGTCGATCTTGCCTACCATTTGCCCATGACCACCAGCCCTTCCCCGCAGATCATTGCGGGCCGATACCAGGTTCGTGCCAGCCTTGGCGGTGGCGCGTTCGGTGAGGTCTACGAGGTCTACGACCTTCACCTCCAACAGGTGAGCGCTTTGAAACTGCTGAAGAAGACGCCACTTGGCGTATGGGCAGAGGCTCAGGTGCTCCGGCAAGTACACGGCGAGTTCATTCTGCCGATCTTGAACGCGGACTTGGCTGCGGGCACACCTTACGTTGTCACAGAGGTGGCGACGCACGGAACTTTGGCGGACAGAGTCGTTCCGCACGTAGGCGTGCCCGTGTCAGGAGCGGTTCGGTGGACTCGTCAGGCTTGCCAAGGCCTAGCGCGGATTCACGATCACAATCTGCTGCATGGCGACATCAAGCCTGAGAACCTCTTCCTGAACGAGCACAACGACGTTCTGGTTGGCGACTTGGGACTCGCGCAACTCATGGACGCTGCCGGAGCCACTGAGGCCTGTGGGAGCGTACCGACGATGGCCCCCGAAGTCGCGCGCGTTGGTGTGCCAGGTCTCCCCGTCTCAACGACGCGCGTCTATACGGCACGCAGTGACGTCTACAGCCTAGGAGCGACGTTGTATTGGTTGCTTTCTGGATCGCCGCCCGTACCTAACGCGACCACCTACGCGGATGCCTGGCATGGCGCCACCCCTGATCTCTGGGACATCGCGCCGCACGTCAGCCAAGGTGTCCGTGACATCGTGATGAAAGCGATTTCGCGCGATCCGAGTGACCGCTACGGATCACCAGCCGAACTCGACGCTGCGCTCGGTGGGCGTCGCCTACCTGCCCGCGAGTGGGAGCGGACCCCGCCACATGGTGGGCACGATCAATGCTACGCGGGGACGAAGGCTGGCTCGCGGGTGGACGTGTGCGCAGCCCCCACTGGGAAGAGCACTCAGATAGAGATCACTGCTCGGTACGAGTCGGGCCGCTCGATTCACAGAGCGACGCGGACGACCCCTCGATCCAGACTCGCTGTTGCCCTCCGCGCGACCTTCCGGATGATTGGGTAGGTCGACTCATCGGAACGGCCCCTCGGGTGTACAAACTGACGCCTTCGCTAGGTACACGCTCTCACCGGTCGCCCGACATCACCCCTGGTCAGAGCGTTGTGTGAACTACCCACACTTGTGATGTCTCAAGACATCGGAAACCCCTGGTTCCGGGGTTTCCTTTGTGTTTGGGTGCGGGCGAAGCCGGAGGCCGCACGCGCTCGAGAGAAAGATTCTCTCCAATGTGGACCGCAAAGGTGGCTACACTTATGGCCATGAGTCTAGATGCGGCGATGGCCCTGCGGGACGTCAAGAACCGCCTCTCAGAGGTAGTGGACCAGGTCCAGCGCGAACACGACCGGGTCGTCATCACTCGGCATGGCAAGCCAGCAGCTGTCGTGATCAGCCATGACGACTTGGCGTCTCTCGAGGAAACGCTCGAGGTGGTGAGTCGTCCCAAACTGATCGCTCAGGTGCGCGAGAGCCTGGACAACATGACCAGTGGCGACGTGGAGGTTCTCAGCAAAGACGATGTCCTCGTGATGCTGCGCAAGTGATGGCTTCGGGTGTACGACATCGCGTGGACGCCCACTGCCCAGCGTGCCCTGCAGCGACTCCCTGAAAAGGTCGCCACCGCGGCCGTCGAATTCATTTACGGCACCCTGGCAAGCAACCCGCAGCGCGTCGGGAAAGCATTGAGGTTCGATCTGGAGGGGCTGCACAGCGCGCGCCGCGGGGACTACCGGATCATCTACCGGATTGACGGTCGCGTCACCATCCTCGCGATCGAGCACCGGGCGGACGCCTACCGCTAGCCTGCCCTACTGCCGCGAGTGACAGACCGCAGGTAAGTCTGGGTCTCCGGGTCAGGGGAGAAGAGACACACCCCTCGCAGACCACGGATCAACAGCACCTTGTAGACGTTCCTGATCAGGCGATCGAATTGCTCATCCGACACTCGGGTGCGGTTGCGGAAGTCCGGGTCGTGGTTCGCCGAGCGCACCGCAACCCAGCGGTCGTCGCGCCATACGAGATCGGGACCGATGATGACTCCTGCGTAGTCGTACTCGAATCCCTGCGCGGTGTATACGCACCCCACCTGACCAAAGCCGGCCGGATCCGTTGCCCATAGCGCTGCTGGAGGCGCGCCGCCGATGGCGCGGTCGCCCTTCAGGTTCCACGGTCGGGCCCAATGCCCGACCTGCACGTCCGGGACGAGGCTTCCGTCGGGCAGCGGATCGCTCCACTTCCAGCAGTATCCGGCCGACAGACGGGCGCTATGCCCCTCAGCAAGGCGAGCCTCAAGAATCGTTTCCATGTCCGAGGGCGAGTCGGCTACGCGGACGTCGAAGTCCTCAACCTCTTCCAGTGACGGCTGGCCGGGCTCGATGCCGAGGAACTGCTGGACCCACAGAACGTATGACAGCGACCCACCACATCTGAACTGCATGTCCAAGTCGATGTGCACGACCTCGAGGCCCCGAGCGCGCGCCTCGGCATCGATCAGCGCTGCCGTGCCCTGCTCTCCTGGGCGTACGACCTGGTGCTGATCCAACAGAAATATCGGCACCCGCGCTGCGGCGAGCAGTTCGTCGATCTGCGACCTGCCGGTGCGATGTTCGGCCCGGGTCCAGCGGTTCACCGATGTATCCCGGATTCGGTGTGCCTCATCGAGAATCAGGCACTCCAGGTCATTGGGTTCACTGGCAGTGAACGAATTGAAATACTGAAAAGCCTTCTGCACCCGAGGCGCCCGCCGACCCGCCACCTTGCGTAGCGTCTGCGTGAAGGAACGCGACCCGGTGGCATGCACTACCGTGCGGCCTTCTCGAGCGAGATGGCCCAGGAGCGACAAGGCGATGACGCTCTTGCCGCTACCGGGTCCGCCGGATACCACGACTGCCGTCTTGGTCCCGCCTCGGCGCGAGGTCTCGACTGCCCGGAGAACGTGATGGAACGCGTCTCGTTGTTCATCGAGGAGAACGAACATTTCGCGACGTTGCACTTCGTCCGCGGCCAGCCTGAGCAACTGCTTGGAGGGCGCTATCCGGCTCGCCAATAAGGCGTCTGCCGCGTCGGCCCCGGAGGTGGGAGCGAAGCGGGATTGCAGGTAATCCCGAAACTCCCCCCGCCGTTGCCCAGTGAACAACCGGCCTGCGGGTGACTGCGGCATTGTCAGCAAGTCCGCGACCCCATAGTCGGTGGCGTTATGCAGGTACGCGACGCCAGCCACGGCGTCTGGAGTGTCCGCCAGAACGCTCACGTAGTCACGCAAATAGTCGACATAACCACGGACTTGGTCGAGGGGATGCGAGACGCCCGCGCTGCCATACCCAGCGATGCTGACTAAGACGTCGCTGTCCGGCAGCAGATGGGCCTCGGTCCATTGCTTGAGCTCCACGATCACGTATGACGGCTCGCCAGTGGCCGGATGAGTCCCGGCGAGAACCACGTCGGCGCGCTTGCTAGTCATCGGGAGTTTGTATTCGACGATCATCTCGACGGCGCCGAGGCCAGCCTCAATGAGATCCGCGGAAAGGATGGGCAGACTTCGTTGCCATGAACGGGCCTCGCCCGGCGACGGCCGTTGTCCTTGTGCGTGGAGCATCTGTTCGCTGAGCCGGGCGGTCAGGTCCGCCTCCAGCGCGGAGAGGCCGCGCGCAGACTGGCGCAACAAATAGGACACGAGGGTCTCCCAGACAGCACGACGTGGCGTGCGGGGGAGCGTGTCCTCGTTCGGAAGCTTGTCGGTCCGCGGTGTACGCGTCGATCCTAGAGTTCAGTCTGAGAATTCGCGCGGGGAGGATGCGCATTTGACGCCGCTGGGCGTCGGTGGAAATCCGCCTAAGTGGATGCGTCAAGTATGCGAGCTGTGGGAGCTCTGGCTTGACCCGGGCGTGGCATTGTGACCCCGTGTTGAGTATCGAGGACGAGCTCAGGTTGCGCCGGGAGGCGATGGCCTGGCTTGCCCCGAGGACTAACGACGGGACCGACGCGATCAGTCGTGCCGAGTTGGCGGAGTTCGTGTTTGACGGCGAGCGGCTGCCGCTCATCGACGCGGGGCGCGGCATACGTAAGCCGGCGAAGTGCCAGGCCGCACTCACGATCATGACCGTGCATACACCGGAGGGGCGGGAACGGCCATACGAGGACGTGCGGGGCGCGGACTCACTGCCGCGCTACAAGATGCGGGCCGATTCCCGGGGCAGCGCGGAGAATCGCGCGGTCATGCGCGCGATGGAGTTGGGCATGCCGCTGATTTGGCTGTGGGGTGTGGCTCCCGGCTACTTCCTTCCGATCTCGCCGGTATACGTAGCCGGAGTAGAAGCCGACCGTGATCAGTTCGTACTCGCGTATGACGCCACGCAACAGGTGCCGATTCCGGACTCCCCGCTGGAAGAGGTGATTCGCCGCTACCGCGATCAGATGACTCAGCAGCGGGTCCACCAGCCGGTTTTCCGGGCGATGGTGCTGCGGGCGTACGCCAACCACTGCGCGGTATGTGCGTTGAAGTACCCCCGATTGCTCGACGCCGCGCACATCATCGGTGATCGGGAGGAGCACGGGATCGCGGCCGTCCGCAACGGGCTGGCTCTGTGCAAAGTGCACCACGCGGCCTACGACGCGAACATTCTTGGCATCTCGCCGGACTACCGGGTCGCCATCCGCGAGGACATCCTCGACGACGTCGATGGGCCGCTCTTCGAGCATGGCATCAAGGGGCTGCACGGCGGACAGCTCATGGCCTTGCCTGCGGCCAAACGCGACAAGCCCGACGTGGAACTGCTTGGCTGGCGTTTCGAGCAGTTCCTTTCGGCCTGATCACACGGCCGTGGCGTCCCGTACGGCCGGCCCGACAGCGGTACCTTGCACTATGCCCGGTGTAGCGCGTGTGGCCACTTTGGCCGTCCCATTCCTGATGAAGCAGCTCCCGAAGCTGTGGCCTCTTTTGCTCGACCCGAAGAACCGGGATCTGGTGCGCAAGTACGCCATCGACCTCAGCAGCAAGGCGCCCGGGCGGAAGTTGGCCGCCAAGATCGACCTGACCTCGGACTTGGCGCAATCGATGGCGGAGCGGGCCACCACCCCCGCGGAGGCGCACCGCGCGCAGGCGTGGCAGAAGCGAGCCGCCGCGATGCGCGACCGGCTGGCGCTCCCGGTGGTCGCCGACAAGCGCAAGCACCGCGCGGACCTTGAGGCCGATCTGCGTGCCCTGCATGACGAAATGAGCGAGGTCCTGCGTCAGGGTGAGTCGTCTTCGCCGACGAGCGCCCCCGTTGACGCGGTGTACCCGCAAGACCGTCTTCCCGACTGAGCCGGCGGTCGGGCGCCATACCTGCTCGGGGCGGTTGTCACGCTCGGGCCATGAGGTCGGACGCCCGGTGTTATCCGGCAGTTCCTTTGGATTCCACCTGTCGCCCCTAGCGTCGGCCCACCGACTCAGATGGCCGACAGGGAGATCAGCATGACGCGCAGAACCGTCCACATTGCCGCCGCAACCTCGGTGGTGATGGCCCTCGCAGCGGGTGCCGCGGCCGCCCAGGGCAGCCCGTCCGCCGTCGATTCGACGCCGTTCGCACGGACCGCGACCTATCCGGTCTACCAGAACGTCCCGGCGGGGGTGGACCCGGCGCAGGAGACGGTCGCGGAGATCTCCACCGTCAGCAAGGACGGCCGCACTCTCGTCTACACCGATGCGGCCGGCAAGCGGATCGGCTTCCTCGACCTCAGCAACCCGAACGCCCCGATGGGCACCGGGACCGTCAGCATGGCAGAGCTCGGGGACGCCGAGGCCGAGCCGACCAGCGTGCACGTGGTCGGCGGCTATGTGCTCGTGGTGGTCAATACCAGCCCTTCGTATACCGAGCCGTCCGGCAAGCTCGTCATCGTGCGCCTCTCCGACCGCGCCGTGGTCCGCACCATTGATCTTGGCGGACAGCCGGATTCGATCGATGTCAGCGCGGACGAGAAGCACGCCATCATCGCGATCGAGAACGAGCGCGACGAGGACGTCAACGACGGTGACCTCCCGCAGGCACCGGCCGGCTTCCTGCAGGTGATTGACCTGCCTACGACCGACCCCGCCAGCTGGACCGCGACGAAGGTCGCCCTGACGACCGCCGCCGGCGACCCCATCCCGGTCCTCGCCGCTGCCGGTCTGGACACCCCGTCCGACCCTGAGCCGGAGTATGTCGCGATTAACCGGCGCGGGATCGCCGCGGTCACCCTGCAGGAAAACAACGGCATCGTGCTCGTCGACCTCGCCCGCAAGTCGGTGACCAAGGCCTGGTCCGCCGGGACGGTCACCCGCAAGGGCGTGGACACCGTTGAGGACGGGATCTTCGACTTCACCGGATCCTTCACTGCCCCACGGGAACCCGACTCCATCGCCTGGGTCGACGACCGTTATGTCGCCACTGCCAACGAGGGCGACTGGAAGGGTGGCAGCCGCGGCTGGACGGTCTTCGACAGCAGTACTAAGGGGATCGCCTGGGACTCCGGCATCACCCTGGAGATGCTGGCCGCGACCTACGGCCTGCATAACGAGGACCGCAGCGAAAACAAGGGCACCGAACCCGAGGGTCTGGCCATCGCCGAGATGGGCGGCAAGCGGTACGCCTTTGTCGCCTCGGAGCGTTCGAACTTCGTTGCGGTATATGACATCAGCAACCCCAAGGCGCCGAAGTTCCGCCAGATGCTGGCCACCACCAATGGCCCCGAGGGTGTGCTGCCGATCCCCTCCCGGGGCATCCTTGCCGTTTCGTCCGAGGTTGACGATGCCGATGCCCAGGTGCGCTCCTCGGTCAACCTTTACAAGCTCGGCGGCGCCGACAACCCGTGGAGTTCGCGACGATCGTCTCCGGCCGCGATGCCACTAACAAGCCCATCGGCTGGGGCGCGCTCTCCGGGCTCTCGGCCCTGCCGTGGGACACCAATCGCCTTGCCGCGGTGAGCGATTCGGCATACGCGACGGGTCGGATCTACTTCGTCAATGCCGCCAAGCGGCCCGCGCTCATCACCTCGGTGATGACGGTGACCGACGAGGCGGGTGCCCCGATCGGCCTGGACCTGGAAGGCATTTCTGCTCGCAAGAATGGCGGGTTCTGGCTAGGCGTCGAGGGTGCTACCGGCGCAGCCAACCAGCTCGTCCGCACGGATTCAGCCGGCCGCATCCAGCAGCGCGTCAACCTGCCCGCCGAGGTCACCAGCCACATCGGCAAGTGGGGCGTCGAAGGTGTCAGCGCGATTGGCACCGGCGCGCAGGAGACGGTCTACGTCGCCCTCCAGCGGCCCCTGTGGACCGACCCGAAGGCGGCGACCGGCCCGATCGACGGTGAGGGTGTCGTTCGCATCGGCCGTTACCAGGTCTCCACCGGCACCTGGTCCTGGTTCGGGTACCAACTGGAGTCGACCACCGCCAGCGGCGACTGGATGGGCATATCCGAGGTCACTGCGCTGGACGCCGACACTGTCGCAGTCATCGAGCGGGACAAGCGCAATGGCCCGAACGCCCAGGTCAAGCGCGTGTATGCCGTGGACGTCCCCGCCCAGGGTGCGCCCGAGGTCGACCTGCCGATCCTGAGCAAGCGCTTGGTCGTCGACGTGCTACCGACCTTGCGCGCGACCCGCGGCTGGACCCAGGAGAAGTTCGAAGGGTTCACCGTCACCGCCAACGGCCAGATGTATGCCGTCACCGACAACGATGGGTTGAAGGACGCCACCGGCGAGACCGTGTTCATGCGACTCGGCGCGCTCCCGACCGGCGCGCGCGACTGACGAACGAAACGCTCCGGGGCGATTGGGCGGTAAGCCCGATCGCCCCGGGGCGTTTCGCTGGTTAGATCTCGTCCTGGGGTCGGGCACGGTTGCCTAGTTACCCTTCCTCCAATGAGAGAGACGGGTTCTTCCCCGGCAGGCGGTGATCAATCCACCGCTTCCGCGATGCGGCATCTCCTGCCACTGGCCAGCGAGAACAAGTGGACGGACCTGCTCGCGACGCTGATCGAGCTCGATCCTCAACCGTTGGCGCGGCTGCTCGGCGTGGCTGCGGATCTCCAGGTGAAACGCGAAGTCGTCGTTCCCACCGCCCCCAGCAAGTCGGACCGTCTCGACCTGTTGCTGTGTAGCAGCGCGGGCACGCCTATCGCCGCGATCGAAGCCAAATTGCTCAGCGATGTCGGGAAGCGCCAATTGCACCGCTATTCAGAGTCCTTCCCCGGTGCGCAGGTCTACCGCGTCCTGCAGCTCGCCAACCTCCCGATCGCGTCCGGCGCACCTGCTCCTTGGCAACCGCTTACCTGGGAGGACGTCCTGGATGCCTTCGCGGAGAGCCCGCATACCTGGGTGGCGGCGACGGCCCGCGCCTGGCGGTCGTGGATACGCGAAGCCCTGCCCCAGGTCGATGAGGACACCGTCTGGAATGACGTGCCGTCACGGCCGGCCGAGTTTGAACTCGCGCTGCGGGCACGTATGGCGTGGCTGCACGCTCACTTGGACGGCCTGACGTTGGAGCACGACCTGAGGGGATCGGCCGCCGGCGGTTCGTGGGTGGTCCGTATGTGGTCCCCGCTCGAGGAGTCCGGCTACCGGGTGCAGTGCGAGGTCGAGGAGGGCCTGACGGCCCAGCAATGGCGACCCGACGCGGCGCGCAGCTATCACGAGCGGCTCAAGGGCCCGAGCATCTGGATTGGTCTGCTGCAGACCGGGGTTGCTGACTCGGCATCATTCGACTGGGCGCGCCTGGCGCACATCTTCCGACAGACGGTGGTCGATGCGGCGGGGAAGCCGACGGACGACCGCGCCTGGATCCAGACGACACCGGGGCTGCGCGATCCGTCCGATCGCGAGCAGTGGTCCCGCGTGGTGGCGGCTGGAGCGCCCCGGTGGCTGGGCAAGGGGTTTGGCATGGGCCAAGCGCGACGCGCCGGCGAATGCATGTTCGGGGCCAGGTTTTCGATGCCCCCGACTGCAACTCTCGGGGAAATGCTTGCCGAACTCCGCCGCTCCGAGGGCCTGGTGCGGCAGATGGCCGCCGTGCCGGTTGAGAGGTAGCTGCCGACACCGCGGCCGACTCACCCCAGCTGGTCGAGGACGAGGCCCCAATCGGCATACGTGAAGTTGGTGGCATCGCGGGTGGGGTCGACGGTGGAACCCGTGTCGGGCTCGTCGTGCGAGACCAGCAGTCCGCGGCGGTAAGGGCCGACGGGGGTCGTCACGATGTCCAGCCCGTCGGAACCGTTGACGTCGTCGACACCGCCCACGCCCTGGATCCGGAAGCTCGCCACCGCGGCATTCCGCCCGGTCAGCGAATAGACCGCAAACCGATCGCTGCCCTGGCTGGACACCACGATGTGGCCCTTTCCGTTGGCGCCATAAGCGATTGCTACCCCCTCGGCGTCGGCTTGGAGGAGGTGGCCGGCATGCGGCGCCGCGGCGTTTGGGGTGATCGGCTCGCACTCCTCGGTCTCCGGATTCCATCGGTCGTGAACGCCGAAGTCGGTCACCGTGTCCACCAGGCGCGCCTCGCCGGAACGCAGCGGCAGCGGGATCCGCCATAGGCCGACGTCCTCCTGGGCGGCATACAGGATCCCGCGGTCCTGATCTACGGCCATCCCTTCGAGCTGCGGCGCGGTGCCGGGCTCGCCGCATACCCGCCAGGTGCTGCCGTCCGGCAGGGGGAAGGTGCGCGGCAATGCCAGGTGACGAATGTCGGTGTAGCCCAGCCCATTTCGTCCGGAGGTCAGCCGCACCGTCGCGATCCGGGTCGTACCTTCCTGGGTGAGCGTGACATCCGTCTGGCTGTCGTGCTGCCAGACCGCGAGCCCGTATGCCGTCTTCTCCGTGTCCACGCCAGCCCGGTCGTGCTGGAAGACGAACGGCAGGTTAGGCGCCGTGACCTCGCGCAGCGGGATGCGCGCCGCGGCGCCGGCCGGGTCGATGACGAAGAAGCGGAGCTGGTCGTTATACCGGTCGCTGACCACGGCCACATCCCGGCGCTTGCCCGCCACCATCAGCCCGCGGGCGATGTCGACATTGTTGTAGCGGCCGGCGACCCCATCAGCGCGCGGCGCGGGGGTCGCCGGCAGCGACTGCACCTGGCGCGCGTTCAGGTCGTAGACCCGAAGCCCGCCCTCCTTGGCGGTGACGATCACCAGGGAGTCGCGCTGAGTGCGGGAGTGCACCCAGATCGCCGGATCGTCGCCGGAGGCATTGCCACCGGCCTCGTCGTCGTAGAGCGTGGGGGTCTCTACCCGCCCGGGGATCGAAAACCGAACGACGCGCTCGCCAGCGTCGGCAGCGTGGGCGGCCATGGCCGTGGGTGCGAGCAGGGCGGCGGCGGCGAGGCCGCTGGCGGTCAGGCCACTGGCCAGGACGCTGGTCATCGAGCGAGTCATTTGCGCATGGTGCGCCCTCGGAGTGTCCGTGGTGGGTATGCCAGGTTGCCCTCACGAGGACGTCTGGCGGCGGTCGGGCGCCGGGTGGCCGCGCCGGGTGGCCGATGGCCGGTGGCTTCGGCCACCGCGGGGCTACCGGTGGCATTTATATAGATGCTCTATGTAATACTGAGGCGCGTGACCTCCTCGACCCGTGCCGCACTGTCCGGTGACGACTTGGGGATCGATCTGGTCGTCACCAGCGCGCGCTTGGTGCGCTACATCCGGCGTACCGCGCAGATCGGCGACTCCGTCGCGACCTGGCGTGCGCTCGCGATCCTGCAGGAGCACGGCCCGGTGCGCATCGGCGAGTTTGCCGAACTCGACTCGCTGACCCAGCCCGCCGCGACCGCCATGCTCCGTCGCCTGGTCGAGGAGGGGCTGGCGGACCGCATACCGGATCCGGACGATGGGCGCGCCTCGCTGTTGCAACTCAGCGCGGCCGGCACCACGCGTCTGCTCGAGATGCGCGACGCGGCCGGGCAGGCCACCGAGCCCCTGCTCGCCGGCCTCGACCAGGCCGAGCGCGATCGGCTCGCGGCGGCGATGGACACCCTGGCCGAGCGCCTGCGAGCAGTGACGACTGCGCCACCCAGCCGTCGATAGCCAGGGCGCGACACCTAAATCCGCAGATACAACGGAAACCCTTGCCAGAGAAAGAAGAACTCGTGAGTTCCCCCGCCGTTCCCGCCAGTCATCCGACCGCCGCGGGCGCACCGCAAACTCCGCCGCCGCCCGCAGCGGAGTCCGGGGGAGGCATCCTCCGTCAGCCGCGGACGGTCTGGGCGGTCGCCTTCGCCTGCGTGATCGCGTTCATGGGGATCGGACTGGTGGACCCGATCCTGCCGGCGATCAGCGCCGAACTCGACGCCTCGCCGAGCCAGGCGATGCTGCTCTTCACCAGCTACCTGGTCATCACCGGTCTGGCGATGTTCGTCACCAGCTGGGTCAGCAGCCGGATCGGCGCCAAGGCTACTCTGCTCACCGGTCTCGCGCTGATCGTCGCTTTCGCGGCGGCCGCGGGAGCGAGCGGCTCGGTCGACCAGATCATCGCTTTCCGCGCCGGCTGGGGCTTGGGCAACGCCCTCTTCATCTCGACCGCTCTCGCGGCGATCGTCGGTGCCGCGAATGGTGGGGTCTCCAGCGCGATCATTCTGTATGAGGCCGCCCTCGGTCTCGGTATCGCCACCGGTCCCCTGCTCGGCGGCTTCCTGGGCGAAATTTCGTGGCGTGGACCGTTCTTCGGGACCGCGGCGCTGATGGGCGTCGGGCTGATCGCCATCCTCGCGCTGATGCCACGACTGCCGAAGCCCGCCGAACCCGTCCGGCTTTCGGCCACCCTGGAGGCCCTGCGCCATCCGGCGCTGATGACTCTCGCCATCGCCGCCGTCTTCTACAACTACGGATTCTTCAGCCTGCTCGCCTACAGCCCGTTCCCGCTGGAAGCGGCCGGTCACCGCATTGGCCTGACAATCGGCGCGCACGAACTGGGTCTGGTCTTCTTCGGCTGGGGCCTCGCCGTGGCGATCTCCTCGGTCTTCGTCGCCCCGGTGCTGACCCGCCGGTTCGGCCGAACCCGGGTGCACCTCGGGGTGCTTGGCTTGCTGACCCTCGACTTGGTCGTGCTCGCCGTGGCGATCGATTCCTTCGGCGCCTTGGTCGTGGCCATCGTGGCCGGCGGATTCCTACTCGGGATCATGAACACCGTGCTCACCGAGGCCGTGATGGAGGCGACAACCCTGCCGCGCAATATCGCTTCGTCGACCTATTCGGGTGTGCGTTTCCTCGGTGGTGCGGTGGCGGCCGGGGTCGCGGGCAAACTCGCCGAGCACATCGGTGCCGCCACGCCCTATTGGGTTGCCGCCACTGCATTCGTCGTCTCCGCCCTGATCATCGCCACCGGCCGGCACCGGCTCGCCGGGATCGACCGACACCTCGTCGAGGCTCCGGCCGATGAGGCATTGGCAGTGACCGCGGGCGACGCCTGAGCATTCCATCGCCGGCCCGCTGCGGCCGGGGTCCCAGTCGGGATCCCGGCCGTTTAGCGTGCCCGGCGGACATACCGGGCAGGATGGGCGCCCTATGGACGCGCAATCGCCTCAGGTCGCTCACCGCCTCATACCGATGCGGGGACGGGACCCGCACGAACGGGGGCGGGTGGCCAGTTCCCTGGAACTGCTCTACGACCTGACCTTCGTCGTGGCCTTCGGGGTCGCGCAACGAATTCGCTCATCTGGCCGCCGCCGGCTCCTGGGGACTGGCGCGGTTCGGCTATGTGGTGAGTCTGTTCGCGGTGATCTGGGCGTGGATCGGTTTCGCCTGGTTCGCCTCCGCATACGACACCGACGATTGGTTGTACCGACTGCTCACCCTGGTGCAGATGGTCGGGGTGGTGGTTGTCGCGATTGGGATCACGCCATTCTTCGTGAGCCTGCACGAGACGCACGGCGACGCGATCGACAACACGATCATGGTGCTCGGGTATGTCGTGATGCGGGTTGGCCTCTGCCTGCAATGGGTCCGCGCCTACATCCAGGCACCGGATACCCGGCCCGGGGTGATTCGCTATCTCACCGGGATCCTGATCGCACAGGTCGGTTGGGTGGCGCTGGCCTTCGCGCACACCAGCCTGCGGGTCTTCGCGATCGCCGGCGGAGTACTTATCGTCATCGAACTTCTCGGGCCGTTCCTCGCCGAGCACGCCGCCGACCGCGCGGGCCGGGCCATGGTGACGCCATGGCATCCGCATCACATCGCCGAGCGCTACAGCCTGCTGGTCATCGTCACGCTCGGTGAGGGCATCGTCGGCACGGTTTCGGCCCTGTCGAGCGCGGTCGAGGAGTCCGGCTGGACGCTGCAGGCGTGGCTCGTCGTCCTTGCGGGCCTCGCGCTGACGTTTGCGTTGTGGTGGGTCTACTTCGGCATCGAATGGGCGCAGGCACTGCACGCCCACCCGGAACGAGGTTTCGGTTGGGGCTACGGGCACATTCCGCTGTTCATGGGCGTCGCCGGGACTGGCGCGGGCCTGCACATCGCCGGCTATGTTATCGCCGGTGAGGCCGGCGTCACCGAGCAGCAGGCCGTGCTCGCGGTACTCATCCCGGTCGCCCTCTGCCTGGCCATGAAGTACCTACTGTTCAACGTCATCTTCCGCACGTTCGACCGGGTCCACCTGCTGCTGATCGCGCTGACCGCCGCCGTGCTGGCGGGCGTGCTGCTGGCCAGTCGAGCCGGGCTGAGTATGGGGTGGGCGCTGCTCCTGTGTGTGCTCGCCCCGGCGGTCTCGGTGATCGGTCACGAGACGGTCGGCCACCGCCACCAGCAGGAGCATCTGCGCGACGGGAATTGACCCGTATGCGGCCAGGCCGGGTTCAGTCGAGGAGTAAGTCCAGCAGGTCGGAGAGCTGTCGGCGCTGGGCGGGGGTCAGACGCGCGGTCACCGTAGAACCGGCGGCCACCTTGCGCGCCAACGACGTTCGGGTCTGCAGACCGGCGGGGGTGAGGCTCAACAGCTTGACCCGGCGGTCGGCTCCGGGGACCCGGGTGACCAGGCCGAGACGATCCAGCCGGTCGGCCAGGCCGGTGACATTCGAGGCGTCGCACTGCAAGTGCTCGGCGAGCGAACTCATCGCGCTGGGCTCTTCCAGCCACAGCAGGGTCCGTGCCTGCAGGGCAGTGAGCCCGAAGCCCGCGGCAATAGCCTCGAAGTCGGCGCGCGCCTGATCCACCGCCCGGAAAAGCTTGCCGGACAGGCCATGAGCCTCGGCGAGTCCGTCGGCGTCCGCCGCCCGCTCCGGTATGGCCGATGCCGCCTCCCCGCCGCGTCTACCCGCCATACCGCAAGTGTAACCGCATACCTGGACGACCTCGATGGTTGACAACCTCAATTAAGCCGCTCGTCAGTAGTGGAGTACATCAACTATTGAGGAGGTACAGCATGGCTACAGCAACAACCGAAGCGCCGATCACGGTGCGGGAGAGTAGGACCGGGGTCGGATCCGCCATCGCGACCGTGGCGGCCACGTCGGTCATCGGCAATGCGATCGTCTGGGCGATCGGCCGCGGGGCGGGAGCCGACTTCCACGTCGCCCGGCCCGGTCAGTCGGCAATGACCGTCAACTTGCCCATGGTCATCGGCACCACGCTCCTGCCGGTGGTGATCGGCGGCCTGCTGCTCTGGTGGGCCGCTCGCCGCACGGCCCGGGGCCCGCGCGTTCTCGCGTGGCTGGGCCTGGCCGTCGGGATTGTCACCGTCGGGGCCCCGTTCAGTATGGAGGCACTGAACTCGACCCGGATGTCGTTGGCGGCCATGCACATCCTCACCGGGCTCGTCTGGTGGCTCGCCGTCCGCCGGGTGCCGACCCGATGAGCGCACTGACCGAGGAGGAGCGGGCCTTCCTGCGCAGCGGGGTGCGCGCCCTGGCCCGGATCGCCACCGTGGACGCCAAGGGCCGGCCATACGTCGTGCCGTGCGGCTGGTCGTGGGATGAGGCCGCCGACGAGATCGTCCTCGGCGGCCGGGAGGTCTTGCGGACCGCCCGGGTCCGGCACGTCCGAGACACCGGCCGGGTCGCCATCTCCATCGACGGCGTCAATACCGAGGGCGGCTGGGCGCCCTGGGCCCTGCTCGCCCGCGGCCCGGCCACAGTCGACGAAGCGGCCGAGGTGATCCGGTTGATCCCGGACTGGACCAAGTCGTGGGGCCTGTCCGGAGCGAAGTCTTTCTAGTGACCCAGGTTTCTCTCCGGCTGCCGGAACCTTGCGCTTACCCCCACTTCGCAGCAGGGGGTAAGCGCAAGGTTCCCGGGGAGAGCCGGGACGGCTGACTGCCCTGAAGGACCGCCAGCCTCAGGCGAGCCCGAGGATCTCGATGGTCCGGGCGTGGCGGGTCAGGCCCTGCTCGACGAACCCCGGGTACTGGCGATAGAACTCCAGGTGCGCCGCGCGAACCTCATCGTCGGAGACCTCCTTGCCGTCGAGCAGCCACTGCTCTCGGCCGTCTTCCGGCTCCAGGCCGAGCGCGTCGAACACCTCCGGTTCGTGCGGGGTGAGGACCGAACGCAGCAGCACGCGGTCCGGCTCGACCACATCGGCGACGCCGCCAACCGCCTCCTGCATACGCTGCGCGGTGCACATGAGTATGGGGTTGCCGGGGTGGTTGATCGTGTGGAACTGCCCGCCCGACCGGTCGTCGAGCGCATCGGACACCCGCAGCGTGTCATTCGCCTCCTCGCGCTTGACCAGCGCTTCCTGGGAGAGCTGGGCGAGGACGCGATAGGGCTCGGGATCGGTGGGCGTGGCCGGGCGCGTGCCGGTCGCGGCCTCAATCAGGGTGCGCAGATCGTGGTAGGGCACCATCGGCGGATCACCGGCATCGGGCTGCCGCACCAGCACCTGGAAGGGATAGACCGCGGCATCGAAGAGCACCGGCCAGCGGATCAACTCGCCGCCCTCCGGCAGCAGTGTGGCGACCTCGTCGCAGCCCAGCGGCATACCGCGGTACCCATCGGCGACGGGTTGCGCAAACAGCACCTGTGCCTGGCCGACCAACCCCTCGAGGTGAGGGAGATCAGTGGCCTCGATCTCGTGAACCGGCGGGATGCGCACCGTGCGCAGCGGCGCGGATGGGGCCGCCGCGAGCAACTGGCGGATCGCCTCCGCCTGACAGTTGCCCCACAGCACGGCGAGCGGGCGCCCATCGTCCTCCGGCAAGGCATCGACGCCATAGAAGCCGCCGTAATGCCGGGTGCGCCCGTCGATCTCGGGAGTTGCGTCGGTCATCGAATGGCCTCTCGTCGGTATGCGGTCGGGTAGTTCGCCAGTGGGTGGGCCTGCGCTCTGGCCAGGAATCCTGTCGGTTAGGAATCGCGTCTGTTAGGAATCGAGTCCGTTAGGAGTTTTTGTCCTGCAACGCCTTTTCGAGTTCGGACTTCGACATTGAGGAGCGGCCCTTGACGCCCCGCTGCTTCGCCTCGTTGTAGAGCTGGTCCTTGGTGCGGCCACCCTCGCCCTTGTGCGAGCGCAAACCGCCGCGACGGCCGGAGGAGATGTCGTCGATCGAACTGCGGCTCGCGGTCTCGGACTCGCCGGCGCGCGCCCGTTCCTTGTTCACCGTGCGGGCCGCGATCTCCTCGGCGGTGTCCTCATCCTTGCCGCGTTCGAGCAGGCCATCCTTGATGTGCTCGTACTGCCGCTCGCGCTTGTCGCTCCATCCGGGCTGGGGCATCGGAAGCCTCCTCGTCGTGCGGGGCCGGGAACCTCCGGCTTTTTCCAGATTAGGTGCCGGGCACCGCGCGTGGGCGGTCGTCGGGTCGATTAGTTGCTGGGCTTGCCCCGTTATTCGGGGGCTCGGCGGGTGGCGTCCGGAGGGCGGGTGGCAGGAGTGCCGGGTCCGTGGTCGGCCACTGATGCGGGTCCGGGCCCAGGGCCGTGAGCTGGGCGACCTGTTCGGCGCACCACACGGACACCGGGCGCCGCCCATCGCGGACGGCGCGGGCGAATGGCTCCCAGGCCACCCACTCCAGGTCCGCCACCTCGGCGGGATCGGGCTGCCCAGGTCCGCAGACCTGTCCGATGAGTACCGGGCAGATCTCGTGCTCCACGATCCCGCCCATCTGCGCGCGATACCGGAACTGCGGCAACACAATCCGGGGGTTGATCAGCGTCATACCGAGTTCGGTGCGGACCCGGCGGGCAGCGGCCGAAGTGAGGTCCTCACCGGGGGCGGGGTGACCGCATACCGTGTTGGTCCAGACGCCAGGAAAAGTCGCCTTGTCCAGCGCGCGGCGGGTGAGCAGGAACCGGCCGTCGTCGTCGAATGCATAGAGCGAGAACGCCAGGTGCAGGGGTGTGCGGTCGGTATGCACGAGCGCCTTGGGCATCGTCCCCGTCGCCTGCCCGGCGTCGTCGAGGAGCACGACGAGTTCCTCCCCGTATGCCGGGTGCTCATCGGCGGCGGGCCTGTCGGTGCTATTGGCTGGGTGCTGGTCAGTCATGGGTCACTTTCGCGATTCCGTTGGGCGCCAAGGGGATGGCGTCAGGCGGCGGTTCTGGGCTGGGGTGTGGGGAGCCGATCAGGTCGACCACGCGGGCGAAGACTCCCGGGAAGGTGGCCGCCCCCGGCACGATCAGCCGGCGGCCCGGACCGAATCGCGTGGTGCTCACCAAGGCGTGAGTCAGGGCATTGGGCAACCGGGAGACGGAGTGCCACGCGGCTTCATACGCCTGTGGAGTGCGGGCGAGCACCGCATCGATCGCGCACCGCGCCTGCGCGGCACCGAGGGCGATCCCCTCGCCGGTGAGGGCATCGACATAGCCGGCGGCATCGCCGATAAGGAGGATGCGGCCCGCAGTACGACGGCGGGAGCGCTGTCGCAGCCCGGCGGCGCCGCGCACCGGGCCGGGCTGGTGCATCGCGACATCAAAATTGAAAATGTACTGCGCACCACATCGAGCCCA
>ERZ501047.167-NODE-167-length-23298-cov-4.783290_pt1 | contig 23298 bp, 15 predicted proteins | sample MGYA00510868_ERZ501047 | MGnify/ENA primary metagenome ERZ501047 (study PRJEB25958, sample SAMN03398593) | human skin metagenome | study: EMG produced TPA metagenomics assembly of the Human Skin Microbiome Metagenome (human skin metagenome) data set. | reverse complement strand
CGGGCAGACCGTGGGTGTCCCAGCCGAAGCGGCGCTCGACCCGCTTGCCGCGCATGGTCTGGTAGCGCGGGACCACATCCTTGACATAGCCGGTGAGCAGGTGGCCGTAGTGCGGCAGACCATTGGCGAAGGGCGGGCCGTCATAGAAGACGAACTCGTTGGCCCCGTCCTCGCCGGCCGGACGCGCATCGATGCTCGCCTGGAAGGTGCCATCGGCGCTCCAGTACTTCAGCACGGCGTCCTCGATCGCCGGGAAGCGCGGACTGGAGGGGACGGTGGTCTCGCCGGTCGTTGATGCCTTCGGATAGGCCATCGGTATGCGGTGCTCCTGCTCGGCCGGTCCCCTCGCGGGCACCGGGTCGTTGCCAACTCGGTCCACGAGGACGATCCCGGCCCCCCGGGCCGCTACCGCGGTACCACCTCGCTTGTCGCATGCCGTGGGTTCCCTTGTCGGGGAACGGCATCCGACCGCTTCGTTCGGCTGTGACGGGCCGGACCCGTCCGGTTCTAGTGAGCTCGCCCGCCCCGGTATGGGGTGTGCTCGCCGTTCTTCCGGAGGCTTGCCGCTGATGACGGCTCAGACGCCTGTGACCGCGAGTCTACCGGGCCTGAGGGGCCGGATGATGACGACGGTCGTGCGCTCCGGCCACCGTGCTCCACGAGCGCGAGTAGCCTCCCGAGGATGACGGCATCACGGGACTCCGACCCGGTGACACCGACCGGCCCGGACGGGCTGGTGATCCGCCCGGCCAACGAGGCAGAGCCGAACGATCTGCAGGCGATCTTCGGCACCCGGGGCTCGGCGGCGATCTGCCAGTGCCAACGGTTCAAGCTGGCCCGGGGAGAGGCGTTCGGGAACTTCCCGGTCGAGGAGCGCCGTCGTCGTCTGGTCGAGCAGACCGGGGCCGGGGATCCCGATGCCGAGACAACGAGCGGCCTGGTGGCCTGGCTGGGCGGGGAGCCGGCCGGCTGGTGCGCGGTGGAGCCGCGGGCGGCATACGGCGGTCTGCGGCGCAACCAGAAGGTGCCGTGGACCGGCCGCGACGAGGACAAGGCCGATGCGTCCGTATGGGCGATCACCTGCGTCTTCGTCCGCGCTGGTCGTCGCGGACAGGGCATCGCGCACGCGCTCGCGGCCGCCGCCGTGGCGCACGCCGGAGCGAGTGGCGCCGCCGCCGTCGAGGCCTATCCGATCATCACTAGTGCGGGCGAGCGCATCACCTGGGACGAGATCCATCCCGGCACGCCGAGCATGTATGCCGCCGCCGGCCTCACCGAGGTCTCCCACCCCTTCCCCCGCCGACTGGTCATGCGCCGGGACTTCTGACGTCCCGGCGGACAGCGACCTCGCGGTAGCGCCGCGCCAAGACGCGCTGGTCGGTGCCGAAGTCGGCGATCCGGCAGCCGAGTCCATTGGGTTTGATCGCGATGCCCTCACGCGCCCAGTGGACAAAAGCCTTCTCCCGCAGATGTTTCGGCGGATCCCCGTAGGAATTGGTGACCCGCCACCACGCGACCGCACTGCCATACCGGCTCATGATCGCGCCGACCTGGCGCGGACCGACGCCGGCGATTGCACCCACCTCGCCGTATGCCGCGACCTCCCCAACTGGGATGAGTTCCACGATCCGCAGCACGCGCTCGACCGCCGCCTCGTCCATGCCTCGACGCTAGCGGCCCCGGCCTGCGGCGAGCCGCGGCGTGGGGGACTGGACTAGGATGGCCACTGGTGTCGCCCGCGCGACGCACCGCCCGAGTGAGGGGAAGCCGGTCCAAGTCCGGCGCTGACCCGCAACCGTAGGCCGCCCGAAGGCGGCGAGCCGGAATGCCTTGCCTGGTGCGGACCATCCTGTCCACCGCCGAGGTATGCGGTTCGCAGGGCCGGACCGTCGGCTCAGCGCACCGTGCGAGGAGCCGGAACCCTATGTCCCGCAAAGCAATTTGCGCCGCCAGACTGGCCGGCACGCCCCCAACGTCGCGACGGCGAACGCTCGCCGTGAGCTGCTTGGCGATCACCGGCCCGATGCTCATCGGCTTTGCCGCACCGTCCGTGGCCCTGGTCCCCGCCGCATCCGACACCAGGAGCGCATCCGCCGCCACTGCCGCCGCCTTCCTGGCCCGCCAGTTGGCCGAGGGCAACGGGATGCTCAACTACCCGGGCACCGATCAGGCCGACATCGGGGTGACCGTCGATGCGATTCTCGGGGTGGTCGCGACCCGGTCGGGGCACACCCAGGCCTTGGCCAGCACGGATGCGGTCGAGGCCGTCGTCAACGAGTATCTCGGCCCTGCCTTCGCCGCGACCGAGCTCTATGCCGGCCCGGTCGCCAAGACCGCATTGCTGGCGGAAGTTACCGGGCGCGACCCGCAGGCATTTGGCGGCCGCGACCTGCTCGCCGATCTCACCGCCCTGGAGACGACCGAGGGCCGGTACGCCGATCGCACCGCCTATACGCAGACCTCGAACAGCTTCACCCAGGCCCTGGGTCTGATCGCGCTGCACCGCGCCGGTCGGGAGCCATCCACCAATGCCGTGGCTTTCCTTCTTGCGCAGCAGTGTTCGGATGGTGGCTTCCGAATGTTCCTGGAGAAGCCCGGCTGCGAGAGCGACCCCGATGCGGCCGCCCTGGCGGTGCTCGCCCTATCGGCCACCGGCGGCCAGGATGCCGCGCGGGACCGGGCCCTGGACTACCTCGCCGATCGCCAGGAGGAATCGGGCGCGCTCGAAGGCGGCACCGGAAGCTCCGGCATCAATTCCAACACCACCGGCCTGGCCGGTATGGCGTTCCGGGTCGCCGGGCGCGAGGCCGAGCACACTGCGGCCAATGACTTCCTCGCCACCCTGCAACTGGGCTGCGACGCCCCGGTTGCCGTGCGCGGTGCCATCGCCTACGACCCGGCCGGCTATCGGGCACTGATCGCGGCCGGCGCGAGCGCGCTGGCTTCCGATCAGGAGCGGCGCGCCACCGCACAGGCAATGCTCAGCTCCGCCGTCGACTCGCTGCTCGACGCGAGCATCGAGCACGCGGGTGAGCCGGCGGACACCTGTGCCGGCGGTCCGACCAGTTCGCCAAGCAGCACCACGTCGTCGCCCAGCCCCACGGAGTCCCCGACGCCGAGCCCGACCAGCAGCACTCCGCCGCCCGCCCCCAGCCCGTCAACGCCGCCGCACCCCACGGTGACCAGCACCACTACGGTCACCATCCCAGGGCCGCGGTCGGTGGCCCCGCCGGTGACCGTGACGACCACCCGGACGCTTCACCCGGCCCCTAGCCCGGCGAACGAGCCCGCCGCCGACCCGTCGGCCAGTCCCAGCACTCAACCCAGTTCCACCACCTCAGCCGGTTCCACCGCCCAAGCCAGCACCCCGGCGCCGACCTCGACGACCGGTCCCAGCCCGGCCCTCGCAGCGCCCGCCGCGGCGACCGGACCCGTGGCCGGTGGCGCAGTGCGGGCCCCGGCCGAGAACAACCCCTGGGCCCTGGCCGGCGGTGGGGCCTTCATCCTGCTCGGCGGCGCGGCCGCCACCTACATCCTGCGACGCCCGAGGAGCACCCGATGACCACCACAATCCGCACCCTCGCCCCCCTGGCGGCGGCCCTCACCTGCGCGACCGCCTTGAGCGTGACGCCCGCACCGAGCGCCTCCGCCGCCTCGTCCGCGAACGGCGGCAGCGCCGCAATGCCGGCCGCCACTGTGGAAGCACCGGACGGCCAGCGGGCGGCGTGCCCCCGGGGGAAGGGCGTCACCGTCGTCGTGCAGTTCGGCGCATCCCGCACCACCTCCTGCGCACCCGGCGACCCGGCGAACGGCCTGGCCGCACTGCGCGAAGCGGGGTTCACCGTGACCATGGTCCAGCGCTTCCCCGGGGCCGTATGCCGCATCAACGGCCGCCCAGCGGCGTCAAGGGACGCCTGCGTGGTCATGCCCCCGGCCACCGCCTACTGGTCTTACTGGCACGCCAAGCGCGGCGGGAAATGGACCTACTCCAGCCAGGGCGCCGGTAGCTACAACCCCGCGCCGAGCACCGTCGAGGGTTGGTCCTATGGCGCGGGCAAGCCCCCGACCACTCCCCCGCCGGCATGACCCGGGCAAGCGCGCCCCGGCTGCGAGCGGCGCTACTGAGTGCCGGGACAGCCGCAGCGGGGCTGTCCCTGCTGCCCGCGGCACCCGCCAGCGCAGCTGTCTGCGCATCGGCGAATGACGGGGTCAGCGTCATCGTGGACTTCGGCGGGAGCATCCGCACCGGTTGCGCCGCAGGCGATCCGGCGTCCGCCTGGCAGGCAGTCCAGGCAGCGGGGTTCCCCCTGGAGGGCACCCAGCGGTATCCGACGACCTTCATCTGCCGGGTGTCCGGATTCCCGGCACCCGCTGATGACGCCTGCGTTCAGACGCCACCGGCATCGGCATACTGGGCACTCTGGCATGGCCCGGCGGGGGGCTCCTGGACCTATTCCAACACCGGGGCGGCCACCCTGAACCCCGCTCCCGGCACCGCCGTCGGTCTCGCCTTCGGCGCTGGCCGGACTCCCGGCATGGCGCCGCCCGCGGCGCCACCTGCCGCGCCGAGCACGACCTCGACGACATCCTCGACGTCCCGGCCACCGGCGACCACCTCCTCCAGTAGTTCTCGCCCCACCTCAGCGCCGAGCTCGACCACCCCCGGCCCCGCCTCTCCCACCACTGAACCAGGCCCCTCCGACAGCCCTACGTCGCCCAACTCGCCCGCCGGCACCCCGAGCGGCACCTCGTCGCGCGCCACGTCGACAACCTCCGCTTCCGGTACGAGTTCCGACTCCGCCACCACCTCGGCATCGAGCACGAGTGGCACCCCGGTCCCCACGTCCGCCACCACCACCACCCCGCCCATGGCGGGCGCGGCCCCCAGCGCCGGTTCCGACGGTGGCGGCCTCCCGGCCGCAGCCATCCTCGGGGGTGGGGCCGCCGTCGGGCTGCTGCTCGTCGGCGGAGCCCTGGTCGTTCGCCGGCAACGGGATCGCGCCCGAGCTGCGTGAGGCCGAGCGTGCTGAGCACAGATTCGTGAGCAGGCTCTGGTGATCCGGCATCTCCATCCCGCGGCCTGGTGGCTGTGGGCCATCGCCCTGGCCGCGGCGGCGAGCCTGACGACCAACCCGGTGCTGTTGGCGGCATACGTGCTCGTGTTGGTGGTGGTCGTCCTGGCCCGGCGCGACGGCTCACCGTGGGGCCGGGCCTTCCGGCTCTATGCGGTGCTGGCCGGGTTCATCGTGCTGGTGCGGATGGTGATGCACGTCATCGTCGGCCTGAAGTTCGGACACATCCTGGTGCTGCCCCTGCCCGAGGCACACCTGCCCTCCTGGGCGGCCGGCATTCAACTCGGTGGCACGATCTACCTCGAAGGACTGCTCGGTGCCGCCCTAGAAGGCGCCCGCCTGGCCACGATGATCCTCGCCATCGGTGCCGCCAATGCCCTGGCCAGCCCCAAACGGCTGCTCAAGGTGCTGCCCGCCGCCCTCCACGAGATCGGCACCGCCGTGGTCGTGGCGATCACCGTTGCCCCTCAACTGGCCGAGAGCGTCCAGCGTGTCCAGCGAGCCCGGGCACTGCGCGGCGACACGAGCACCCGGTTGCGCTCGGTGCGTCAGGTGGCGATGCCGGTCCTGCAGGACACACTGGGCCGGTCGCTGGCGTTGGCGGCGACCATGGACGCCCGCGGCTACGGCCGCCGGACCGCAGAGCCCAACCGACTGACCGGGATCATCTCGCTCGCCGGCCTGCTGGGCGCGGCACTGGGCCTCTATGGGCTCCTGGATACCACGTCACCCGCGGCCCTCGGCCTGCCGGTTCTGCTGACCGGGGTGGTCCTCTGCGTGCTCGCTCTGGTGTTGGGTGGCCGCGCGGTCACCCGCACCCGGTACCGACAAGACCCCTGGGGTTGGCCCGAATGGCTCACTGCGGCAACGGGTCTCGTCGCCCTGGCCGCGGCCCTGATCGTCCTGCGCACCGACCCCCGCGCCCTGGGTATGCCGTTGTCCCCGGCCCTGGCCACCCCGGCGCTGCCCTGGATCGCCTTTGCCGGTCTGACCCTGGCAGCCCTGCCCGCGGTGGCCACGCCGGTCCCGCCGCTGACCTCCGCGCGCCCGTCCGCCCGAGTGGAGGTGGCGGCATGATCTCTGAGCCCTTGGTACTGGCTGACCCCCTGGTCCACCTGGACCGCGTCAGCGTGCGCTATCCGGACGCCGCGGCGCCGACCCTGACCGACGTGAACCTGGCCATCGAGGAGGGTGAACTCGTCCTGGTCATCGGGCGCACCGGGTCGGGCAAATCGACCTTGCTGGGCTGCCTCAACGGGCACGTCCCGCACTTCACCGGTGGCACCCTCGCCGGTTCGGTGCGGATCGCCGGACTGGACACCGCGACCCACCGCCCCCGCGACCTGGCCGGGCTGGTCGGGGTGGTCGGCCAGGACCCGTTGGCCGGCTTCGCCACCGACACGGTCGAGGAAGAACTTGCCTACGGGATGGAGCAACTCGGCCTCACCCCCGCGGTGATGCGCAAGCGCGTCGAGGAAACCCTGGATCTGATGGGGATCGCCGACCTGCGCGCCGCCCCCTTGCGCGATCTGTCGGGCGGGCAACAGCAGCGGGTCGCCATCGGCGCGGTGCTCACGATGCACCCCCGGCTCCTCGTCCTCGACGAACCCACCTCCGCCCTCGACCCGACTGGTGCCGAGGAAGTGCTCGCCGCGATCACCCGCCTGGTCCACGACCTCGGGGTCACCGTCGTGGTCGCCGAGCATCGCCTGGAACGCGTTGTCCAGTACGCCGATCGGATCGTCGAGGTCGCGGACGGTCGGGTCCGCGATGGCGCCCCGGCACAGATCTTGCGCGACAGTGTCGGCGCCCCGCCGGTCGTTCATTTGGGCCGGTATGCCGGGTGGTCACCCCTGCCGGTCTCCGTCCGGGATGCCCGGCGCGCCGCAGCTCCACTGCGTGCCGCTCTCGCTCAGGTGCCCCCACCGGCAGACGAGGCCGCGGCCGCCAGTTCCGGCATCCCAGACCTGACCACCCGAGGACTGCACGTGGAGCACGGCCAGGTCCGCGCAGTGGCCGGGGTCGACCTCAGTTTGCCCGCGGGGCGGGTCACCGCGCTGATGGGGCGCAATGGGGCCGGCAAGTCCTCGCTGCTGTGGGCCCTGCAGGGTTCCGGTCCCCGCTCTGCCGGCCGGGTTGCCCTGGCCGACGGCACCGACCCGCGCGAGTTGGATCCGCGCAGCCGGCGGCGCCGGATCGGCTTGGTGCCGCAGACCGCCAGCGACCTGCTCTACCTGGACACCGTGGGCAGCGAATGCGCCCAGGCCGACCGGGAGAGCGGCGCGGCGCCGGGGTCGGCGGCGGCCCTGCTGGAGCGGCTGGCACCCGGCATACCGGGGCAGCGGCATCCCCGAGATCTGTCCGAAGGACAAAAGTTGGCCCTGGTCCTGGCCGTGCAATTGACCGCGGACCCGCAGGTGATCCTGCTGGACGAACCCACCCGCGGCCTGGACTATCCCGCCAAGGACCAACTCAGCCAGACCCTGCGCGCCCTCGCCCAGACCGGCCACGCGATCCTCGTCTCCACGCACGATGTGGAGTTCGTGGCCACGGTCGCCGACGACGTCGTGGTGATGGCCGAGGGCGTCATCGTGGCCCATGGACCGACCCGCGAGATCGTGTCGGCCTCCCCGGCATACGCCCCCCAGGTGACGAAGATCGTTGCGCCGCATGAATATTTGACCGTCGCCGAGGTCGTCCACGCCCTGGCCGAGGACGGTATGTCGTGAGCACCCACGCCATCGGCCTGCGCCCGCGCTCCACGGTTGCCATCGTCTTGGCGTCCCTGGCCGGCCTGGTCGCCTTCGGCTGGCCGTTGATCGTCGATCCCGGCTCCGGGCTGGCGCACGGGGCAGATGCGCCCTTTGTCTTCGCGCTGCTGCTGCCGCTGATCCTCGGCGTCGTCCTGGCGGAGGTCGCCGAAGGCGGACTCGACGTCAAGGCCATCGCCATGCTCGGGGTGCTCTCCGCGGTCGGCGCGGTGTTGCGCCCCCTCGGCGCCGGCAGCGGCGGGGTGGAACTCGTCTTCTTCCTGCTCGTGTTGGCCGGGCGGGTGTTCGGGCCCGGGTTCGGGTTCGTCCTGGGCACCACAACCCTGTTCGCGTCGGCGCTGCTGACCGGTGGGGTCGGCCCGTGGCTGCCCTACCAAATGCTCGGCGCGGCCTGGGTCGGTCTGGGCGCGGGTCTGCTGCCGCGCGCCCGGGGCCGGTCGGAGGTGGTGCTGCTCGCGGCATACGGCGGGTTCTCGGCGCTGATGTACGGCTGGCTGCTCAACTTCTCGTTTTGGCCGTTCGCGATCGGGACGGGGACCGGACTCTCGTTCATCGCCGGCGCGCCGATCTGGGAGAACCTGCACCGGTTCGCACTCTTTTCCCTGGCCACCAGCCTCGGGTGGGACCTGGGCCGGGCGATCACGAATGTGGTGATGATCGTGCTCGCCGGGCCGGCTGTGCTGGGCGCGCTGCGCCGCGCCGCACGCCGGGCCGCCTTCGCCGCGCCCGTGTCCTTCGAGCAGCCCGCCCCGGAGACGCTCATCGAGCGGTGATAGAACAGCGTCCATGAACTGGCCCGAGGTACAGGCGCAGACCGGCTGGCTCAGCGACGAGGAGCTGGCGACCACCCGGGGCCGGCTCCCGATCCTCTATGTCGACGCCGTTCCGGTGCGCGTGGGTGAGGGCGGCGCCGTGACCGAGGTGGGGCTGCTGCTGCGCGCCACCGCCGACGGGGCCATCCAGCGCGAGCTGATCTCCGGCCGGGTGATGTTCCACGAGCGCATCCGCGACGCCCTGCTGCGACACCTGGAGAAGGACCTCGGTCCGGTCGCCCTGCCGCAGGTGCCGCCGAGCCCGGTCCCCTTCACCGTGGCCGAATACTTCCCGACCCCCGGGGTGACCGCCTTCCACGACCCGCGCCAGCACGCGGTGTCCCTGGCCTTCATCGTCCCCGTCGCCGGGGACTGCGCGCCGCAGCAGGACGCGCTGGACCTGGCCTGGCTCTCCCCGGAGGAGGCCTGCGCTCCGGAGCTGCTGACCGAGATGGACCGCGGCCACGGTGTGCTGCTGCGTCAGGCGCTGGCGCACCTCGGCCACTCCGTCTGAGGCGGCTCAGCTCAACGCTCGGCTAGCTCAATCGCGTAGTCGACGGTGACCGCGGCATGGTCGCTCATCCGGATCCCGTCGATCTCCCGGTCTACCCACCCCCGGCGCGCGGTCCGCGCCAGGCCCGGACTCGCCAGGTGCAGGTCGATGCGCCAGCCGGCGTCCACGGCATACGTCTGCCCGAGCCAACTCCACCAGGTGTAGGGGCCCGGCTGGTCGGGATGCAACCGGCGGTGCACGTCGACAAAGGTGCGCGGGCCGAGCAACCCGGCGAGCCACTCGCGCTCGGCCGGCAGGAAACCCACGGACGTCTTCGCGCGCCGCCAGTTGGCCACATCGTGCTCGTGGTGGGCGGCATTGAAGTCCCCCATCACCAGGAACTCCCGCCCGCGTGCCGCCGCAGTGCGGCGCCCGCGGTGTAGATGCCGGCTCAGTCCAGCGGCGAACTGCAGTTTGCGCTGGTATGCCGCTCCCCCGTCCGGTGCCTCTCGCATCCGGGCCGGGATCTGCAGGTGCCCCGGCAGCCCGCCCTTGGGGACATAGACCGAGGCCACGGTGAGCGGGGCATCGGCGAGGTCGACCTCGACATACCGGCCCTGGTCGGCGAATGCCCGCAGCTCCCGGGCGATCGGGTAGTCGTATCCCGCTGGGTCCAAGGTCCGCACCGCCGCCGCGGGCTCCCGGGTGAGCACCGCCACTCCATTGCGTCCGGCGCGGGCGCCGGCGTCATAGGCCGCGTGGTAGCCACCCCAGGCATCCTCCGGAAGTGCGTCCACCGGGCAGCGAACCTCTTGCAGCGCAACGACATCCGGCTTGGTAGTCGCGAGCCAATTACCGAACCCGCGCCGCTGCGCGGCCCGTATGCCGTTGACATTGACCGTCGAGATGCGCACCGCGAGATCGTACGTAGGGCGCTGCCCCGATGCCGCGACCGGTGCTCAGGTGTTGAACTTGTCCCTGGTGCGCGTCATATCGTGCTGGTCGAGTTCCGCGGCGGCCTCCGGGGTAGGCGCGGTCCCGCCCAGGCGCGCGGGCAGATAGCGCAGGTCGGCGCCCGAAAGCTGGGGGTATGCCTGCTGCTGGCGGTCGAGTTGCGCCTGCATCGCCGCCCGCAGGCGGTCGTTGGCCTCCTCGACGTTGGCCCCCTTGGGCACCCAGATCGGCTCGCCCACCTCGATGAACACCGGTATGTGGCTGCGTCCCCGGTTCTTCGGGGCGTCTTTGGTCCACACGCGCTGGGCTCCCCACAGGGTGGTCGGCAGCAGCGGGACGCCGGCGTCCCGGGCCATCCGCGCGGCCCCGGACTTGAAGGGTTTGAGCTCGAACGAACGCGACATGGTCGCCTCCGGGAAGACCCCGATGATTTCGCCCGCTTTCAGCGCGGCGATGGCCTCGCGGTAGGACGCGGAGCCGGACTGGCGATCGACCGGAATGTGCTTCATTCCCCGCATCAGCGGCCCGGCCACTGGATGCTGAAAGATCGACTGCTTGGCCATGAACCGGACATACCGCTTGGATTCCTGCGCGGCCAGGCCGGCATAGGTGAAATCGAAGTAGCTGAGGTGGTTGATGGTCATCACCGCCCCGCCAGTGCGCGGCACATGCTCCGATCCCACGATCGTGAATTGCAGCCCTTGCGCCCGAAATAGCCCCTTGGCGACCTGAATGATCGGCGCATAGACCCGCTCCATACCGGGCAGCCTAGGGGACCAGGACGGCGGTGAGGGCAACTGCGACGGGGTTGTCGGACCCGGAATCTAGGGTGTCCCCATGCCCGTGATCCTGCACCGCGCCACGCGGACCGACCTCCTCGCCGAGGGGCTCGCCCGAGTGCTCGCGGTGCCCCTGGACGACCCCTTCGTCCAGGAACTCGTGGTGGTCCCGGCCAAGGGAGTGGAGCGCTGGCTCACCCAACGCCTCTCCCACCGGCTCGGGGCCAGCACGGGGGCTGGTGGCGCGGGTGAGGACGGGGTATGCGCGGGGGTGCGTTTCCTGCGTCCGAATTCGCTGATCACCCTGTTGTTGGGCACCGACCGCGACGACCCGTGGCTGCCCGAGCAATTGGTGTGGCCGCTGCTCGCCGAATTGGACGCCGCGCTTGGTGAGCCCTGGGCCGCGCCGCTGGCCCGGCACCTCGGGTATGGCGATGACAGCCCCGAGGGGCGGTTGCGCGTCGGTCGCCGGTATGCCGTTGCCCGCCGCCTGGCGGGGCTCTTCCACTCCTATGCCGAGCAGCGGCCCGAGTTGCTGACCGGGTGGGAGCAGGCCGGCGCACAGGGGCCCTGGAGCGATGGCGCCGGTGGCCCGCTGGACCCCGATCTGGCCTGGCAGCCACGCCTGTGGCAGTCGCTCGTCGCGAGGGTCGGCGGGCCGACCCCGGGGCAGCGGCTTCGCGAGGCGCTGAGGGCGCTGCGCGAGCGACCGGAGGAGTTCGATCTGCCGCCGCGGCTCTCGCTATTTGGGCCCACGCGGCTGGCGGCGGGAGAGCTGGAATTGCTTGATGCCCTCGGCGGCAGCCGTGATGTCCATCTCTGGCTACCGCATCCGAGCCCGGCGCTGTGGGACGAACTGACCGGGCAGGTGTCGGCGGGACGGATCCGCCGCTCCGCGGACCGCTCGGTGCTGACGGTGGCCAACCCCCTGCTGGCCTCCCTGGGCCGCGACGTCCGCGAGCTGCAGCGCGGATTGGCAGCCACCCGCTGGCAGCCGGCGCCCGATCCGGTGAGCCCACAGGTCCCCCCGAGCACCTGGCTGCAGTGGGTGCAGGACGATCTGCGGCAAAACCGGCTGCCGAATGCCGCGCAGGCCGCGGCCCGGGGCATCCATGCCACCGATCGCAGCATCCAGGTGCATGCCTGCCACGGGCCGGCCCGCCAAGTAGAGGTGCTACGCGAGGTGCTGCTCGGGCTGCTCGCCGACGATCCGACGCTGGAGCCGCGCGACATTCTCGTCATGTGCCCCGATATCGACAGCTTCGCCCCGCTGATCCAAGCGGCATTCGGTCTGGCCGACCTGAGTCTCGGCGGGGCGGCGCACCCGGGCCATCTGTTGCGGGTGCAATTGGCCGACCGGTCGCTGACCGCCACCAACCCGCTGCTGGCCATCGCCGCGCGCCTAGTGGAACTGGCAGGCGGCCGGATCACCGCCAGCGAACTGCTCGATCTGGCCGGCGAGGAGCCGGTGCGCCGACGCTTCCGATTCGACGAAGACGACCTCGATCGCCTCAGCAGTTGGGTCGATCAGGCAGTCGTCCGCTGGGGTCTGGACGAGTCCCACCGGGCCGAGTTCGGGCTCGCCGGTGAGAGCGCCAACACCTGGCGCACGGGCATGGACCGGTTGCTGCTGGGCGTGGCCCGGTCGGAAGAACCGGACCGGGAGTATGCCGGCATCCTCCCCCTGGATGACGTGGACAGCGGCTCCATCGACCTGGCCGGCCGGGCAGCGGAGTTCCTGGACAGGATCGCCGCGTTGCGGGAGGCCGTGGCCAGCGCGGTACATGCCCGCGACTGGATGGCGGCCATCTCCTCAGCAATCGGCTCGTTGACCGAGGTGCCCTTCGCCGACCTGTGGCAGCGGGCGGAGCTCGAACGAGAACTGAGTCTGGTCACTACCGCCGCAGATGGCACATTGCCGTTGGCGCACAGCGATATTCGGGCCTTGTTGTCGGGCCGCCTGAGCGGGCGGCCGACCCGGGCCAACTTCCGTACCGGCAGCCTGACCGTCTGCACGATGACCCCGATGCGCTCGGTCCCCCACCGGGTGATCGCCCTTCTCGGCCTGGACGACGGGGTCTTTCCCCGCACCAATAGCCCGGATGGCGACGATGTCCTGGCCAGGTCGCCGCTGACCGGCGAACGCGACCCCCGCAGCGAGGACCGGCAACTGCTTCTCGATGCGATCCTGGCCGCGGGCGAGACCCTAGTGGTCACCTATAGCGGGGCCGATCCGCATACCGGAGCCCGTCGCCCGCCCGCGGTGCCCCTGGGTGAACTGCTCGATGCCGCGCGGGCCAGCGCCGGCATCGGAACGCTCCCTGCGCCACCGGCGACCGGGGAGCAGGCGGCGGTGCCGCCGCTGCGCCGGCATCCCCTGCAGCCCTTCGACGAGGCGAACCTCGCCAGTACCGCCGGCGGTATGCCGTTCACCTTCGACCCCCACGCGGTGGCGGCCGCCCGGGCGCTGGCCGCGGCGCGTGCCGGCGACCAAAACAATGGTGATTCCATCGACGAGGACCAGCACCATGCCCCCTTGCCCGCGTCGACGACCGGCCTGCGCCTGCCCGGCCTGCTCCCAGCCCGCCCACAGGAGGAGGTCACCCTGGCGGATCTGCAGAGCTTCTTCGCCAATCCCACCCGGGCGTTCCTGCGCGACCGTCTCGACATTGCCTCCCCGCTGGAGGACAGCCTGCGCGCCGACGGGATCCCCATCGAATTGGACGGACTGGAACGCTGGCAGATCGGCGAACGACTCTTGCGCGCCCGGCTGCAAAGCCAGGAGATCCCGGCCATCGAGCGCGCCGAACGGCAGCGCGGCGAACTACCCCCGGCGGGGCTGGGCATGAGCCTGCTACGCGAACTCGGACCGGGTGCGGACGCGATCGCCCAGGCGGCCGATCGACTGTTGCCGGGTGCCTTCGCCAACCCGGCACGTTCGGTCGACGTGGACGTCGACCTCGGCGGTGGGCGGCGCCTCATCGGCACCGTCGACCAGGTCCGCGACCGGGCGTATGTCGTACCCACCTTCTCCAAGCTCAGCGGCAAACACCGGCTGCAGGCCTGGATCGCGCTCTTGGCCCTGAGCGCCGGTACCCCGGCCTCGGCCGGCCCGTGGACCGCGCACGCGGTCGGTCGGGGGAGATCCGATGGCCAGGTCTGGAGTCGCGGGCCCATCGACCCCGGGATTGCCCGGACCTTCCTGCTCGAGTTGGTCGAGGTGCGCGACCTGGGCCTGCGGATGCCGCTCGCCTTTTCCGCGAAGGCGTCCTACGACTACGCCGAGCAACTGCATAATCTGCGCGGCCGACGCGAGAAGCTCGCCCTGGACAAGGCGCGCAAGACGTTCGAGGAATACAACGACAACGACGACGCCTCGATCGCCCTGCTCTACGGCCCGCGGCCGAGCCTAGACATCTGGCTGGATGCTCCCGCCGAGGAGGAGGTATGGCAGTTCGCGGCCGAGGCGGAGAGCCTGCCGTCCCGGTTCGGGCATACCGCCATGCGGGTCTGGCGCCCGGCCTTGCTCGCCGGTGGCAGACGATGAGCGCGCCACCCGGAATCGGCCCGAGCGTCTTCACGATCAGCGGGCCGCTGCCTTCCGGGACCACCGTGCTGGAAGCCTCGGCCGGGACGGGGAAGACCTGGGCCATCGCCGCCCTGGTGGCCCGGTATGTCGCCGAGGGCACCCCGTTGCACGAACTCCTGGTGGTCACCTTCGGCCGGGCCGCGACCGAGGAATTGCGCGAACGGGTCCGGGAACGGCTCATCCGCACCGAGGTGTTCCTGCGGGCGCGGTTGGACGGCGGTGCGCTGGAACGGGAACCGGACCGGCTGGAACGCACGCTGATCGGCGAGTTCGAACCGGCACCCTTCCCCCGGGACGAGATCGCCCTACGACACCGGCGCATCCGCGATGCCCTCGGGGCGTTCGATGACGCCACGATCGCCACCATCCACCAGTTCTGCCATACGGTCCTGCGCAGCCTGGGGGTGGCCGGCGACACCGATCCAGGCACCACCTTGGTGGAGGACCTGACCGATCTGCGCACCGAAGTGGTCGACGACCTCTATCTCGCGCGCTATCGCGCAGCCGATCGGATCCCGTTCTCCCGCAAGGAAGCCGGCGAGATCGCGGAGACCGTGACCGCTGACCCCGCCGCGCTGATCGGCCCGGTTGACGCCGCGGACGACAGCCTGGACGCCGAGTGCGTGGCCTTCGGCCAGGCGGTGCGCGTCGAGCTCGACCGGCGCAAGCGCACGCTGGGGATCTTGTCGTATGACGACCTGCTGCGCGATCTCGCCGTCGCCCTGGAACCGGGCGATTCACCCGCCCGCGCCCGAATGCAGCAGCGCTGGTCCGTGGTCCTGGTGGACGAATTCCAAGACACCGACCCCATCCAGTGGCTGGTTTTCGAGCGGGCATTCCATGGCCACTCCACCCTGGTGCTCATCGGCGATCCGAAGCAGGCGATCTATGCCTTCCGCGGCGGAGATATCGACACCTACCTGCGGGCCCGCGCGCTCGCCGATCAGCAGCAGACGCTGGCCACTAACCGGCGCTCGGACGCCCCGCTGGTGCAGGCGCTCAGCGCCGGCCTGTCCGGGATGGCGCTCGGCAATGCCGATGTGGTGATCTCGGCGGTGGACGCCAGCCATACCGACTCCCGGCTGGCCGGCTTGCCGGTGTCCGCGCCCTGGCGGCTGCGGGTGGCCGACCGCACCCCATTCGGTGTGGAGCCCAACCAGCTGGCCAAGGTCGACGTGGCCCGCCCGCTGATCGCTGCGGACTGTGCCGCCGACATCGCCCGGGTGCTGGCGAGCGGGGCAACCTTCGACGGTCGGCCGCTGCAGGCCGGTGACATCGCGGTGCTGTGCGCCACCAATGTCCAACTGCAACAGGTGCGTTCGGCGCTGGCGGCGATCGGCATACCGGCAGTACTGGCCGGTGACGAGAGCGTGCTGCGCTCCCCTGCCGCACGCTGGTGGCTGATGCTGCTGGAAGCCATGGAGATGCCGAACCGGTCGCGCCGGGTGCGCACGGCCGCGGTGACGCCATTCTTCGGCCATGACCTAGCGGAGCTGGATGAGCGGGGTGACGAACTCACCGACGCCGTGGCGGCCCGCCTGCGCCGCTGGGCCGAACTCTTCGCGCTGCGCGGCATCCCGGCGGTGGTGGCCGCCGCGGACGCCGGTGGCCTGGCCGAGCGGTTGCTGACCGGCCCCGGTGGTGAGCGTCGCTCCACCGATGTCCGGCATCTGTCGGAGCTGCTGCACCAGAACGCCACCGCCGACAAGCTCGGGCTCTCCGCGCTGACGGCCTGGCTACGCCGCCGGCTCGCGGAGGACGCCGAGCGCCCCTCCGGGCAGCGCAGCCGTCGCCTGGAAAGCGATGCGGCCGCAGTGCAATTGGCCACCGTGCATGCCAGCAAGGGCCTGCAGTTCCCGATCGTCTATGCCCCCTTCCTCGGCGACCGGTTCGTGTCCAGCCTCACCGAACTTCCCCGCAAGAACTCGGGCCGGCGCACCGTGCTGCGCTATCACGATGCGCACGGCCAACGGGTGGTTGACATCAGCAACGACCCCGCCCAGGACGCCCGGGCCCGCGCGCGGGCCGAGGACGATGGCGAGAGTCTGCGGTTGCTGTATGTGGCGCTCACCCGCGCCCAGAGCCAGCTCGTCACCTGGTGGGCTCCGCTGACGACGACCCCGGCGTCCCCGCTGCATCGCGCGCTGCTCGGCCGGGACCCGAAGGGCGTGGGTGAACCCGAACCGGAGACCCCGGTGCCAACCGATCGCCTGGTCGCCGAACGACTGGGCGCCTGGATGCACGTCGGCGGACCGCAGCTGGAGGTCATGACCACGCAGGCGCCGGTGACCGCGTCGCACGCGCCTGCGATACCGCAGGCCCTGGCGGCCCGCACCTTCGACCGCTACCTCGATGAACACTGGCGCCGGACGTCCTATAGCGCGCTCACCCGGGCCAGCGATGCGCTGCCGCACGCGGCCGGTGGGTCGGAACCGGAACTGCCGGGCAAGGACGACGAGGCCCCGTCGGCGGAGTTGTTGCCGGCAACGCTTTCGCTCGACGACGCGGGTTCGGGCGCGGCGGAACTGGCTGCCGCAGCGCGCGTGCCTTCGCCGATGGCCACGCTCCCGGTCGGCAATGTTTTCGGTTCGCTCGTGCACGCCGTGCTTGAGGTCGCCGACCCGCTCGCGCCGGATCTGCGGGCCGAACTGCGCCGCCGGATCGCCGAGCAGCTCGTCAACTGGCCGGTGGAGCTGTCCCAAGCTCAGCTTGCCGATGCCTTGGAGTTGGTATGCCGCTCCCCCCTCGGCCCGCTCGCCCCGGGGGCCACATTGGCCGACATTGGTCCGCGGGATCGCTTGTGCGAGTTGGAATTCGAGCTGCCCCTGGCCGGTGGCGACCGGGGCGGCCGGGGCCGGGATATCCGACTGGCCGAGCTGGCGCCACTGCTGCGTACGCACCTGCCCGAGGGCGACCCTCTGCTGGGTTTCGCCGACGCCCTATCCGATCCCCTGCTCGGCGATCAACAATTGCGCGGCTACCTCACCGGCTCGGTCGACGTGGTGCTGCGGGTGGGCGGGCGTTACTTAATCGTCGACTACAAGACGAACTGGCTGGGCCCGCCGGATGCGCAACTGACCGCAGCGACATACGGGCCGGCGGCGCTGGCGGCGGCCATGCAGCATTCCTCGTATCCCCTGCAGGCGCTGCTGTATGCCGTTGTGCTGCACCGGTTCCTGCGGTGGCGGCTACCGGCATACGAGCCGGATCAGCACTTCGGTGGGGTGCTCTATCTCTACCTGCGCGGGATGTGTGGCCCGGACACCCCGATCATCGACGGCCAGCCCACCGGGGTGTTCTCCTGGCAGCCGCCGATCCGCCTGGTCATGGAGATCTCCGCACTCTTGGACGGCGCAAGTGAGTGACACCATGACCACCATGTCCGCGCAGCCGACCCCGGAGCGCGCCATACCGCTGGGCGACCGGCGGCGGGCCAACCGGGCCACCGGGCTGCTCGCCGACGCCAACGCCGCCGGCGTGCTGCACGCGGCCGATGTGCACGTCGCGGCCCGGCTGGCGCAACTCGCGGGCGAAAAGGACGAGGAAGTCGCCCTCGCGCTGGCCCTGGCCACCCGGGCCGTGCGCACGGGCTCGGTGGCGATGGACCTGCGGCATGCCACCGAACTCGACCCGGCGTTCCCCTGGCCCACCGACCCGCAGGTTTGGCTGGCCAAGGTCAGCGCCAGTCCCTTGGTGGCGCGGCAGATCCTGCTGGTCGACGACGGTCTGCTCTATCTCGAGCGCTATCACGACCAAGAGATGCTGGTAGCGCGAGTGCTCCGCGAGCGGCGCGAGGCACCCCCGCCCCCGGTGGACGAGGCCACGCTCGCCGCGGGATTGGCGCGCCTGTTCCCCAATGCGCACGACGCCGATCAGCGCACCGCCGCCGACCTCGCGGTCCGCGAGCGCACCGTGGTCATCACCGGGGGCCCGGGCACCGGCAAGACTACGACCGTCGCCAAGATCCTCGCCCTGCTGGCCGAGCAATATGCTGTCCGTGACGGCTTCCATGTGCCCCGGTTCGCGCTCGCCGCACCGACCGCCAAGGCGGCGGCCCGGCTCGCCGAGGCCTTCCATGACGCCAGCGCCGCACTACCCAAAGAGGACCGCGATCGCCTCCCCCAGGCAAAGGCCGCGACCCTGCACCGGCTGCTCGGCTGGCGACCGGATTCGCGCAGCCGGTTCGCCCACAACCGCGGCGCGCGCCTACCCCACGATGTGATCGTCCTGGACGAGGCGTCGATGGTGTCGCTGACGATGATGGCCCGGCTGCTCGAGGCGTTACGCCCCGGCACCCGGCTGATTGTCGTCGGAGACCCCGACCAGCTCACCTCGGTGGAAGCGGGCGCCATTCTCGCCGACCTGGCCGCCGGTCTCGATGCGCAGGAGAGCAACCCGAGGCCGGCTGGTGAGCCCGCTCCCCAGATGGGTGACCCGGACCCCACCCCCGGCATCCGTCCGGTGCTCGCCCGCCTGCGGCGGACCTACCGCTTCGGCGAGGACATCGACCAACTCGCTCAGGCGATCCGGGTCGGCGATGCGGACACCGCCCTGGCGGTGCTGCGCTCGGACTCCGCCAAGACCAGCCTGGAAGCCGATGCCACCGGCCGCCGCGGGCTGATGGTGGCGGCCGCGCTGACCCTGCGTGAGCTTGCCCTGGCCGCCGACCGCGAAGGCGCCCTCGCCGCCCTGACCACGCACCGCTTGCTGTGCGCCCACCGCAGCGGCCCGTATGGCGTGAGCCACTGGAACCGCCAGATCGAGCAGTGGGTATCCGAGGAGACTGGGGAAAACGTCTGGGCACCGATGTACCCCGGCCGCCCCCTGCTGGTCACCACCAATGACTACGCAATGGACCTCTTCAATGGCGACACCGGGGTCGTCCTGCGCAGCGACGGGCGCCTGGTCGCCGTCTTCGACTCCGGCACCGGCATCCGCGAGATCGCCGCCTCCCGCCTCAGCGATGTGGAGACCATGCATGCCGCGACCGTGCACAAAAGCCAGGGCAGCCAGGCGCACCAGGTGACCGTCTTGCTACCCGAGGTCGATTCCCCGCTGCTCACGCGCGAACTCATCTACACCGCGGTGACCCGCGCTCAGCACCAGGTGACGATCATCGGCACCGAGGACGCCTTCCGGCAGGGGCTGGAGCGGCGTATCCACCGCGCCTCCGGCCTGCGCCGCCGATTGCGCACGTGAGCACACGACAGCCCCGGCCGGTGCACATTTCCACCTGGCCCATGCCCCGGGTTACGTTGGGATGATGAATGCCCCGCTCGCCTCCGCCACCTGGCTGGGCGGGCTCGAGGACGCCGACATTGTGGCCCAGGTCGGCGCCGCAACGCTGGCGCGGGGGACGGCATACGCCGAGGCCGGTATGGTGCGCTCCCTCACCCCCGCCGACCGCGGACGGATGCTGCTCGCCGAGGTCGAGGGCTCTCGCGCAGACGCCTATCAGACGCTGATCACCCTGGTCAGCTCCGCCTATCGCAAGACCACCTGGACCTCCCGGTGCAGCTGCCCGATCCAGGTGGACTGCAAGCACTCGGTCGCGGTGCTGGTGGCGGCGCGCACGGCATACCGGGAGCTGATCGACCCGACGCCCCCGGTCTCTTCCTGGGAGAGCGTGCTCGGCCCGCTGGTCGCAGACCGCCCCGAGGTGACGGACACCGCCCCCGGGCTGGGCCTGATCGTCGACCCGCTGCCGGTCGCCGCGAACTACCGCGGCCTGATGGGGCCGCCGCGGGTGGTGCTGCGCCCCACCCGGCGCACCAAGACCGGCAGTTGGGCGCGCAATCTCACCTGGGGTGAGTTGAGCAGCGCGTACACCCGCACCCCCATGCGCCAGAGCCATGTCGCCGCGCTCAAGGCGATCAGCGATTTGCACCGCACCGCCGGCGGCCGCGATGGCTACTTCTACAGCCAGGGCGAGATCTACCTCGGCAGCCTCGGCCCCCGCCTCTGGCCGCTGCTACGCCAAGCCGTCGCCGCCGGCGTGGAACTGGTGCCGGGTTCCAATGTCATCGGCGAGCTGATGCTGGCCCCGGAACCGGTGCAGATCCTGCTCGACGTGGTCCGCGATGCGGACGACATCGTGCTCTCCACGACCTTGGACCTGCCGGCCGGGTTCGGACAACTACGCGGCATCACCGTACTCGGCGAACCGCCGCACGGGCTGATGGTGGAAACCCGCGAGGGCCTGGTGCTGGCCGGCCTCACCGAGGAGCTCAACCCGGAGCTCACCCAACTGCTGCGCGACCACCGTCAGGTGCGGATTCCCGGTCCGGACACCGAGCGTTTCGTCAATCTCTATCTGCCGCGGCTGCGCCAGCACACCCAGGTCACCAGCCGCGACGACAGCGTCCAGATCCCCGAGCAGGCGCGCCCGGTCTTGCGGGTGCGGGTCAGCCAACCCGGGGCGACCCATCTCGACCTGCACTTCGACTTCGCCTATGCCGCCCCCTCCGGCGCCCTGCTCACCGCCGACGACGGCCCGGGCCTGCCGCGCCATCGCCAGCGCGAACAGGACCTGCTCGCCGGCCTGGAGATCCTGGACGAGATCCCCGGCGCCCGCACTCGGCGTGGCACGAGCTACGCCGGGCACTGGGAACTCGCCAACCGCCTGAGTTTGGTCGGTATGTCGGTGGTGCGATTCACGGGCGAAGTGCTGCCCGAGCTGGAACTCGACCCCGATATCCACGTGGAGCGGTTGGACGAGCTCACCGCATACGAGCAGGCGCGCGAGGCGCCGGTGATCGACGTCGGCCTGAGCGACGGACAGGACGGGCGCACCGACTGGTTCGATCTGCACGTCACCGTGAGCGTCGGCGAGGAGTCGGTGCCGCTGGAAGGACTGCTGCGCGCCCTGGCCGCCGGTGACGAGGCGATGCTGCTCGCCAGCGGCACCTGGTTCTCGCTGGACGATCCCGCGCTGGACTCCCTACGCACGCTGATCACCGAGGCCCGCGAACTCGTCGATCCCGGCTCGCCGCTGCGCCTGAGCCGCTATCACGTCGGTTTGTGGGACGACCTGTCCGAACTCGGTATGTCGCATGTCGACAGCGCCGCCTGGAGCCAGAGCGTCGACCGGCTGCGTGAGCTCACCGCGGGCCCGCCGCCCGCGGTGCCGGAGACCTTCGCGGCCACTCTGCGGCCCTACCAGGTGGACGGCTACGCCTGGCTCGCCGCGCTGTGGGCAGCCGGGTTGGGCGGGGTGCTCGCCGACGACATGGGCCTGGGCAAAACCGTGCAGACCCTGGCCCTGCTGGACAAGGCTCGGGCCGCAGGCGAACTGACCGGTCCCGTGCTGGTGGTCGCGCCGACCAGCGTGCTCGGCGTCTGGGCCGGCGAGGCCGAGCGCTTCGCCCCGCATCTGCGCGTCGCGGTACTCGCCGAGACCGCTCGCCGTCGCGGCACCGATGTGGCCACCGCGAGCGCCGATGCGGACCTGGTGGTCACCTCATACGCGGTGGCCCGGATCGACGGGGACGAATTCGCCGCGCGCGACTGGCGCGGGCTGATCCTGGACGAGGCTCAATTCGTCAAGAACCCTCAGTCCAAGACCCACCAGGTGCTGCGCGGCATTCGGGCGCCGTTCCGGCTGGCGATGACCGGTACCCCGCTGGAGAACTCGCTGATGGACCTGTGGTCCCTGCTCGCGTTGGTGGCACCCGGGCTCTATCCGCGCGCCGACCGGTTCACGGAGCACTACCGGCGCCCGATCGAGGCCGGCGGCGCCCCGGAACTCCTCGACCGGCTGCGGCGGCGGATCCGCCCGCTGATGTTGCGGCGCACCAAGGAAATGGTGGCCACCGACCTGCCGGAGAAGCAGGAGCAGAACCTCTCGGTGGAACTCTCCCCGGCCCACCGGCGCCTGTATGAGGCGTACCTGCAGCGTGAGCGGCAGCGGATGCTCGGTCTGCTCGACGACCCGGTCGGCAACCGGGTCGCCATCCTCGCCGCGCTCACCCGGCTGCGGCAGTTGGCTCTCGACCCGGCGCTGGTCGACCCCGACAAACACGCCGGCGGACCCCCGTCGGCCAAGGTCGAGGCGCTGGTCGCGCACTTGCTGGAACTGCAGGCCGAGGGCCACCGCGCGCTGGTGTTCAGCCAGTTCACCTCATACCTGCATCTGGTGCGCGAGGCGCTCACCGACGTCGGTATCGACACCGAATATCTCGACGGCGCCACCCGCAACCGGGCCGCGGTAATCGAGCGCTTCAAGACCGGGGACGCCACCGCCTTCCTCATCTCCCTCAAGGCGGGCGGCGTCGGGCTCACCCTCACCGAAGCCGACTATGTCTTCGTGCTGGACCCGTGGTGGAACCCGGCCGCCGAGGCCCAGGCCGTGGACCGGGCCCACCGCATCGGGCAGACCAAGATGGTCATGGTCTACCGGTTGATTTCCGCGGGCACGATCGAGGAGAAGGTGGTCGACCTGCAGGGCCGCAAGCGCGACCTTTTCCAGCGGGTCGTCGACGAGGGCGGCTCGATGTCCGGGCAGATCACCGCCGACGACATCCGGGCGCTGCTGGAATCCGACTGAGCCCGCGTCCTAGTCCCCGAGCGCCTATTCACCCAGCGCCTATTCACCCAGCGCCTATCCACCCAGGGCGATCCGCCGCGCCTGCGTGAAGACCTCATCGAGCATCGGCTCGGTCAACCGCCCGGTGAAGGTGTTCTGCTGGCTGACGTGGTAGGAGCCCAGCAGGGTGACCACCCGGCCGTCCGGGGTCGACAGTTCGACCGCGGCGCCGTGGCCGAAGCGCGGCTTGGGCCGGGGCACCACCCCGCCAAGCCGCTGCACCGCGCCGAGCGCCGCGGCCCAG